>Ga0058702_10000368_pt1 | contig 20474 bp, 19 predicted proteins | sample AgamicOrSfe_FD_83781 | JGI IMG/M metagenome (GOLD analysis project Ga0058702, IMG submission 83781) | Agave microbial communities from Guanajuato, Mexico - Or.Sf.e | ecosystem: Host-associated > Plants > Phyllosphere > Phylloplane/Leaf | place: Guanajuato, Mexico | collected 2012-05-30 | reverse complement strand
GAAGGAATGAAGCTTCGTTCCTTCGTGCAAAAAACTTGGCAGGACGTTGCTTACTGTGGCCTCAACAGCGCTACAGCAGGGGCAATCACCAATATGGCGATCGCGATGACCCAGAGGACCGAAACGGCAATATTCGTTGATTTCCCAGGACATGAGTCGTACGAAACAGTTTTGCAAACGATTAGTCGTGGCAACATGCAATGGGCGAAGACCAATTTTGGTGATCCACATGGGTATGATACCCGATGGGAATAATCGAGTACAAGAGATCAGCAGACACTGCATCGACATTGAGGAGCAGTTCTTTGCAAATACGTATCAACACCTCGTCGAGTTTGTTACAGACTTTCAGATGAACCGCAGTGGTAGGCCGACGAAGCGTATGGCAGCAGAACTGGCGGGGATGCCAAGTTCGTTCCTCAACGTGCGACAAAGAGGAGCGTATGAAATGGCGTCGTTCATTCGCCATCAACTGGTTATACGACTTGGTGAACGTCTTCTCGTCAATAGTGGTTGAGCGGATTACCTTGAAAGGTGAGAAGCATATCCTCGAGAACGTGGATTGGAGTACTTCAGGCCCATGGAGTGTGCATCGTCGCCTATTTGGTCTAAACGAGTTCGCTGGATTCGTCACATCGCTGGCCATGCAGAAGTCTGGGACCAACATACGTTACCGGATCCTGCCTAATCATGTCTTCCAGCTGCACTGCATTCTGGACTCATTGACAGTGTCTCGAGGGTGGTCACATACTCTCATAGATCACAAGCTCGAGGCTCCTCCAGCTATGTTTCGTCCTCGTCGTGATGTCGATCTGTTCCTCGATCGGGTAAACAACGAGTTTGGCCACGGATGGTTGCAAGCCGTCGAAGTGCTTAGCGGACTGTTCGAAAAAGATGCGCAAATCCATGGTCAACAGGATCGACACACATCTCACCAGGAACTCCTTCAATTAGTCTTCGAGGACTTCAGAGACTGGCTAGGCGAAAGTAAGTATATGTCCGGCCTGAAGACAATACCACCGACTCGCTTCGCGAGCAGCAATTCCAATGGACTCTGGGAGTACTGTCCACTACTCTGCGGCGTAGGACTGATGGAGGGGCTCGAAATGGCATATATCATGTCCATGATGGTGTGGGATCAAAACAAAGAGCCGTTTTTGATTATGCATATGCACAATATGCTTGTCAAGAGGGGATACATTAAAAAAGAGATTGGGCTCTTCCTGAGTCTGCATGAGCTGTTTCCAACAACATTCTTTGCTGGAGACACACCACCAACATCAAACTTCGTGGAAGCCTTCCAAGCTCGACTGCAGGAAGTGACTTCTCGTAGTAACAGTATGAAGACCCAGATGGGGAGGCAAAAGGCGCGCGGAGCGTTCGACGTTCACAGTATCATGGCTGCCTGGGTGAAGGCGATGTTACAGACGAAATCTAACTTATCTCTCTATCTTAAAGCCGACTGGATTCCTGACAAGATCCCCGACAGTGCACTTACATTCCGCTCGACTCTGACGTCCTTGCGGTTGGCGCAAATGCCTGTCAAGTTGGACGCAAATGGGACGCAGAGCCTGGAGCGTACCGAGTTGGTTGAGAAGGTACTCAAGGATGGCTTGACCGAAGAGTAGATCTTACAATTTCGCGCTACGCTCACTCGGGTCAACGAGAAGAAGGACGCTGAGAGTATTGAGTATCTTGCCATGTCAAAGGAAATGCTTCCAGGCTATGATCATGACGATTCCGCAAAGGTATGTGCATATACGAGCATGTGGTCATGCCTCATGATGTTGATGGTATCTTGCTAACGATACAACAGAAAAGCACCAAATCCGTAGCATACAATCCAGAAGGGGTTGATTTGCTGGAATTCCTGGAAAGAGGACCTGCACGAGGACATTACAGGCAGGTTGCCGCTTTCAGGAATAAACTACATCTGGATACTTGCATGCTGTCATATGATGATTGGGGAAAGACTCAAAACACTTCGCAATCCTTCTTGGGTGGCAGCATACGAGTCTACCGACAGAGATTCAAGATCAAGAGAGAAGCGAGTCGTGCTGACATTCTTCGGTAAGCACAGATCCTGCAGGTGAATTGACGATTCGTTGTTGCTAACATGACCATGGCAGCTTTGCAAGGCGAGGATGATGAATGCTTGCGGATCATGGCTGAAGAGTTTGAAAAGCCTAGAGCTGGCCTTATGGATCATATCTACTGGAAGGATCTTGATCAGGAGATGAAGTCTCATGCCAAGGAGCGTCCGGATCTGGATGGCCCACCGGACCCGGAGTGTATGGTAATGTAGGACTTTGACGGAAGGAAGCATTACCTACGACTATCGAAGGATCCAACTTGGGAGGCGAGGAAGAGTGTGACGGTGAAGCATAAGCTGGCGATGACGCCGGAGACGGCACTGGGAGACCGAGACAGCGGTGGCAGGGAAGAAGCATTTCCGTGGGAGCACGGCACTCACCAAGAGGTGGAAAAGGTAGTGGTCGTAGTGGATAAGGTAGATTATTCGTTGTCAGAACGAGCATAGAGTGGCGCCAATACAAGAAAAGAAGTCGCGAAGACCTCAGTAATGCTCTTTTTGGGGGGCACTAGGGCTCGTCCGGGTGCCTCAGCTCCATCTCATCTACAGGATCCAGGCGTCTGTCTTCCTCCGACTAAGAAGGCGAGATGAGGTACACCTTCCTGATCCTCCCCATCTGCCCGAACAGCCACTCTCTCTGCCCATCTCGTAGCGGCACGAACGGCGGCAGCAGCTCAGCAAGTCTCCTGGTCAGAAAGAACCCAGCATACGCAGCCGCAAAATCATAGTGCTCCGCCGTCGTCGGCTGACCTGAAACCTGAGGATACTGTACAGAGCGGTCATCCAGCCGTAACATCTTGGTCCTGTCTCCGAGGAAGAAAGGCACGGTGGCGCAAATGTCATCCGCAAGGTACTGAATATTGGCCTTTGCTGTGGCTAAGATGGTGTCAGACGATGGTATATTGAGATACTTGGCCAGACCTATGATCAGGAGATTCATCCTGATGCGAGAGTTTGTGTGCTTGTTGATGAGGTCGGCAACGAAAACACTCTTGTATATCGTACAGTACTCGCTATAAAGACCAGCGCTGCAGATGCTAGGGAAGATATCTGCTTTGGCAATATAGACTGGACGGTACGATTCAGGCATACTTCGGTACCACGTTATAAGCCGTTCATCAAGGTCGCGAGCTCGTTCCAGGATGTCCAGGGCAGCTGCGTCCTTCCTATCAATATTAACTTCGGCCAAAGACACACCGGAGGCTTGAACATTCGCCACTTGAAATTGGATCTGGTTGAGGCTCAACTGTGGAGAAATAGGAATTCTATCGCCTTCTGCAGTCCAGTTCAACACATCTCCTGCTACGGACTGATTCTTCCTCAAGGCTCTGTCAACGAGCATACCTCTAATAGCCAGCAAGATTCGAGGTGACGATTCAGCACTATATATCAGTCTTCCACGTTGGGAGATCATGGCTTTTGCGCCTTCTACGTGCTGCGTCTGTTGAGGTCGAGCTCCGCAGAATGCAGTCACGCTTTCATACATGTCCAACATGAGCGTGGCGCCCAGCACATCATCGCTGATATCTTGGGCGTTCTGCAAGTGATTGCGTACGGCGACTAAGCCTTGCTGATAGTGTGGCAATGCCAAAGACTGTGGTGAATTCGGGTTGATCCCTGACCATGCTTCCAACATCGCCATGCCGACGGCTTTTATAGCAGGTCTGAGTGGCGAGGAAGTACTGGAACGCTGCCATACAGGCCAGACACAGTCGAGATAGTCCCGTTCCAGATCTCCTCCGGGGTCTGGCACTCTCGTACCGATGTAAGAGCTCATGAAGAACGAGACAGCCATATCGGCAGCGTCTTGTGGCAAGACTCTTGGTACGGCTGAGCTGCTTCGTCGAGAAAGTGCAGAGGCTGAAGGCGGTGATTTCGACTCGGTTTTCTCGCGCCTTGCTTCTGTTGCGTTGATGCGACGTTGAACCGAGCTTTGTGCGACGGCATTCTGATCTCGCCACGCAACATCGAACGAGTCTGGCAAGACGCAAGGGATCTGTTTGCGTAGGCAATACGAGCAACGTGGCTCTACTTCGTCACACTGCGCGGTTTGTCAGACTGGAGTAGTCGACTTTAATTGAAGCTGTGGTAATCTACCTTGCGACGTTGTTTGCGACATGCTTCACAGCCACGACTTGGTTTGCCCGTATACACCATCTCATATACCTCATTGATCAATCATTGATTGTCCCTACCTTATCAAGCTGCGAAGGGAGACCGAGGTGCTACAGTACACGTGGTCATCATTAGGAGTACAGTGTATGTGTCAGTACGATTTCTCACGCTGACGGTCTCGATGTCCAATAGTCGAGAACTCTGAGGTAGACCATGCATCGTCTCTCCGACATTTCTCTGTCATACGGCCTGAGGTTTAGCAAGCTAGTCGTAAGCCAGCAGTGTTGTGGTGACGTTGGCTGACACCTCCGCAAGCTCGACCTCATTGAGACTAGCTCGAAACGATTGCCGAGCTTCTGCCGACATCATTGTGCAGTGGAAAGTTCAACCTTCCTGCGCGAGATTGACCTCAGATGGAAGTGATGTGCGAGCACTCTTGCTTGGCCTCTTATATCGTGCTTGTGCCTCTACAGACCGTGCAGTAGCTACGTCTTCATGCTCTAGTGTCATGCCATCCTGCGCAAGACGCCCCCGATCGGGCTGGAATCGGCAGATGCGCGAGTGAGTCGACTTCGCTTGCCAGCTGTTGCCATCGATGTCGGCGATGATCGCCTTCAAAAGCGCAACCTTGCCCCAAAGTAGTTGAGGTGATTCAGGCTAGCAGACAGTTGCCTTGCTAAGCTATGTGGCCTATACCGTGTACAAAGACTCTGCCGCAAGCTCCTCTTCTCAGTTCCTTGTGCCACAATATCACATCTCATACTCGAACCCGGCACTGACCTTGACGACAAGTCTTCATCATCTCTCTTCACCGTCAACTCATCGACGTTCCTATCTTGCACAATGTCCGGAAACACACTCTCTGCCGGTGCCAGGACGGCCACTCCGATTCCTAGCAAATATATGCACGATCTTGATGACAGCCCTAACAAGTTCGTGAAAGCAATGCGTCATGTATATCGCCCGCTTGGCTTCAAGAAGGGATACAACTTCCCATTGTGTAAGCTTAGCCTCCCTAAGACGCCTGACTCCCAGTGCTAACACACCAAAGTCATCATCTTCGCTGGCGCAATGCTTGGTTTCTCCCTCGCACGCTTGTCCTACCTCAATATCGGCGGGTCTGCGCCGAGTAGCTATGCCAATGGGACTTCTCCAGGTGAATGGTACTGGTACAGTCATGGCATCTATCGCATCGGCATCACCATTCACTTGTCAACCATCCTGCCTGCCGGTCTTCTGATGGTATGGCAATTTGTGCCCGTCATTCGCCACAAATTCCTCATCGTCCACCGCATCAACGGCTACGTCATCATCCTGCTCGTACTTGTGAGCAATGTCGGCGTCCTGATGATTGCCCGTCGTGCATTCGGCGGGACTCTGGAAACACAGGCTGGCGTTGGTACTCTAGTGATCCTGACAACTGTCAGCATTGCACTTGCGTACTACAACATCAAACGTCTCCAGATCGACCAGCACCGTGCCTGGATGCTGCGAGCAATGTTTTACCTTGGCACTATCATCACACTACGCCTGATCATGATTCTCTCGGCTATCATCGCCACAAAACACAGCGAGTACTTCACCACGATGACCTGCGGCGAGATTGACTCAATCTACAACTCAGCCAATGTTGTCAACGAACTTTACCCTGCGTGTGCAACACCAGGCGCCACCGCGGCCACACGCGTTGTGGTACAAGCTGACTTTGGACAGCAGCCAGAGCAGATTGGCGCCTCACTACGCATCAGCTTCGGTATGGCCATGTGGCTGGCGATCATCCTGCATTTGGTCGGCGTGGAGATCTATCTGGCGCTGACACCGAGGGATAGCAACAGGTTGAGGCAAGTGAGCTATGAGAGGCAGATGGAGAGGGGTTTCAGCAATCCGGGAAGTGCTGGTTTGACAGCGGACAGGTTTGGTGATGCGGCGCCGTGGGTGCCTGACGTGGCAAAGTGATTGACAGGCTTGAAGGTGCCACAGCTGTCTGACCTCTTCGATATCGCAATGCTTTGCAGAAGGAGATTGGGGGTAGAGAAAACCGGGATAATGCCATTCGTAAGGAAATGTGGAATTGAACTTGGTATGTGAGCAATGCTCTATTAGCGGTTAGAATTGGATGCACGCCTGCGCCAACACATCTTCACCGTCAATGTCCAGCATGAATTTCAGTGACATTAGTTCGCCCTTGAACTAAGACTCCCCAGCCTGGAAGTTTCGACTGGTTTGCCAAGAACAATCTTGCCTGAGCTGCGTCACGATCAGATTGCGTAGATAACTGGAGAATCAGACTTCCTGCAAAGTGCTGACAGTTTCGACTCCATTGGCTGTATTCTTGATCGATATGCGTGAAGTGTGGTACTTTCAAATCCATCAGGATATTTGAAGCTGAAAAGCTATATATTAGTATTAACGCTCTTCATTTGGGCTTTAGAGCTGGAGAAGGGAATGGAGTGAACGATGGACTGCTGGGCTCGGCGCTGTAGAGTGTAACAATGCTCACCTATTGTCTGTATCTCCACATCACTCAGATTGCTCGCAACCTCCACGTTTTCCTTTATGATTCTGTCGTCCTTGATACCTTCTCTATGCTCTGGCCAGACACGACCGCAAGTCAGGATCTGTCCATTCTCTACAGTCAGGTCCCAGATATAGCCATCCTGCGGGTAGCTATTGGCCACCTGCAAACCCCAATGCATATTCCATTGCTGACGCAGCACGAAATTGCCCGACGTTGAGTTCGCTAGGCTTCTGACAGGTCGACAAACCAGAACCAAAGCTCGATACTTATGATCGGGGTTGCGGTCGTTGCCTTTTGCTTCACTGATATGGCCAGCCGCAACGAGTACGTGGTGAGAACTGCTTCGTGTGCTTTGGTTGACGCGGATGCCTAGCGAGTCTTGAGTCTGGGTTGAACAAGTGCAGCCCATTTCATAAAGTCTTCGAGTACAAGTATAACCAGCTTAATTGTCGAGAATAATACGGAAGTAATAGATAAACTGAATTCTTACGCGAGCGTTAATTAGCTTAATTTATCCTCTAGTTATTACTATAGTATGATAAGATTTAGGGAAGAGAGGTTTAAGTACAAGAATATCAAGAAAGGTAAGTATAGATAGCTAGAATCAAATCACATACCCGCCTTGGTCGGACGAAGCGCGTACAATGTGGAGGGAATACTGTTCCCGATGATGGCTGCGTATTCACTGCGTCTCTTGTATTCCACAGCACCAGTGAGCATAAGTCGCAAGATTAGCTGTTAGACAATAAGTAGACATGGTTCGTCTGTTGGGAAGGACTTGGCGAGGTGTGGGGCAAAAACGTGCCCACAGCAGCGCTTACTGTTGTGCAACATACTACAGTGGTCTACATGTGCAACGGTGTTGCAGTAAGCTGGAGATATATAGAGTAAGCATCTCCGCTCGAGTGCATCTTATAAAGAAACCCTCGATTACCGTCCGAGCTGAGATTAAAAGCGCACTTACGATACGCTACCTGCCATCACCCAGCTTAAGCTCAAGACATGCTGCTCGGTCTTACCTCCCCCCAGCTCTGCCTATTTACCATTCAAGCCGCATTACTATACCTTCTCGTGACATGGCGCCGCAAGAATCTCAATCGCTTCCCGGGTCCTTTGCTGGCAGCACTGACTCCAGCCTGGCGAGTATATCATGCCTACTATAACCGCCACAAAGTGATGGAGCTCGAACTGCACGAGAAGTATGGTCCAATTGTGCGGACTGCACCGAACGTACTCAGCTTCAGCGATCCTGAAGTAATCCGCGATGTCTATCTGAAGAGCTTCCACAAGGCTAGTTGAATCCCGCAATAATCGTGGAAAGCGATTGTGAAGGCTGATATACGACTAGTCAGATGAGTACGTGGCACACGCACCAATGATGAATGGGCAACTCGTGTTCAACATCTTCTCGGATCCCGATTTTGCGCGGCACGAGAAGCTGAAGAGGGCGATGAATCATACGTTCACGATGACGAATATCTTGCAGTATGAGACGAAGGTCAATGAGACAATCGACCTTTTGATCAGTAAGCTGAATGAGATGGTCACCCTGCAAGGCAGAGAGATGTCAGTCGACCTCTGCGCATGGCTAATGTATTTCGCTACGGACGTTATTGGTATCATAACATACAGCGAGAGATATGGAATGTTAGAAGCCGGCAAGGACGTGATTAACATCCGTAGCACACTTCTTGAGCAGAACAGGCGAGTGAGCTTGGTACGTCTGGCACTCTTGATCTGCAAGCGGAGATACTGATTTGGATCAGCTGAATAAATGGCCTCTCCTCGACATCGTCAGACGCCGCAATCCGTTCCTGGTCTGGCTCAACAAAAAGGGCTACTACAGCGCCACAACAAGCATGGTCCCTCACCTTGTCGGTCACCTGTCGAAGCGTCTGGCACTAGCGAGCTCACCGAAAGAGCTACAAGATCTGATGCGGGATGTGCTTGAATCGAAGAAGCAACATCCAGAGGTTGTCACTGATCGAGCTATTCTGGGCATAGCGGTTGCACTTTCGACTGCAGGTTCTGACACTACAGCCATTACTTTGTCGATGTTGCTTTACTATCTGATGACAGCGCCAAGCGCATACAAGCGACTACAACAGGAAATCGACTCACTGTTCAGCGGAAAAGCAGCGTCTGCGACTAGCTTCGCGTACAATGACGTACAACAACTACCGTATCTCGACAGTTGCATCAAGGAGACTTTCCGCATGCATCCTGGATCCAGCAACTTTCAGGAACGTATCGTCCCAGCCGAAGGCGCTAAGATTTGTGGCGAATTCGTATCCGGTGGCACCATTGTCGGCTGCTCCGCCGTGGTCGTGAACAGAAACAAGGGAGTCTTTGGATCAAACGCAGATGTCTGGTGTCCTGAGAGATGGCTCAAATGCAATGCTGAGGACCGTAGCAAGATGGCGGGAAAGCTGTTCCACTTTGGCGCTGGGTCATCGCAGTGCTTGGGGAAGAACATTGCGTTGGTGGAAGTGTATAAGGTCATACCCGTGCTGCTGCGGAATTTCAAGGTAAGTCTTGGGCATGCGCAGGACGATGGTATGTCGACTAATCAAGACAACAGATTGAACTTGCTGATCCGAGCATCAAGCCGAGCATTGAGAACTGCAATTTCTACCATGTCCGCGACATCGAGGCTGTGCTCACTCGAAGATGATGGAATCTTTGCTAGGAACGACAGCTCAAGGGTAGAGGATAGATGTCAGAGAAAGATTGTGAGCAGGTACGACCTACGCAGTACGAGGAGCGACGAACGAAGTGCAATGTCAAGAATGGAGTATGCGATATGCGAGCCACGTGTAAAAACATAATCGGTTAGCCAGATCTCATAGCCAATCATCAGATCGACCCCTTCCTCGCTTAATCCACGCACTCTCCACGTCACCCTGCCTGATCTGCCCGGTTGACAACGGGAGATCTGAAACACCACCACAATCCTTTCGTTGAGTGGGCTAGCATGAAATTCGAAACGTGCGTCATGGCCGCGGTAGCGCGCGAGCGCGATAGCACTAAGTTTATAGCTAAACCTCAGTCTTCCGCTACTTCAACAAACATTTCCTCTGCACCACCTGACGATATCTTGCCATTATGTCTGCGAGGATTTTCACAGCTCTATTCTCCTTAGTGGCACTGTGTCGTTCACAGATTGTCTTTCCTGATGGCCAGCTCGTTGGCACCAGTTTCGGAGTGCCAGGTGAGCCGTTGCTGCTTTGGAGGTTGAGGTTGTCAGCAATATACTGAGTCTATTGCAGGCGTGAATGTCACATATGACTATGTGGTAGTCGGTGGTTAGTACAGCTCTCTGGACGCGTGATATCTGACTGACATCGATTTCACAGGTGGAACAGCAGGCTTGACCATTGCTACCAGACTGGCGGAAGGAAATGCAACAGTGGCAGTCATCGAGGCAGGCTCTTTCTATCAGCTCACCAACGGCAATTTGAGCCAAGTACCTGGGGTATGTACAGTACTGTCGTGAGACACAGTTTGGAAGTATTCAGGGGAGAGTGCCGTGCGGATTCTGCTCAGACTTGTGTCCTAGTACAGTATCCAGGGTTGTAGTTGACAAACTGCTGACCATGACAGGATCTTTTGGCCTCGAGCAATGCTAGCGTATGTTGCTTCTTTACACCTGGCACTTTCTCCCGGTTGAATTAAAGTAACACTTATAACAGACACTCAACGGCGTGAATGGCCTCATCGACTGGCGCTTTCAGACAACTGCACAGACTCAGCTACAAAACCGTACACTGCACTTCACTCGAGGGAAATGCTTGGGTGGTTCCAGTGCCAGGAACTATATGGTTTACAATCGAGGTTTGAAAGGCAATTCCGATGTCGTCAAACACGCCTAACGAGTTCCGCAGCAACAATAGACGCGCTCGAGATGTGGGCCGCAGATGTTAGGGATGACAGCTATCAGTGGACAAACATGCTGCCTTACTACGAGAAATCTGTCAAGTACACTGCTCCGGACGAGCGACTCCGATTGAGTAACACGACGACACCTTCCGAGGCCAGTGCTTTCAAGCACGCTGCCGGTCCGCTCCATGTCAGGTATGTGACACCATGGTTGGTCTCTTAGGTACAAGAATGCCGAGGAGCTTGCATGATGGTTTAAGTGCGATGAATGTTAATCTACGCAGCTACCCAAACTTTGTCAGCGCACTAGGATCATACTATCCATCTGCTTTGTCAGAGCTTGGAGTGCCCCATGTTCAGAACGGCATCAATGCCGGTTCATTGTTGGGCTGGACATATCCTACCTTCACTATCGATCCAGCACATGAGACTCGAAGTTCTTCGGAGACCTCCTTCCTGCAGTATGCTTTCCAACACGGCCTACCGCTCACAATCTACACCCAAGCCATGGCACAGAAGATTGTCTTCGACAACACCACCACAGCACGCCAAGTCCTTGTCAACTCAGGTGGTCTGAACTTCGCGCTGAGTGCTAGAAAGGAGATCATTGTATCTGGAGGTGTGGCACAAAGCCCGCAGCTTTTGATGGTGTCTGGTATTGGACCAAAAGACACTTTGAACAGATACAACATCTCAGCAATTGCGGATCGACCAGGCGTGGGCCAGAACATGTGGGATAATCCTCTGATCAGTACGTGCAATGCTTCTCAGCTGCATACTGTTACAGGACAGAAGTTTGAAGAGTCCCGTGGGGAGTGCCGCTGGGTTTCTGCTCCAACTTCCGCTCTGTAACTTTATCACACTGGTGCAGGCTAACCTCATCGCAGGCCTTACATACAGTACACCCTTGACTGTTCCTACAGGCGCGGAAGCTGTCTCGCAATATATTCAGAACAAGACTGGTCCCTTGACGTCTCCCGGTACTGACGTCGTCGCTTTCTTGAAGCTGACCTCCCAATCGTCCCTCAATCTGAACGCATCAACAATCTCAGCCTTCCAGACTGCTTTTCCCGCTGACTGGCCTGAAGCTGAGTACCTCGGTGAGTCCGCTGCAACACAGCCACCGGCTGACCTGACGCAGACTGACATCCTTGTAGGAGGCAGTAATCCAGGTATTCGAATCGCCCTGCTCGCGAGTTTCAGCCGCGGAAACATCACCATTGACTCCACGTCCATGGCCGATCCTCCCGTTATCAGTCCAAACTGGCTGCTCGATCCCCGCGACCGCGCTCTCGCCATCGCCGCGTTCAAGTACGGTCGCTTCATCACAAATACCACCTCCATCCGCTCCGTCACCGGACCCCTCGGTGAAACAGTGCCCGGTCCCGCCGTCCAGTCTGACGAGCGGATCCTCGAGTATATCCTGGGGAGTGTGACGAGTATCTTCCACGGGAGCTGTACGTGCAAGATGGGTTTGAGGAATGATAGTATGGCTGTTGTGGATTCCGAGGCGAGGGTTATTGGAGTGAATGGCCTGAGAGTGGTGGATGTTAGCGCGTTTCCGTTCTTGGTGCCGGGACAGCCGCAGAGTATGGTGTATGCGCTTGCGGAGAAGATTGCGGATGTTATCTTGGCTGGTCAGTGAGGATGAGCAAGGACGAGAGTGGGAGAGGTTCAAGAGGCCATGTTAAGTATTGAAAGAGCACTTTGATACGCTGAGAAGCATGATCGATGACGTTCCTTCATTCTTTCCTTCATTCTCTCGACCAGTACGGTAATTCCACACTTCTTGAGGAAGGTGCCCACGATGCGCCTGACATAATGTATGGTGTAACGAAACTCTTCACGCTAAACGTACTACTATGTTACGTGTCCTGGTCTCAACTCTCGAGAATGTCAATGCTGTCAAGACATGAGATTTGCATCGATGCATCGGCTTGGGTTGACGTGGGGAGTGCCGTTGTCATTCAAAGGTAGCCGGTGATCTTTTACGAAGTCCAGGCTACTCGAGTCGAAAGACATGTACACGGCTAATAATTCAAACCTAGGCTTCTATCGAATGCTGGAGCTCAGCACTCAAGCAATACTATGAAGAAACTGAAGAACTCTTGAATGGCACGATATAAAGCAGACAGGTCTTCGTCCGGATGTACCTATCCATAAACTCCTTGACAGCAAATGCCACTCTTCGCAGAGTATCGAGAATAGACCTTCTTGACGAGATCAAGCTAGGCGCAGAAAGAAACAAATACTGCAGCATTGTCATCAGCAATAGAAGTCCAAGTAGACTTCCTACGGCACTCTCCCCAGGTCTTTTCCAGACATTTATTCAGTAACAGTATACTTACAGCTAAAAGAATCTATACTGACTAACCTAGAACAATAAAGCCGTTGGACATGCTAACTCGTACGGTACTCCCTACACACCACCTGAAATTACCAGTATCAAATGGGTCATTAATACGCTGTCACTCATCAACATACGGCGATCACTTTGCCGCCGACCTTCGCACAACCAGGGAAGAAGCTCAAGTGAGAACGATCATTCGGTAATGATTAAAGTGCTCGGCTCGACTGGGTGCTTGAACACTGCCCTCAAGCAATACGATGACGAGGTCAAGGAGCTTTTTGAATGGGGTATAGGAGAGAACATGGAAAGACTGCCCCCGAAACGCCGCCGATGAACGACTTAATAGCAGCAAATGCTAAGCTTCGTGGCATGAAACGGAAAGAGCTCGTAGACGAGATTACCGCATATATAGAGCGGAACCGGCACTGCCATGATGGTATCCTGGAGCTTATTGGGAGTGAAGTCTGGGTAGCTCTAGCAGAACGGCTGTTTACCGGCATAGTAACGACCTTGCAAGACAAAGGCCCTTAAGGATCACTTCTCTTGGGGAGAGTGCCGTAAGGATTCCGTATAGACTTGTCTCCTAGTACTATACACAGCGTTGAACCGAAAATTAGAGAGAGAGCGATGACCTTGAGTGACGGCACTCTCCAGAGCTAGATGGAATTAACGCCAGCATATCTTTCATTAGATGGAAGTCTCGATCACGACATCAGTATGACGTTGTTGCTATGGTATAGACAAGTCAAGATACTGTCCATGGTTGCGCTCAGACTCTGTATTGACTACGAATACGTCGCCAATCTGTGCCGCAACCTTGCAGTATAAGTAAACATCTGCCACTTCGACCTTCCAGCACACTTCGCTCCGCTGCAACTCATCCAAGTTCAATCGACGATGTCGAAATCCAATATCAAGAACTGTTTCAGGTCAAAGCAGAAGAAGACTCGACAAGAAACACAAGAGCCAGAACGAAACCTTGGTTCACATATTGTAAGTACTATTTTGATCACCGTACTTCTCCTCGCATGATCTCTCGAATCATCTGGTAGTAGTATAGCTCAAAGAATCCTTTACTGACTCCTGTAGAACAATAAGCAATCTGGACATGACGACCTCGACGGCACTTCCCACCTTCCGCCACTACACGCAAACGACATGATCACACACAAGATTGATATGCCTCAACCTCGCGATGTTGCTGTAATCCTCACCCTCTGCGAGTATGGCGACTACCTTTGCGCCGATCTTCAGACAGCCCGAGAAGCCCAATCAAGCGACGACGAGGCGATCACGAAAATGCTAGGCTCCGTCGGACCCTGGGCCGATGCACTCGAAACCTACATGACAGAATGCAAGAAAGTCGTCGAATGGTCCATTGAAAGGCACGAGCATGGTCCTCGCCCAGCCACGCCTATGTACGATTACCTGAAACAAGAGGCTGAGCGCCACCGTATAAGCACAACGGAGCTGGACGATAGAATTTCGGGCTTTGTCGAGCGGAAGAATAGGTATTGTGATAATAGTGTTCAAAATCTGGTCAATGCGAAGGACTGGAAGGCGTTGGCAGAGATACTACATACTGACATTGCGAAGACGTGGCAAGACAAGAGCGCACAAGGACGATCGTTACGTGTTGTCCGTAGTGCGATGCACCGGATCAAGGATCAGTGGTTTGAATGGATTAGACCGGCGCAGTCGGGATCTGGCAACTTGGATTTCAAGGTAAGGGAGGATGCTGGTGTTGAAGTTGATCGGCTGCTGGAGCAGGGGAAAGTCACTTTCGTTCTGAAAAGTTCTGGATTCATGGAAGGGGAGGCGTTCTATCTTGATGGGTTTGCGCAAGGGAGGTGTAGTTGTGAGATTCGAGCTGAAGTGGGACAGGATCCAGCGCGGAGGACTGTACATGTTAAGCCAGCTTTGGATGTGAGTGGTCGGGATACGAACGGAGCCGGAAACAGTAGCTAGTAGTGCTGGCGCATATGAGAAGAGGATAGTCTCGAAGAGTATCTTTTTCGTTATTCTTGCCGACGTAGAAACTCATACTCCTAGATCAACCCGTCGTAAAACATCATTCAGCCCAAAATCGTCTCGGTCATCAGATCATGTTCATGCTATCATACCATCAGCCCAGCATCTTGTTACTTCATCAGATCATCAAGCCATCATTTTATCATTTCGTCGTATTTCATCATCCCATCATTCCTTCGCTCCATCCATTTCTCGACTATCAGCGTGTAGAGCGACCGGATGTTCGTCTACAGATAATTCGTGATCTTCGGTGTCATGCTCTATGAACTCTATATAATCACCGTCCTCTGGATTGCGCTTTTCGACGTATCGGTCTCCTGTCCAGGGAGGATCGAGTCGTAATCCGCCGTAAGTAGTCGAAAACGCTTCACTAACACCACTCGCTGTCTCATCGATACTCTCACTCAGGAATCGACGTAGGACTGAAACGACTTGCCTTGTGCGTAACCTCCATGCTAGGTCTTTAGTATGCTGATCGAAATTGTCCAGTTCCTCTGCCTTCCTCTTGAGATACGCAGGCCAGTATTTACGTAAGCTAACCTTGGTCTCAGGTGTTATACTAGCAGGATCTTCGCAGTGCTGTAGAACTCGTTCTTCCCATGTCGTGTAATCAGAATTACAGAACAGTATATCCTCAGTTTTGTCAATGACCCTGGCCGTCGCTGTTGCCCACGCTCTTGCGAATAGTTGTCTGTTCAGAGGTTTCCGTCCAGCTAGATGATAATTTGAAAGGACTTCCGCGAGCTCAGCCAATACTTCGTCCTTAGAGTCATCATTATTAGGCGAGACATCGAATCTCAGTGTAAGGACTTCCATACACACAAGGTAAGCAAGCTGTACAGCCTCGGCCGCTCCGCTTGTGCGTAGTATACTTATTGCTTCTCGTAACCATATGCCAGGTTCTGGTTTCCGATCCAGCCATGACAAAGGCGAGTATGCAAAGCCCCGGTGTATAATAACTCCCTGGTTGTGATTGTGCAAGGTATCTGATTGTGCATATCCATACTGTGCTAGGCCATTTAGATCAGCCCCCGCATCAATAAAGGCTCTTAAACTCGCAGCCACTAGATCTTTGCAGTCCTGGTCATCTAGAAATTCATAGTAGTCCTGTAGTCCATCAAGAGTTTCGCGTTCTGATCTTGACCTGCGACTGTCTTCTTTCTGGGATAGCGTCGCAAGCATATCGATAAACAATTGCCAAGGGCTTAGTGTGCGCTCATCTAGCATATCGTTGATCCGCGCGTTTCCCTTTACCAGTACTTGTATAAGCTCGAAATGGGTGGGGGTCACGCATGAGGCAGTTCTCTGCAAACGATGCCCTGGGTCGGACTGCCTGCCTCGTATTTCTGAAATGACACAGAACAGAAGATGGGTCGACTGGTCAGCCTTGAAGACACTATTTGTTTCCTTTCTAAGCAAAGCGTTCACATAATCGACAAGTCCAAATGAGGCAGCAAAGTCTAGAGACGATGTAAGGAGATTATGATAGGCCCTCGAGTATTTCGCAGTTTTATCTAGTAGCCGTCCGAGCATGTCTGACTGATCTGTAAAGCCCTCGATTGCTAATTTTTCGCTCAAAAATGTCATCACGCATGTTTGTTCGCGAGGGCTGGCTATAAGAATAAGATGGCCGAAGAGTCGCCGTAATGCAAATCCTCGGTCTTCTAGTTCGTTGAGGGGATTGTCTAGTATCATATTGATGTATGACGTGTAGCGATCCTGAAGGCGTAAGGATCTTGCATTCATGAAAGCTTTGCCTGTGTCATTGACAAGTAGAAATTCGTGTGCGCTTCTGTGAACGAAAACGACTTCAGGCCCAGCATCATAGTATCGCGAGCGTTTCACTTCAAGCATGCCAACACATCGTGTCTTTAGCATAATTCTCATTGTCTCCACTGGTCCTGAGAGTTGTAACATAGCATTAACGGAGTCAACCTCATAAGCATTGATAGACTGCATGTCTGCTGGCCGGAGGAGAAGAATCAAGTCAAAGAGTTCCATATAGCTTTTTGGCCAGTCAAGCATCCATTGAAAGATCTTCCTTGCATCGTCTTGATAGTCTTGACTCATAGCCGAGAGCATACGGGTATACAGGTCAGCAAGCTCACTCGGTAACCTGGAAAGCCTTGTAAAGATCATTTCAAGATCGTTGCGGTCGTCTAGGCCTTTGCCGATATCGTGGACTGCGAGCACTACCCACAGGAAGACACCTTCAGCTTTCGTTGCAATAGCACTTAGCAGGTCTTTGGCGTCCTTCGGGGCTATAGAAACCAGGTTCTGCCACCGAGTATGCGCTTCGAGCTTGTCCCCAACGAATTTCACAATACTAGTGTATGTCAAATCTTCCAACTTTAAGTGTCGCTGAGTCCTGTATTCGTCCTCGAAGGCTTGTTCGGGCCTGCTCGCCACACAAACCTTTACATGTTTCCGAGACGCAAGCTTTCGCAGGCGCCTAAGCAATTCGTTTCTTGAATGCTGCGGATCTTCGAACTCATCGAGACCATCGATGAAGAAACAGATCATGGAGTGGCCCTCGCTTGCCGAGACTAGGTATTCCAATGCAAAGTCCAAGTTTGGCACTGTCCAGTGACATTCGAGCTTCGATTGTATGCGCTTCAGCTTCTTCATGCGATGTAGATAATCAATCAAGCCATTGAAAAGCTTTTCGTCCAGATGCAAGAGCTGAATGATGAGGGAACGGAGCATGCCAGCAAGGCTTTTCTGCTCAGGAGTGCCGGGATTCCAGAAGTAGAATGAGGGCGTAAGTACTTCCAAACCTTCGGCCCATTGTCCAAGCAATTCCATGACTTTGCCTTCATTCAACCAGTCGTTTGCGAGGAACTTCATTAATGTGCTTTTACCGGAACCAGGTTTGCCACTCACCCAATAGATGTCCGGAACGTGACCTGCAATATTCAACGATGTCTGTAACCAGTCTTGAAGCGAGCACGTCGCTTCCCGGTCGAGTTTTGGAATGGCGGTAATGCTGGCACGCTTCTCGTTCAGACTGTCGCCATATATTGTCTCGTCGTCAGACATTAGAATTGTCTCACTATCATCATTCACGCCGTCTTCGAATATCCACATGAACGTGTCTTTATGTGGATCGTGGATAGCTTCAAGACGAGATTCGATCATCGGATAGCTCAGAGTGCTCATAAAGGCCTTTCGTTGGTCCTCCGTAATCTCCTGAGCAGCTTTCTTGTCTAGCTGTTGCTGAATCTCGTCCAGTCGATCATGCGTCTTGAGCCACATTTGTTTTAACTCCCGAATGTCCTTCGAGATGAGGCTAATAGTCTGGTCAAGACTATCGAGTGTTGTTTTTCCAGCTTTCAGATCGTTGACAAGGGCCTGAACATGCTGACTAAGCTGGGTCAGCTCCTCAGAGTGATTTCGAACCATGACACTGTGAATAGATGTTAGCTCCGGTCTTCGCATACGTGCTGTCTCAGTGTAGCGTGTCACATACGCAAGGCGAGTCAAGATGACACTATCGAGAGTTTGTTGGAGATCCTTGAATGAGTGGTAATGTTTCTGAATGTCTGACTCCTTCCACATCGTCTTGACTGTTATCCACAGTACGTCACGCTTGCGCGTCGACTTTGGCTCAAGATCTTTAACTTCCTTGTTGAGTGCGGCGCTTGCTGCAGAGCACTTCTTCGCAAGCTCGAGTAAGTCTTGGTCTGGAGCCAGCGCACCGCTGCTATTCTTTGCGAAGACCAGTGCTTTCTCCAACTCCTTATTAGCATCCTGCAAAGATGAAGAATTGTACTCGATGTGTTCGTTTCCCTCAGAAGAGTGCTTCTCCCGGACTTCGCGCATTGTCTTCAAGAACTCAAGGCTGAAAGCTACGATGCCAATGACAGCCGCAGCTATGTCCAAGGCTGGAGCCACCATGATGAGAACGCCTCTTCAAACGAAGCTGGTCGGACAAGCAAAGGTGGTTCCTATCCTTCTGGACAGTTCCTTGACAGAACACATCTGCTTCGAAGAGCTTGTTGAGGGGAGAAGGAAGTAGCCGTCGTAAGCTGCGGGGCACAACTTGTGCGACCAGAATGTACATGCATGTATTCAGCCTCAGGTTGTGATAAGAATTGATTGGTCCCGATTTACCCACGTACCATGCCGCCGACGCCTCCCATCGACTTCTCGCTTATTCGACATTTAAAAGAGATAGTGGATGCATATCGATGCTGCCATCTGCAAAGATGAACAACAGCTGACGACCAGCGTCTGCACTTTATCTACATGACCTCCTGAGGCCATTCTACACGTCCATGCAAGCTCATACCGATATAACCTCGTTTGTGTCATCAACTCATACCATCGTCATCACGAGTATCGTCGACCTATCATGCAATCATTGCGTTGCCTGCAGCGCCTATTCACCAGCAGTGCAGCCATCATCATAGTTCACTGCCTCACACAGCTGTTTCAGGTGCCATTCCGTCCATGCCGTCCCTTCCCATGCTTATCGTGATGCCCATGTCCATGCCCATGTCCTTCCGTCCCGTTCCAACCCACACCGTGTTCCCGATGCATCGTTCCATTCCAGCCATGCGATGGCAGCACCGGCGCGCCTGTCGGATGTGTGTGATGTGCATGTTCTTCCGTACGAGTTTCTCCGGTTTCTGCTGTTGACGTTGACGTGATCAAGGTAGAGAATGTGGTCGTGCCAGAGAGACTCGTCGTTGTCGGCGTCGAGGGAGAAGTCTGAGGAGGTGATGGTGAGGTTGATTGGCGAATTTTCGGGCTGTGATTCTGGCCTGGATGTGGGCGCGTAGTATGCAATCGGGGACGGTCGGCGTGGAAGTAGGGCCGTGGTTGGGGCTGAGCAAGTGTGTTAGTTGAGTGAAGCTTGAGATTCGAATGGTTATCAGTATTGGCAATGAAACTTACGATAGCGGCGACGCAGGCTATGAAAAGACACAAGAGGGTGAGGAGCTGCATCGTGAGGGTGTTGAGGACGAGTTCGATGATGCTGAGATGTCGATGCTGAGACGCTGATGCTGAATGTTGATGCTGAGTACTGGGATGCTGATGCCGAGATGCTGATGCTGAGATGCTAATGCTGTGATGTTGATGCTGAGATGCTGATGTTGAGACAGCTAATCGTCCTCGCAGTAGAATGATACACTGATATCACACTTTTGCTAGGTCGAAGTCCTTGGAACACCCAATTTGAAAGAGCGACTACAGCTAGTAGAAATGATCGTGATGCCAACGATAAGGCTATGTGAACAGTCGACTTCGCAGGGTCGAACAGAAGAAGCGAGTATACAAGGCGCATGTACAAGTATGTTTACGGCACCAAAGCAAGACAAAGGAAGTCATGGTGTGATATACACCGTCACATATCAATTTGAAACGCGTATTACACGCTACCCACGTATGCATGCAAGTCACACCGGTCCGCCCTGCGCTAGTCTATTTAGCCAGGGCGGCAAAGCAGGCCAAGGCAGGGCGGCGCCAATACGCAGAGCAGCACT
>Ga0058702_10000367_pt1 | contig 20488 bp, 15 predicted proteins | sample AgamicOrSfe_FD_83781 | JGI IMG/M metagenome (GOLD analysis project Ga0058702, IMG submission 83781) | Agave microbial communities from Guanajuato, Mexico - Or.Sf.e | ecosystem: Host-associated > Plants > Phyllosphere > Phylloplane/Leaf | place: Guanajuato, Mexico | collected 2012-05-30 | reverse complement strand
CACCTATGAAGACCCGGTGCTGCTGAAGTCTGACGGTCGGCCTACATATCACCTTGCCAACGTCGTCGATGATCACCACATGGACATTACACATGTGGTACGTGCGACAGAGTGGATATCGTCGACGCCAAAGCATCTTGCCCTATATGATGCTTTCAAGTGGGCACCGCCTGAGTTTGCTCATGTGGGACTGCTAGTCGACGAGGCAGGGCACAAGCTCAGCAAGCGGAACTTCGACACGGACATAGCTCATTTTCGAGTTATGGGTGTGCTGCCGTCGGCGCTCGTCAACTTTGTAGCGCTGCTTGGATGGTCTCATGGACAGAAGAGTGATTTGATGATTTTGGACGAGCTGGTGGAGCAGTTTCAGATGAAGTTTACAAAGGGAAACACAACGGTAAGCCTGGAGAAGTTGTGGTATCTGCAGAGAGGGCACGCAGCCAGGGTATCGACGAATGCCGCCGATAGTGCTGTAGGAGAGTTTCAAGACATGGTAAATCGCGTTGTGAAAGTGGTTGGAGATGCCGGGCACACGTCCAGCCCGCCAGGCATCGATCTCGAGGAATATGTCGAGCATCTGCTTCGTCTTGACGGAAAGAGTTACAGAACACCTGAAGCATTCTACCAGGGCAACATACACTTCTTCGTTGGCATAGATTGGCAGCCCTTTCAGAATTCAGATTCTGAGACTGCTTCGACAGCAGATCTTGCTCATGCTGCTGACCTTTTGATGTCTATTGATGGTGCGGAATGGGATGGAGCTGCCCTCGCAAACAAGATGAAGGAGGTTGTAGCACAAGAGAGTGATCGCCTAGCAAAGTCTAACAAGTCATACAACAAGCTCTTCGCCGGATATATGAGGTGGGTCCTCCTCAACGGAATGCATGGTCCTGGTATTGGCGCATCGATGGGCTTGCTTGGGAGAGCCGTGTGCTTAGAAAGACTGGAGGTGGCAAAAAAGGTTCAGACTCTCGTCACGTAAAACCACTTAAATTCAGCTTTTCACTCCGCTCCTTCTCCAATCTCTCATCCGCTTCCTTCTTCTTCGCCAACCGCTTCTCCTCTTTTTCCTGCCTCTCCACCTTCACAGCCTCCCTTTTCTCATACCGATCCTCCTTCTCTCCTCGCTTCTTCGCCTCTTTCTCCTCCTTTGCCTTTCCTCCACCATCCTTAGGCTGCACATATAACGTGACCTGTGCGCCCGGCACACCCAGCATCGTCTTCCATTCCTCCGCCCCCTCCTCCACATCCGCGATAGCCTGCCTCACCGTCTGCATCAAACTAGCAATCTCCTCCTTCGTCGCCCGTCTCGCCCTCCGCTTCGGCGCAATCAATATCTCCACTCTTCGTCCCTCACTCATGAACCGCCGCAGCCAGTCAAGTCGGTATCCCAGATCGTTCCCCGTGATGGCCCAATTCAGCTCAATCTGCTTGACCATATCATCCGTCTTCTTGACCGTTTTCAGCCTTGCCTTACTCCTTGCTTCGTCGCGTAGCTCATCGTTCGTCACTAGCTTCACCACGGGTATACCCTCGGCCGTCTCGCCGACTTTGCGCAAGTGTGTTTGAGTGCGGTCGATGTCACGGAGGAGCTGGCCTAGTTGCTGAGCCGGCTGCATGGTGCCGCTACCGTCGACGAAGTGGGCTGTCAATGAGCCAATGGACTCGTCGAGAATCACCTTGGTTGGATCGAGGCCGGCGGCGGGGTTCTTCTTGAGGAGGGTTTTGGTGACGACGGGTTTTGGTTTGGGAGGAGCAGGCTTGGGTTTTGGGGATGAGGCGAAATTGCGGTGCTGGGGCTGGCGGGGACATGTTCGTGAGGTGGGGAGGTATGTGCGTGCGGAGAGTGCTGGGCGGATGAAGATGCTGTAGAGAGCCTGGCTAGACGGGAGTGCGTGTGTTGAAGGCATACCGATGTGTTCTCCGTGCAGGGTTGTGGCAGACAGTATGAGTTGCGATTGTGTATACCCAGTCCTTGGGCTTTTTTTATAGAATGATGTCAAAGACCCTGCATCTTCACCTCCACCATCGACAGCAGCAAAGCGTCACACCGACAACAGCCAGCCACATTCTCCATCAACCTCGTCCGAGATCTGGTCTGGCTTGTTCTTGCTCAAGAGATGTCGCGCGACCTGGTGCCTAACATGTGTAGGTGGTGAAACCTGTGTAAAGAAGCATATAATGGCTTCCCATTGGCAGGACCAGTATCTCGCAGCCCTCACAGTCCGTGACCGCCGCGAGCAGGCTCTACAGTCCACCTACGACGACTGTATGTGGCATAAGATACAGTGATCATGTGCTTATTGTACTGACGGCACCAGATGCAAAGCTAGCAGACCTGGCAGCAAGCTTGTCCAAGCAATTGGCTGCGTGCTCAGGGCGTCAACTTGCTGAACCCGCAGAAACCGCAACCACTGCTGGTGACTCCAAAAGGCCTCCCACCCTGAGTACGGCACAGTCGCCGGAAAACGACGTTATAATTGGCCTTCGCACCGATCTCGCTTCTGCACAGGCTACCCGCACCACCTTGACTGCCGAGCTAGCCTCCCTCAAAAGTACCCTGACGTCGCTGCAAGTCTCGCTGACACGCACCTCTACCACGGCGAACAGCTTGGCAAGAGATAAAGCATTGCTGGAACGAAAATTGCGGGACAGAGACGAGGAATTGCGGGAAAAGAGGAAGATGCTAGAGGGAGTTCTGGACGAGGTAGTGGCGTTGACGATGCAGGTGAATTTGTTGGAGCAGGAGAGGGATGGAGTGAGGGAGAAGGTTGGTTGATGTAAAATGGACCGTGCATGATGAGATGTTTCAGCTTCCAGGTGTATCTCTTGGACACTACATTGTTGGAAACTTGCTTCGACTTGCGCGACTTCGGCAATTACAGTCACGAGCTGGAGAGCAGACCCAGGCCGAAGTTGCATGAGATTGACCATGTCTACGGCTATGGCCATAGTCCCCTGGCTGCGCCCGCGAGGATATCATCTGGAAGACATCCTCATGAAACAATTCACTGGACAAGGGTCTTCGGACAAGCCTGAGAAAGGTGCCATGGGCTCTATAACTCTATTCTGCCACGACAATAATTTTCACCGCCTCATCGACCACCATCGGGGCGAATACCGCACAAAACTTCCACCTCAGCCATCTCACTTCCTCACAAACACCCTCTCCCCCTCCAATGGCTGATACGTTTTCTCAACCCTCCTGCCTCCCTCCTTCTTTGCGCCTTCAACACCCAATCCTTGCCCGCTCCAAACGCCTCGCCGACGCGCTGATCAAACACGGGATCATAGTGTTGTAGATTGCAGCCGAGACCTTCGACGGAAAGGGCACATCAGATGGCGTATTGGAGCATGCCGGTTGAGTATTCGCACCATTCGGGCATGCGGGAAGCGATGGTGGCGTAGTGGCTGGGACCGAGGAGGGCTTCGATTCGATCGAAGGTTGTGGGGTCTGTGTGGTGTTAGAGGAGTGTGGTGGGATGGTATGACGTGGTGGGATTGAGAGTTGAGCCAAGGACGTAGGGGAGGATGGGGTGATGGACGATTCGAACGGCATGGTGTGGTGAAGAGAGCAGGAAACAACCGACCTTCATATATCAAGACACTCGCCAATCTTCCCCTTGATGAACGGCCATGCCTGCGGTCCAAGAACGGGCTGCATCAATTCAGTCAGCTTCACTCCCATACCGATTCCTCGGTTTCCCTCCCTTTCCTTCCCTCAACCTTGCTCTCCTAGATTACAACCTCATAAACCTCCCCCGCAATATCCCACAACTTCTCATGCTCATCCCTCAACACCACAATCACCCTTGCCGATTGCACATTGAATGGCCCCGGAGCGTGCTTGAGGCAATGGCTGACGACTTCGACGATGCGGTCGTCGGGAATTGGTGAGGAGTGGGAGAGGGCGTATATGGGGTGTGGGCGTAGTCGTGGCGAGCCAATTGCGTTCACCTAAATTGGAAGATGAGATTCAAGATTCACGATCACGGCACAGAGATGGGAGGCTCTCGACCGAGACGGTTGGGATGAGTGAGAGGTTGAGAGCTCGGTCGGGCGGCTTGAGAGCTCGGTCGGGCGGCTTGAGATGAGTAGCTCTGCAAGGGTGGGGAGATGTTGTGATTATGGAGCACTTGAGTGGTGGCATGAGGAGACAGTGCGGCGAGTATAGTGGACCCGACGAGACAAGAATCTGGCGGCAGCGTTACAACAACAGTCACAGGACAGAGTTTCTAGAAGTCTTTCGGAAGAGGACCGTAAGTATTCTGCTCAGACTCATGTCTTAGTTTCGGTGCAGTAGGGATGAGAGGTAGGGTTGGTTCAAATCAGTTTCGTATCTCGTCTTCTTGTTTGAGTATTATTACACATGGTAGACCTTATACAGGCCTCGAGCCTCTATCTCACGACGCCAGCTCGTCTGCCTGCGCAGCTTTTCACGTACACTCTTCATCTTCCTAATGCAAAGAGAGCATCAACTGCTCATTTATGATCCGAGAAAATCTCGTGTCCCGTCGCCATGTCCTATGAATTCGCCCGATATGCCAGATATGCAAATTTCTCGCTCTTAAAAAGCGGAGTAATCTCTTTCCATTTCGTTCATGCTTGCACAGTTTTCCATCTCGATTTTCGACTCAAGTCGTTCCCGAAACACCTCATTCACTCATCGACCCATACCCATTGACCCACCACCTCGTCGAGGTCTCTTGCCACCGTCATCAACACTCCCCGGGCCACCTTGACCTTGATCGGGCCAAGGTCTCTTCCTCCCATCCCTTCCCTCACGAGTGTCCATTATGCCAGGTCCTCCACCCTGTCCACCTCCACCTCCACCTCCAAATCCTCCACGACCATACCCACCGCTGCCTTGACCACCGCCCCAACCACTATTCGTAGGTCCAGCTCCATATTCGCCACCGAAGCCGCCACCTCTACGGTCGCCGGCGCTACTTGGACCTGGGCCTGGACCTGAGTTGGAGCCCAATGCTGCTGGCGGACCGCGACGTTGACCGTGTGATTGGAATAGCTCGTCCTGTGGTGGCATTGGAGTTCGACCAGTTTGCGGGTTGTTCTGCATTTGGTTGTAACCTTGCTGCTGCTGCTGCTGTTGTGGTGGTAGTGGGTGTTGCTGCATTTGTGGCTGTGCTTGTTGTTGCTGTTGTGGCTGCATCGGCATTCCTGGTCCATTGCTCGGACGTTGGTGATCACGATCTCGCGGGCCACTACGTCCACCATCTCGTCCGTCTCTGTCACGGTCAGGACCACCTCGACTTCGGAGTTCTCTTCCGCCATTCAGCGTCGACGGAGGCTGTTGCGATTGTGATACTAGCGGGACTTGAGGTCCGGTCTGTGATGGCAATCCATCTTGTGCACGGTCGCGCGTGCGGCGTGAGTCCCGTTCACTGGCTCCCCGATCATAGTATGGTCGATCACCATGGTTATCATTGATATTGCTTGAATGAGGTGCTGGTAATGCGCTCGTCTGATTTCTAGTATCGTGATGGCGTGTGTCTTGCCCAGCACTATTAGGACCATTCCGCGCACCACGTGTGCGATCCTCAACACCGCCCGTAGCCAAATCCTGCTGATTCCGGTTTAGCAGTCTGCCATCTCGCGGGAAGGGAGCAGCTCGTGGGCCCCGCACATCTTCCCGCAAACTCGACTGCACGCTGTCATTCTGTGTAGCTTGCATGACCATTTCCTGAGGTGGTAACGGTATTCGGCCGCCAGTCGGAGTAGGAGGCGGGGGAGGCGCATTTACCACAGCCGATTGCACATATGGTGTATTGACTTGAGGGTTCTGTCGTGTTGCTCTTCCGCGGATACTCCCTATCCCATTGTCGTTTGCGCCATGATCTGGGCGTTGCATGACAGGCGACTGTAATTGTTGGCCTCCCTGTTGCAACATGCCGTTCAGACTAGCGAAGCGACGATCTTGATTCGAGGCTGGTCCCGTAGGTGGCGGTCGTGCTGGAGACGGCTGAACTGGACCGTTTGGAGCTGAGATCGAAAGTCTTCCGGACATACGTCTGGGTCCTGATGGGGTATGGTTACTCGCAGTCGATTGAAATGCTGTTGCGGCGTTTTGTGGTTGGACATGCGGGTTCTGCATCGATGTGGAGGACTCATTCGCACGTCGTGAGTATGGATCAATAGGCCCAGACAGACCATTCGGCATGTTCGTGTTGGAGCTTGCCGCTTGCGATCTGTCTTGAGGATGACCGCCAGGACCGGTCGGCGGGGCGCGCCCATTTGATGCTTGAGCATCTGCCATTGTAGCACTGTTCATATTGCGTCGTCTCTCAATGTTCACCGGAATATCGTTCGCAGAAGGCATATCAGGCGGGCTCGACGCGCCAGTATTGAGGCGGCCGTAGCTATCATCCTGGCGGCGTGGCAACCTTGATTGGTCTTGTTGGAAGCGCTGCTGAGTTCGGTCTCCCATGCGCGGGTTCTGCGGCTCGACATTCTGACCGCGTCGTGAATCGTCCGGATATGCGCCGTAAGAAGGATTAGGTCGCTGATCACGTTTGGGGTGTGACTGCTCCTGAGCTTGACTGCCACGAGCTGAACCTCGCTGGTCATGGCCTTGCCTTCGATCATCATTTCCCCCGGGTCGACGGTTATCGTAATCTTGATTGTTGCGTCCGACATCGGTGCGTTGTCCACCTCCTGAAGCTCTGGACATAGTGTCCTCTTCTCTTTGCCGTGATCCTCGATTGCCTGTGACATCAATCTGCCATGGAGCTGCAGCAGGGCTATCGGGAAGGTCCACAACGCTTCGAGGAGAAGTATTAGCAAGGTCGGTAAGGTCGATTGGGTTGATCAACGCTGCACGTCCTGGGTTGAGAGTGATCTGCTGAGGTCGTGACTGCGCCGCTGGTGTGGCAGTTTGCGAACGCGATACCACAGACTTGGTATCTTCTCGTCGAGTTTCATTGCCATTACGGCCATCACGCGCATTGTCACGATTGTGCATACCATGATCTCCAGATCGGCTGTTAGTTTCCGGTGCGACTCGTCCACGATTATCTCGTGCTCTGTAGTCACCTCGGGCTGGACGGTCGTTGTCGCCTCGAGGCCGCGTGTCGCCGTACCGATCTTGAATCCTTTGCTGTGCGGTGTCGATTGGTCGATCCTGCCTATCGGAACCTGTTGGAGGGTGCCTGGAACTAGGAGGTTCAGGAGGTCCATCACCGTGTCTCTCCCTATCTTGATAGCGTCCCCTGCCTGGTGCAGACGAGTCTGGTCGACTTGGCAGATCATGCTGTGCGCGCGATGGAGGACGAGAAGATGATGGATTTCTACTAAGATCGGGTCGGGCCACCGACAGGGGTGGTTGTGGTTGTGGCGCTGGGATAACCTTTTCTGGCAAAGTGCTTGAGGGAGCCGGTGTAGATGCAGGTGTTGGTCGTGCAGGAATAGTTAATCCCGTAATTGCCGCGTTTGTCGTAGATGTTGTCCGAGTCGCTCCTGCCGCTTCTGCCTGCCTAGTCGCACTCTCTAACTTACCTAAATCAGACTTTATCACATCCTGTGCTTCCATGCTTCTGTCACGCATGACTACATCCTGTAACTCGCCATCCTCCACCTCCTTACCAGACCCAACGACTGTGTCCTTCTTACTGCTGCTGTTCGGTGTCAGTTGGTATTTCTGACACTATGTCAAGAGCTTACGTATTGTCAGTATCTGCAACCTTCGGTACAAATTCAGAAGCAGCAGCATTGAGGTTAGATGGTGTAGCAGGTCGAGGAGTGGCAGTAGTGGTACGATCTGCTCTGGGCTTCTGCTTGACCTGTCTTTGGTTAGTATCCAGGACAAGTCATGCACGATGTTGCAATGTTGCAATACTTACTATTGAAAACGCCTGTGGCAATACCCACTCCTTCTGTCTTGCTTTCAGATTTCCAAGCAGTGAACTCGATGCTACCCAGATGTCTTGTCGTGAATAGCGCTCAGACTTGCTGTATTCCTCAACAGTATTATACAGTCTGGTGCCCTGCCAGTTGATTGCCGGAAAATAGCCACATACGCAACGAAGAACCACGATGGCATTCTTGATGTGCATATACTCACCGTTGTTAAGGCAAGCCATCAGAGCGTTCGTGAATTGAGCGTGCCATTTATTGAGGTATCTTCGGTAGTCCTCGTAGTCCAGCAATGCGCCTGGAGTGTTATCATGTGATGAGGCTTCTCTGAATCCCGGTAGCTCTTTCTTCGTACCCCAAGCGCGCTTCTCATATGTTGCCTTACTGGCGTGCCACGCACTCAGCTCTTGGAAGACTTCGCTCAGGAAACGACCAAGACACTCTGCCTCTCGCGCCGTACACTGGAAGATCGAATTCTGCATCAGCTTCTCGCCAAAGAGTCGATCGAGGAAGACCAGTGTTCTGAACTGCGGTGTTCCAGACGAGTGCATCATGATGAACATTTTCCAAGCAAAGTAAGAGTCCAATGGCGACATCAACAGACGTGGTAAGAAGCACTCTTGCAGCAGAGCTTCGATAAGCTGCTCACTCTTGTCTTTGTCCCTGGAGTCTGCGAACCAAGATTTCTTCTCCATTTCGAGTCTAGCACGAACACCCTTGTAGTTCTCCATGTGATCTTTCATCTCCTGGATCAGGCGATCTCTGAAATCAGCGATTGCTTTTTTCTCTTGATCACGCTTCCTGGCTCCAGCTTGGGTGACGTCGGAACGGTCGGCATTGATGGCAGCGATGCGCTCCTTTTGGCGTGCATCTTCAGCGGTGTAGCTGGAAGCAGGAGCCATAAGATCATGGAGCGAAAGTTGCCAGAAAGTCACAAAAAATGGAAGACTGACGGCGTCCAACGTGCCAGAGATGTTCGGTCGCATCTTGTCCATCAAGTCCTGCAACACTGGATGCCAAGGTGTAGATGATGAGTCAGTTGTCGAAGTCATCGATGCTGTCGTGATCGTGGCAGGTGAAGATACATCTGGCACACTCGGCGAGGCTATCGTATCAGGTACATCTGCAAGAGTCTCCTGCACGATAGCTGGAGTGCTTGCGTCTACCATCTCAACATCCGTTGATGCCTTCGCCTTGCTGGTCGTGTCAAGCTTCTGCTTTGGATGCGCTGCATCATAATCATCAACAGCTCGAGCAATGCTCTTTCGGTGTATGGTAAACGCGATGCTCGCATCTATGCCATAAGTGTGAATCAGATCCGCGACGTCCGGCACAATAGCTCTGAACTCCTCGATGGTGAGATTGTTCCGCAGCAGCTCGAGGTATTGTGTCATATTGATGTGTATGTCGTCAAAGTTCTCGCCTATAATTTTGAGCGATGTTTGATTATCATCAAAGACACACATCTGCCTTTGCTGCGCGATTGAGACAAGTAGTGGTCCAACGAGTCCATTGTCTATCAAAGTCTTGACCAATCGCTTTGCAGAAGGCTTGCTTTCGTGACGCTTGTCCTGAACTTGTCGTAGAGTTGCTGCTTGTAAATGCTCTCCTCCTGCCATAGCTTGGACTTGAGCATCAGTGAAATTAGTGTCTGGCGCAATGCCTGCCATGCTGACAATCAGTTCTCGCAGTACTTTCAGGTCGGTGAAATTGCCTTTGCGAACTTGATTTGCGACGTATTGCAGGATGGGTAGTGTGCTCATAGTGGCATATCTCTTGAAGACTTTGCCGGTAAACAATGACAACGATGTGAGCCAGCTACTCGTCGTCATACCGTCGTCTCCCACGCGACTGCGTCCTGCACGACCAAGTGTAGTCATGACACTCCAGGAAAGAACATCATACCCCATATAGGTGAAATATCTGCCACATTCGACAACAACATCTGTCAGATTATCATATGACTCGATCTGGTTGAGGACAACAGCGAAAGTGATACCCGGGGAAGCGCAAGCAATCTTTGCCAGGGCACGCGCCATCGGCTTCATGTTGGTCTTACTCATACGCTTCAGGATATCCTTTGTTTCGGCAGTCGCGAGTGCAAAAGCTGCAGCAACATCCGGCAACCTAGATGTCGGGCCTAGAAACCACTCGTTGTAGACTGAAAATCTGAGCTTGGTGGGAAATTGCTTCAGAATGTCGAAGACCTCATTGACAATGCCTGGATTCGCCCTCGTCATGCTCAGAGCAGGACACAGTAATCTTTTGCAAAGGTCTATCCAACGGTCTCTGTTTGTCTGAGAGCTATCTTCTGCTAAGCTTCGCTTGCCGACACGTGCTAGCTTCATGAGTAGACTTGGGTCTAGTCCAATTTTGACGCCTGTGAAGTTCATGAACGTATCGCAGAGTGTGAAGATGTCGTCTACAGTTTGGCAAATTGGAACATTATCCGACCAGTCGTCCCAGTAGAAGCGGTAATCGGTACCGTCCTGTTGGTCATTCATTTCCATTTGCGCCCAGCGTACAGCACGAGGCTGCGGCGCTTCCTGTACACGAAGTTCGTTCTTGAATAGTCCAGTCTGCTTTTCGTCAGGCAGGGCAATAGCTTCTCGAACGCTGGATCGTTCTCGCAGAGGTTGGCAAGGCTCGTATACTTTGCTGAGTGAATAGTGAAGAATGCGGTGTATGTGATCTGGCAAGTCCGGGAATAGGTCTGGTAGCCAGGTGTACCGTCCAAGCAGATACAGTGCCTCAGGAATGGCGCCAATACAGAGCAAGCTTCGGAGTAATTGTACCTTCTGGTCCGTGGGCTCAGGTAGCTCCTCTCTGGGTTCTTCCTCGGTCTTTGGTCCAGGTGTGCCACTTGTACCTGTCTTTGACGTTGGATCTGACTTTGCTGCAATGTTTCCACGCGGTTCTGCGTCACGACCACGTGCTGTAGGAGCAGGCACAGTGTCATCTGCCAGAGCACCAGCTCTCGCTAAAGCATTCAACGTACCACCTCCTGGCCTCTTTGCTAGCTCTCTTTCCTCCTTTTCTTTTGTTGCTCTGGCTTTCACGCTCTCCATTGCAGCATCTTCCGGCCACAGATGTGCGTAGAGATCACGCAAGGAGATGAATCCAATCTTGATGAGGAGTGCAGATAGATAGATGAGGTTGACAGGTAGTACGTCCTTTGCATCTCTTGATGTCGATGCATAAAACTGCAGCTTGAACCCGAGTAGTTGCGCAGCTACAGCACTACCAGGTGGCGGTAAAGTTTGAGTGTCTTTGATCCACGTACGTGTCTCGTTCAGACGGGCTCCGCGTTTCTGCTCATCAACCTCAGCATTCGCAGCACTTGCAACTGTTTTGAGAGCATTCGCGATGTCGTCTTCTGAAAGAAGTCGTTGGCCTCCAAGCTCGAACCAAGCATCTTGACCGACCTCTCGTGCTCGCGTCCAGAATGCAGTATCTCGCTCTTGCCTCGTTGCTGCCACTTCCGCGCGATCATCGTCAGCCAAAGTCCAGCCGGAATGATCCGGAGACGCCCAGCCTGGAAGTCCAGCTATCTGGCTTTGTGGCAGATGGGCACTGATCAGATCCTGCGTTTCTGGCCACCAAGAACTCGCCCGCAGGAGTTTGACAAAGAATCTATAATGTTTAACCAGGAGCGTTGCAAAGACATCTAGGACAACATCAAGTACACGTCCAGCGTCCAGGTCAAAACTACCGATGAGTGCCTTGATGTTCTCGAAAGTATCTCCAACGACTTCTGCTGTAGGTGGTTCATCCGCCGTAGTGGTGAAGAGCTCCGTGAGCAGTTTCGAGTAGCCCTCTGTCTCTTCTCTCAACAGGTTGTAATTCGATTGTCGATACAATACGCTTGTCTGTTGGCGGATAAACATGCGCGTAAATGTGTCTCTAACGAGCTGCGCCGCTTTAAGTAGATCTCCATCAAGCTGCTGTCTCATGACATCTGAGGGAATGCCGGTAGATGTGAGGATCGCCCGTAGGCGTGGATTAAGCATGTCCTGCTCAGCCAGGATTGAGAGTGTGTCGAGGAAGAATGTTACTGCATCGATCGGGCCTTCAGGCGGAGCGCTCTCGAGTATTTGACGAACAAGCTGTCCTGCATCGTTCGCGTTGACTTTGCCATCTAGACTGGCTCTTACTATCTCTTGGAACACCGTACTGAGCCCAATCACGTTCTCCCCGACGAGAGCCTCAGTCGCTGCGGAAAGTACTTCATCACTTCCCGTGTCCTTCCAGCTCTTGATGCGCTCCTCCGTCAAGATCTCATAATCGTAAGGCAAGATAGGTTTTGGCGGCGGAGGTGGTGCAGAGACGACAGGAGCCCTGGGGGCTGGTGTGCTTGGTATTGGTGCAGGCGTCGATGTGAGGGCGGGCGCAGCTTGATGTGTAGGTCGTGCTTGCGCAGCTTCATCATGTGTAGTAGAGCTGCTATTCGGCGTTTTGGCTACGGCTGTCGCATTTACTCCTCCTGCTTCATCTGGTGCTCCATTGGCGTGCGATCCTCTTCTCGGCGTGCCCGCAGATGAGTTGTATCCACTATTTTGTCCGCCATTGTAACCACCGCCTCGACCTCCTCTGCCACCTCTGCCCCGTCCCCTTCCCCTTCCCTCTGAACCCATATCATATCCGCCTCTCCCTTGACCGTAGCCTTGCGCCTGCGATCCTTGGCCTTGGCCTTGTCCTTGGTTATAGTGACCTCGTTGTTGCGCCAGATTCAGATCATTTGGTCGATGAGGTGAGGGTCGACCTTGCGCGTCGAGGTTGGAGTCTCCAGAGAAATTCCTGTCCGGTCTCTTTCTCTTGGCCCCTCCACCCTGCGCCATCATCTCCGCCTCTTGATGTCGTGTGGGAAGATGGAGGATGCTTCGGCATTTGGGAGCGATGAGATCTGAACAAGTTAAGCTATTTCACACGTGACCAGCATGCGAATGTATGAGGTGACTCCAACGATAAGTTACTCCTGGGTTGCAAGGTGGTATCAAGATGGTGAACCATAGGCATAGTAGTTTCACGAAACTCCAAGACACCACAAGAAGTAGGAGAAGTCAATTGATGACCATGTTTGCTATCCGCTATCGTACAGCGAGCCAGGCAATGATGCCGTGCAACCCTTTCACCAACACCTGAACGTACACATCCCTGATGACCTCTTCCGCTACTATGTTTGTGGGCATCTCACGGCCATTACTCATCACTCCAATCAGACGCACAGCTTGACCAACCTATATGTCAACTGTCTTCATATCCTCCACTCCGTCATGCGAATCGTTCAGATCGATATTCTTTACGCCAAGTCCAATGTCACCGTTCACGCCTCGGTTCTCCTTGTCGTCGTGTCTGTTGAGTAACGAATGCTGTCGAGACGTTTCTGTCTCAAAAGCAGGCTCTTCTTGTGGCAACTGTGTGTGCGATTCCGTGGATATAAGGTTCTCCACTGACCCGTCATCGGATCCAATTCTTCCTTCTGGCTCTGTATGTACTTTGATAGCTGCGGGTGCCTCCTCAGCGACTCTTGCAAGTGGACTCGAGATATGCGCACCCCGAGACTTGTTGACAGCAGGAGCTTTGCCAGAAGCCTTTGACGACAGCAATCGTTGCGGCGATCGACCTCGATCATTCTCTCCAGTGCTACCATAAGGAGAGTCCCTCTGTGCTCCGTTGGTGGAATTCGGTCTCCGTTTTATTGGTTTGCGGCCGTGCTTTTGATCTGACCTCCATCGTAAGATGTCAAGATATGCTGGCTCGACAGCTTGACGAGGAAACTCTCGCAACTTCAACTCGCCCGACTCCTCCACGACAAAGACCTTATCAGTGCTAATGTCATCTGCGACTGTCGCCAGGAAGGCTGCCCACGAACGTGCAACCACATATTTGCAATCGTAATCACGACCCATGATGATCACCTGTCCCCAGCGTCCAGCAGGTCCGGGAGCAAGATCAACAGCTAAACAGTTTCCACCCCAATCACGAGCCAGAGGAATCCAGGCGGGGTGTGCGTATGCTTTTTGAACAGCGTTCGGTGGCTGTGAGTCCTGTTGCGACTGTAACGTGTCTACCCAGTTGCCGCTTGTCGCTTGTTGTGTGGAAGGTCCAGCGTTGTTGGAGGAGGAAGCGGCACCAAATGCCTTCGTCGGTACTTGCGGAGCTTGATATTGCGGCGACTGTGTGAGGTATTGCTCGTTGACCTGTCGCCAATTGCGCCATTCGTGTACGATTTCTTCACAGTCCAGTAACATACAGCCAAATATGACTCCTGATGGTATGCCGCCACGCTCCTGGCCATCGTGGATCGCGATAGACTCGCGCACATCCATGGGCAATGTGCAATCAAGCTGGTGCTCTAGTTCATTGATATCGTTTTGTGTGCAGCCCTCACCAATCTGGTCAAATAACTCTTCATAGTGATCCTCCAGCCAGCGATCAATACGCTTCCATGAGTGGCTGACAGGGGGAGGAGGTGGTAGTCCATCGCTGAAGTTCTGCATTTGTATTTCGCCGGAATGTGCTTGCGCGAGTGATCTTGCTTCATCCGGTGATCCTGATCGTTGCGCGGCCGACCTCATACCAGGGGAATAGGGCGCGGTGCCATTGACAGTCAGTTGCGGTTTGTAACTAGTGTTTGATTCTTCCGAATCCGTGGCTGTGAGGTCGACTCTTGATTCGCCGGCCGGGCTTGAGATACCGGTAAGGGGCGCGTGACGACTGCTGGTATATTGACCTGATCGTGAGGGCGAATCGTATGTGGCATGTCGGTCGTACGATGTCATGGTATGCCAGAAGGACTTCCATGCTCCTGTGATCCTGCACCATTGTAAGTACAATGCTAGAAGATGTATTGTTTGGCAGACTCACGCGGACGCCATAGCTTCAGTCTTTGCTCCGGGACGTCACTACACGGCAGATGTCGCGGAAGCCCGCTGCGTGTTGTGTTCGAAGTCCGAGGGTAGTGTCGTCTGCAGACGTCCGTCCGAAGCGCACCAAAGTCGATGAACGCGACTGCTGCTGCTGTGAATAATGTCGGAAACTGGGAGATCAAATCGATCAAATCGCGGAGTTGCGTGCAAAGTCGCCGATGGTTTGTTTTGTCGATGTGTTGCGAGGACCTCGATTCATCAGGCGAGACGGCTTGACAAGACTGATTGTTGATGTGTGCGACGTGATGAAGTCCGTCGCGAACGGTAGCAGTGCCAGTACTCTGACGGAAGATGATGGTTCTAGTGGACTAGTGCAATTCTGAAACAAACAAGCTCTTGTTGTGACTTCAATGAGCTGGTCCACTTCCGAAACCCTTGTATCGGGAAAAAGGGGCTGAGGTTTACATGTAGCTCCGGTCCAGCTGGACGCCGGCGGCAGTGCTACCTAATTTAAGAAAGGCGGACTAGACGTAGCACTGCACTGCACTGCACCGCACACTGCACACTGCACACTGCACACTGCACTTTGCACATGTACGTGAAAGCGGCAGGGTTCGAGATCGAGCTGGAGGTAGCAGAGAGAGAGAGAGAGTATATGCGCAAGCGGTCGGAGAGTAGCGTATCAGTACCTCGCGTAAGAGGTTATAGCATAACATTACCCACGGCAAGGCAAGGCACTGCGTATTCTGTCCGTATATGGTTGTCTTCGTCTGCAGCTGGAAGATGACGTTCACGTCTCGCAGTATAGATGCCTGAGCAAGCCTTTACTATCACCATGATAGTGACACTGGTATGCCATACACATGTACCCTTGCTGAGACGGACCCAACCTATACAGAGTACGGCAGTCACAAGCATTTGCGAAGCTTCGTCTCGTCTTCCAGTGGCAACACATGAGACGGTTGGACCACAAGGCGCAGTTGAGCCAGGTGTCACCGAGCAATAGAGATGAGATGCTCGAGCAAGTACCGCGTCTTTCCAGGTCAACGGTAGATACCCTGCTAAACACTTTGCTTGCGCAGCGACGCTTGGCCAGCCAAACCCAGACCCTCATCCGGTCCTTCTCGCCTCCCTTTGAGTCCCCCCACATTTCCCAAGCGTCCTCCCATTGAAAGCTCGTTGATGAAACACCAAAGCATCATTTGTGTTTGACCGTCCAGTAACACACGTAATACACACTCCTTCGACACACCCATAATGTCTTCGTCGACGACCACTTCAACCCTCACACCGCGAGACACGAAAGTCTCCTCCACAGCATCACCAAGCATCACACTCACTACCAAGCAAAATGACGACTTCTTCTGGACATACACTGAAGAACCACACCGAACGCGCCGGCAAGCCATCATCAAAGCCCATCCCGAAGTCCTCAAGCTCTGCGGGCCAGAGTCTCTGACAAAATACCTCGTCGTCGCCGTCGTCGCGCTTCAGATCACCTGCGCCTACCTCCTGCGTGCCACTCCTTTCTTCTCCTGGACCTTCTTCCTCACATCATACATCATCGGCGCAACCGCCAACCAGAACCTCTTCCTTGCCATCCACGAAATCTCACACAACCTCGCCTTCAAGTCACCCCAAGCAAACCGCTACCTCGCCATCTTCGCCAACCTCCCCATTGGCATCCCCTACAGCGCCTCTTTCCGCCCCTACCACCTCACGCACCACAAATCCCTTGGCGTGGACGGCCTCGACACCGACCTCCCCACCGCCTTCGAAGCGCTCTTCCTCGACTCGATCGCTGGAAAAGCATTCTTCTGCACCTGTCAGATCCTCTTCTACGCACTGCGACCGATGTTTGTTTACAACATGCCGTTGACACCCCTGCATTTCCTCAACATTGCGGTGCAAGTTGTCTTCGACGTCCTCCTGGTCAAGTACGCCGGCGGCCGTGCCCTCGGCTATCTGATTTGGAGCTCCTTCCTCGCGGGCAGCCTGCACCCTGTAGCTGGGCACTTCATCGCCGAGCACTACATCATGTCCACCACGACGACCGCGGCCGCAACCTCCTCTTCCTCCACTGCCGACGCCACACCCACCTTCGCCTTGAGTGCGCCCCACGCTGTCCCCAAGCCCGAAGAGACCTACTCCTACTATGGCCCGCTCAACTACCTGACCTACAATGTAGGTCTGCACAACGAGCACCACGACTTTCCCGCTGTGCCGTGGACAAGGTTGCCGAAGCTGAGGGAGCTGGCGCATGAGTTTTATGATGATCTGCCGTGTCATCAGAGTTGGGTCGGAGTGATGTGGCAGTTTGTGCTGGATGATAATGTGGGACTGTGGTGTCGATTGAAGAGGAAGGAGGGTGGGAGGAAGGTTGGGAATGCGTCGAATGAGAGGAGGGTGCTTGCAGATGATGATATTGGGGAGTAAGTGGGGAGAAAAAGAGAGATGGATTGATGAGAAAAGCGGAATGGAATCGGTTGAAAGGGTGTATGATTCATGATTTATGTTTAGATATAGACAGATAGAAAGACTACTAGCACCAAGAGTATGTTCTCGTCTTCAAGCTCACGTCTTCTCCTGCGGCTCTATCTGCATACCTCAAACCGTGATCTTAGCTACTCATGTCAACTCCCTCGACTTTGACTCCTCAGACGCCGAGAAAGAGAGACTCCTCGACCATCGACCTCCGCTTTCCCCACAGCAAGTAAGATTACCATGCCTTACAGATCGAGCATGCTGTGCCCCTTCCCTCGTTTCAACGCCAGCACAACACCCGCATCCTCTTCAGGAACGTACAGAAGTAGCAGGCAAGTCACCGTAACTCTTCAACCGCCCAGGTCGTAGAAGAGCCGTCTCAAGGGCACACTGTCGCTCGCACCCATATTCATGGCCTCAACATGCAGAGTAGTTGTGTCGTGTTCACCAGTGCTCGGTATTGCTGTCGTGCTAGGTTGCTCCTTTGAAACAACACGCAGAAATAGAGGTCGTCGCAATGTAAGTGTCCACATAGGGATTATCTTGCTATCACATCTTCCTCAGCCAGGTTCGTCCCCAGCATCGATGTCGTCTCGGTTAGCAGCTCTACCACTGCCGACATGCCATGTGTTTGGGACTGCAATCTTCGACCTAGCTTGGGCTGAACGAAGATCCACGCTGACAGTGGCCTTTCTTCGAGCTACCTCACGGAGCGTGCCGTCTACCGTGGAGGCTGGAGGGATTTCTCGTTCTGTAGCGGTAGTGCGATTTCCTGCGGCCACGGTGGCTGACTATTCATCGTGTTTGGATCTTGGTATCGATGAGGCTCGCACACACTTACCGCTTCCCGCTCCGCCTTCGCCAGGGGCTCCTCGTTCTCGAACCCGCTCAAGATCCGAGATAATCACTGGGAGCATGGCTTCCAGATGTGTTTCAATGCTATGCCTGACAGCCCGTCGTGCCTCTGTGAATCTTTCGAGGCTTGCACAACTGACTGGCCACCTGCTCACCGTTTTGTGCATATATTGAGGTTCACCATGCTCGTCCAGGACCGCCCAGTGCGCTGAGATGCCAATGCTGAACCTGTCCATGGCGATTCATGGGACATCGGCTGTCCGAACCTGCTTGTCTCTTCAGCTCTAGTAGATTGGACATCATCACGGCCCTTGTATGGGCGTTCTGGAGAAGCGCTTCAGCCATCAATCCCTGGTCGTCTCGGATTTCGACGCTGATTAGTGGCCACATGAGGTCCATGAGCACTTCTTCGTGGTATTGAATGAGATTTACATTTGGGACCCTGTTCGAAGGGGTGATGCGATGGGGTCGGCAGTACCAGCTCGGAAATGCAGAATGGGGAAAGCCGAAGGTATAATCTGGTTTCGGCGCATTGAGGTTTGTTGTGCCTACGGAGCGTAGAGGAACATGGCAAGACCACCGCTCATTGCCAATCCTCTTGATAGTCTTGTGGCGGGACCTGTCAGAAGTTCGTTATCTGCGAAACCCTGTTGGTACAGTCATTGGACAAAGGTATGCAGAGTCCCGGAGAGAGTGCCATAGGGATTCTGCTCAGACTTGTGTCCTAGTGAAGTAGATGATGTTCCTGCTCATTCGACATACCAAGACTTCTTAACATACTCACTGAACACATTCTCCCGCATGTCGGCCTCGCTACTAGCATAATGAATGTCCTCCTCGAGTTCTTGATACTATTCAAGCGATGGCTCCGGACTTGTCCGCGGCGCAGCAAACAGATTCTTGATGTCCTCCCAATTCGTGGGCTTTTCAGAAAACTTAGCCTCGACTACCAGCCTCTCGCGCAAAGCAACAATTGTGTGAGGCTGGGTGTAGCCTATCCTGCTGCTCTCGGTCTTGGCAGCTGGACTGACGCTGCGTAATATCTCGAATGCGCCGTCAAGGTCTTCAATGACGCTGACAGGTGCCGTGTCGGTCAACTCGGCACGTTCAACCGACATCTGTGCGTCGTCTGCGGGGTCGAGCCAGCTCTGGATGCGGCGTCGCTTGGTCGGGGATAGTAGCTCGGGGGAGTGCCGTCTCTTCAGTCCCATGGAAAAGCAGGCTGAAGTCTCGCTGGCGGGAGGGCTCAGTACTGTAGACGCGAGGGTCTTTCAAGGGTTGAGCTTGGATTGTAGCGATTGCTGAGGGCTACGTCTCAGGACGCTGACCTGCAGAAGGCGCGCTGTGACCTGCGTGCTATGTAAACTACCCACTGCAGAGGTGTGGAGGAAGTTGAAAGCGAGGATAGTCCACCTCGTGACTTTGCCGGCAAAGCTGCGATGGCAGTAAGATACAGTAGAGCGGTGAGCGTTCGTCAGAAGTCTCCAGGACAGGGGTAGTCTCTCAGAGACCTACACTGCAGGCATCGTACAGATTTGCAAAGGCTTTGCCGATTGTGTAACATAAGTCAACTCGAATTTCACGGGTCTTCACTCTTCTTACCGTATAGGACTATGGCGACCAGGCGCACATCGCAATGTAGGGTCTTGTGGGACTCCACGTCTCTGTAATTCGTCGGTATCGATTCATGCATGAAAGCAGATACGCAGTGGTTAGACAGTGTCAAGCTGGAGGGGTCAAGGCTCGAAGCACCTACTGTGGCCCAAACGATCGAGCAAAGGGTCACTGAACACTGCTACATGTCATTAGGAGCGCCTCTATGCTCATTAGTACCGCAAAAATACTTGAATCTTTCGTAGTGGTAGAGAGCTAGTGTTTGTTATAGCATTGAATGTGATATCGTGCGTTTAGCGGTCACGAGTCACACATCGTCGAAGAGCTCAGCTTGATTTTTCCAGAGTATATATTTGATTTAATATTTCTGGTCATCATCAATCACATGATTAAACTCGATATCCTCTGTGGCGCAATTGGCTAGCGCGTCAGACTGTTAATCTGGAGGCTCGTGGTTCGACCCCACGCAGAGGAGTTGCTTGCTCAACTTTTTGGATTTTTTGCGTCCAAACCCTCCTGTATCATCTCATTGTAAGCCCCCTGGAAACGAGAATGCAATTAGGAAAAGCACACGTCAATTTTTTTTGGATTGCAGTATAGCTAGCTGTTCCCGAGGGTTTCCAACATCATCATGACCACCGAAGCCATCCATGATAACAGTAATATGATTATACTCCGTGGTCTCTTCCTACCAATCGAACGGCAGCATATAATACACGTCTCTTGTTCCATACGCCTCCCACGCTGTTCCTGTGTATCTTCTATTCCGCAGATGTCCCTCCAATGCTGCAGAATAT
>Ga0058702_10000366_pt1 | contig 20582 bp, 18 predicted proteins | sample AgamicOrSfe_FD_83781 | JGI IMG/M metagenome (GOLD analysis project Ga0058702, IMG submission 83781) | Agave microbial communities from Guanajuato, Mexico - Or.Sf.e | ecosystem: Host-associated > Plants > Phyllosphere > Phylloplane/Leaf | place: Guanajuato, Mexico | collected 2012-05-30 | reverse complement strand
GTCGAGAAGTGCAAAATCATATGGATACAATCCTCATTGTGCATCTTGATCAATTGAATCGTTTCATTGTGGATTCCTATACGAAGCTTTTGTAGATATGTTTCCGGGTATTCCTTTATCATTTCGTCCAACAAAATTCGCTCCTCTCCAACTCAGAAGAGTGGCTTTCGCTCCTCTCCAACTCAGAAGAGTGGCGAAAGCTCCGAGGGTTAGGTTCAAGGGTCGGGGTACTTCTATTTAAGAGAATCCAGGTCCAGCGTAAGTAAGGTACGGTCCCAATCAATCTCCTACAACAGAGGGCTCTGAACTGACTACAGGTAATCAGTCTATTGTTCTGGTTCTATAGAGTCTAAGCCCGAAAAGAGAAGACTCCTCTTTGTTAAGGTATCTTTCCCATCTAGTATAGTTGCCCTGCCTTTCCGATAAGAGCAGTTACGCCTTTTCCTAAAGCTCTTACTAAAGTAGTCTGGTTTGATATAATCTGGACGTAGCCAAGCTACCATGGAAAGCATAGTCAGAAGAGATGAGAAAATAGCCATCTTACTCTCGGACCTTACCTTAATTTAGGAAGAACTAAATATTTATTAACAAAAAAACCTTGCTTGGTCTTCAATTCCTTTCTTCTTTCCTGTAAAGAAAGATTATGCTTATGGTAAGGGGAAGAGGGAATATGTCGTCATCTATCTGTCATCGGGAGTGGGTCTTCTTTCCTCTGGTATCGGGCATCCGGAATCAGTCTCGTTAATTGGCTATTTCTCTCTTAACGCGAATCCCTTATTTTTTTAGAAGAGTCGCCTGGTCATCCCTTGTTGCTTGCTTTGGGCTCATCCCGTGCTTGGTATCTTATATATGCGATATCACGTTCGATGTGCTCTTTCTTTATGAAAGATCTCTCCTCCCGTTAAGCACTCGGGTACAGGTAGACAGAAGACTAAGAGGTTATGTAATTCGCTATATGTCCTTTTCTATCAGTACGATTCCCGTCCTTTGTCGGAAAGGGTGTCCACTCTTGCAACAGTCGTAATTGGTCTTTAAAGTATTCAGGACTCGGGCTATATGCCCTCTTATCGATAGATAAATGTGAAAGCTCTCGGCGCTAAACATGCGAGAAAATGCTCTCTTTTAAGGCCTAGGAGTTCATTCAACTATAGCAAAGTATAGAGCAGCGAATTCCTTATTATCTCCTACTTATGGTAACAGGAATCTGTCCAACCTCTATTGGTCATCTGGAAAGGGTCATCCCTTGCTTCTTCGATCCTCGGCCATATGTCCTCTTCAAGCTCTCCCTTTTTTGGTTTTGGTTGGGAAAGGCCGGGCGGAGCTGTGGATGCTGAGTCCTTTCCTTGGAGAATAGAAAGGATTCACTATCTCTGTCCCGAAGTCACTATTTGAACCAGTGAGTACTGAAACTTACAAACTGCTTCCAACCGTCAAAAACGATTAGGCTTCCATTCCAATTCAAGATATTCAATCCAGGCCTGGATTGAGTGCGTAAGGACTAACCTATGTTGACCCGAAAAAAAAGTTCTTTCTTCGAATTGGAGAATTAGACCAATCGACATTCGTTTATATGCCGCCTATAAAGAAAGATAAGAGCCTCTACTATTTCAACAGCCAGAGAGCCCACTCAATGAACAAAGCCTTTCTCTTTTGTGGAACGTGCACACAGAGTTGGAGGGATCAGTTGGATCTGACTGAGAAACCCACCTTTTGAGGCTTTTTTGGCTACATCTCAGGTTCAGGTACAGACCGAACGTCCCCTTAGGGAGGGGAGGTTTGGAACCCTAACTAAATAATTGGTTTTGTTCCGCCTTCTCCACTTGACTCCATTGGTCGAGAACTCTACAGCTTCATCCGAGATTCTTCCCGAATGAACATCCTAGCCCAGTAACAATATCTTATCTTCCCTGTTGAAAGCCTATAAAATCGGATCAATTGATAAATTGAAATTGATGAAGACGATTTTCCTCATCTTTCTATCGTTGTGCTGTTCTACCCACTGCTTATCGAAAATGAATAACTTTCATTTCGTTTTTGGTAGGGCTTTTCCCCATTGCCATCCCTTTTTCCAATTCCCTTATATACTCATATAAGACTTCTATTCAGACATGATGGATATTGAAACCAGCAACTTCTTAGAAGAGTAGCTAGACTGAGTTCCACTTCTATACTCCAGTATACCGAGGTCTAATGGCTGGCTTCTTTGTCTAGTCGCAACTTTCAAACTTAGCCTAGCCGATTGGCTTTGTTTTGTTCCTGATTACTGCCCTAAAATCACACTTTCGTTCAGTGACATCACAAGGCTTGGTTTGAACGCTTAGGGCAATTGGTAGGGGTCATCCGCGCAAGAGCGCTTCTTCTTTGAGGTCCCTATGGTAGCATTGACTATTGGAGTGAGCCAATATCCTTTCTTTGGTTCTTTATAGCTGATAATCAGTATAAAGTCAGGGGGTATGAGTGCATGATTCTTTCTCCCACAAGCTTAGAGAAAGAGACCGAAGGAAAGGAGGATATTCAAATCAATTTTGAAGAAGCCGACATTGAATTGACTACCTAAACTGCCTGCCTTTCTTTCAAGATAAAGAAACTAAAACTACTACTACTACTCCTATGATTTCATTACAGGGAAAGGAAGTTAAACCTCTCAAACTCGGAAAAGAAAAATCGAATGTTTCTTGACCAGGAGCAATAGACCCCGAAAGGTGTGAAGTTAGTGCCTCCGCTTCTGAAAGAGCTGCGGTTATAAAAATTCCAATTGAGTTTTGATTCGCTGCATCAATGAATGTGCTTGCAGAGTGGGGAACTATAAGCATAACAGCTCTTGAAAAAGAAAGGAAAGAACTAGTCTTGATGCCGAAAATCCCTTCTTTTTTTGTATGTAATATAAGTGAACCTATAACTTTAGACCTTAGTGCCGCAGTTGGAACTGCAGATTCTTTATGACTGGACGGGTACAACCTCTTGCTTCTCAATGTCATGGAATGGATAGGTGATGTTTCCAACCGGAAAAAGAAAAGAAGAGCGGGTGAAGGAGTTAAGTTAGAGATCTCTTTCTAGACCTTGAAGTCACTTCCGGGATTAGCTTTATTTGGGCTAGGAATTCTTAGCCTGGGTAAATACAAGATCAGCTTTCTGAACCGACCAATCCCTCCTTTAATTCCTCCTTTTCAGTCCAAAGCAAAGACGAAGTTTACAAAGTGTTCTTTCTATAGGAAAACCTGTCACTTCTATGACTCGAAACTAAGAATGTCAGTGCCACCTCGCTGGAAAAGCTATGTATTAGTCGAGACCTGATCTCACAAAAGGAGAAGAAGACTGATGGTCTATGGGCGGATCTCGCTGTCTCTAGGGCTTTTGAAGAGCTATAACAAGCTTCAAAAGCAGTGATTCCATAGGCAGGCACTAGTTCCGGAACTGAAACTCTCGTTTGAACAGGTGAGTCAGGTCAGGAAGTGATGGTGATAGAAGGAACTTCTTCCATCCTACAGCGGCAATGGCGAGAGTACCGGAATTGCTTTAGGGATGGGATTCTGCTTCTCTTTCAAGAGGAGCTTGACTTACTGACCTTATTCTAAATTCTTAGTGATTTGTTATCTCTTCTGTCCTTTCATTCTTTCATTAAGACTTTGACTAAGACCTCCTATTATATGGTATATGGCCACGTTTTTTTTGTCCGACATTCTATTTACTTAAAAGAATAACCCGTATTCTTCGATTGGAGATTACGTTGGTTTCATTTCTAAGAAGATTATCATAGGTGGTGTAATAATAGCGGATATCATATGATTGGTGTTCGGACAGAGAGTTCGGACAAGAAGGTTTGTACTGGTCTAGTGGCAACAACAAGGTTTAGATGTCGGATTGTTGTTACAAGGAATGATGAATGTTCCAAGAGAGCGAAACCAACCGGTGGAAGGAAAGGCAATGAATAGGAAAGCTAATACGATATAGGACAAATTCTTGGCTTTCCAGTGAGTGGCCTAAAGTAATTTCCGGTCTTAGGAAGTTTCGCCAAAGAGCTTAGCTAACTAACCGTGTTTGCGAGACTGGTCTTGCGGTGCACTCACTCCCGTTACGAGAAGGATACGTACAAATTCAGTGCAGAAAGTGCCATATTATAATATTTATATATCGCTATGCTATGTCGTCATGGCATTAAGATAATTGGATTTTCATTTCTTGTTTTCTCTGCAGACGTTCTTTATTATCAGTAATCTTTTTAGCTTAAATCTCCGGGTATACCTCTCTTTCCCGGGTGATCTTTTTCCTTGCTTTGTAGTGCTAGGAGAGTGAATCTTCGCTAGAAGGGCGAAAGTCTTATACTTCTTATATTATACTCTTCTCTTCTGGTAATAGCAGATCTCTCTCTTTTTCCTCAGGTTGCATTCATAGAGTCGTTTTCTTCTTTCTACTGCCTAAGACTCTCTTTTCCTCTGTCTTTGAATATATCTTATTGTTATTGTCAGGCTTTCATTTCACATTTCAGAAGGTGGTATTTTCAAGAGAACAACTCAAGTCTCACGATACGAGAATCATTTTCTAGCATTTTGACCACTAATTCTATGAGTGTGCATTTTTCTTTCCGTTCATTCTCATTTCCCAATTTAATTGCATCTTGTCCTAACCCCACATCCTTACGTTTTTCCTTTTCTTTTGTTTTTATTCTTATAAAGGATTTTCTTTATTTATTCCTATTCATAATTGAATTATGTGAATTATGCTTGTTCACTCTGATTTTTCATTTTACCACTCTAATAAAATTGCTTTTTATTGTTTTCAAAAAGGAATTACGTTCATGAACTCACCAGCCAGAGATTCTTTTACTTAACCTTCTCACATTAAGCCCAGCTCTTCCTTCCTATACACTTCCTATACTAAACTACATTTCCTATCGCTTCTTCCCCCTCCATTCGACTTTGAATTCCCGACTATACGCCAACCAAAATCATTCTTAGTCGACAGAAGAAGATCAAATGTTCTATGTGACTTTTGGCTTTTATTCTTGAAAAGTGGCAATGAATCAGACGAGACTAGCTACTACTAAGCTTAAGCTAGTAGATCCGATCCCTTTTTCAAATGGAACTCTCTTTTCTTTCTATATTCTATAAGCGGGCTGGTAAGCGAAGAATGGTAGGTCAATAGCTCTTGGTTTTGGCACTCTCAGAGAAGAGGAGGTAGATTTCGAAGAAGGAAATTCGATAGAGGGGTTAGAAGGAAAGCTTTTCAGCCTGAAGACAAGATCCGATCTTAGGGCATTATGAGATAGTGGAAAAGGATTGATTGGCTAAGGCACGTCATTTATTCCCTCTCTATCTTTTAAGCCTTTTAGAAAGGGGCACTGACCTATCATTCCTACTCTTTCTCGAAGAAAGGATGCGCGTACCAAACAAAGTCTGGAATTTCCGTTCGTTGAAGACCTCTTTCTATCGATGAAAAGTGGTTAGGCGAGTCCAATTCTATTTCAAGGTCAAACAAAGTTTTGTGCTTGATCATCAGGTTTATCTGGTGAATCAGACGCTGGAAATTCTCACTTTTGTACGAACAGAGAAGGAAGAACATTATGGTACCGCAAAAGAAGCACTAAGCTCTATAGCAGAAGTGTCAAATAGCCAACTGTCCTTCGTAGGTAGGATCCGTACTTGAGCGAGAAAGCATATAGGTAGCTTCTTGCTCTGCCAAGAAAGTTATTCCAATCAATACACCCAGATGAGGATACTTTTGATCCATCTTACCCCACCTGTCCTCGATGAGCGCATATGCTTATGTATGCGTATCCATATTACGCCTAAGATGCTTGCACAGCGGTTACGATGGAGCTACTACCACCACGCTAATCTGGTAGAGTAGAGCGGAGGGCTATTCGGAAAGACATCAATAGCGGAATTAGGTGCTCGTGCTTAGATCTGGCACGTACGGATCAATAGCTCAGTTGGGAGATAAGTCAGAAAGGTAATAATATCCATTTTGACTACCCGTACCAATGGATATATCGTTCGTTCGTGCAACACCTAGTGATAGTCGAACTCATCTCATCGTACTAAGGTGCAGTCCCAACCCATTATATGGAGCATGCCTCCATAAAAAAGTTTCCATGCCCTAGGATGAAGTAGTAAGCTCTTGAGATCTTATCCGGTTCGGAGGTTGCACAGTTCAAGGCTTCTCCCCTGTATACAAAGCCGCACCGAAGCACAGCTTTCCAAGCTTGGGATGGAATAGGATCCGGTCATGCGATCTCCAATCCAAACGCTTTAGTAGATTGCTGGACCAAGGTTCCGAGCGTAGAATCGAATCTGCTCTAGTATCCGCTAACAGATCAGTAGGCTCAGACAGCCTCCTCTCTTCTGCTAAGGCATGAAAAATAGAAAGTCTCCCCCTCTCCTCCTTCTATCTAGTCGTTCCCGGGCGGGATCACCAAGAACGCCTTAGCAGATACATTTCAATCTGGAGTTCGCCAGTCCGCCCTGATAGAAAGACTATAGTGAGAAGCATAGCTAGCACCCAAAAGGCTAGGAGTAGGAGAAAGATCTTGCTATGAGGCTCGCTCTAGATCGGATGGTTCTATGGGCCCTATATGAAGCGTCAGTTGGGGCTGCTTGATGCTCTTCTCCTTTCGAGTGAATTGAATTACTTCGGCTCGGATGCCTTTGATCAAATGGAAGGATGGATGCCTGCCTTTAGCTACTTCGTTCGGTCATTCCTTCTTTACTTGTTCGCTATGGCTTGAGAGTGAATCGCACTATCTAGTAAGTAAGAGATTGAAAAGAGTCTCATTGGACCTCGCAGAGGCAGAGCAAAGAAAGCCAACGATCTTTGCTTGACAGTCGAGTCGGAGTAGCTCTTTTCGAACAAAGAAGAAAGAGGCTAAGTGACATACTCATTTTCAATCTTATTGCGGATAAGGAATCGTTGATACGCAGGAGTTGTGAAACTACACCCCTACCTGAGGGTAAGGTTCCAATAGTTGTGCCCGAACCATCTTTTGAGGCATACCGGTCTACTGAACGAGGCGATAAAGGTGTCGACAATTAGGTTATCTTTCTTTCTGTCTATAGAAAGGAAAGGCAATGCCACAAAGAAAGCTCGAATCAGGAGCCCCTCTGGATGAGATGGCCCTAAGGACCTGACTCAGAGCTCTCGCAAGGCGCAGAGGAAAACAAAACCAATTGGAAGAAGTGGTCTGGCACGACTTGAAGAATCACTTATAGAAAGGATTCAACTTCGTTCACAGATTCTCTCCTCAAATATGAATAAGGAAGAAAGTCAAGACAAAGCTGGAATGGATATCTGGTCAAACTCCATGATCCACTTGAAGTGATTATTTAACTAAGTGGTGGAAGGAAAGCTGAGAGGGCGCTCCCTATGGGCATCCAACAAGCCCTTCTTTCCCAAGCGATTCTCTTGTGTGCGTGGATATCTTTACTTTCGATGCCATCTTATTATACGATGTGTGCCTCCTCTTCCTCCTAGCTAGATTCTCTGCACCCAAAAAGCAAAAACCCTCTCTATCAGAAAGAGGCCATTGCTACAAAAATCCGATGTACATGACCAAAGGGTTAAATGGGCTCTTCCCGCCTCTCTCCTTACTCGATAAAAAGAAATGCTATAAAGCTCTCAGAAAGGGAAAGCTTATGCCTCTCAGAAGTTGCTTGACGGAAGACGTCGCGCTTAGACCTTCCCGCTTACCAGTCGGAGATCCAATTGTTGAGAATAGATCACACGATCCCACGCACTCTCACTCTTTCTAACTGGAATCAGGGCTCGGAGGGGAGCTCAATGCGGACGAAGTAGATTCACTACCTCCCAGAAACTTCAATATCTACCTACCAAATAAATTGCCGGCTTGCTAAACTGACGGTCTCTTACCAGAGAAAGGCTGCTAAGAGCCCTCGAAATGAGAAAGAGAATTTCTTCTCGAATAATCCAAGGCGGTAACATCGCTTGAAGTAACCTTTCAAAAAGAGATCAATATGGTCTTCATCTTTGCAACTGGAGTTCCTCAAAGCGTCAGTTCTAAAGCTGCTAACCAATCTGGGACTCTTTCTTTCAAAGTATCAAGACCGGAAGGGGAATTGCCTTGTCTGATACAAAGGAAGCTCAGCTGCTCTACTTTCGACGTGCCAAAATGAATGACGCCTGACAGTCAGGAAAAAAAGAAAAAATAAGAGTTGGCGATTGATAAAGCAATCAGACTCATAGGTGCGGAAAACAAGCTATATTGCTAAAGGCAGCTTCACACCAAACAAGGCTATGTACTCTGTTGATTCCCTCTGGGAACTTTCTCAGGGAGGACTCATTGGTCGTACCCCACCTGCTTATTCATCTTGAAACCTATCACTATGCCGCCTACCAATTGCCTTGCTTGAACGCCGTTAAAGAAGCCCTTTCTTCCCTATCGAGACAAGAATAAGACTCAACTCTTTCCAATCTTCTTTTTTTATGACCTCATTGGAAAGAATATAAAGACAATTCCTATTTCATATAGCTATTTGCGCTCTATTTGATTCCGAAGAAGGAATAGTTGGAGGAATCCTTTTTTTGTTGGGGTAAGCATTCTTTGGATCATACGGCTGTGGTGGGACCTATGCCACTATCTGTTCGGGGGAGTGATATAAAAAGAAGACAAAGACAGGGAACTTGTAGCAGTAGGCTTTCTTTCTGATCTCTTCCTCATAGTGATATATAGGTTCAGGAACTAAGTAAGGGCTGATTCGGACCTTTAGGAGAGAGAGAGAGGGTCTACAAGTTGCACCTCTCCTACCCTTTCTTGCCTTTCGGCTTGTGGATCTCCGTACCATGAGCCGGGGAACGAGCACGTCAGTGGAGCAGGAACGAAGAAGTGTAATACATGGAACGTGCGCTATAGAAGGGCTACCTTAGAATGATACCTATTAAAGAGCCCTTGTCGGGCAGGAGATCTTGCTTTTTTTTATTCCAATCTCCCCCTCCGAAAGAGGAATCCTGATCCTGCATCAATAGAGCCAGCCCTATAGTTTAGTTGCCATCAAGCTTTTTATATTGGGATTTTTATAACTTGAATCATAATCTCTATCTCGAACCACAGAAAGCACAGTCACAGGCAATGAAATAGGTTTTTGTACTTTGAATAGGAGGCATATGCTTCAGCAGTTTGCACGAAAGGAACTGACATCTCATCTCCATAGGAAGCGAATCCGCTCTTCTATGTGCGTCATGTCGGCATTTCCCCTCTTAGCATACGGCATTAACTTCACTGACGCCTACTGACCGGATCGGGCACGAAGGAGGAAGGAACAATGGGGGAGAGGCGAAGGTTTTGTCCCGCTCTGGATCTGTGTCGTTCAGATCTCAATCTCAGCCTGTGTTCCCACATAGTATTTCGTCATTCTATGACATTCCTACTAACGAGTGAGTGTCATTTGCACGTGTTCAAAAAAGATAAAAAAGCATTAACGCTGCTTTGAGTGCCTCCCTTCTTTGATGATCTTGTCACTTCTCTGAAACTATAGCTGAAAGCAACTATTGATGCAAGAACAAACCACTATAAATAGGTCTCTCTACGCGTCATAATTCATATATGATTAATTAAAAGGCATTGACCCGGCAAGAGTTGACCATGCAAGGGAAGATCGATTGACTAATGAGCGAGGTACCTTAGCTTATATGTGGCCAGGTTGAAACCTTCCTTTAATAAGTCCCATAAGCAAAAGCAGAAATAAAAAAATGTCCTAGTTCTTTGACCCAATACCAAATGTTTCGCTCAAAAGGACATCTTATGAAAAGAAAGAGAAAGATGAGAGTTTCCCCGCCCCTTTCCTTTTCCCTTTTTTTTCTAAAAATATCCAATGAAAGCACTTTATCGGCTGCAGGAGTCAAAGATATTATGGTTGGTGTTGCGTATCTGACTGAACGATCTCTCCAGTAATCTGACAGCTTTGTGCACGAGAATCAATCTATTGAATGATGCAACTCATTCAGAGCAGTTGAAGACTTCCACAACATGTATTGGTAAGTCATTGTCATTCATTCGTAAATACATTGGATGTCCGGGCCGAATAAGGAAAGCGAGGCCCTCCTCCTCTTCTGAGTGGAACGCATGGGTTCGTCTCCTTGAGCCTGTTAAAGGCGGTGTTGGAAGAAAATCTCCATTGTTGACGCCATTATGTTGAGTACTTCCATACCTGGATGCCATAAACCTCAAGTTACCGCCGCCCTCCTCTTTTGGTGCACTTCGCCCAACTCCTTTCACTTTCGTGTGGGCCTCCAACTATAATGGATGTGGTCGCTTTAACCGGTTTACCTTGTATCGGCCATTCAGCCCATGCCCTCGTTTCGACCTCAGCTAATATAAAACAGAACTTTTATGCTTCCTTCGCATCCCTGTTATGCTTATAGTCGCTTTTACCGTAGCTTGTACGTTATTTAGATTGATGGAATCTGGGTATCTCTATGTCCTGGCTACCTCTCTTTTTCAGGCAGCGGCTGAGCTTAGAGCTTCGAACTTGGGATGAGCCTTAAAAGGTCGAGAAACTCCTACCGCTTATTAATAGAAAAGTTCAAAACGACGGATTCAAAAATCATATTGAATGTTGCTTCTGAGGCCTCGCTCGAAAAGGAAAATAAAGTTTATAGGGGCGAAGAAAGACGCGCAGGAGTAGACCTTTCAGGTCAGTTCATTACAAATCCATACAATACGAGTAGTCCAAGCGCGTCAGCTTAACAAGGAAGCGGACAAACGTGGATTCAGGTTTTGATAATCTAATAGGTAAGCGAAGGCTTGCTCTGGTGAGTATGGCAAGTTTACCGTACTATAATCGGTAGTCGACGTGGATCAGGAACTAGGGAAGGCGAAAAGTAGTATTTTAATTCTAAATCTGATATCCGAAATGGATTCTAAGTCCGGCTTTTAGACTAGCTACGGAACAAGTCCGAGCGCATAAATGGGGTTCCCCCTGCGGTATCGATTTCCCGTTCCGCATCAGCTTCGACAGATTTCTCAATTGAATTTTTGTACAAGTTGTCCGCCCTCGACCTCGACCTCAAACTTAACGCATCATGTTCCCCTTCAACGAGGGTTCTGGGGGCCGGTATTGTATAAGAGCTTTCCTCTCTCCAAAAAGTCTTGTATCCGTCCTTTAGACGAGCCTCCTACTAACGCGAAAGAACAGGCTACGGCAAAGGGTTCGCCTCCCAACACAACAAGCTTAGGAGGAGCCGAACAAAGAACTCCCAAAGCAAGGGCGGAGCTACCTAGAAACCCCGGTATAGAGATGAAAGTATATACTACCGCTACTGACAACAAGCTTTCAATTCGATCTTCGAGTTCGCACTTCTGGTACGCGGAGGAGTCTCCAGCGGATGGGCGCCTCTTACGGCTTTCTTTGAAGCGTCTTCCAACGGGGGAAGCGAAGGCGAAGAAAAGTAGTATATATATATTTAAAAAAGATATGGTGAGTGTCAGGTGTAATAATCAATTTTTTCTTTCTGTTCCCGATGCCAAAAGTACCGTAACAGATACGATGTAGTTGAAGTAGTCGGGTTTTGGCGTTCGTTTAAGGTAGCTGCAGGTTCGGACCCTTACCCCCTGACACGCCTATAAAGGCTAGGCGGCCACACCTATTTATTATAAAATAAAAATATCTTATTTATAAAAAGTTTATTTGTTGTTGTTAAGTTTATAAGCCTACCGGCCTCGCTAGCTTTCAGAAAAAGAAAAAGAAGACATAACTTCGATTTTCTCTCTATAAAATGAAAGAACGCAACCGCGGGACCAGAGGAGAGAGAAAGATTTTGATCTCCGATTTGGGATCCCGCACCAGAAAAGCCTGCCGTTGAGCCGGCTTACTCGCCCACCATGTCAGCGCCTTCGGGTTAGTTATTTATGGAGTTCTTTCTGTCATAACAATTCTCCTTATGGAAGACCCCCACAAGATCAAGAATGCTTGTTGCCGCCTTGGCTGGCTGTCTTGGTTCTTCGCTTAGCTTTCTGGCATATTCTACAGAGCTTTCCACTCTGGAACTGGCTTTCAGAAAGACCTTCATTCATTCACTTCGCTACCTTTCCTCTGATCTAAGTCCTCGCTCCTAACTATATAACTATAGTGAAATAAATATCTCGTCACCCACAATAGCTACGAGCTGCCGAAAGTCTTCTTGAAGAAGGGTGGGTTTTCAATAAGAGACGTGGCACAAGGTAGCCATAGGGAAACCCGTGGCTGGATTGAATCCTTCGAGATGGAGAGGAGAGTTTGGACTTCAAGCTCAAGGCTTTCCTATCTCCACCATGGTAAAGCGGGTGACGCCTGTTGAAGTTTACCCTCTCACTGGTAAAAAGTATTGCCATTTGGCCCCAGGCTTCTTTGCTCTTCCCTCCATTTTAAAACTGAATGCGATCCTTGGTCGCCTTTTCTCATCATCTCGCTCACTCCCTTCCTTTTTTGGATAAGCTAGTCTTCGTAAGTCGGGAAGACTATTTTCCTACCCGGAAGATAGATACTACTATAAAAAGGTATAAAGCCCCTTTTAGAGGCTAGTTCGGCTCACAAGAAGCTATATCTTGGTTCACCACTTTATGATTCGCATTTTAATCCAAGGAAGAAATTCCAGTAAACTTTGAGAATTATGTTCAAATAAGTAAATATAAAATGGGATTTATCCGAAGGGAGGGCCTTGTTAACACCATGGTAAAGTAGATGCGTTACCCACGTCGGGGATAGGTACGGTTGTCACTCGACTGAACATACGAGGATACTCAATGTGAACATACCCTCTCCCTAACTAAGAATGGCGCATGTTTCTTTCCCGCATTGAGACTTTTCTGGGATTTCCTTCGCACCTTCGTCTGCTATAGGCTTGCTTCTTTCAACGACCGGCCACTCTACTGAATTCCTGACAGCAAACGAGCGGAATACTTTACCCGAAACGGAGGGAAATGCAACGAGCACTAGCGCGCTTCGGCCTTCGAGCCAACGCTTGCTTTAGGCGAGCAATGAGGATGCGCGTTACTAAGGCTGACGGCTTGAGCTCTTGGAGTTGCTTGTTGGGAGTCTGCTGTTTCCCATGCTTGTCTTTGTTAGCGATCGAACCATCTCGAAAGCAAACGGATCCGGATCTGTCTTATTGACCGGCTTTTAGACTTTGAACTGGCAAGTGGTAAGGTACGGTTGGACGTGCCCGCGAAACCATATGATAATGTAGAGTAGGCTAGGCTTGGAGATGAACATCTTAAGTTATTTATTCTTAATATGCCTTCTTCTGTACTTCACTTCTGGTAAGTCTCATCGGTCTTCTGGCAATATCAGGCATATAATCGATTCTTTGACCCCGGCTTTGGTCGAGCAACCGCTACATTTCTTGAACGGCCACAGCCTACATAACTCGTCCCCCCCTTTTCTAAGAGAAGAGGAGGTTGACTACCGAAATCTTTATTTTAATTCATTGGTCGGTCTATCGATCGTAGAGGAATGCCCACGGTCCTGACTTTGTTCCAACTAGGCCTGTGTAGCTTTCTTTCTTTCACTGAAGACCAAACAGGGGAGCAGTCGAATGCCACTAACCAAGGAGGTAATCCAGCACAGCATATGGCTTACAAAACGACAAAATGAAATTGCGATTGCATAAGTAGAGAAAGAGAATCAAGATCAGAAAGAAGAGTACGAAGCAGAGTTTCTAAGATGGTAAATTAGGTCCAGTAAACTCCTGGTCTAGAACACTTAAATATATATTTCTAAAGGTAAATAAAAAACCACATCTAATGGTGGTATACCATAGACACCATTTAAGAATTGAACTTTATTTCCATTCTGGTCTTCACCCTATAATTCAAGAAAGGAAGAAATAAAATAGAAAAATATTATTTAGAATACCTTTGCATATTGACAATAACATTTTTCTCATAGAAATTCAAGTTATCGTTAGATCCACTTTCTATATTTTACTTACTTGAATAAATCACGTTTGAATCATGATAATGATCTATTAGTATTCTTGCGAGTGCCATAACATAAAAACAATCTGACTTTGAACTCAATTGAAATTTGTTATATATATAGTATGGTAAATTTGACTCGTACTTTTTTTTTTACTTTGAGAGGTGATGAATATTCACACGAACGAATTTCATTGATTTCTGATTTCTACTTCTGAATCAAGTTAAAGAAGGTAAATAAAAAGAGAAAGATTAAGAAGAATGAAGAAATTAATTATTAAGTATAACGAATTTATCTGATTAACATGTCTTCTTAACATCACTACCATATATAACTCAAATTTCTTACATTCATCCATAAAGACCTATTCTATTATACAAATCTCTTACCATATCAATCTTTCTTACCGAAAAATATTTATTACCTTCCTTGGGGAATGCGGTATAATTCGCAGAGTAGAAAAATGTTAGGAGTGAAATATACATTATTGGTTCCGAATACTATCTTTAGATGCGATTGTAATAACCATTGCATTATCTGCAGTTATGCATCCACCGGATGATAGACAACCCTCTATCAGAGCCGACAACCAGACCATGTTCGGCAATCTCTAGGGGGCTCTAAAGTTTCATCCTACAACATAATGAAAATGAATAATGACCACATTATTGAATTCCCGTCCGGGGGCTTCCGCGTCACCCCATGCGGCATCCGCATCTAAAGAAAGACCCCAACCAAATACATCCGCTTTATAAATCCGGGGATCCTGTCCCGACTTTATAAAAGGGAGAATCGATCTCTATAAGGGGACACTATTGTATAGTTTATCCAACACCTATATGATAACATCTGACAACTATTTTCTCACAAGTTTGCCATTTCATTTTGAAACCATGGCCGGCTTGATTGTAAATATCTTCATAGCAACTTTATTAACAATTTCTTTTCATACAAAGTATTAGTTGCACTAGGTAACTGAAGTAGAGGTACGCAGCCCTATCGGAGGAAGTTGAGTTAGAAGTGTCAGGCTTTCTTTCCTTTGTCAGCTCTAGCTTTCGACTCTTTCTTTTCTTTTAAGGGGAATAGATTTAGACTGTGTTCCCAGACTTCCTTGTAGTCAGTATTGAAAGCCCTAAGAAGTATCTGAAGTAGGGGAATCTATATCTATCCTTGCAAGTATCTTTATTCTCTGCAAAGTCTGAGAAAGCAGTAGCATTACGTCCTGAGAATCAAGCAAGAACTCATGATATTTACACGGGAAATAAAAGCATGGCATCTTAGAGCCGTAAACAAGTCATTTGATTAGGAAAGCACTACTGTGAAGGCGGAGTTCCCCATCCCTGTTAATCAATTCCGAAACCCTGGTTTTCGATTACTATTCCCTCAAACACGGGTCTTCCCCACTGAACTACTATATAAATAAGCAATTTCTGCCTCTTTCCCGGCTCCAGTAGAAGCGCAAGTCAATGCTGCCGTTGAAAGGCATTCTCTTGAGGATTGATGTATGGACTTAGTGCTTGAGGAGTTAGTGTGTTTAGATTGAGTTCCCACGAGCGGAGGATTGAATTACTCTATCTCTTGGTATTGCATTAGAGTCCGTAATAAGAGTTCGAAAAGAATTAGTGCTTGAGGTGAAAGTTAGGACTGAACTCTTTCTTTTCATACGTTGCCCTGGAAGGGCAAGTATAAAGCAAGTACTGTGTCACTTCTTAGTGGAATACGTTGCCCTTACTTATGATAAGCGAGAGTTAACTCTTGCTATTTCACCCTACTTGGAATGAGAGAATGAGAAGCAAAGGCTTTTTAAAGCTTTTTAATCACTTAATATTCCCCCCTCTTAAAAGTACCTGATCGGGTAACATATGGAGGAAAGATTAGGCCACTAAAGGTCAACAGCAAGAAAGATTAGCCGAAAGCCTTTGATTCAACTGCGAGATCCTGACTTGACTTTAAAAGAAATTTCAGCCTATTTCCACTCTGACGCTCTTATAAAATCCTGGGATGAAGTTATTAGTCTTTACCGGGGAATTAGTATTCCAGTTTAAAAGCTTAAAGCCCCTCAAGAGAAAGATACTTTTTCCCAGACCGATCTTTTTAGTTCTGTTGCATCCATTGAAAAATCCCTTCAATCGGGATAACATAGGGAAGCATAAAAGACTTTTAGTAAAAAGGCGGTTGCATGATTTCTCCTTAACCATGTTATATTATATAGATAGTAATTCGATCTCACCGTCACTGCGGAAGTTGAGGAGGCATCACATTCACATCCGAATACTACATAAGCAATGCAGCAACTCCTTCATGGACAGGCTTTTATACTATACGTCTGTATAACCAAGACGATTCTTTATCGTACATCTGTACCCATATTTCCGTTGATTGAATTTTAAATAGTACCATTAGGTCTATACTATATGTCTCCACTGATGGTATGGGGTTTGTTAAGTTTCGGCATTCAGTCTCGTGCCAGCGATAGTCACATTGAAGTGACCGATTGAAGAAAGGTTTGGAACCCTCTGTGTTTTGTAATAAGTAAGTAACGAACACTCGCAAACTACAAACCAGAAGTTTCAGTTGGGTTGGCTGCAACAAATAAATTAGGAGAATGATAATATGGAGCATTTATGTTAGTCGAGAAATAAATACTGAGTATATGACTTATGACAGGTTTGTTACAGATATGTTGGTGAAACGCAACAATCCGCGGCTAAAACCGATTTTATAGCTTAGCACCACAGGCGGTATCTCCGAATTTGATAGTTCATGGTAGCTATACCTACGCGATACCGATCTGAAATCAAAAAAGTGATACACTTGATCAATCGTATTGCTGCTACTGAAGAGGTTAGTTTTCGGGTTATAGGTACATGGAACTAGGCTTTATTGGATAATCGAACCCTTTTCACTTAAGACAGAATAAAAATATCTTATTATTAGTTTATTCGTTGCTGTTATAATAAATAGGTTCCGGGCCTACGTCTATCTTTCGGGAAGCGCTAAGATTAGACTTAGCAGTCCCTATCGCCAATACTATTTTCATATCCGCTTCATTCAAGTGATTCTATCAAAAATAGGGTCTATATGTATATATATGAAGTTTATGTTTTCTATATTAAGGAAAGCTGCTTGAAAAGTGCTCATCTCTTCGCTCTCCTCCTTCCGCTAATGCGAATACCCCGTTCTTCCAGATATGTCTCCTGCCCCTGCCCTTCTTATGTTAGCGTCTATTGGTTTCCGTTCTCTTCGGGAAAGAGTATCAGCTGCCCGCCCATTTCTTTTTCAATTTCACAAAGAAAAATAAGATTGGAGCTCCTTACGGACCCTACTCCTATAAAGGGCAGGCTGCCCCATTGATCGCCGCTCCACCACTGGACTTTTTGTCTTCCTTTTAGACTCTATTCGATTTAGCAAACAACTGAGTGGCTTTCGCTCTTTTGTCTATTGGTCGTCCGCTTTCAGGCTTCCGGATAATATCTTTAAATCCATTTCATTTCGCATTCGGGATTTCTTTTGGTCTGGTCAGGCCCTGAACCCGCCTATAAGATCCATACGATCAGCTGGTCCAATGTAGACCGAAGGATGAAGGTGGATTGGGTTTAAGAACTATTGAGGGCTGGAATAGGACTGCCATGTTAAAGCTACTCTGGATAGTAGTTAATGATAATGGGTCCATTTGGACTCAATGGGTTCATTTTAGATATCTTAGGAGACATGATATTTGGGTGGCTAATATTCCATCCGACTGCTCTTAGTCTTGGGGGAGTGCCGGTAAGGGATGATGTGGCTAATGCTATCACAAGTGGTTGATTTGTAATGGCGAAAGCGCGAAGCTGTGGCATTGTCCGTGGCTTAGAAATGGCCCGATCAGCTACAGTTACTTTGTCGCTGTTCTAATGGAAAGAGGTCCCCCGGACCATGCTCGTCTAAGCGATTTAATCAAAAATAGGCATTGGAACCTTCCTCAACGCTTTTGAATGGCTGGACTGTGTCTAATGCGTCAGATTACCCTTTCTTTATGAACTCCCGCAGCTCCCTGTTGAAAACAGGATCGTTTGGTCTCTCAGCCCGGATGGAAATTGAAACTCCAAAACAGCCTGGAACATCATTAGGCAGACCTATCCTAAGGTCGACTATGCAGGCATCGTTTGGAACAAATTATATATCCCCAAGCACAGTATTATCGCTTGCAGCGCCTCAACTCTGGGCCTCTTACAGCAGATCGAGTTAGCAGATTTTCTCCCTTCACCGTGACTCTTTGTGGCCTGTGCATGCTTTAAGAAAAAAGTGCCGAACATCTCTTTCAATTCAGCTATGCAGGGTTGATTTGGGCTCAGCTCTGTTCTAAATGTGGATATGATCAGCCCGCAACCAACCTTCATGATGTTTGCCGATGGGTTAATTAAGATCAAAACTAAGAATTCGGCCTTTACTCGCCTGATGATCCTAAAGCTCTGCTTTACAGCAGTCATATACTTACTATGTTTGGCGTGAGATAAATTCCAGGCGCCATGAGGGGAATCCAAGCAGTAAGCAGAACGTCGTTTTGGAAAAGAAAGGAAGGGAAGTCGGGATAGGTAGAAGGGGGGAACGGTACTCTCTTTTTCACAATCGCCCATGGCTAAAACAAAGAGGGCGTAGACCCGGTAGGAGATTGAGACGGAATTGAGGTCAGTGCTTTTTTTAGCTCTTACAGAAGAAGCTGCTATTGCATACCTTGTTACAAAATACGTAGCTACGGAATTCGTCTAGTCACATGGAGCTCTTCTCTTATCTGCTCTTACCGCTCTTAGAGTAAGCCTTGCTAGTCTTTGAGGTAAGCATAACGCTAGCCTTACTTCCCTCAGGTCTCAATTAGGCTATGTGGTCCTAAAAGAAAGATCCGCACCTCTCGTCCATAACTGAGCCCCTGTAAAAAGGGCCTCAAATGCGCATTTTGACCTTGAAGCAACTATAACAAAGTATAATCTGACAAGCCCCAAGACTAAGAAGTTGATCCAAGTACGCCGTACCTTTCATCTTCTTTTCTCATTTGAAAGTCTTCTACGGATTCGGTAGTAACGAGAACTCGGATTTACAACTGAAAGCCTTACAATGGGGCTGACTCTCGAAGGGGTGGCGAAGAAGGCTCAATTTCAGGGCTCTCGAGACAGTTTCCTCGTACCCAATATTCCAAGGCCATGACCAAAAGCGGCAGAAGAATGAAAAGCGCGAAGGAAATTCTTCCCTTGTTGTTCGAAGGCGAAGAATACTTCCTTCGGTCTATCAAATTCTTCACCGGTGTAAGCTGGAGTCCCACGGGGAGGAATACCAGTTAAGAGAGCTACGTCCAGGAGGATTGGGCTCATCATCCCTAATTAAACATTCAAGGAGTGGTGACAGACCAGAAGAAAGAGAAAGCCTCAATCAAAGAAGGTATCAGGCTCATGGTCTTGCAGCTTCGCAGCCCTACAACAATATCGGACAAGCGCGCGGATAGTCGATCCATCTCGGTTCTCAATTCTTCTTCACTTTGAGGCGCCTCTCTTCCATAGTCATTCCAGGAGAGTTAGTTGAAGCATCGCTACCAAAAGCATAAATTAAGGTCCCAAGGATAATAGCCATAGCTAATGCTTTCCTATCTTAAGACCTTACTCCTGCCAGACAGAGAGCGAGTGTCAGTTGCCTGGCTGCCAGTTTCCTTAACCAAGTGTGAGCAAGTCGTCAAGTCTCCTTCTTTTTCAAGCCAGGCGGAAGGACCCGCAGGAAGGGGATAGGGAATAGGTCCATATAATAAGTAGGTCCAAGCATTCCTCTAGGCTTTTGAGCCTAGGTGGCCGGAAAAGCACTCTTCTCAATCCAGCTAGCAATGGATATGGATCTGATGCAAGCTATTTACTTTTCTCTCCGGGCCATCATCAAGTAGGAAGATTGTATTTCACACAATTGAGTTATAAATTGGATAGCTGGGTGGCGCAGGAGCAAAAAATAGATTTTTAAGGTATTAGTATTAGCCCTCGAATAGGTTGTTCGGGAGCTAATAGAGTATACTTTTCAAATCTCTTTTTCACTTTTTTCCGGGAGTTCTTTCTCTTTCGGGAAAGGCTTTTTCGAAAGCGTACTCAGCGTCCAGAATCCGGGAATAAGTAAGGTAAGTGCGGGGTGCGAAGGACGCTAACGTGCAACCATCTCCCATTGTAGTCGGCGGGCATTGATGGCTGCATGGTCTTTTTTTATGTGGAGAAATGCTTCCCTCGGAGCCTGCCCCCCAACTCTATCTCAGAAGCATGACGTTCTTTCTAGTTGACCCGAAGTGCATGGGCAGCCGGATGTCTTAAGTCCGTAGCTGTCTTTAAATTAACGCTTCGCTCCTCTCCCGGCTAAGGTCGAGTGGCTTTTCGCTCCTCTCCCGGCTAAGGTCGAGTGGCTTTTCGCTCCTCTCCCGGCTAAGGTCGAGTGGCTTTTCGCTCCTCTCCTTATTAGAAGAGTGGCTTTTCGCTCCTCTCCCTAAGGTCGAGTTACTACGTTCCTCTCCCTAAGGTCGAGTTACTACGTTCCTCTCCCGATGGTAGCTTCGCAGCCTCTCCTTTCAGTCTTAAGCGTTACTACGTTCCTGACATTAGAAAAAAAAACTCTCATTTCGCGAGGGCGGAAAAGATCCTGCGTTAAGAAAAAAGAAACCTCTTCGAGATTGAGACTGGG
>Ga0058702_10000364_pt1 | contig 20647 bp, 20 predicted proteins | sample AgamicOrSfe_FD_83781 | JGI IMG/M metagenome (GOLD analysis project Ga0058702, IMG submission 83781) | Agave microbial communities from Guanajuato, Mexico - Or.Sf.e | ecosystem: Host-associated > Plants > Phyllosphere > Phylloplane/Leaf | place: Guanajuato, Mexico | collected 2012-05-30 | reverse complement strand
GCAAACATCTGAGCCAGCACCTCAGGATCAATGCCACCCATGCCACCCATGCCACCCATGCCACCTCCTCCGAAACCACCGCCCATGCCCTCGCCAGGCTCCATGAGGTCGACGCCAGAGTCATATCGCTCCTTCTTTTCCGGATCGCTCAATGTTTCATAGGCCTCGCCAACATCCTTGAACTTCTCGTCCGCTTTCGGGTCATCCAAATTCTTATCTGGATGCGTCTGAATCGCCAGCTTGCGATACGCCTTCTTGATCTCGCTATCGCTGGCATCCTTCTCAACGCCCAGAATCTTGTAGTAGTCCTTCCGCTTCGCCTTCTTGAGCTCAAGCTCGGCGTTCCGCACTTCTTTCGCTATGCCGGCTTCTTCCGGGTGATCTTCCGCAATCTGCTTGTAGGCCTTGACGGCTTCTTCCCAATCACCAGACTCTCCGATGGCTTTTGCTCGCGTTCGTCGTGCTTTCGTGTAACTCGGATCGAGGCTGATGGCGCGGTCACAGTCAGCGATTGCTTGAGAGTATGCCTTGAGCTTTGTGTTGCACACGGCACGATTCTGAAGTATCTTCGAGTTCGTGCCGCGATTTGTGGGATCGACTTCTAATGCCTCAGTGTACTTGTCCACTGCCGCCTGGTACCGACCACTCTTGAAAGCAGAATTGCCCTCCTCTTTCGTCTTGTCTAGCTTCTGCGCCAATCTCATGTATTTGACAGCATCTCTATAGTCCGGGTCGCATGCTATTGCCTGTCTGAAATGTTGGATAGCTTTGTCATTTTCACCTTGTCCATATAGTGCTCTTCCTCGTAGCACAAGCGCGTCCGGATCTTGGTTATTTGCTCGTAATAGTCCCATGGCCACGTTCGCAGCATCTCCCAAGGCATTCTCGTTGCCGAGCTTCAGATAAGCCTGCCCACGCATGAGCTTCCATTGCCGAGGGGTGTCTACACCAGAACCGAGTCCTCGTTCTGCCTGCTCGATAGCATGCAAAATCATGGACCCACTCGTGCCTTCTTGTAATTGCTTCTGAGCAGATTGGATATGTTGCAGCATGGCTTGCGCTTGAGCACGATCGGCACCTGATGGCGGAGGATGTATCTTGTCATATGTGCTGACAGCCTCTTCTGGTCTTCCTAGTGCTGTATATATCCGTGCTAACCGCACAAGGATTTTCGAGTTATCGGGATCACGTTGATCAGCAGCTCTGGCGTCTTCTAATGCGTTGACATATTTGTTCGCCGAGATATATGCTGCAGCCCTGTTCGATCTATATGTCGCGGATGTAGGATCGGCTTCGATGGCTTCACTCCAATCAGCCGGCGCAACTCAAACAGATGAGCATTGCAAGACCAACCTTTTGTATACTCTTCAATTGCCTTTGCGTACTGTTTCGCCTTGAAGAACTTATTACCAGATTCTTTGCTCGCCTCTGCTTGTTTCCTCAATTCAGCCAGCTCTTCTTCGGTCTTTGGCGGAGGACCGGAGGGTGTCTTATGTGGTGGGGGCTGAGGTGCTGTGTTTTCATCTCCGTTCTGCTCGTGGGTCACACCCTCCATGGCGTCAGCATCATGAAATACAGGCTTTTCCTCCCCGGGTGTTGACGAGCCACTCGCACTGCTGGAAGACATTGGAGAAGAGCGCAAAGACGCTTAGAACGTATGCTTGGCAGGATATTTCGCGCTCCCGCTGAAGGAAGATTCAATGGATGATACTTGGTCTCGTGCTGTCGCTCGACTGAAAGTTTTTCCGTTTCCTTGGGAGTCTGTCTAGATTCTCCTGACCAAGGTGATTTGGGGGAGCGCGCCGTAACAGGTTTACTCGATTTCACGTTGAGTGCCTGTAACTTCGTATGTGAAGGCGTGGTGAAAGTGAAAGTGAAAGTGAATTAGACAATAAAGATTTGTTAACACAGTCCGGCAAAACGACGGCACGGCGGTCAGTGACTCCGGAGAGGCACCCAGGGCGTACCTTAGACAGCTACACCCCTCCCACTATCTACATATCTGACACACCCATCTCACACTCGACACAGCTGCTCGAATCTACTTGCAACATATCCAGATCCAACAGAGCAAACGACGCCCAAGGATCCGCCTCGACAAAACTGGCTCCACTGACGGCACACCCCGCGATCAGCTGAGGATCACGACTGGACTCATCCACACCTGGACTGGTAGCTGGACGAACACTACATCGACCCTACAACAGATCCGACTTATCGTCCAGCGCTATCATCAGTCTCTCTGATCGCCACAGTCGACACTTCACATTCGCTCGTTTCTCGACAAGAAGGCAGACAAGGCCCTTGCTGGGCGAAGTAGCAATCAGCACATAGCACAAAATGGGACTCGTCTATAACGTCTACCTCAGTTCACCCACCCGTGTTTACGGTTGCAAGGATTGCAAGACGCATCTCTCTACACAAGAAGACATCCTCAGTCGCGTGAGTACACCCCAAACATTGCATGCATTCCGGCGAGCCTGTATGACTAATACCACTTGCACAGAACTTCCGCGGCCAACATGGCAAAGCATTCCTCTTCGATAACGTCGTCAATATTGTCCTTGGTGATGCAAATGAACGCAGCATGACGACCGGCAAGCATGTCGTCCGTGATATCTGGTGCCGTCAATGCAAGACAACTGTCGGCTGGAAGTACGACAAAGCTTATGAGACTGCTGAGAAGTACAAGGAGGGGAAGTTCATCCTGGAGGCGGAGTTGTTGCTTCCTGTGAGCTGAGCGATTCTTGCAGTGATGGAGACCAAGAGGGTGGGATTGCGTTCGTTTGAGGAGTATCTGTTCAGGTTTCCGGCAATGGCGGTGTTCGGGGACTCATGGCTCGGGCAATGATAATGACACTTGCAGCGACTCGTCGCTATGAAATACCTGTATGGGGAGCTACACATCACAATTTCGTGCTCAAATCTAATATCACATCAAACACAAACACAAACACTGATGGTGCATACACGATAAAGGTACCTACCTGGTGAGTACCGCTCGCTACTTGACATATATGGCACTCCACAAGTGACAAATGCGGGGTAGTCAGTACTGGTGCTGGACTAGCCGAGGAAGCGCAAGTGCGTAACACTAACCACCTGCAACATAGACTTGCAATCATACTCGTCTCATGTTCAATCTTATATCCTTGTGAGCCGGATACAGCAGAATCATCATGGCACTCACCACAATGAAAGCAGTAGTGTACAAAGGTTTGAAGCAAGTCGTGGTTGAGGATCGGCCTGTACCGAAAATACAGGATGGCAAAGATGTGATATGTAAAGTCAGAGATGCTGGCTTGTGTGGGAGGTACTGTAGTGTCTGGCTTCTCAGCAACGCTCGGTACTTATAACATGTCAGTGAGTTGCATGTATACAGAGGCCACCAGCCTGTACGTATTGCTAGCACTACCTGAGGTGGACCCTATTGTATGTACTTGTACTGACGCCCTGTCAGAGCGGGACCGACTTCATCATGGTATGCCCTTGATGCTTAATCTGAAAGCGTGTCTAAATGTTTCTTGCTCACTGTCTCCATCAGGGACACGAGTTTGTAGGCGAGATCGTCGAGGTTGGCGACGATGTAAAGCAGTATACGAAGGGTGATATAGTGGTTGCACCCTTCACAACCTCCTGGTGAGTATGGCTACCAAGTCATGAGACAATCAAGGCTCACATGTGTAGTGGCGGATGTTTCTACTGCAAGAATGGATTCTCGTCGCGGTGCACGCAAGGGACGCTCTTCGGGTGCCCAGCTCTGGACGGCAGTCAGGCTGAATACGTGAGTCTACTATACTCCCAGACATTATGCTCAGATTCGAATTCAAGTCATGTCACGAACGGAGCTGCAAGTCACTGACGCTTCTGATAGGTTCGAGTTCCTCATGCCGACAGCACATTATTCGAAGCACCCAAAGACATACCGGATAACATGCTTGTTCTAATGGCGGACATCGTATGACACCGAATGATGAGCCCTCTCTGCTAATCCACTGACGATTTGCAGTTTCCTACTGGCTGGTTTGGCTGCCGGAACGGCTTCAAGGAACTCTCCAAAGAACAGATAGCAGAGTCTACAATCGTTCTCATCGGTTGCGGTCCTGTAGGACTTTGCTCTCTGGTCAATATTGTTGACTACAAACCGAAGCACATTCTTGCAGTCGACAGCATCCCCTCTCGACTCGATCTGGCAAAGTCACTCGGAGCCGAGCCTTGGAACTTTCAGTCAGACCGGGAAGGTTTGAACAAGAGAGTGCTGGAGCTGACGGAAGGGCGAGGAGCAGATGTTGTGATCGAAGTCGTTGGACTTTCCCCTGCACTGAGGATGGGATATGAGCTGCTACGGCCGTGGGGAGTGATTAGTAGCATTGGTGTCCACAATGCAGAGGTCAGTGGACTGGTCTGCCAGTGAAGTATGCGCTAACAGTTTCCCTCCTCAGATCCCCTGGACCGGCATCGAGGCATACAATAAGAACATCCGAGTTCAAATGGGCAGGTGTCCTGTGAGATCGATCTTCCCCGAAGCACTCAAAGCACTGAAGCGAAAGCACCAGCTGCTTGGTTTCATGAGTGACAAGATCATGGGTCTTTCTCAGGCTATCGAGGGATATGAGCTCTTTGATGCTGGCAAGGTTCAAAAGGTTGTCTTCGATGCCACAAAATAGCGTAGCGTAGCATAGCCATAGGACATACGAGAAGAGTTCTGAGGATGGTGCCATAACTTGAGGTGCTTGCATGGATGCAGGTTCTAGCATCGAGACTCTGCATCATTCGAGTAGATTGCTACCACTCTATTAGTCCATCAGCCTGAGCAGAATCTCCCAATGGCACTCTCCAGAATTGTTAGACAATCTAGTCTGTGACCCGTAAAAGGCAAGAGCGTCTAAGGAATTGGGAGCTGGAGACTGGAGACCCTTGAGAAACCGAAACGCTTTGAAACTCGACCCCACCAAGAATTTGCACCAACCTCTCTCCGACTGATCACTTAGATTGTCATTTTATCTGACTGCTGTACATCCGATCACCGCCGTACGCTCGTAGTCCTCACCTTCACACTTCATCACCTCCTCTTCGCCGACCTTGTCCCGCCCACTGTAAGTGCACTTCGCAACATACGAGAAATGCGACAGTAATAGTATCACCAAGCTCTTCATTGCAACAACACTAACACATGATTGCATCCTTCGCAGACCTCTATACTACTACTCTTCCCGAAACAAACTCTTCATCCAACTTTCCCTTGCACTCAATATGTCATCCGAAGACGTTAGAGACTCCAGCGACGCGGTCAACGACCTCTCAGATGGCATCGGCCGTCTGAACACGGACTCTGCGCCAAGGACGGAAGAGGAATACCAACAAGCGCAGCTTGCTTTACGCGCCATTGTCACCTCAAGAGAGGCTGGTGTCATCATTGGCAAAGGTGGCCAGAACGTTGCAGACCTGCGTGACGCGACTGGTGTCAAGGCAGGTGTCAGCAAAGTAGTCCCTGGTGTCCACGACCGAGTCTTCAGCGTCACCGGCTCTTTGGACCAAATCTCTAAAGCTTATGGAAAGGTTGCCCAAAGCCTTCTCGAAGGCGCACCTTCAATGGGTATGGGTGGCATCATCTCCGCGAATGGAACACACCGTAAGTTAACCATATGCCCTTGAACAAGGTTTCCTCCGCCTCGTCTCCAAAGACGCAACCCCAACGCCATTTCACCCATCCCTCGACATCCTACCAGGCCACGCTGACCACCTGTCTGTTCCAGCTGTCCGTCTTCTCATCTCGCACAACCAGATGGGCACTGTCATTGGCCGTCAAGGTCTCAAGATCAAGCAGATCCAGGATGCATCTGGAGTCCGCATGGTCGCACAGAAAGACATGCTCCCTCAATCCACTGAGCGTATCGTCGAGGTTACTGGAACACCCGAGGGTATCGAGAAGGCTATATATGAGATCGGCAAGTGCCTCATCGATGATGAGCAACGTGGACTCGGAACTGTTCTTTACAACCCTGTCATGAGGGCTCAGACAGGTGCTGCTGCACCTATCAGTAACGCTACAAGCTACGGAGCCAGGGAGAGATCATACAACCGTACTGGCGACGGTGCTGACTTTGCCTCTTCTGGATACACTCGTCCACCCCGTCAGGACTTCAACCGCGGCCCTCCTCCTACACACACTGAGGACGGCGAGGAGCTTCAAACGCAAAACATCAGTATCCCTGCTGACATGGTGGGCTGCATCATTGGTCGCGGCGGCAGCAAGATCAGCGACATCAGGAAGAGCTCTAGTGCTCGTATCTCCATCGCAAAGGCTCCTCATGATGACACTGGCGAGCGCATGTTCACCATTACTGGAAGTGCTGCTGCCAACGAGAAGGCTTTGTACCTACTCTACGAGAACCTTGAGGCTGAGAAGGTGCGCCGCAGCCAAGGCCCTCAAGACCACGAACAATGAAGCAGGCTTCATTGAATTTTCCCACATTCGACGTTCCATGATCAACATGGATATATACCCAATCGAGGCGAATCGCCCTGTCATCGTCTCCCTCTAGTCACCAAAAGTTCTACTCCTTCGCTATTTGCTCTCAACCCTTCGTCCAGGGCTCGCCCTTGCTGCATAAACCATCTTGAGATGGACACTATGCACGATCACTATTCTCACCCAACCTAACGACTGATGAATGACGGTTCGATGCTCGAGCTACAGATGTGGGAGGTCATTTAGGTTTGGGAGGTACACCATTGCAGCACAGGTATAATGCCGTTCTTCTACTAGCTCCGGCTCGAATTCAGGTGAACCTGCTTATATGTGGGTGTCATCTCGGGCTGAGCTCGACCTCGTCATTAGTTTCTATAGTTTAGCCATCCTACTGAACTATCCCATATGCAATGCAGTGGTGCAAGTCTTCTTTTCTCGAGCCCCTTCCGATCTGTTGTGGGTTGCATTTGCCGAGGGAACTTGGAGGGGATGACAAATGCGGGGAACGACGGCTACGTCCTAAATGCTCGCCATGCCTCAGGTTGTAGGTGCGTCGACAAATCAGCATACTAATGTAATCTCGTAGAACCAAGGGCAGCATCATGTCGAGCTCGGCACAATCGCGGCTAAGCATACTACTGTCACACTTCCTGCCTTCGTCGGCGTCTCCCACGGCCGCCGATGACACAAACACCTCGACCTTCGAGCACCGCCACAACTACCACACCCTTTCTCCTACCATCTTCCTCCCACGTGCTGCTGAGATCGAACCTGAGGTATGTAACTCGTGCTGAAGTTCAAGCACCTTGTTCGGTCCAGCTTCAATCACCCCCTGGGCAATATCAGCGTCGATCGAATCATTTCACAGGCCCGGCGCAGCACAGTACCTGATCGGGACTTACGAGACCACTGTAGGCACCGGCCATCTACCACGAAACTGCAGATGGCGTTGTTCTCCGCAAGTCATACCGCGACTTTGCCGACAGAGCTCGTGGCTTCGCATACTATGTGCGGAAGCAGGGCTACAAACGTATAGGTATTTTATGTACCAACACGCCCGCATTTCTTGAGGCTATATATGGCATTGCTGCTGCGGGGAGCGTGCAGATCGGTGAGTACAAGATAGCCTCCGTTCCGAGTGGAAGAGCAGATCGAGGTTGGAAGACATCGACGTCTGACCAGTATATACAGGCATAAATTACAGACTCAAGTCATCTGATATCAGCTACATCTTCACACACGCAGAAGCCGATGCTATCCTAGTAGACGCTGAATTCATGCCACTACTCGCAGATTATCGTGCCGCGAATCCGACTGTGCCAATTCTGGTAGACACAGATACTGCTTCAAATAATGGTCCTTATGATCAAGCAGTACTAGAAGGCTTGCAGATTGATGCAGATTCTGGTGCCCATGGATGGGATAACCTCGCCGTGCAAGCAGAAGACGAGGAAGCCACCTTCGCCCTTGCATACACATCCGGCACTACGGCTCGCCCCAAGGGTGTCGAGTACACTCATCGTGGGGTATATCTTGCCGCTCTAGCAAATGTCGTAGAGAGTGGCCTCAACATGCTTGATGATCGCGCCCGCTACCTATGGACGCTTCCCATGTTCCATGCCAGTGGGTTCAATACCTCCCACTATAAGAATGGTCATCTTACTGACATGCTTTCCAAAGTGGGCTGGACATTCCCCTACGCAGTGACCGTTGCCCGCGGCACGCACTACTGCCTCCGACGCATTTCGTACCCCGACATATGGCGCTTGCTCGCCTTTGAAAGCATAACGCACTTCAACGCTGCGCCTACCGTCTGCACACTGCTCTGTGCTGATTCTGATGCCACACATCTACCTCGTCCGGTCCGCGTCACTGTGGCCGCAAGTCCGCCTACAGCTACGCTATTTGAGGCCATGGAACGCCTAAATCTGCGTCCTGTACACGTATATGGCCTCACTGAGAGCTATGGCCCTATCACCAGAGGTTACATACTCGACGCTTGGCATGCACTCCCAGCACGCGAGAAGTATGCCAAGATGGCTCAACAAGGCTTCGGCTTCGTGACGTCCAAGGGTGTGCGGGTGGTGCAGTCAGATTATCTCGACGCTAGTGGTTCCGTAGTCGATGTAGCACGCGACGGCAAGGAAGTAGGAGAAATCGTCTTCTCCGGCAATATCTGCGCCAAGGGCTACTATCGCGACGTCGCCGCAACGCAGAAACTGTGGGCTGGCGGCGTTTCGCATTCCGGGGACCTTGCTGTATGGCATCCCACAGGCAGCATCCAAATCATCGACCGCGGAAAGGACATTATCATATCCGGTGGCGAGAACATAGCCTCGCTCGCTGTCGAGTCGCTCCTCGTCACGCACCCGGCTGTGCTAGAAGTGGCAATCGTGGCTGTGGCTGATGAGAAGTTTGGCGAAAGGCCGAAGGCGTTCTTGACGTTGAGGGAAGCCGACAGGGGAGAAACAAGTGGTGAGGACATCTTGCAGTGGGCGAAGCAGCATCGTGAGATTAGCGGGTTCATGCAGCCGAGGGAGGTGGAGATTTTGGAGGAACTGCCGAAGACGAGCACAGGGAAGGTTAGGAAGAACGTGCTCAGGGAGTGGGCTAAGGAGAATATAGAGGAGGTGATGGTGGTGACTAAGCATGTATTATAAGCTTATGGTGCTACCTTTGATGGCGCCGAATGTGGTCGCGCAGAACGTGTCGAGTGGATTATCCGAAGCAGAGACACTGCTTAGTGCACGACTAGAATGAGAATTAGTCCCAATCTACGAGAGATCAGGTTGTGTAAAGTACACTCTCTATCTCAATTTAGCCAATTATGTCTCCACTGCGTGACTACCCAGGACAGCCCTTGACAGTGTTGTTGTTGTCGACTACAATATCAGGAAGAACCAACACATCACTAATGAGATCTCATAGAGAAGCACAGTATGTCCAGAGACTGTCGCGACGTGTGATGCCTCGCCTAACATTATCAGAATAAGCTGGGATGCGATCAAGCAGTTCACCACCCTCGATGGTCTATGTGATGACCTCCAGTCTGAGACACCCTCCGTGAGCCGCTCAGCCTGTTGGAAAGCATGTCTGTTGTTTCACGACCTGAATACTGCAGAATGGGCTTCCATATCAAAGACCTCGCGCGAGACATTTAACTCGTTGCAATCGCGTTATCTGCGTAATATAAGCAATCCCGACGAGGTGGAGAGCTTCGATGACCCTTTGGGTGAAGACTCTAATGTAAGCAGAATTACAGAGCTCGTCCCGAACTTCAGTCTTTCTGACCAGTCACTAAAGCCACGTGAAGTCAACTTGGGCGAGCTTACGCCAAGATGAAGCGCTTCGAGCCGAAATCTCACGCGATGTTGAGAGATGCATGCCAGAGAATCACTACTTTCGTCAGCCGCAAACACAGAATATGCTGCTAGATATCCTGTTTATCTGGTCCAAACAGAATGAAGACGTCAGTTATAGGCAGGGCATGCATGAGATTCTGGCGCCTTTATTGTGGGTGATTGAGCGAGACGCCATTGATCCTGAATCATTGGTAGAAATCCCATCAGCAGACAAGGCAGTGTCCCAGCTATTTGACTGTGACTATATCGCACACGACACGTATACTCTATTCGGAATCATTATGCAGCACCACAAGCAGTCCTTCGCGATAAGCTCAGCGAAGCCAGCGGTAGCAGCAGGAAGTAGGGCCTTTAAGGACACGGAGTCTCCTATGGTCATGCGCAGCAAGAACATTATGCAAGTCTTGCTGATGCATGCTGACCCCGCATTGAGTACGCACCTCGAATCACTAGACATCGTGCCGCAGATATTCCTAATGCGCTGGATAAGGTTGCTATTCGGCAGGGAATTCTCCTTCGCTCAGACTCTGCTTCTTTGGGATCGATTGTTCGCATTTGACAACTCTTTGTCATGTGTGGACCTGATATGCGTTGCTATGCTACTTCGGATCCGGTGGCAACTTCTCGATGCAAGCTATGATCATGCGTTGCCACTCTTATTGCGATATCCAGAACTTGCAGACAATCGCTCTATTCCTATGCTCGTTGAGGATGCTCTATATCTTCGAGATAATCTCAACCCGGAGGCAGGTGCTCGTCTCATCACAAAGCATACAAACCGCACTCCGCCCGTCGTTCAATCCTCAGCTCGTCCGAGCACGCCGAGAGTGAACAGCAGACAGCAGACTATACATCAATCGACTCCTCGACGAACGTTCTCCCCATTCAGTACTCCGAGCAGACTAATCCAAGATTCTGGCGGCTTCGACTCAATCTTACAAGAAGCAGCACGTGGTATGTACGACCGTGGCGAGAAGTGGGGAGTCAACAAAGCTGTTCGTGATGCGGTGGGTGAAGTGCGTAAGAATGTGCAAACACTGCAGTCTCGTGCTGCTACCCCTGGTCGTGACGCAGCAGACACTGTGCACACTAATTATTCTACTCCTGGACCATCTTCACAGGAAGAGTTACTTCAGAGAATCAACGAGCTTGAGACAAGGAATAAGGCTTTAGGCAAAATGCTAGGAAGTGCAGTCAGTCAGCTATGGAAGGAGCACGAAGATACTCCCTCGAAGGATGCGAAGACCAATGCGGCCACTATGGCGATCGCGAAAGTTCAGCTAATCCAAGTGTACCTTGAGGATTCCACTTTGGCTTTGACAGCAGACGAATTGGCACTAGCAGGGCATGCAGCTACCGCTGTTGGTGCGGTGGAGGCTGCAAGAGATGACATGAAGTCACAAGTACCAGATGAGCCACTTGAGATTCCTCAAAGACAGGAAGAGTTAATCGCTATACGCGAGACTGGCTCAGCAAAACAATCTCATCCAGCGCAACCTATCTTCGCAACACCAGCCTCATCCAAAGCTACTACCACTATCCAGTCGAGTCAAGCTGCTATACGCCCCAGTCGACCTCGAAAAGTCGCAGCACAACCTCAAGCGCAAGCACCATCCGAAATACCACAAGCACAAGCAACGCCCGAAGCACCACGACCCTCTCTACAATCCTCGTTCTCCTGGATGCTGGGCCAACCTCAATCTGATGCCTCTCCCCTTTCCACCACTGCGGCTCAAGAGAGTTCTCGTTCCCTTTTCGATAGCCCATACACCACAGCCAGTACTTCTAACCGCCCTTATGCAACCTCGCCGTCCGTTGACTTCGCACGTGCTTCTGGCACACCTAAAAGGACGCCTGCGCGAGCCAGACCGAGTTTTCTGTTCGGCGATCCTGAGGTCGAGGAGAGTGTGTCACCCTCGGTACTAGCAGCGAACGGGATGGGGGCTGCTGTGGTAGAGCGTGTTCGAAGTTCTGTAAGTCAGGTAGCGGGAAAGCAGGGCGATGGTGAGGGGAAGTCGCAGGATGAAAGTGGAGGGGAAGTGCTGAAGCTGGAGACGATAAGGAGGTGAACAACTCTATATACGAGCCTTCAATCGTCATATAGCATGATTCTTAAATGCCGTGCTGCCATTGTCCCGCATTACATGGCCAATCACGCGTGGATAATCCTGATACTCAAAGCCGATGGTGTTACACCTGGAGAAATTTGACGTGCTCATCTTGCTTCAAGATGTCATAATTCATGCACTCAACCTTTCAGATGAGATCGACCAGACCTTGTCACACTACGAACTATGTCAGCATTATGGTCGGCATTGCGTGGAAAGGAGCTTCTCGTCCTTGGTGCTGCTTCTCTCCCAGTAGCCACATCCACTTGCAATCCTCATCACGCTGATGCAGGCCGCCACGTACTGGTCGTCCCCCTGAGACTGGACTTAGACGTCCTCATGGCTGACACCAATGACAAATACTGCTTCATGGATTAGCTATCACGTGCCAACCAGCTTCCTGCGGAGCAGGGCCCGTGACGAAATAAAATGTATCGACTGCGACGATGTAATAGCCAATACTTGACATTATGGCAAACACATCACCAGCTACGCCAGCTTCGAAGCAGGTGATCGCCGATGATCATACTCCTCCAATACCAACTGCACCGGCTTTGGATCAGGCGATCGCCGACGGTCACACTCCTCCATTCACATACATCCCCAACCAAGGCTACCAAGACCAGCTGCAACATACATCTGAGAACGGTGTGCAATTTAAGGAAGAGCAGGAGCAAGACTACGAGGACGAGGAAGAGGATGACGCCGACCTGTTCGATGACGAGGAGGAAGATGTCGAGCAGCATGGACAGGTAGATGCAGACATCGCCGCAGCGAACCCCAACGACTACACGAAAGCCTACAATCGACAGCGCCGCCTCAATGATCCCTCCATTGCCGCTTCGCAACTCCCAAAGACTAATTCCCAGAAACCCAAAGCCAATGTGTCGGCAATGATTGACGATCAACTCAGCTCACTGTCAAAACATGCTGCTAAGCTGAAGCTGGACAATGTGGAGGCGGGTTTCGGGGGCAAGAGTGAGAGAACTGGGGATAGAGCGGACAGGGCAACATCCGAGCAGGTGCTTGATCCCCGCACCCGCATGATCTTGCTGCAGATGATCAACCGCAACATCGTGTCCGAGGTCAACGGATGTGTCTCGACAGGAAAGGAAGCCAACGTGTATCATGCGACGTCCGTGACAGAACCCGAGAACGATTCAGAACCACCGCGAACTCTTCAACGAGCCATCAAGATCTACAAGACGAGCATTCTCGTGTTCAAGGACAGAGACAAGTACATGACAGGCGAGTTCCGGTTCCGTGGGGGCTACAATAAGAGCAGCAACCGAGCCATGGTGAAGGTGTGGGCTGAGAAAGAAATGCGCAATCTACGGCGTCTTTATGCTGCCGGCATTCCGACACCAGAGCCTGTATATCTACGCTCCCACGTCCTCGTAATGAGCTTTCTCGGCGACAAGAAGGGTTGGTCTTCTCCACGGCTGCGCGACGTCGACTTTGCGAAGGAAGAGGCCGCAGAGCAGTGGCAGAAGCTTTACTTCCAGCTCATTGCGTACTACAGAATCATGTACCAGAAGTGCCGCCTTGTGCACGGCGATCTGAGCGAATATAATGTTCTCTACCACCAAAGCAAGCTCTATATCATTGACGTCAGTCAAAGCGTCGAGCATGACCATCCTCGCAGCTTAGAGTTCTTACGAATGGACATCAAGAACGTCTCGGATTTCTTTGCGCGCAAAGGAGTCGATACGGTATCGGAGCAGGGCGTCTTTGGTTTCATTGTGGCTCAGCAGGGAACGATCGAGATGGTAGAAATGGTGAGGGTGCTCGAAAAATTGTCGCAAGCACCAAAAGAGACCGAAGAGAGTCAGGCGGCGAATGAGGTCGACACGGAAGTGTTCCGCCGACAGTATATGCCTCAAACGCTCGAACAAGTCTACGACATTGAGCGAGACGCCGAAAGGATTGGCCAGGGTGGAGGCGAGGACCTTGTGTACCGCGATCTCCTAGCTGGTTCTCTAGCACCAACGCCGGATAGTGTTGCCAAGGAAGCCGCTGCAGTCGAGGATGCAGAGTCTGGAGAGGACGACACCGACAGCGAAAGCGCGGATGGCCAAGGGTTCCCCGAGGACGATGGCCCACCCAGAGGCAAGCGCTTCGAGGATAAAGTAAGTTCGAGACCTGGATCATAGAGCATTGGCTAATTTTGGACCAGGATGCGAAAAAGGCGCATAAGCAGGCAGTCAAAGAGGAGAACCGCGAGAAGCGAAAGACCAAGATGTCAAAGTCTGAGAAGAAGTCCATTATCAAGAACGGTGGTGGTGGTCGCAAGAAGAAGTAGTGGCATGATTGACCCACGACATTCAGGACCGCTCGTATGCAACCGCGGACGTACAACGCCATGCAATCAAGAGGCCAGCAGTCACGAAAGCCCGATGATGCGCCACATCTCGTAAGTGCGCTTCTCCAGCCTGCGACACCCTCCATGCATGACCTGATGAAAATCCAAGTCCAGCGCTTAGTCCAAGCGGCCGTGTTCCTCTCTCCTGTGCAGCAACCTCCATTTGTGCCAAGTTGCTGGCACTGAAGACCACTGTGACGAACGAAGAGAGCACTGACAAGTCATGTCCGCGTTTTCGACTATCCATGAAAGCACGAAGACGATACGTCTGCTAATCTTGCGTGTGGCAGGTGATCTCGACACATTGGTGGTAATATCAAGCTTGTAGCGCTGCCTCGGACGACTTTGCGGGTGGCTCGTACGGTGGGCCGGGGGAAATGGCCGACTTGATCTCATACTGGACTGGCTGTTTCTCGAGCTCAGGATAGATATCTGAGGGGAGAAACTCACCATGCTCGAGTTTGAATTCTTGGCGTAGCGCGATGTCGTCTGACAGCCAAGATTAGCATTCGAATCTGAGGTGGAAGATAGGAGAAGGAGTTGTGGAGCTGCAGACTCCGAAGAACATATACAGTGATAGATATGCACATCACACTTACTTTGATTGAGCTCCTGCACCTCCTTCATTGCTTCCTCCAACACCTTCTCAACCTCCCTCCTCGCTCGTGCCCTTCTCTCTATTTCGCCCTCCAGTGCACCATAAGCTCCCACGCAGCCCTCATAGAACAGCCGCAACCCCTCAAGCTCGCCCAGTCCCTCTTCGATCGTGACTCGCTCCTCTTCCCAGCGTCGCGTCCATATCGCTCCGGCCTCAATATACAGTGGCAATTTCGGTGCCAGCACTGCAAGCTGGGATGCGGCTATCTGCAGATCCGCGTAGCTTTGCGTGAGTGCATCTACGGCGCGCTGAATGTACGAGTACGAAGATGTGAGCGAGGCGGAGCGCTCCAAGATTTCTAGCACGACGTCGGAGACCTCGCTGGAGTCGTTATGAAGGACGCGGAGCATGTCTTCGCGTTCTTCTTGAGGCATGGCCGCCGCCAAACTGTACCGACGTGATGATTGCTCTGCGGATCCGATGTCGAATGAATTCGTGTCAAGACTAAGTCCAAGCCCGATAACAGGAGCACCTTCACTTTGCTGTGGGCCTTCGACTTCCGTCGCCATTGCATCGCTGCCACCTTCAGTATGTCGCAAGGCCTTGATGCAGAGTTCGTAGTGCGTTACCAGGTTGCCAAGAAGGTGCGCCATCTCGGTCGCGTGGTCTTCCATAGCGCGAAAAGTTGCTGCGGTCTCTGAGAGCTCTAGCTTCTTCCCAATAGGCTTCGATACACTGGATGTGACTGAGAAATCGCGGCCAAAGTGACTGCTGCCAGATGGTAGTAATGTCGCTGCAGTCACAGTCTCGAGTAGACCAGCGATGGAGTCTAGAGTGGTGCTGAAAACGATGGTGCTGGATTGTAGATTGTCTTGCGCAGATGTAGTGTGGTCTATGGAAGTGCGGAAGCTGGCGAGGATGGTCTCGACTCCGGTCTCGTCAACGAAGTCGAAGAGGGTCCTTTGTGAAGGGTTTCGAGCGATCTGGGAAGCTCGGAGACTGTTGGAAGCTGTGCCTGACTTGTCCAGGGCTTGTTCAGAGCCATTCCCACCAGGCACGGTGGTGACGGCAATGCTCCTCAAAGTAGTCAGACATTTTTTCATCTTTTTATCTGCATCATCTAGTTGTGATAGGACTTCGCGGAAACTTGTGTCTCCAGCCTCGAATACACTTTCCAGGCCATGCTGGATGGCACGAACTGTGACAAGCTGGGCGTGTAAAGTGCGCGAGAGGAAAGTCGTGCGGGCAGAAAGGACCGTAAGTTGAGTCAAAAGCGGTGTAGCCGATGTGATGAGGGAACGTGCGTCTGAGAGAGGAGGATAGGAGGTGCTGAGAGCTCGTTTAGCAGCTAAGAGATAGACGATCAGATCGTTGAGGGTAGGGAGAGTCGGCTTCGATGGTGGAGAGTATGAGGATGTCGTCGAGCCACGTAGAGACTCGTTCATGTTGCGTCAAGTGAGAGGAGTGTGCGGTCATGATACATGATCACATCTTCGAAAGAGTGTGTAGTGATCATGAAGTGAATGGCAATGTTGAAGTGAAACTCCGCGGCTTAACTTCGGGAAGACGCGAACTGAAGCTGGAACGACTCTCAAACGTGGAGTCTACCAGCTCTCCAGTAACTTGGAAATCTTCATTACTTACACAACTATCGAACAAAGCAACGCAGCACGTACGCCATTGACATAACATCGGCGAAGCTACATTCCATCAGGATGCCGGGCGTTCGCAGCACAGTCGACCGCCTAGACAGACCAAGTCAGTACGGGCAGAAGTCTGTAAGTACAACAGGATTGAGATCACTGCACAGCTGCTTGACAATACTGCCAGGCAAAACGCAAGCGCTACAATAACGACCGTGCTGGCCAGGAAGAGCCTCCAGAAGATCGCGAGCAGACACCTGACTTCGACGAGAAGCTGAAGGTAGCAACGACTCTATATGTTGGAAATCTGTGAGAACGAACGCCATTATGGCTGCTTATCATTGGCTGACCTGAGTCCAGATCATTCTATACTACAGAGGAACAAATTCACGAGCTTTTCTCAAAGTAAGACACTTCGAGTGCATATACACCCTCTGCAATCTAATGCTCAGCCGTCAGATGCGGCGAGATCAAGCGAATTATCATGGGACTAGATCGCTTCCAGAAGACACCCTGCGGATTCTGCTTCGTCGAATATTACACTCACCAGGACGCGCTCGATTGCATGAAGTACATCGGAGGCACGAAGCTTGACGAGCGTATTATCCGCACTGATCTGGACGAAGGCTACAGTGAGGGTCGTCAATACGGGTATGTCCAGTCGTGTTCCGAGCTAGTAGCAGTAATACTGACTCAATTCAGACGCGGGAAATCCGGTGGCCAGGTCCGTGATGAGTATCGAGACGAGTTCGATCCAGGACGCGGAGGATACGGGCGAGCATATGCTGAGGAGTTCGGTGACGATCAGTAGTTGTCTCCATCTACACCAACGACGACGACACAGGATGACTCCAGAATCCAGATTTTGACACGATGGCCTAGCAAGAGGTACTCCCACCTACACGATCGCTTTGTTCTTTCGCGCTGCACATCCATCACGACATTCCTCCCTTCAAAGCAGCATCTCGAACACTCTCCAACCACCAGACATGTATCCGGGCATCATTCGTAAGCTCAGGATGAAAACTGGTACCGAGAACATTGCCTTGTCGGACTGCGACAATGTCCCCTCCATGAGCTTTTGCCTCATCTGCTAATTCTGCCGATACATTCTTTCGTCCTATAACTGTGGCGAGGACTTCAACTCCGGCATTGACAAAGGCCGGAAGAACATCTTCTCGGGGTTGTTGAGATGGAGCGACAATCGTATCTGGTTTCTCTGCTTCATCTACTTGCATTCCTAACTGTCCTGGCAATATCCTTTCCACGACGGGTGCCCTTATGAACACAGCTTTGAAAGGGGCAGCGTCAGTAGCAGTACCAGTGTCTTTTGTGGATCGAAGAAATGGTAGATCGATATTGGTCTCGAAGCTTTCAACCTGTCTTCCAAAGTGGTTGCGGTTGACTCGGACATCAAGGCCACCAATAAGGTCCTGACCGCCCTTCTTGGTTCTGTTGGCTGCTTCTGCAAGGAGGATCAGGCCAGCGCAAGTTCCCCATGTGGGCTTTCGTTCAATTCTGGGATTGAAGTTGAGTAGGCAAAGATTGAGGGATGATATTGGTGAACATACTTTACAAAACTACGAAGTGGTTCGAGCAAGCCGGATCTCGCGGCAACAAGTGAGATAGTAGTGCTCTCGCCACCAGGCACAATCAAGGCATCACATTGATCTAATTCCTTTGGTGTCCGCACTTCAATGTAGTTCCAATTGACCTTGACGCCGCCTTCTTCCTCGTTGACTATGATGAATGCCCTGCGAAGTAGTTGAGTGTGTTCACTGAAGGCTCCTTGTAATGCAAGCACTCCGATCGTGAGCGAAATGGTCATGTCGAGTTGATTGTTGAGGTATTGCAAGAAGGCTCACGGGCTCGTCGAAAGAGAAATTGGGGTGACGGTTGATGACTAATCGATAAGAGTGAGCGACGACGGAGAGAGGTGAGAACTTCGGCAGGAATTAAGCACTTACAGACTAAGATGTACAGCTCATCTGTACAGCCAGTCTTCTGGCTACTTGATGTGCGCAACTTATGGCCCGGCGACAGAATCTCAGAAGCAGTAAGACTTGAGTCACGCCGACTACAATGTCATCAAAGGATGCCGACTGATTCAAACAGGCTGGCGAAGCATTGGACTGTGTAAGCAGCGAAGAGCAGCTCAAGGCTAAGAAATTCTACTTCATCAGAGACGCCCGGCTCAGTCTAGGCTCGTCTCTGCTCAAGCGTCTCTTCGTGGTGAGGACACAAGCTTTACCTTGGGCTGAAGTCACCTTCTCGCGTATTGGCCACGAGAAACACGGAAAGCCATGCTTCGCACCTGATGGCCGGAAGCATCAGGTCGATTTCAACGTGTCCCACCAAGCTGGTCTAGTTACACTAGTGGGTTGTGCTGCCAATGATGCTCTCATTGGTGTCGACATAACCTGCGTCAATGAGCGAAATGAAAAGCGCATGATTGACAAGGAGGGCTTCGAGAGTTTCGTAGATATGCATGTCGAGGTCTTCTCACAAGCAGATCTTGAAGCGATGAAGGCATGTGCGGGAAGTCTCGATGACAAGATCAGGACGTTCTACGCGTACTGGGCGTTGAAGGAAGCATATGTGAGCTTGAAGGTGAGGCTTTGCTTGCAAACTGGCTCAAAGAAACAGAGTTTCGCAATGTCAATCCACCTCGAGCAAGAAGTCAGACATCATCAGCTGTCAGTGACATACAGAAGTCCAGTATCGAGGTATGGTTTCGTGGCAAGAAACAGGATAATGTAGAGATGTTTCTCGAGGCGTTCGAGGATAATTACTTGATTGCTACTGCTGCTAAAAGACCGGAAGGATCTCAGTTTAAAGGTCTACCCACCATGAAGATTCTTGACCTCGAGCAAGATATCCTACCATTCGCCGACTGATCATCCAATACCAGCTGGACTTGACTACAACGCTGTGCGAGGACAGAATGGCTCCATGCATGGAAAGGGTCAGCTTACTTGAGACCACGTTAACAGATACTGTCTGCTCCAAGGAATCATGAACGTATCTACTGCAGAGGATCATCGGGCCTCGCTACCTTCTCCATGCAGTCGGATTGTATTCCCTCGGTCGCCCACACTGCGGTCCGAGCTTCTGAATGCTGTTGGCAACACGTCAATTCTACGGCACATGTGGTAGGAGCAGGAAGGAGGAGGTAGCGTGCATGCAGCTTGAGTCACAACAAGGTCGTCGCGTTAGGGAAGACGCAAACACGTATCACCAATAGGTAGCGTGCCAGGCTCATGCGGGCATGCATAAATCTTGGCATGTCGAGGTTGCACTGCGGTCTCAGGTGTCAGGAGCGTGGGGCTCTCCCTTCAGGAGACGAAGTAGGTGGGTGGATGATGTCAGTGAGCAGGCGTGACTAGAAGATCCAGGGCCAGGAAAAGGTATGGCTATCTTGAGAGCCTTCCGGACCGGTGTTAGACCCTCTAGTACTTCAGCATCGGTCCTGCTTTGCGACTACTTTATTGTTCATCCCAAATGTGTCTGCTGCGGCCCAAGTATTGCCTTGATATGCAAATGACCGATACCGCCTGTCCGTCTATCCTAGTATACCCCAAAAGATGCATGTGTTGCGCCACGCTCATCCATCAAACTTCACCCGCCAATCAAAACATCCTAGTTGTCCTGCCTAGTATCCTGCTCAACCCACTATCCCATCACCGCTATCCATCTTGACCGCAAACAACGCACCAATCAGCCTCCCCAAATCCGCATGTCCTTCCGCCCTCCCCAGCCCATTAACAGCCCCAAGCTGATCCATAATCGCCTTCCATGTCTCCTGACTAACGCCCCCTTTCCGCCTCGAATATAGATCCAGCCCTGCCGGCGTAAATACCGTCTTCGCAAAATACGTGACCATCCACTCCTCCCCCGGATCATCTTTCGATCGTCCCCAACCCAGCACTTCCCACTGCGAGGACGCTACAGCCAGGAGACCCGCGCCTCGCCAATTAAACACGCACGGCACCGTTGAGTGCTCGGTATCTGTGCCATGTACTGTTTTCGAGGCGGTTGACGTGAGGGTTTGGTATTCGACTAGGTCGTCGATGCGTGTTGGCGGATTTGGCTTGTCGAATGT
>Ga0058702_10000360_pt1 | contig 20707 bp, 26 predicted proteins | sample AgamicOrSfe_FD_83781 | JGI IMG/M metagenome (GOLD analysis project Ga0058702, IMG submission 83781) | Agave microbial communities from Guanajuato, Mexico - Or.Sf.e | ecosystem: Host-associated > Plants > Phyllosphere > Phylloplane/Leaf | place: Guanajuato, Mexico | collected 2012-05-30 | reverse complement strand
GCTTTATCTTTATGTAGACATTTCTATATGGTGTGCAAGATGGAGGAAGAAGTCGGGGCTTTCCGAAAAAAGCCTCACAGTCGGATATTCAAAATGCCATACTGTCATCGCTTTACTTCTTGTCGCTTAGATTGAGGTCCCTTCATGTGCGCTGCCTTGTAGCAACCAGCGATATCCTCTGCAATTTTACGCCACTTGCAGATACAGTGGCATTAAAGATTGGCATTACAAACACTACCAATTCACTCACCTGCAGTTTGTATTCTCTTTCTATCTCCTGCGGCAATCTCGTGACAACAGCATCAAACATACTGTGATCACCCTTCGCTTGTTCCTGCATCCAAGAATGCATCATCTTGGTCGGTCCTCCTTCCAGGTAAACCTCGTCAATGCCATCCTTCTACCTCCAGTGTATTGTGGTGCGTGACATGGTCATGGCTGCTGTGCTCGGAGGCCTGAGACGATGCGAACCCGCGCGATGTGTTGCGATTAGCAGCGTCATTGGGCACCCCATTGGTATTTCTCACCGATGAACGCCATCAGCTCGGTCTATCGATCTTATTCCCAATGCAGAGGGTGAATGAAGAGTTTTTGTGTAGATGCGTATCATGCTGTCCAGGACTCATGTCGCGAGATCGAAATCGGTGACGTTGATATAGGCTGAAGCAGTTTGAGGCACGACGACCCTGCTAGCTCGCCTATCCCGCTTCAAGGAAAGACGCTAGCGGATCTAGCTTTTGCATTGGACTTGGCTCGATCACAGCCGGCAATCACTGGGCGCAATGATACAGCGAGGCAGAATACGCCGTCTATATGAGGTGGCCAACGCACATACTTTGCTTTTGGCCGGATGGGTAATGTGCACGATGTTCTCGTGCCCACCAAAGATCATGCGCACGATCGCGGCTGACAATGCAGCGAGAAGGTCACACGAGGGAAGACGTGCAGAAGAAGATCACATGAAGAAGAAGACGAAGCAGCATGAACATGCAGCATGCAGCTTCTGCCCCATCCTTACCATCTCTGCCTAGGATGCTCGAGCTCCGGCCCAGCAGCAGATGATCCAATACTCTACTCCCGTTCGCTTTAGCCGCCACTGTCAGAAGCGGGGTACCCCAGTAAATATCTGCGTGCATGGAGTAGTACTCGAGTACTCAAGTATCGGATCACCTGTCGGCCAGTTGCGGGGATATGGGCTGAGAGTGCTGGGCCGCAGGGATTCACCTACCAGGTTTTCGAGGTATTCTGCGGTTCTGAAACAGTCGTGCGGTCCCGCCTCTCCTCTTTTCCTGCTGTTCATTGCTCACATGGCTTGCGTAGCAAATCCGGCTAGTCAGCTCAGAGCTCTAGCCTCAGCTTTATTCACTGTTTGTACTCATGTACTGCTACCGCTGAACGATTTTACATTCTGGGCTATCCTTCACCAGAAAAATAAGGCTTAAATGTTGTTCGGACATCGTCTCCTAGTGTACTTCATCCTGAGGAACAGTCATGATGGCATCCACTACATTGCATTCTTACAGATACAGGCCAACTAGGAACATGTCCCATTACTTATCACCACAATGGGGTCATGATGTACTCGAGGCAATTGACTACGACATGAATGAGGGCGTGAATGATGAGGCCGTCTTCATACCTCCTCCCATCCCGGAAAAGTCGCCAAAACGACTACTACAACGTGTTATTGTGACTGAGCTCGAGTATTCCGATGACTCCCAATCGATATCTACTGCCACCTCAGCAAAATCACCAAGGTTTGCTGATGGTATACCATCTCCGACCGTGTCTCTATACTTGAAGCAGGCCGAGTCGCCAGTGCAAGCTGTTCAACCTGCAGAACACGCACCGAGTCCAGATGTGATCAAGCAAAGAACTCAAGGACTTGCTATGTCATCGCGGAATCTGATACGTCCACCGCAGCGAACAGCACCTACTTCCGCACCATCAGCACCACCATCATCAGCAGCAGCACATCCGACCGCACCTCAAAATAAAATACCGACAGCCACACTACCAACACATTCGTCACAAGCGGAAGCGACTAACGCCAGACATTCCGTCCAAAAATCCAAAGCAAACACACCGAATGTCCTCGTACGACAACAATCGCATCCCGCAGCAGTGAACACACCAGCCCCAGAACGCTCGTTCTTCTCTCGTATATTCGATGGCGTCGGCCAAAAAGCCACTCACGACAATCCTGGCGAAAAAGGCCTCACGGCGCTGCATCGCGCTGCCCTCGAAGGTGACCTGGACAGCGTCGACTTTTTCCTGTCAGATCCAGCTGTAACCTCAGCGTTGGACATTAATGCAAAGCGGCGCGGCTGCACTGGCTGGGAAGAGACAGTCCTCCATCTCGCAGTCGTCGGCGGCTCTGGGCCCGTGATCCTTCGCCTACTCGATGCAGGTGCAGACCCAGATCAGACCTGTATGGAAGATTTCCACCGCCTGGCGCCGATCCACCGCGCTGCCCTCGACTGTTCCCTGTCCGCACTCAACGCACTCCTAGTTCACGGAGCAGACATCAACAAATCGGACTTGCACGAACGTACCGCACTTCACTGTGCTGCAGGAGCCGGCCACGTAAGCGCCGTCGACCTCCTCCTCCAGGCTGGAGCCCGCATTGACCACCTCGCAAGCTACTGGCAAACCCCGCTCTACCACGCGGTCAAGCACGGTCGTCATGAGGTCGTCGAGCTACTTACCTCACATGGTGCAGACATCACGCGTGCCAGCATCGACTGGAACGACAACACGCTCCTTCACCAGGCTGTCCTGGCTGCTTGCAAGCACGCTGCCAGCAGACATGATAGCACAGCTTGTCTTGCTATCCTCCTCCAGGCAGGTGCATCAGTCGACGGCCTCGATGCACGCGGCACCACCGCTCTCCACCTTGCAGCAGCCCGTGGCTCCGCTGGCTGTGTACGCCTTCTGCTCGAACATGGCGCCGATGTCACGCTCCAGACAGATCCACCCAATGCTGGCGAAACAGCTGGAATGCTGTTCAAGCACACGCCGCTAGAGCTGGCGATACGCGCGCAGGGACAGGGTGCTGATGGTGTGGCGGTGAGGCTTCTGAGGCAGGCGATTGAGGGGAGGATGGACTGGGAAATGGACAGGGCGGTGAGTGTCTGGAGTGGAAGTGGCACTGGAAGTGCAAAGGCGGGGAGATTCGCGGCGTTTAGTGTTGGGAGTGGGAGCAGTAGTAGGAGGGCGAGTAGGATGCAGAGGTGAAGGGAGAGTGTCTAGCTGACGGGCTAGGCTTGTTGGGATAGGGTGTGCAGATCTTTGTAATGTAACGTAATGTTGAGAGGTCGGGCTGGAACTGGCTATGAATGCATCTTTCACTTTCCTCCTTTTCCTGCGTAATGTACTGTCAAGATGTCGGATGGAGTGTGCAGACGTGGTTGATGAGAGAATCGGTTCATACCATGTCATTCCTTTCGTATACACACAACGCTAGCTACGTCGTCCTTCACGCCTCGCCTCGCCAGACTTCTCAGCATCAAGATAACATGCACCGAACCCTGCCTACTCCATCGCGTACTCCTCGCAAGCCGTTCCTCTGCCTCATGGATATACATCGGTGCACCGCACCACCTGTCCCTTGCCTGCTCCTGCCCATATACGATCCGTCTGCACATCATCCTTCGGTGACCCTTCATCCATGTCTCCTCCTTTTTCTTCGAGGCTCTTCGGCTTCCAGCTCTAAACAATCTCCTGGTATCCAGTGCCGGGCTTGTGCTTCTCGCGCTCGCTGAACAGATAGTAGAGGATTGCACCAAGAACGGGGAAGAAGAAGACGCCGAGGGTCCAGATGGCCTTTTGCGCGGGTGGACGGGAGGATTGGAAGATTTCGACTGTGGTGGGTGAGAAGAGAGCTAGTTAGCCAAGCACATTCCGGGAACATTCGCTGACACTCAGAGGGAAGGTGACGGATGGTGGGGAGAGAGAGGAGACGACTTTGGGTCAGGGACAAACATACAGAAGATCATGACATCGATGAATAGGACAATTAGTCCAAGGATACCGCCGCCAGTGGCACCCTGCCAGGCATTGTTCTGGATGGTGACAGCGTTATTGCTGGCAGCAAGGACCAGGGGTGTAAGGCAGGCGTGGATGAGCAGAGCGGTGAAGGTGGATGTGCTGGATGCCATGATGGGGAGAGGCGTGGGGTGTGCTGGAAGCGGATTTGGTGGCGTTGCTATTGGAGCTTCAATCTTCACCCGGAGGTGTTTGGACTTCGCTGGCGAAGGTGATGGTGATGGTGATGGTGAGCACTATGATGAGACGAGATGAGAGATGGGATGAGGCAAGATAGCAACAGCAACAGGCTCGCTTGGCACAGCTGACGGCACTAAGCTCGTGCTGCCTTTGCCCTGCCTCACGATGCTCCACTTCTCCGCGGTCATGTCGGCCCGTTCCGCTCCATCCGACGATCTCAAGCATGCTATCATATCATCGCGCTTCTTATTCTTTGCTGCGCGTCACCATCACGCATTCGAAGCACTGTCACTGTCATTACAGAAAGCGAGCATGGCGCGTGCAGGTCTCAGGTCGTGACTCATCGTTCATCCGTTCATCATTCCTTAGCCATTAACTGTCACAATCTCGACCTTCTTCTCCTCCACCACAGCCTCCTCGTCCTTGTCGCCATCCCGCCACAGTCCCCGCTCCGACTTCAACATACGCTGGACCAGTGCTGACAGGGCAAGTTCCGCCTGTGCAAAAGGCAGCAAGAATCTAGGCACAGACTTTTCCACGTCAAGATCTTGAACACGTCCGGTTGGACTGCCACAGTCAAGATATTGCCGCACTGCTGCTCTTCCCGCAGCGAGTCCTGAAACGCGAAAGTTGAGCTGACCGCCAGTGTTGAAAGGTTTCCTGCGAAAGAGTCAATAGACATACACTAAGTGACTGGAAAAGAGACTTGCCCGTTCCTGGTGAATAGTGGCCCACTGTTCGTGACAAGCACATCAGCGTCATGTGTCAATTCCCCATAGCGCTGGATGAACGTCGTGATTGATGACAAGGTCTCCACGACAGCTTTGCCATTCGTGGCAAGTAGCTCTGCTGTGGCTTTGCTTTCAAAGTCGTTCGTCGGTCGATCGATTGGACACTTGATACTGCAGATCGCGTCATCTCGGGAAGCTTGAATATGAAGACGTTGTGTCTCGGTTCCATATGCTGTGACGGCATAGATCGTGCATGGATCGTCCAACCTGAGATCTTCAGATGTATTGTACACCCTTTCGTAATTTGCGTGTATCCAACATTGCTTTTGGATGAACTCTTGACCACCAGCATCTCCTTCGACAACATCTCCCTCATTCAGATGATAGATCTTGACTTTACGTGGATTAGGCGCTGGTGGGGTAATTCGATGATGATAGACACTGTTGACAACGATAACAGCTAGCACGTCGCCTTCAATATCTCTCCAGAACGTCAGGCGCCACGGACTCGTGCAAAGCTGACCTTCCACACCAACATGCATCGTCGCGGAGTCGGACAGATGCGAAAGTGGAATGCGATGACGGAGAATGCGGTCGAAGTCGATTTCTACCAGCTGTGCGCCGAGACGAGGGACCAATCCGGCTCGTGTATTCTGTAAAGCATCGAGGATCAGCTGTTTCAGATTTACTTGCTCAGTGAGGTGGCGAAACAGCCACGCTGGAATGTCATTCTCGCCTGGTCCACAGGCACATATCAGCTCCGTCAGTGTGATGTTTTCTGACGTGCTGTTGTTCATCACAACAAATTCAGCGTTTTCAGTTCTGGGATCGTCAAAGGACGGATCGACCGACCAGTATAGAATGCGAATGAAGGCAGCCACAGCTTGGCATATGAGCCATGTCCATGCTTCACGATTGCTCGCATGCTGCAAGATCGCATACTGACAGAGATAGGACACCGCTGTGACTGCCGAGGCGACTGCAGCAAACCCTTTGAGCCACCAGGATTCCAGAAAGGATATGCTGCCTTGGAAGTGGAGGACGTCTCCATCGTTGACTCGTGCTTGGAGGAGATTCAGTGTAGGTTTTAATCGCTTGCTTTTGCCAGTGCTGCTACCAAGTTTCGTGCCGGGTATGTCGCCACCCAGCAAATTCCATTGCTCAGCTGTGGCAAGATGTCCCGGACGATCAGTCTGCCACTGATACCACAATGGAATAGCCAGCATGCCAATCAAACATGCATGAAAAACAGGGACCCCAAACACAAATGTCCAGTCTCTTGAAACACTTGCAATGACCATCAAAATCCAGCACGTGAACCCAGGACACAACACCGCAAACCCAATCCTCAACAACGGAGACTGCCCAAGCCTCCGCTCCCGCTCAAAGTTGCCAATGTTGACCGCAGTCTTGCCATGTAGACCTCCTGGCACCTCCGACCCCACACTGATCATTGGTGTTTGCGACGAAGAAAGATATCGCTTCTGCTTGCGCACCTTGACCCCACCCTCACCGAACTCAACATGCACCCAATCACAATCCACGATCCCCGCCGTTCCCAAATCACTCGCATCATATCCATACAAGGGTCGCATATTCACGACCCCGAATCCCGCTGTATTGCATCCCTCACGACCCAGCGCGAGCTTCACCGACGTCCTGACCAGTCCCAATATTCCAAGCAGCGAGAACGCCGAGACGCAAACTGTGCCGTATCCATTATGCAGTGCGAGCACATTCTGCTCGACGCCGTCCGTGCACAAGATACCAGCCAGCGCACTCAGATCTTGCGTTCCGGCCGCAATGCCTTCACCAATGTCGCCGGCCATGGCGAGAATGTGTTCGACGAATTGGTAGGTTTTGAGGCCGGGGGAGCGGGGTTGAGGTCGGAGACTTGCGTGGTGGTGGGTGTTGGAGTGTGAAAGGCGTTGTGGCGGTGGTGGCGCGCGGAGAGCAGAAGAGACAGATGATAGCAATACAAAACGAAAAAATGTCATGTCATGATGAGTGATGATGTGGAGAGATCGCTTGAGCCGGATACAATGAAGTTGACGTTGCGAGTGCATTCATCCATGGAACGCTTCGGAGGTGAGGCGAGGTGTCGAGTGAGGCAGTCGCAACTGGTGATTCTCCTCCCTTGGCAAGCTTTGGTCGTAGCAAGATGTTGCTAATGATGACTAGTTCAGCGACGTTCTTCAGAACGTCATTCGCCTGTGGCAGAGGTCGAGGTTTCACTGTGAGAAGATCTTACAACACTTGATAGTGTCAGCATATGGATATAAGCATGTATAGAAGCAATGACTGTCATGAAAGATTGCCAGCAAGACAGGCCGAACATGCTTCAATGACGACTAGTGGATATTTTAGAACTTCGATACCTTCAGTATCCCGGTTCCACTAGAATGATTACAGATGATGATGATCCCTCACTTTCTATATGCAGAGTCCCAGTAATTGAAGATCTTCTCAAGAATTTCGTCAATCAGGCAAAGCACTTTGGTGCGACTGTCGACGACTTCGACCTCTCTCTCATTGGACAAGTCGTGAGAGTAATGCTTGGCGAGATTATCGCTAATGATGTGTAGATAGGCGAAGTTGAGTCCAACCTCGAGCGATGCTGCAGCCATGTGTCCTATCTCAGGGTCAACCCAGTCGCAATGCTGATGCTGCTCCTCGAACCACATCTTGGTCTCATCCAGGACCGATCCCAATGTGTAGTGGCGTCCGTGCTTGACATCCGAGTACTTGGAGAGCAACTTCGTGAACCACTCAGTGTCCCACTTCACGTAATGGCCGTGCACCAACGAGTTGTCACCAACAGCCAGGAAGCGGTTTGGAACATGCTCCTCTCGTAGACTTCCGAGCTTGCCGATATACAGAACGCATTTTGCACCATTCAAGTCCTTGAGAGCACGCACAACATTGCCGGAGATGTCGCCCCAGAAGCTCACTCTGCAACCGAGGAAGGCGACTCTTGTGCCATTTGGCAATACCTTTGTCTTCCATGCGAACAACTGATCATCATGATCGCCAGCAGCCCACTCTCCGGTACGAGCCGCTGCGAGGCCATGGACGTAACCCATGATGACCACGTCGACATGACCAAGCTCACGAAGGTTGGACTGGAGTATGGCATTCAGGCATTGCTCGGGACTGGGGATGATTATCTCCACAATAGAAGCGTCTCTGCCCTGAAGGTCGAGGTATGTAGACACTACAGAAGCGTAGTGATGAACGTAGTCACGTCCTGGAAAGCAATGTACCACGAGTGTATCCGAGTCTTCAATACTGGTTGTAGGACGCTGCCAGTTGAAGGGCTTGTCCCGCTTCTCAATGCTTGACACACTCGCAGGAAGATCTCGCAGATGTTGTCCGACGAACTTGATATGCTTCCAGTGCTTCGATGGATCCTTGATAACTGGATGCACTTTCATATTGAGATATTCAACAAGAGAGCCACCCATGGTATGGGTATTGATCGAGGCGGTTGTAGGCTTGAGAAACGATTCATCCGAAGACATCTTGATATTTGCAGAGTGTACTCCTCGGTGAGACTGCTGAACAGATGATGCGAGCTGAACAGTGGATATGGCAATATCTATGGAGGGATTCCTCTCATCTTGAAGTTGGCATAATGCAACACGTTCACAGTATTGTCTCAGACAGTGTTACACTGTGCTTGTGCGAGCTTTTCTACCATGTCCTTCACCCAATAAGCGGTGAGAAGTAGAGTAGAGTAGTACAAGTTTACGCGCTGGTGGCTTTCTCGTAGCGCCCAGTTCATCTGACCTGCTCACGTGACCAAGATCTTTCTTGTGTAACACTTCATTCACTATTTCACTCATCGAGATTCACTCATCAGGCAGACTCTGAGTATGTCCAAGTCATCCATAATCGTTCGACTCCCTTGATCCAGAATGATCTTGCCGGGCGCACAAGCTTTTCGATTGGGAGTCCTTCGTAACCTGACTTCGGAGGCACTACAGATCCAACCATGCGGCATTGACCTCACATTGAGACGTGTTTTACGCGTCAAACAGAGTGGGCTTATCGACTTTGACAATTCAATGCGTCGATCAGCCGAAACAGAAGAGCTGGCGTTCCCTTCATCAAGTTCTGACACTGCTGGAGCTCAAAGCAGTACGTCCTTAGCAACATCTTGAGGTTGCTACCAGACCGTAACTGATATCATCACAGAAGATACAAGCACTCTTCTCCACCTGCCCAAGGGCGCCTATCGTATCGAGTTCAACGAGGCTGTGAGCATGCCACTTGACGTGATGGGTCAGGTGTTCACGCGCAGCTCAGTATGGCGCTCGCTCGCGTGGGTTGAAGCTGGAGTCATGGATGCCGGGTATGAAGGTGCTGTTGGGGCAGCTCTAGTCGTAGCAAATGACGAGGGTATCTGGGTGAGTAGGAAAGCAAGACTTGCGCAGATGGTGTTTCACAACATGTCGGAGGCTACAGTAGGATATGCGGGCATGTATCAGGGCAGTAAGGTGGTCTAACATGCGAGGAACTGGTTAGACGCACAGTGGTGGAGGTCATATGAGTACTGAGGACTGGAAAGTCGTCGTCTTCGAATGCAATCTCAAAAGCAATAATGGCAGTGCAGACATTCCGTATACATGGAGCTAGACTTCATGTCTGCTATTGTCAAGCATGTCATGGTGCAGTGTGCAGTATGCGCGACCAGAACGAGCTTTAGGACAGACAGCCGAATAGCCGCTGCTAGTCCCCTATCCTCTGCAGTAGCATTGAGCACGCAACTATGGAGTTAACATCCCGGCAGCTTTCACGATTCCTTCTTTGCCTCTATCGCCTGCACTGTATCCTGTTCGCCAGCCACAAAACTCGCCCTTCCCAAAGCAAGAGCAGCATACACCCCGACTCTCAACCAGTCTCCACCATCCCAATGATTGACATCAGTCTTGCCTTTCTTCATCTGCGTCCAGACATACAACGCCAGCAAAAGAACATCCACCAGCGCCGCCGCAGTCTGAATCTGCTTCTGCTTCCTGAAGTCTCGACGTATATAAAGATTAGTGATCTGCAAGACTGCAAGACATGCAGCCCAGATTGTCAGGAGCAGATCGAAGCCGGGTGGAGGGAAGTTGGAGCCTCCAGCTAGCGATGGCGCGAATAGGTGGGACAGGATGCCGAGGAGAGGGGACAGGACACGATGTCGATGAGGGATGAAGAGGAGAAGGTACGGAAGAGGCAGGTGACTCGTTGGCATGGTTTGGCGGCGATATGTAAACGATAAGGAGATGGAGATTACAGTATGGAGCAGGAAAGACGGTGTGTCGCGTGCTCTGATAAGCTTCGGATTGTGCTTAGCCTGATGCTTTAATGCCTGATGATGATGATGCTTGCTGCTGCTTGATAGGTGATGGAGTGACGACTGGCTGGCTTTTCCAACTTGGAGCCGAGGTCCTGCGCGACTCGATGGCAGACTACCTCACTACTTCTTACAAACTTCCTAAACGAGTGTCGCTTCATCATGGTCGATTCAACAATGCCAAATCATACCATATCATGCTAGTCTATGCAGGCGCATGCTAGTGTGCGGGAAGGCGTAAAGGTCGAGATAGCATCGCCTGCAAGCTACAGATGATGTGCTGGTGCTGGTGCTAATCCTAGGGCGGGAAGGTGGAAGAAGTGCTTGAAGCCCCTCTTTCCTCTTTCCTCTCTGTACATGGCTATCATCATGGCTATCATGGCCAATGCGCCATCGAGTACTGCATTCAAAAGCAAGTCGGTCGCCCACATCCTGGCCAAGCTCTGCTTCCTCAGACTCATCTCCTCATCCCATCGAGCCATAAGTCGTCATGCGCTCTTTCCTAGCAGCCGCATTCCTTGGCTTGGCTACCGCCGTCCCTGCTCCTGCACCGTCTGTCCCTCATGTCCTTCATGAGCGTCGTGACCTGGACATTCAGGGTGAACCACAATGGGTTCGTCGTTCATTCGTCCCTCAGGGTCGTACCCTCCCCGTGAGAATCGGTCTTACACAGGGAAACATGGACATTGCTCATGACCTTGCTATGGAAGTGTAAGTGTGTTGTAAGGAGGAGCATCACTGTTGCCATCAAACTGACCATACTCTTTCAGTGCCGACCCGGCTTCTCCCAGATACGGAAAGTACTATACTTCCGATGAGATCACCGAGCTCTTCGCCCCTGCGCAAGATTCTGTCGACTCTGTCAGGGCTTGGTTGGCTGCTGCCGGCATCGAGAATGTCAGGCACAGTGTCAACAAGCAGTGGATGATGTTCGAGTAAGTCTAGCCTCTGATGGTCTGCAGTGATGTCAATCTCACTAACATACTTCACAGCACCGCTGTTGAGAACCTTGAAGCATTGCTCAATACCAAATACTCAGAGCACATCCACCTCGAGACTGGTGAAATCCATGTTGCCTGTGACGAGTAAGTACATACGTACCTCAACCGTTGAGCTGAACATTCATGTCTCGTGCGAGATCTAACCCGTCATGCAGGTACCACGTTCCCGAGCACCTCTCCGAGCACATCGACTACGTTACTCCTGGAATCAAGCTCGCCAAGCTCATGAAGCACACCCCGATCAAGACTCCCGCCAACGACATTCAGAAGCGTGCTCTGCAGAAGCGCGAAACCTTCAGTCTCCCGCCCATCAAGGGCCCCGTTCCGGCCCAGCTCTCGAACCTCCAGAACTCCGCAGACGCATCAATCGACGCCAAAGACTTCACCCTGTGCAACATCTACATTGCTCCTCAGTGTGTAGCCGCTTTGTACAACGTCACGACCCCAAGCAACGCCACTGTCAACGCTGCCGGGCCCCGCCAGCTCGGTATCTTCGAGGATCTCGACGATATCTGGGATCAGAAGGATCTTAACCAGTTCTACAAGCAGACCGGATTGAACATTCCCAAGGGCTTCGGTCCTACTGAGAACGCTATAGATGGTGCCCCTGGCCCTGTCGCTCAGCCTAATGCTGGTCTGGAGTCGATCTTGGATCTTTCCATCTCCATTCCTCTCATCTACCCAAGCGTACCAATCTTGTTCCAGACAGATGACGAGCCCACCGAGGCCAACTACACATACGACGGTTTCTTGAACAACTTCTTCGATGCCATTGATGGATCGTACTGCACTTACTCTGCGTTCAACGAGACTGGCAACTCCCCGATTGACCCACCGTACCCTGACCCAAAGAAGGGTGGCTACAAGGGCCAGCTCGAGTGTGGCGTGTACGCACCCACCAACGTCATCTCCATCTCCTACGGCGGCTCCGAAGACGGCATGCCCGTCAACTACCAGCGCCGCCAATGCAACGAAATCATGAAGCTCGGCATGCAAGGAATCACTGTCGTTGCCTCCTCCGGTGACTCTGGTGTTGCCTTCCGCACCGGTGACGGTGACTTCTGCCTCGGCGACGCCGCCTACGAATCGCCCAAGAACCACATCTTCGCACCTCAATTCCCTGTTACTTGCCCTTACGTATTGGCTGTCGGCGCGACCTACCTTCCAGCCAACGCCGACGTCTTCAAGGACGCCGAGAAGGCTGTTTCCAAAACTAACGAGAACGCCGGTGGCTTCAACAGCGGTGGTGGATTCAGCAACATCTACCCCCAGCCGTCGTACCAACAGGCTATCGTGCAGCAATATGTGTCCACCTACCCACCCAGCTTCAAAGCTTACCAGACGCTGTACAACGAGACTAGCTACCAGGGCAGCGGCTTTGGCGCTAATGGTGGTGTCTACAACTCCATTGGGTACGTTGTTGTATTCTAGTAACTCGATGAAACTTTGCTGACAGAATGCTAGTCGTGCATACCCCGACGTCGCCGCAATCGGCGCAAACGTCCTCGACATCTCCGAGGGCGAGATCACGATCGTCGGTGGGACATCCGCTTCAGCTCCGGCTTTCGCCAGCATCCTGGCTATCATCAACATGCACTTGATTCAGGCTGGCAAGCCTACCGTTGGTTTCGTCCACCCGGCTTTGTACGCCAACCCCGACGTCCTTCACGATATCACGAAGGGCAACAACAAACAGTGCTCGCTCAACGAGGGTTTCGAGTGTGAGGTTGGCTGGGATCCTGTTACGGGTCTGGGGACCCCGAACTATCCTGCTATGCTCGAGCTATTTATGAGCTTGTGAGTGGGAGAGGATGGTTGATGAAGTTGAAGCTTTCGACCCGCATTTTGACTACTGCTCAGAAGGCCATAGGATAATACATAGTTATATTGTGCATGCACAGCCTGGATGATTGTGCTGCCTTGTGCCTTGCTCCTGTGCCTTGTTTCGGTGACTTAGAGTCATGACGTGAGATGTGTTCCAGAAGGTGGCTTCCCCTTCGCATGACCTAGGTTGTGTAGCGAAAGCAAGGAATTCAAGAAGTAAGCAAGAACTCAAGCAGAGCAAGAAGCAAGAAGTGACGAGGACTATGAGAACACTTTGCTCCGTTGACTCGTCTCACCCTATATCATTCACACTATTCTACGCTGGACTGCTGTAGAGAGAGACGCTATCGAGCTTCCTCACGGTCGCTGATCGTCTCAGCTGCATGCGCCACTCTCCTGGCCTGTGTCAGTGCTTCGATCTCGGAATCTTCATCCAGCTCGAAACTTGCGACCCGTTCAGCCGTTTCGTGTTCAGAGGCAAACGACACCATCTATGCCGCGAGCAATGGCGCCGCTTTCACTACAGGATGTGTAAGCTTGATCTCTCCACCCCGGCCACCCTGACTATACATACTTACTTTATCCAGAGCATCGATCAACAAGCAGGAGACATGAGTTTCGTAGCCACGAACGACTTGGGATCATGTATCGGATCTTGTGCGAATACTACAGGCTGCGTCGACGTGTCCCTCCGTGGCCCTGCCTGCTACCTCAAGAGTTCCCTTAGCGCTGCCTTGAGCGATAGTGGCATCATGGGCGCAAAGCTTGTCAGCATCTCGTGTTCGGCCTCGAATAGCACTATCTTCACCATTCTCACAGGCACCCTATTCGATATCGAGTGGGGAGTTGACCACGTTGGTGGAGACATGATCTCAATCGCTGCCAGCTCTTTCCCAGCCTATATACAGGCTTGTGGCACTATTCCTGGCTGCGTATGTTCTTGATCATACCAGTAGAACAACGCTAACTCACTTCCGCAGATGGCCGTCTCACTCTCCGGCACGGCTTACTACATGAAGCAGACACTTGGTGCACCTATCTTCGGTGACAATATCCTAGGTGCTAGGCTAGTTCTGGTGGAGCACCTTTTAGCCCGTTGCCCATTAGCTCAAGTACATACGATCTCAACTTCCCTTCCTCGCTGTTCTGCCACCGGGAGGCATTTTCGTTGCCTACGGCAATCAAACCAGCATTCTTGGCCCTGTCACATTCAAACACGACAGATTCTTCCTTAAATACCAGGAACAGTCGCTCTCGCATCATCAGGTCGGATATATCCGTTCGAGGGGACCTCCCGTCCTACTTCCACAACACGCGTCTTACACGGATCCTCTAGACGTGCTGATCTGTGGCGGTTCAGGAAACGGTGCCATGGTTGTAATCGACAACTGTGTCTCCTCCAGCCTGATACGCCCAACGCCAAGTGGAAACTGGAGCGTATACCCTCGAAGCGCGTCATAAGCTGCTTGATTGCCCTTCCTGACGGCATATATCTCATCCTCAACGGCGCCCAACAAGTTAATGCCGGTTTTGGACTCGCCACAGACCCGAATCATAATGCCCTTCTTTACGATCCCAGGCAGCCCATCCGCGCGCGCATGACAATCATGGCCAACACGACGATTGCGTGTCTGCACCACTTCGCAGCCGTGCTTATGGACAACGGCCGTGTCCTGGTTTCTGATTCCGACCCGCAAGACCCGACACATCCGGAAGAAATGCTTTTCGAAGTCTTCAATCCGCCCTATATCATTAACATAGATCCCAGCATACGTCCCTCCTTCACACTCGCAAACGGCGAGTGCTTCGCCTACGCCGACGCAATCACCATTGCAATCACAGGCGCAATTCCATCAGCCATCTTGCTCCCGGGCGCCGTGGCCTCCACACACGGCAACAGCATGGGCCATCGCACGATTTGCATTCTATCGCGTGATCCCACAGCTATAGGCCGTCCTGTACCCTTCGTCTTATGGCTTACTTCTGGCGATTCATCGTCATCGGTGGGAAGCCTTTTCCTTGCAATAGCGATATCCTCCATAGCAATTCCATACGCTGAAGACAGAACAATAGCGACCTCCTGGCCTAGACCACCACGCTGAAACCCCTGATATCACAGGCTGCTGCTGTTACGCGTAGCGTTGATCCGCCGGTTCCATTGAGCGCTGACGCGGTGCACGCGATCTCCGCAAGTACTAGACTCTCAGCGCATAGCGCCCGCCCGCTCTGCGACCGATACCCTTCCACCATTTCCTCCACCGACCGAAGATGTGGAGAAGATGTGTGAGGTTATACAGGAGTTGATAGGGCGGATCATGGAGACGTGATGTGCTATATATATGTCTATATGCAGCCCGCACAATATCCTCCTCTGACTCTCTCAATCATAGTCATCGTCATCATCGTCCTCAGGTCGGTATCCTATACTTCGCGCACGACCGGTGCCACCGTAACCTCCATCATCCAAGTCACGAGTGCGACCGACATCTTCCATCGCTCCTCTGCTCGATCCAGGACGCTCTGCGACCGGACTAGCACGGAAGCCGGACGATGCTTGATCTGCGAATGTGCCTGCTGGTCGCTGTCGAGCGTGGCCTTCGGTATCGCGTCTGCTATTCTCGCCACGGTAGGGTACTGGTGAGGAGGAGAAGCCGTACGCATAGGGCTCACCTGCTCGGGAAGGTGGCATGGATGGAGGCGGCGAGGTGGGAGCTTGTTGATAACCTGCGTACGGCTGCGGTGCTCGTTGGCTGAGCTGTGGATCGGAGTCTCGTGGCCACACTGCCGGTCTTTCGGCTCGGAGTGACGCTGCGAGAAAGTCAGTGTCGTATCATGTGAATCTCATATGGCGGTTCAGAATTCCTTACCATAGCCACCCAGATCCTCACGCGTGTCCATGTGATCCATACGTTCCTGCTTGCCCCTTGCCAAATCCGCCGCCGTCCGATTGCCCACAGTCTTGGTGAGATATCTGTCAAAGTCCTTGCTTGCATTGGCGACTTTATTGAAGTACTTGACCGCGAGATCGACCACGGATTCGCGGGTCGACACACCATCCTTGAGGTGCTGCACGTTTGTGTCGTACTCCGCCAGGGCCACGGCTGTCTGGAAGGCGTTTCGAATTTGGCGACCGTTCCAGCAGGAGTCATTGGGTTCGTTGGAATCAAAGTGCCACTCGGCAAACTTCTTCAGCTCGTCCCAGTCTGCTTTGATCTTTCCGGGTCGACGTTCGTGCAGGCGTTGCAGGTTCATCTGCCAGATTGCTAGGGTTTGGAGCTGTCCAGGGGTGGATAGTAGAGCCACATGTGTATGCGTGACCTGAAGGCTTCATCAAACGTCCCAACACGATTAGTTGTCAGGAAGAGTATGCCGGTGTAGTACTCGAGGATGCGTAAGAATACCGCGACGAGGCTATTTCGTTTGAGATCATGGCGGTCCCGCGAGGCCAAGAACACATCAGCTTCGTCTAGTAAAAGTACACAATCCCAGTGTTCTGCTTGCCGAAAACGAACGTTCAGTGACGCTTCGACCTTTTCAGGCGTCATTCCGAGATCGCCACATACAATGCTGAGTAATGGCTTTCCATTCGATTCAGCCACACACTCGGCAGTGGACGTCTTGCCGGTTCCAGGGGCGCCATGTAGCAGTATGATCAATCCACGACCTTTACCTCGAACGACATCGAAGTCACGCTCCCTTCGGCGATGAGGGTTTTCTGCAGCTCTCGTCTTGGTCTCGAAATGTGTCTGCACAAGTGATTGCACCATCTGTTTGTGTCCCTTCTTCAGCTTGAGGTTGTTGAACCCGTCCTTCGGCGCCTCTATTTCGTACAGGTATCGTTCATCCACGTGGATTTGTGCAAACTCGCGCTTTCTCAAGACAAAAGCAAAAGCCCGATCGGGCAACAGAGCGAATTCCTCCTTGGAGAAGCTATCGATGTGTGAGCGTGATCCGACAGGCGAGTTGTGGTAGCTGAAAAGGAACGGATTCTCCTTTTCGAAGCTTGCCTCTCGCCATTCTTCGACAGTAGTGTCTTTGTCTGCTTTCTCTACGATCTCGAACTTGGGTTTTCTGTCGTCAGATGAGCTCCACAACTGTAATGGCACTCTGGCATCTTCATGATATTCCGAATTTGCAGTTTCCGAGTTGTCCGCGACATTGTCGTCCGTACGAAGCCAGTTGGGATGCTCGCGTAGCGTTTCCCTGAAGTCGATTATAACCTCACTGTCGGTATTCTCCGCACGAGGTAGTATCCAGTGGTCTTTGTCGATGGCTATAGTCTTTCCGCCTGGTGGACACGCCAAGGATGGGCCAGTATACATGAGATGTAGTGGCTCGACAAATCTGCGAAAGATCTTGCCTCTGGCCACGAGTTGCTGCTGCTCTACAATCCATGACGGATCGTACATCGCAGGATACAATGCCAGAGAAGTTATTTCAACTTCCCCTTCGAATGGCTGAGCACAAATTGTCAGTAAGATGATCAATTTTTATGACGAATTAGCAATTACCTGTATGGCTCCTGTCGTATACCATGGTTCAAAGGCGGTGCCATCATAGTCGACATAGTATATTTCCAGCTCAAACGCATTGAGTGGCCTTCGAGGCGACATTCCGTAATTGTCTGACTCTCTTGGACTCAATACTGGTCGACCATAATGTGAACGACTGCATCGATACGTCGTCTGATATCTCTGTGATACTGTAGCTCGGCTAGACTTGTCTCCTGACTTGGCACTGCCAGAATCTGACAAGCCTGCGCGTGCCGTCACAGAACTTCCACTGTTCTGTGAAGTCCTGTCGAGTGGCCGTCGAATCATGTCACCAGGCTTGAAGAGGTACCAGAGGTTTGAGAACGAAATGGTGCGGATCCCGTCGGTTCTGTAGTATTCCACGAGAGGTTTGATGTCTTGATCATACCACTGTATGAGACATCTGAGCTCTTGGTAAGCATCAATACTGTCTGTCCTAATTTCAGACTCGACAGTATCCTCTCTGGCTTTGAAAGGCTCTTTTGTAGCTTTAGTGACTAGGCCTAGGGAGACTGCACGACCTTCACCTTCTCGTTCTATGGAGGCCGTTTCTTCCTTGAATTGATGACCCGGATGCTTCGCAGCGTCGCCCCATCTCACCTCCAGCTGGGTAAGTTTCTCGCGCAATGCGGACTCCCAGTGCACCAGTGTTTTGAAAGGTCGGAGCATCAACGTGGGTTTCAGCTGCCACGAATACGGTTCAAGGTCATCCAACATCTGAATGATAGCCAGAGAATTGATGCGGATGCGCTCGGGTGCTTCCCTGGGCTGTCTGTCCTGGTCATTGCTCGACTCGGGCTCCGATAGCACTTCGTCCCAGGGTGTTCGCGTGCGGCCTTCGCTGTTGTAAAATCGGTGATTCTGGTGATAGTACCGTGCCTTACCAGCTAGGACCTCTACAGCATACTGCTTCTCATCGATCTTGTGGTTCTGAAATACTTTAGCTTTAGCGTTGGTGCAGAAGAGTTGAATACCTTGAAGTTGTACCAATCGACTCTGCGAAACTCAGCAATAACACCCATCTGTCGAGCGTTGGCCTTGTAGAACTCGTCGGCATCCTTGGAGTCGGCTTTGTCGTCCGGCGTTAGCTTGTCGGCATCGGAAGCTTTCTTCACGTTGTCTTCATTCCTGTGATCCTTCTTCATGTCAAGCTTTCGAAGTTTACGCTCGATCCACCTGAGCCTCTCTTCGATCAGCTGTTGTTCCGGATTCATTGTCGCTGTTCTCGTGCTACGAAGCTGCTTTACTTCATGGCGTAAGCGAGCCCACTCTGCGTCAGAGTCGTAGTCTGGAGGGGTCTCGAAGCCTGGCAAGCTTTCATTTGCCGACTTCGGCCTGTCTGGAAGTTCTGCAGCATCGTCGGAACTGCTTGGCGAGGCTACCTCTGTGACCTGCGAGTCTGCTGCAAGCTTGTGTGAACCCATTTTTCAGTTGACGGAAGGGTGCTTCTGTGATGTACTGTGACTAAAACACTTGTCGACGACGCTCTCTGCGGGTGTACTGAATTTCGTATCAGCATGGAGAGATATAACATAGCTAGCCATTAGTATGACTGGCATCTATCTTGCGCAATACGCTACTGCCAAGAGGGCAGCCGCTAGCGTGGGGGCTGAATGGCAAGCGTGCGGAGAAGGTGCATATGTACATGATACACACGCTGTCTTTGCCTTTGGCGATTGGCTCGACTGATAATGAGTGGTTAGCTGTGTCCACTGGACACTGGACACTAAGCTCGAAACTTAGCTAGCCTCGTGATTGTGTCATAGATAGCCCGAATTGCCACCGACAAGCATGTATACATTTTTTATCAGCCTTGTCTGCATCCATTCTTAGCCTGGACTGCAGGCCTAGCACGCAGCGAGCAGCTACATACTCGACCACGATGAGTATGAGGACAGCAGTGAAATCGCTGCTCTCTCGCGATGATGAAAATAAGGCGCGCGCGTATCAGGAAGCTCACGCGCACAAGATACACCCTGCCATTCAGGAGCCGATTCCCTGGGACGACACCACACGGCAGTATAGGATTGGCGCCACCGGATCTTTGGCAATAACCCACTCTATAAATGCAGATGTTGCCACGGACGATTTCAAAAGTGCCATTGCTGCCTTTACGGCAGCAGCGAACAGAGACCCTTCACTTCGCGAGCTGGACATTCGCAGTGCCGCGAAGTGGGACGATGTTATTGGTGAAGCAAAGAGTGCCGACCAGAAGAACAGAGATATGGTCAAAGGGTGGAGAGGAGCCCCAGTCAGCTTTGTCCGTGACATTGCGAAGTGGGCATCAGGTGTAGACCCGTGGCTTGAGCTGCTTGGGGGCAATGAATACTCTGCATTCGTGTGTGCTGGATTGCGCATCATTATCAAGGTGCTTTTTACAGCTTCGCGTTGGCTATCGTATAGCTGACTTGATGCTCGACGTAGGCGGCAGTCTTCGAATCGGAGAAGCGTGAGAAGATTTCGACTGCCATGGAAAGCCTCCCGGAGACCATTGAGAAAGCTCAGAATCAAAGAGTAACGTTTGCGAAAGACGACAAACTCCGAACTCTCGCATTCGCACTATATGTAGAGATTTTAGGAGTCACTGAAGCCATGATCGAGTGGTTGGCAGGCGGCGAGCGTTGGAAGAAGATTGCCAATGACTTGGTCCGTCGGAAGAATAGAAAAGAACGGAAGATTGACGACCAGTTGAAGGAGGTTGAGAGAAGTATCCAAGCTATGAGGGAACGTGTAGAAACCTTACTTCAAAGAACTATAGTCGACATCGACGATCGCACGAGGGACATTCGCACTGAGCAAGTCGGGATGATACTGACCATAAACCAGTTGCAACATATGTCTGTTGACCGCGACGCAGCAGACAAGCTGAGAGATCTCGAGATGGAGCGACTTCGTCGAGCGGTCGAGGCTGCAACGCAAGCTCAAAATAGCCTTCTGACAGTGCTGAATGGCACTATTGAGGAGGCCAATTGGTATAAGCTTCAGAGGACCTTCGAGCCAGCCATCCACAGTACTAGTGCCTTGACTGTTCATCAGCTTCTTGAGATCCTC
>Ga0058702_10000358_pt1 | contig 20790 bp, 19 predicted proteins | sample AgamicOrSfe_FD_83781 | JGI IMG/M metagenome (GOLD analysis project Ga0058702, IMG submission 83781) | Agave microbial communities from Guanajuato, Mexico - Or.Sf.e | ecosystem: Host-associated > Plants > Phyllosphere > Phylloplane/Leaf | place: Guanajuato, Mexico | collected 2012-05-30 | reverse complement strand
CCCCCTGAACTCCTCCTGATTCGCCTGACTCAACACCGAATTGACCGGCGTCAACACCGGCGTGACACTCGTGAACTCGCTATCAAAATTACTCGTGTCCGTCGCATTCTTAATCTGCGGCAGGAACGGCGCCGGCAACTTCTTCGCATAGATCTCTTCCCAATTGATATTCCTGAAGAAGGCGTGGCTCATGATTTCTTGGGCGTCTGTAGGTCCGCTGCCAAGACGGTCGGTAGGTTCGCGGGTGAGTAGCTTTTGGAGGATGGAGACGGAATCGTGGGGCATGTTGATGGGGTAGAGGGGCTCGTCGGAGAGGATGGCATCGTAGATTTCGTCTTCATCTTCGCCGCGGAAGGGGGATTGTTGGAGAAGCATTTGGTAGATTAGGACGCCGAAGGCCCACCAGTCGACTGCACGACCGTATCGTCTGTCGAGAAGGATCTGTTCAGGTGGTCAGAATGATCTGATTGTCAAGGACTGCACAAGGACTTACTTCAGGTGCCATGAACTCAGGAGTACCGCAGAACGTGCTCGTGGTAGAGCCATAGTACATATCCTTCTTACACAAACCGTAATCGGCAACCTTGATGTGGCCATCGAGTGTCAACATGATGTTGTCGAGCTTGAGATCACGATACACGACACCATTCTCATGGAAGTACTTGAGAGCCAGACAGACTTCAGCAGCGTAGAATCTGGAGAGCAGTTAGTATGTGGTTCTCAACTCTTGACGAATAAACTTACTGCGCCCTCTTCGTGCCGAAATTGCCCCGTTGAATGTGCAACATCAGATCCCCACCACTAATGTACTCCATGACGAAGTACACCCTCGTCTCAGTCTGGAAGCAGGCGTGGAGATTAGTCAAGAAAGGATGCCTAGCCTTATTGGCAATGATGAAGACATCTCGTTCAGACTTTGTGCTTTCGACTTCATCATTCTCAATGATAAACTCCTTCTTGAGCACTTTGATCGCGTATAGCTGCTTTGAGTGCTTCGTCTCTGCCAGCATGACCTTACCAAAGTTACCCTTTCCAAGCACAGCAAGGAAGTTGAAGTGGTCCAGACCAATTCGCTTTCCAGAACCGCGCATTTGTTGTGCCGTCTGTGGACCATGGCGCTGTTCGACAAATTGTGTGATGGACGTGGGTACGATCGCTTGTGATTCAAGACCCGATAGAGTTTGCTGTTGTACTGGTGCCGAAGGCTGATCGACAGATATCCTTGGTGGTGGTGGTTGCGTCTTCACAGGAGATGGCTGAGAGGGCGGTGCGTTGTTGTAGCTTTTGTCGACGTCCCTATATGCACTGGGATCATAAGCTGCATGAGGAGGCCCTGGTTGACCTTGTGTAGCAGGCTGGTTTCGAGTATATGGTTGCTGCTGCGGTACACGTTCTCGACCGGGAGATGCTTGGGGAGGCAGCCTCTCCGTGGGACGACCATTACTAGCCAATGCATCGGCCGCTGCTGCAGCTGCCGCAGATGACGTAGTCCTTCCACCTGGTTGTGGGCGTCTTTGCTGCGGCTGCTGGTCTCGATACTGCTGCTCCCTGGGTGAGAGCATCTGCGGATTGGAAGCATACATGTGCTTGGCGGCGGCCTTCGAAAGGTCCACCGGTGGAGACGTCGCAGAAGATTGCGATGACGATGCCATCGAGTCTGCTGATAAGGACGGAGTTGAGCGATCTGCTGATGGTCGCTCCTCATAAGAGAGGTGCTTCTCGGATGGACCAGTCTTCCTCGTCTCTGCATCAGAGGAGATGTAGGAGGCGGTCGACGAAGGTGCTGGACGAGGCGCTGGCTGTAGTCTACCACCAGCTCTCAAGTTTCTGTCCATCATCCTGCTAGGAGTGGCGCGCGAACCATCGACCTTCTTGATCTCCGAAAGTATACGATTGGCATCCTTCATTGACATACCACAGAAGTCGGGTACGAGATGCGTACAGTGCGCGTGACATGTCAGCTTGCACTCTGGAAAATAAATTAGCGGGTATCAACAACTTTCCCCAATTTTAACAAACCTTTGCACCTCTTGCTCTTCCTGCCCAGCGGCAGCATGTAGCCACAGTGACAGCACCAATTGGCACCCACATTACCAAACGTCTCAAAGCGATGAGGAATCCGATGATTGATCTTTGCTTCGTCGGGATCGTTCTCTGCATTGGATTTGGTGATGCACTTCGTGACCACAAGTGGATAGCACTTCTCATGACAAAGGTAATGGCAATCCGAGCATTGCATACCAGTCGAGTATTTGAGAAGCTCTCCGCAAAGTGCGCATCGCATAATGTTGTAGAACTGCTGGGCGATGAACTTGTGACCGTAAAGCTCGTGTACTTCCTCCTTGCGCTGTCTGACGGCACCTTTACGATGAAGCCCTGCTGCATCGAAAGGCCTGCGAGCTCGTGATTCTTTGGCTATCCAATTGTTAGCATACTGTCTGAGAGCTCATTATGCAATACATACCGAAGCTCATCGTGATCTGGATCCGCCCGACTGGCTCCAGAGAGAACCAGGCATCAATAGTCACAGGACTACTCTGTGGCTGCAAGCCAGCACCAGAGAAACCAGGTCCGGCGAAGTTGCCGCTATTTGCCGTAGATGGTCGCTGGCCAGGTGGTGGTTGAAATTGCAGGTCAGGTCGAACAGTTTGACCATCCTCGGTGGCTCGATCAGCTGAAACCCAGCCGGAGTTGTTGATTTCGGTTTCAATCTTTTTCCTCCTCATCTCCTCCACGATATCTGATATCCTGATCCACAGTAAACCTATCGGCTGCGGCGCATCACTTCCAGACTTGTCGTAGACTGTAAGCTCGATTTCATTGCCTTTGTCGATATCAATCTCGTGATACTCGTCAGACCACCGATCTGTCCTTGTGGCTTTCGTGCGTGCCTTAACTTCGTCTTCTACCTTGAGCGCGACATAGGTTTCTGGTCCTTTGCTGAAACGTGAGCCTGATGCGGAGTGTGATACATCGGTAATAGCGTGAATGCGAAGAGACAGGACACCTGTCAACGATTTGCGCAATGCCGGAGCGTTCATGCTATCATCTGAAATTGTTTAGCTTCATAGTTATCGAAAAATCGAGATCGACTTACCATCCGCCACATCTTCTGAAGATTCCATATCTACATGAAGATCTTCATACTTCTTCAGTGATCGCTGGAGAAGTTGAATCTTGTGCGCACTGTCTGCACGACGCTGGCCGGCTTCTTGTCTGATCTTGCGATCGCCATCCATTTTATATGAGCCCATAATCTTGACAATACCTTCTTCATACTGCTTCTCGACACTCAACTTAAACTCGAGCTGAGACAACATCAACTGGATCCTGGGTCCAAGGAAGGGAGTATCGTATTTGATGAGATCTATTACCACAGTCAGTAAGCTCTCCACATGAAGGGACCACACAACAGAACGTACCTAGCCTGGAATAGTTCGGTCTTCCTTTTGGCGCTCCAACACCAGGAGCAGCGCTGAAAGGTGGACGTGCAGGCATCAACTGTCCTGGATTACTGAGATCGCTGTAGCCAGCAGAAGCAGCATTGCCATAATCGGCATCCTCTCTGGTCGGCTGCTGCGCATATTGCCCCTGCTGACTCTGTCCACGAAGAGGCGCACCGCGCTGTCCTGCTTGTGTTTGATCACGCTGAGACGGGACAGCTGTGACTGTCGGACGTCCACCAGATCCTGCTGATCTTGCAGCGCCATTGCTCTGGCTGATGTTCATATTGCCGACACCATCGTTCATTCTGCGCATTTGCAATTCCCGTAATCTTCCTTCGAGATATTCCACATTTCGACGACCTTCGCGTATTTGGTTGTCGATTGAGGATTGCATGGATGGATTTGCTTGCGCTCGCATGCGCAAGGCTGCCTGGATGAGCAGACGCTCTCTTTCGATCTTGCGTTGCACATCGGCAACAATTGGGTCTTCGTCCATGTTTGTAGCCTCTCGGGAGTCCCGCGCGACGGTCAATGCCACTCAATGCAAGCCGTGTATGTTGAGATTGTGAGTATACCGGTGCGAAACCCAGGTTTACTTTCGCGCCTCGTAAAGTTCCTCGTCGCTGAACCCGCGGATGTTGCTCTCTCTGGTAACTGAAGATAGCAGGAACGATCAGAATGATGTTGACGTTGTAGCACTCGGCTGAAACGCCTAATGTAAGGCCCGGATGTGCGGGGTCTGATGTTGCAACCTGGGGATCTGAGACGTGGGTCAGTATTTGCACAGCACGCAGTCGAAGAGCATCCAGAGCAGCAGACGTAGCAGGCGTAGTCGAGCAGCAAACAGCCAGAGGACGGTAGAGAAAAAGTGAGGGAATAGGTTCGAAAAAGTGTTGCAGACGAGATGAGATGAAATCAAACAAGCAGACGATCACGGTCGCTCGGCAATCAAGGGTCTTAGCGGGGACATGCATATCGTCAATGACTTGATTTGTGCACGTTGAGTTACACTGCCTCATATATGTCATGCTGTTTCGTTATTACATACTCAAGAAGATAATCATACAAGACGCCTAGTTGTTTCGGAAGAGCATGGCCATGGCCATGCTCTCGAGTCCACACCCAACCCATACTCAACTCCAGTCTTTCCTAAGTCTCCAGCCTTACACTCCTTGATTGTCCTCAATGGAATAGTTTGGATGTATGACATACACCACCCGATCATCCACGTTCTCTTCCGCCTCACCATCAGGAGCAGCAGATTTTCTCAATCCCTCGCCTCTGATGAGCATCAGTGTGCTGTCCTTGACCATTCGTTTCAGGACCTTTCGGCACAGCTCGCTTTCTCTCGCCATATCTTCTGGTGTCTGCATCTCGTCCTCCTTTTGCTCGAGGTACCACACCACAAGGTCATTCTCCTCAACACCCTCTCCAGTCTCCTGTTCATCAGAGTTCACACGACGGACCAGCAAATTCCGCATCTTGTTGAATGTGTCAAAGGTGATTGTTGTTCTTGGCCGTCGAGCAGGCTCTTGTGCTGCTGCATCTCCCATCATTGGTGCTGTCGGTGCTGCGTTGCCGGCATCAGTATCCATGTCCAAAGCGCCTGCCATGATTGCTGCATCAATTTCAGCCATAGTAGCCTCCTCCATCTCGTCGTCATCGACCTCGATATCGTCCTTTTCTACACTGATTATACTTTGTCTCAGCAGTTTGAAGGCTTCATTCACAAACTCCGAGGTAATCTCGTGTACACAGTTCGCCTTAGCAATGGCCTCACTTAGTCGGATCATACTCTCCAGTTGCCTGACTGTGATGCGGTAGCTGCTTCTACCGATACCTCCTTGTGCGTCATCAGCCCTCAGCTCTTTGTACTTCTCCACCAATGTGACTTTGGCCTCATCTGTGAATTCTGGCTTGAAGGTCCGCGCGAAGCGAATGTAGCGCTGAAGTCGTTCTGTGCTGAACTGAGGTTGAACAGCGTCATCACGCAATCTGTGAATGTTCACAATATGAGAAGCCAGATGTCGATCGACGGACTCGTTGCACTCGTCGAGAATCACAAAGAACAGGTCGAAACGTGACATGATGGGCGCGGACATGTTGATGTTCGCCCGTAATGTTGCCTTCCGGTTGTATCGTCCACCGACAGGGTTAGCGGCAGCCAGAATTGACGTTCGCGCGTTGAGTGTTGCCTGGATACCAGCCTTCGCGATGGAGATAGTTTGCTGTTCCATTGCTTCGTGGATGGCGACTTGATCAGCAATGTCCATCTTGTCGAACTCGTCGATGGCACAGATGCCATTGTCCGCAAGCATTAGGGCTCCTGCCTCGATAGTGAAATCGCCAGTCTCTTCATCCTTGACCACTGCAGCTGTCAGACCAGCAGCCGAAGATGCCTTGCCTGAAGTGTACACTGCGCGAGGAAGGAAAGAACAGATATACCTGGTGGTAATCAGTAAGATTCTGCGGACATGGGAGGGTGTGCTAACTTGAGAAATTGAGACTTGCTCGTACTTGGATCGCCGACAATGCAGACATTGATGTCACCACGAAGTGCCATCCCTTCTGGCGTCATCTTTTGCACACCTCCCATCAGCTGTAGCAGAAGACCTTTCTTCACAACTTCATGTCCGTACACCATTGGCGCAAGCGAATCGACCAGTCGTGCGTAGATGTTTGGCATATGTACCATGTCCTTCAAGTCGGCAATCTCAGCTGCCGTCAGTCCATTAATGTATTCTTGTTGAGCTTCTTCTTCACCGGCGAAAGGATCGACTCCTGGCCCTTGGCCCAGTGAGGCGAGAAGGTTATCTGCTCGCCCTTCGAGTGCTTGCGTAGCATTTTGCCCTCGCGATGAGCGATCTGGAGTGATCATGCATGACAAGAAAGCTAATCTGTAAGTCAAGTCGCGCACACCCAGAGCCTTCAGACCAGAGACGCCGTTCCCGCCAGCATCATTGGCGGCCCCTCGCTCGCTCCGTACATTTCTCATGCCCTGTGGTGGTCCATTGTGTGCTGACGGCATCCTAAACTGACTTATATCTGGCACCACAATGAGCGTCCCTGTGAAGATGCACTTCTCGCCAGCCTTTGCACGATCAACCATTTCTCCGCGAACGATCACATCCATCGTCCGGGGCATACTACCAGTAGGGATTTCTGAGCTGTTCTCCTGCACTCTGATTTTCTGCCAGTCGACGAACACGCTTTGTTTTATGTCGAGTCGCCAGCTTTCTCGATTGCCGCAAGTGACGTTAGGGCATTGTGATGGTTCTGTGTACCTGAAGATTTGCTCAAGGTTGTAAACGGTGGTGTTGCAGTGTTCGCATACGAAAGTGCCAGAATGCAACTCCGGTCTCACCTCGGACGTGCGAGTGACGGTGCCGGAGATTGAGCTGAGGTTGCCAATCTCGTCCGTTCGTAGCTGGCGAATTCGTGAGACGACTGGGAGATTGTAGAAGCCGAGGGTGAAAAGCTTATCGGTCTGTTGGTTCACAGTCTTGTCACTTGGGCCTGTGGCTTGAGAGGTCGCGTTGGCTCCATTCGAGGTTGTGTCGGATCCGGTAGTGGTCGAGCCTGGCTGACGATGTTCTCGGTAGTATTGTGGCTCGTATGTTTGAATCATTTCATTCAGCGCTCGCAGCATGTATGGAAGCATGCGCCAGTATTGATCTCGGATAGCTCGAGCAAGCACACCACGATTCGGCGTATGTGCCTCGAAGGCCTCCAGATGTCTGAAGTCCACATATAATGTCGAAAGACCTTGTGCCCTCATGGAATGTATTTGTGCAACGTAGAATCGGTCTGTCATTGCTGATGCCACACTTGAGATTGGCATGGCAGCTGGATCGGGCTGCTCGATATATCTGCCATTTATTCAGTCGTAGGTCGTCCTTTGTTTCCTGGAACATGCTGCATACCGATCCAGAAACTGTGCAAAAGTATTCACCATCCCCTCCCCGATCGGATCTACCACTCTTTCCACATCATCTCTTTGTGCAGCCCCACGCCTGCGCGAGGCTGCTTCTGTGCTCAGGCCACCATCGTCGAGGAAGCCGCCAGCCTCACTTGGAGCACCAGCACTTTCAGATGGAGGTCCTCGTGGTCGTGAAGACGATCGTGGTCGTGATGACGGTGCTCGGCTGTATCGTGATCGGTCTGCTGTTTGTGGGAGATCGGAGTATACGTTGTCAGAGTGCAGACCGTCGAAGAGGGAGGAAGACATTGCGAAGAAATGGTCAAGTGAGTGAATGTGAGCAAGTGGGAGAGCAAGGAGTTGGTCGGGATGGTAGGTATTGTGAGTTGAAGTTTAGATGGTGCGCGTCTTCACGACGCGTCCTTTTGGAAGACGTGACAATGCACTAGTTCTAGTACGAATTGGGCTTAATTGATTTTACCCAGCTCCAGCGGATATCTATGTAGATTTACCACACAAGGTATGAGGCTCCCTACAGGCCTTTTCACTATACAGGCCATCTCAATATACATCAATCATGAGCCTCAAGCTGGACCATCATATACAACATCGTCGTCCCACTTGCTGTATTTGACACACTGCACATCTTCACTCATGCCCTCTTCACCTCCCTGGCCAGGTCGGCATAGCGAGTGTCGAACATAGCACTCTCCTTGACCATACAATCCATCCCAACATTTTTGCTCGCTCTCTCAAGCTCAATCCTACACCTGTGTTTGAAGCCCATCTTGGCATAGATAGCCGGGTTGATATCGTTGCTGCTCTCGAGGTAGCAAGGCAGACCTTGCTCATCTGCAAGCTTTGTAACAGCCTCAATACATCTCCTGGCCAGTCCAAGACCTCTCGAGCTTGGACGTGTGCCGATGTACACGAGGTACCATGATTCGTCGTCGCGATCGCCAAGGACAGCAGCCTTTGTGTCGTGGAGGAGAGGGTAGAATTCGTCGAAGAAGCGAATGCGGCCTTCACGACTGAGACGATAGTTGAGACGCCACATCCCGCTCTTGATGGTGGTGTACAAGTCGTCCATGTTGCGGCCAGGAGGCATCCTGAATGATTGTCAGAGACAGAAGAGAGAAGTTTGTCAATCACGAAATTTACCAAAGAGCAATACAGCCGTAATTCTCTCCAGCACACAGGACCAGCCCGCGCATGCAATGAGCATAGGTGATGTACTCAAGGATGCTCAGGTGAAGATCCCATTTTTGTTCCTCGTTCCAATTGGCACGATCGGGAGTGTCGATGAAGTAGCGAGCGACATCGTCTTGAGCAAAGGCTTCAGCAAGAGTGAGGGCCGCCTGCTTGTACTCTTTGATGGGGACAACGCGAACAGAAGGGTGCTTTTCGAAATGGGCTTCCAGATCTGACGAGCTGCTTTTGCTGCTTGAGCTCGAGCTGTCGACGTAATTCAGGTCGGTACAGCTAGAAAAGAGACTAGCAATTTTCGAAAGACCCATTGGTTCTGAATGATCTGGCTAGACAGTCAAATTGATCCAGAGAGCGGAGCTTCAAGTGCTTGAGAGTGACAAGCCGTGTGGGAGACTGTGATTGAGCTTGTGGTCAGATCACACTGATCACAAAGAATAACATGAAGGATGTAAAGCTAGACAAACCTCTTGATCAATTCGTATTTCTACTAACAAGATGACTATGATTGTCACCGGTGTGAAGGATGGCAAGCTCAGCTTTGACAATGGGCTTGCTCTGAGAGTGAATGCAGAGAAAAGATTGATTAGTAGGTACAGTAGCCGACATCAATGGAGGACAGAAGTAGCTCGATGGGTGTAGCTTGCGAATGAACGACTCAGAAGTATGTGCTGAGCACAGCGCTGAATATTGTTGCTTTGTGTGTGTTGAGAGAGCGTGTGATTGCGAGCCCGAAGATTGATCGACCGGGCAGATGACGAGAATTCGTTGGCAATGCTGAGGGTGGAGCTAGGGGTTGTCCCAATATGAAACAGGTGCAGCGTTTCATCTCATCATGAACATCATCAAGCTATTATATACATTTCTTCAACCACTGACCGCTCCCAGATTTTGCAGCAGGCGCTCAACAGTACCTTTGCTCCATTCTTCCACCCTCTGCTGGTCGCAGGTCTTCCACAGTCGTGACACCAACAAGCGCAGCGCTGCGTCACCTGAAACATCGAATTGTATCTCCGTCTCGGTCCGTCGACGTTGCCTCGTTTGGGTCGCCAATCTCGCGGAAAGCCATGCAAAGATTCCCTCTCTTGTGATCAACGTGGTACTACCTCCTGGAATGAATGTCGTGCGCCACACAATCTTTAATAATGCCTCCTGGACATCCCATGGCATATAAGGACTCGCTGCCAAAGAGAACAGTGGCTCGAATGTGCCACGTTGACGTAAGATCTGTAGATCTGCCTCGGTGCGCAGTGATGAGAATATATAATTTGTGAGGAAGAGCAGACCGACATGGTGGTCACTCCTGGCATTTCGGACGTCGCTCACTTCAACGCCATCATCCTTGGTTGACTCAGAGAATGTTTTGATGCTTTGTTTGTGTGTGTTGAAACTGCCAGACACTGGTGCAGGATTATACAAGATTTGATGGATCCACCAACTTGGTAAACGCTCTACATCCCATTTCGGCGTTCGGGTATGGAATCGACAGACTCGTTCGTACATGGGGTGCAAAGGATCGTGGAGGATTTGTCCAGCCACTGTGGCCGCGTAAGATGTGCAGAGGAAGGGCACAGGCTCATTGCGCAATATGTAGAGTGTGGCAGTTGTGCTAAGAATTCCAAACAAAAGATAATATTGGTAGCCTTCTGAGAAGCTGTCGAGGTTTGCACCGCCTGACGCGGTCTTCTGAGCAGGCTTTCGTGTCTCCTCACCGCTTTTCTTGTCGCCTTCCACTTTCGTTGCTTGTGTTGGACGTGATAGTTTTCTCATGGCTGCAAGGACCTGCGTCAGAGCCGCTCTCCGAACTTCAGGATAATCAGACGATAGACAGAGAATGAGAGCTGAGAAGTCCCCATCGGTGGCGGCCGTTGTCAAGTCCTTATCCTGCCAGCGATACAGGCCACTGTGCTTCTCGTCTTCCACTGGTGGCGCGTAGAGTGCCAGATCGGCTTCAAAGGGCTGTGCGCTGACATGAACAGCTGATGACTTCGATGCCTTCTCGGTGTGGGAAGAAGCCAGCGCATCTTCGTCCTTAAGCGAGCCCTGAAGATCGCTCACATCAGCAGCAGAGAATTTGTCTTGTGTCTCTTTTCTCTTGGTTGAAGTCTTGAGTTGCTTTTGTAGCTTTCGTAGTATGTTGCGATTTTCTCCAATGAGCTCGCATGCAGCTATGAAACGTCCAAGCCACGACGCTATATTCTTCGCCGACTCATTTCCCTCCTGATATGGCCACTGCTCGGCCACTGTCATCAAAAGCAGGCTCACAGGTTCGGACTTGTTCTCCCCACGAACGTCATCGAGGTCGTCCTGATACTTGATTGGCTTTCTGGTGAGTCGTCCGAAAGCATCATCTAGAAATGCGAACAACGCATCGCTTGGCTCAAAATGGTCAGTACGCGCCAGACTTGCGGTCAGAGCTCGAAACGCAGACTTTGAGGTGCTGGATTGGAGGATGTCATACTCCAAGATGATGGATTCTAGAAGACTCCGCATTTCTGGCAGTACCTTGTCATTCGGTGCTGTTACCACAACCTTTAGCAGAGTCGTGAATGTTGAGAAAGTCAATGATTCTGGTCTGTGCCACCATCGCATATCCGAGCTAAACCGTGCTATTTGCAGTAGATGAGTAAGCTGCAGCATTTCCAGTTTATCGGTCCGGATGTCAGTATCGACCTGCATTTCATCGTTGTTGTCTCCTTGTGGCACACTTTCATTATCCTTGCCAGCACACGCAAGAGCCTGAGCGAGAGGTAGGGAAACATCAAATTTCTCCTCGGAAGCAAGCTGGGGAACCAGCTGATAGTATTGCAGCAGCAAGCGTAAGGAAACTTGTCTCTGCAATGTGGAGTCCTCGTTGGTCTTCCTGAAAGTGCCGATAACATCCTTCATCGGCGGACACCGAAGCGCGAATTCATTCCTTAGTCTCTCCGTTGCCTCTCTCCACAATTCGCCGTGCTCTTCAACACCTTGTACAAAACATTCCAGGACTTTCCGAAACTTCTCAAAAGCCACAACAAGTATACGGAGCGCAAAGAAGGTGATCAGCTCCGTCTGCTGATTGAGACACCTGATCAGAACCTTTTGTGACAGCGGTTGAGGCAGAATGCTTTCAATCACAATCGAGACTGGAGGCGGCACAATTCCATACCCATCACGACCGCCCAAGAATTCAGGCACAGGGAGTGACACTGCAGAATATAGAAATGCCGAATAGCCAATCCAAGTTGCAGTGAGCTTCGGCTCGAAAGTAAAGCCGGATCGTTTGAAGAAGTAGTCTGCAAAAAGTTCTGGTGCTGCCTGAAGAATTTCTATCAGGAGCTCGCTCTCTAGAACATCAGCATACGGCCTCAGAAATCGTGCAAGAGTACTCAATGCATTATTCCGCACAGTGACCTGGCCATGATAGCGATCGTACCAGTCGACCGAGCTGAGACCAAGGTCAATATCAACAATGTCGTCGTCTTGATCTTGGTCTTTGACCTCTTTGTCAGTGCCAGGAGGATACCACGACGCAAATGGTTTGAGCGCTCCAGCATCAGAAGTGGTGCATGCATACTTCAGAAACTCGTGGATCATGTTCCGTGAATTAAGCGGCACACGTCCTGCCTCACTAGGAGATTGATCCTGTCGATATATAGCTGCGATGCTACATAAATTCTGCTCGTTCAGGACCCAGGATTTGTTGATTTTTGGTATTGCAGAATTTGCCAGTATAGACGATCGCACGGTATTAAGCACATCTCTCAACACTTCGGGCGGATCGTACTTGAGGTGTTCGAAAAGTGACCGCAATATGTTGCCGTGCTTCAAGAGTTCCACCTTGACAGTAGCCGACTGGAGTCTGAAATGTGCCAGCACATAGCGTATCGCATTCGACCTGACCGAAGGACGTTGTCTCCCATCATCCTTCTCGGCGCTGAGTGGTTTCCATAGTGAAAGATTCCTAGAGACAATCTTACCATCAAAGGTGAATGTTCTTGCAGTCCAAACTCTCTTCGCTTCAGCACCGCCATCGAATGTCGTGATTTCGGTCAACAAGCGCAGGGCAGGCGAGATGACGTGCTCTTTCTGTCGCGGAGCTGCTAATGCTCGACTCAATAGTTTCAGCTGTGCTTGCTGCAGTAGTGTCTTGCATAGTTGTGAGCCGCACTCGCGCAGTGCTAGAATAGTGGATATCGTCTTCAGTAGTAGCGCAAGGACGGACGTGACAGCAGAGAGCAATCCATCGTTGTTGGTCGAAGCCGCAAAGCTCCAGGTTTGCATGACATCGGGGAGACATATTGATTCTTCATTGCCTTGCGCAGGTCTTTGCGAATTGAGGTATTCTCTCAGTATAGCTTGTTCTCGTAATGTTGTATTCCGATCTTCGGCGTAGACAATGCTTTCGAGGAACGTCTTGAGTGTCTTGATACCTGCTGACAATCAGTATTGTTAGCAGTATCAAGATATCGGACTTACCTTTTCTGAGTTGGGGTGAGGACTCTTGCTGGAAAATGAGTGCCTGCTGGAGCTGCCGTGCCGATTCTACAGGAGCCTCGACAGTGGTTTTGTTGACCTCGCGATCAACCTTCTGGCGCTTAGCTTGAGTCTCCTCAGCCTCTTCGGACTGGCGCTTCGACATGATACTGAGCTTGCAAGCACGGTGCAGACCGGCCGCCAATGATGTGAGTCGCTCCGAATCTTTCTTGCCGGATCTAGCCCCGGTCACGTGGCTCACCGGCTATCTCAAAGCTTATCTAAGGAACAAGGGTGTATCAGACGGAAGTGTCAGTAGAGCCTTCTAATCTTCGACCAGCTATGTACGCAACTATATTGTTATTTGCTGAGCATTGTCGGCAGCATCGACAGGCTCGCCAGCTTCAACCGCAATCTCAACTAGCTTTGTCTCATCCCGTTCCTCCATCCTCCTCTTTGCCTCCAGCTCTCCAATTCCCATCTCCCCACCCTGTCTTCCTTTCTTCTTCACTCGTGTATCACGAGGATCAAAGCCGCCATTGCCCCAGACTGCCCATTCTGGTGTCTCTGCTACATATTCTTCTGGTTGGAATGGCACTCCACTCTTTAACAGCCTGAAGAATGCTTGATAGTCGATTTGGGTATGCCATCGTGATACGCCGTCACGGGCACTTGGCATCAAGAAACGCTTCGACGCTAGCAGGATACAGCAGCTGTGCGCATGCTCAGCTGCAATACCATAGTCAAGGCCACGGCGGGCCAACGCTGCATCAAGTGCTTCCACAAACTCGCACACTTCCGAGTAGAAGGGGACGTTCTGCATCGTCAAGCCGGCTCCAGAGGCTGTACTCGTTCCGCAGTATGTGACACCTTTGACCTCAACAAAGCAGGGCAGTGCTCGCGCAACGAGCTCGGCATAGCCTTCCGCTTCGTCTGCAATGTTGAACCCTTTCACCAGGGTCAATCGAAAAACAGTACGTTGCGAAAAACGGTGGTCATTCAGAATATCGAGACAGCGCGTGAAGCGCTGCCAGTAGTCGCGATGCAGAGGCCGATCAATGCGGCGGAGGGATTCGGCATTAGAGGCGTCGATGGAGACGTATAGCTGGGTGACCTTTCCAAGAGTGGCGAGCTGATCCGGATGTTGCGCATTGCACACCAAGAAGCTGGAGATATGCTCTCCATGTAGAAGACTAAGGAATTCGTTGATGTGGGGGTAGAATATTGGTTCTCCGACGAGACTCAGCGCGCAATGCCGGATGCGCATGGCTTCTTCGAAGCGGTCTGCACGCACGCCAGGAACACCGCGCATGATTTTGATCTTTTGGTAATGGCCTGCCTTTGCTCCGTTGAAGATTAGATCTGGTGGATCGACCTGCCATCGCCAGGTTGTGCCAACAGGATTTGTGCCATGGCGCCAGCAGAAAACACACTTATTGCTGCAGGATAACGATGGCGTGGTTTCCATGCATAGGTGCGATTGGATTCCGTAGAAAGAGTACTTATAGCAAGAGCCACGGCCACGCAATGCAGATTTCGTCCATCGACAGAGCTTGACGCCTGAATGTGTGCCGATGATCGTATAGCCTTGTTTCGTCAAGGCTGTGTATGTTGGAGACGATACTGGAACCATCGCTTTTGGTGCAGGAGCTTCCTTGGATGATCTGTAGGTGGTAAAGTCGATGGGTAGAGACTCATCAGCTTCCGCAGAGACTTCGCTCACAAGGCCGCCCAGATTTTCCATGTCTGTCATGCTTGTCGAGTTATTGCTTTGTTTTGTATCTTCTTCCAGTTCTTCGTCGTCACTTTCAACCGCATTCCCACTGCCTGGTACTCCTTCGCCGAATGCCTTCCCGCTTGCCAAATCCTTCACCACTTCCTCCATCCCGCTACGCCATTGCTGCAGTTTCTCGTTCGCATCACTGCTCACATCGCCCATGCCCACAGGATATGCACGTCTCTTGGCAGTTAATCTTGCTAACCACTTATCCACCTCGATGGCCTGAGAGCAGAAGCCTGTTTCTTCCGTCGGCCAGCTCGTCTTGTCTCCAAATCCAAACACTGCATATCCGAGGATTCCTGCTAGCGGAGCTGTATCAATTCGGAAGTCATGATGTGTGTCCCGCAAATGCTCGAGGAAGTTGTCCAGGTATGTGTCGATGTTATAGCTGGGAACAAGGAGAATGTAGAAGTATCGTATAGGTAGCGTATCGGTGCTTGATTTCGGCAGTGAAGTGAAGTAGTCATCGTAATCTATGTCTGACAGATCCAAAAGCTTGGGTATGAGGATGTTGTTTCGAGAAGTCTGCAGACTTTGTGAGAGTCCCGTGACGAGCCCTGCTGCGGCTTTCTCGGTGGCCCCGGAGAGGGTAGAGAAGAAGACAAGAGGTTGGACTTGCTCGATCGGGGTGTCCTTTGGCTTCTGGGAAATTGTTCGCTTGCCGACAACTCGCTTGGGCGCAGGTCGTGCTTTTTGTTTCAGTGTGCTTGTTGCTGCTGCAATTGGCTGTTCTAGGGACGCCGTTACCTCAACATGCGCAGATGGACTTTCTCTTGCTGCTGCAGGAGCTGCTGCTACGAGCTGGTGAGTGTCTTTCTGTTCGTTCTCCTCAATCCCCTTCTCTACAATACGGCGCTCTTCTTGTGCTCGCGGCGGTATGCGCCGCAGGAATCTCCAGACCTGTATGCATGCCACAAGGAAGAAACTCGCCCACAAGACGGGGAATCGCATAGAGTGCCATAACGACACCAGGTTCGAGCTATGATCAGAATCGTCCATTTCGAAGCCGTCCCATTCCCAGTTTCAGTCACTCACACAAAGTCGCAAACATCTCATCGAAAAGCAGATTCGCGGGGTTTAGTGTTTTAGCATGTGCTCCACGTAGAAGTGCTTCGGCGATTGGGATGACAAATAATTCGATACTCTTGACAGCCATTGCCAAGCTTCGATATGAGGTTTTCACGCGAGAATGTCTCTGTTGCGTGACCTTACTTGGCTCTCGAGCATGGAAGCCTCTGTCCACATGGATCCAGACTCGCTCCTGACAATATCGAAGAGATCCTCGCATCCATCCCTTCGCGCCCAAACCTCAAGCTATGAGCAAGGATCCAACTTGTAGGCACGATGTTCGTCGAGAACGGTACATCTCCCAAAGACGACACTCAACATGAGCGTACTAGTCTCGAGAATGCACAGCCTATAAGTCGAGACTTAGCTTCGTCGGGAGCCATGGCCACACCTCCTTCTACGTTTGTTTTGACAGACAGCACTACTGGGCTTTCATACCAATCCCTGCAGGGAGCGATCTCATTTGAACTCCGCCTCGAGTCAGCCATGCAACGTTTAGGAACGATGTCTACCTCTGAGGCTAGTCGAGACAATGATGGCTCTACCATGATCACCCCTGAGGAGCTCCTAGGATGGCGGAAACAGCATGGGATGAAGCTCATCGGAAATGTGGTGGGTTCTGGTCATTTCGTGTGAATGCTTATGTATCCCTTGCTGAGTTGTAGCGCAGGTCGAGCGAATTCTAGACTTTCTTGCAATGACACCTATGGGTTCTCTGCTAGAAATTGCAGCACTTGCTCCGCAGGCTGAAAATGTCTCAATACCTTTCTCCTTCCTGACAACGCTCCATGCCATCCGCAAGACGTACCACCTATCTGATCCGGACTGGTGGCCTTTTCTGAGGCTCCAACACGCGATCAGGGAATCAGATGGCATTTTATTGGCAAAGCATAACCTCGCAGTCGCCACACTTTACCTGCTACAATCAGGCATCAAACTTCCTGATCTGCACGAAGAGTTCTTGAACATTTACGTACTGCCAAATGAGCGCTTAGATGTATGGCAAGCAGATCTATATTTCGCCATCAAGATCACCTTAGTGATAAACAACTGTCCTTTGAGCGAAATTCTCTTCAGTGAAGCCTTTCCAGAGCCGGCTCGTAGAGTGCTGCAAAGACGCAATCAGGCTACGGACACGCTACCAGAGATCCTGTCTGACGGAGAGCGCTTGCTTCTTACTCGATGTGAATACGTGCGATCACAATACAACGCAGGTGCTTTCTCAACAGACGAGCTTGAAAAGCTTCGTGGCGGGCGGACATGGCACCAAAGTATCCAGCGTGCACTCCCGTACGTGATTCATCTGATCAAAAGGATTCTGCAAAATCCCTTGCTCGCTCGTACAGATCCTTCCAATCTGCAGGGTCGGTCTGCATGTCCTGAGACTCATAACGTGCCGAAAAAAGGTCGCACCACTTTGAGTCAAGATGACCTCCCAGGGACAACCACGATTCTGCCAGAAGCGCTCGGCGAAGCGGTCCGTAGGCTTATTGGAAAGCGTTCGGAGACACCCAACATAGACGGAGTCGACCTCAATGCAGTCCATGACACTTCTCGAATGTCCGCTGAGCGTCAGGCCGCTGTACTCGAACCAACACTGACAACCGAGGCTGCAAAAACGAGCCGTCAATCTGCGCATACTCGACGACCGTGGACATCTGAGGAAGAAGCTGCTCTTCTTGTTGGCCTCGCCACCGTTGCTGGTCCACACTGGTCACAGATCCTTGCGCTATATGGCGCCACTGGCAGTATTTCGAACATCCTGCGTGATCGTAGTCAAGTTCAGCTAAAAGACAAGGCAAGAAATCTGAAATTATCATATCTGAAGGCTGGCAAAGAGGTGCCGAGTGAGCTACGTGGTGTGACTGGGAGTCTGGGCAAGAGGAAGAGGACGCTTCAAGGGGATGGCAACACTGCTGAAGGGCAGGACATGGGTGTAGGTTCGTAGGCGTCTGGCTATCCGCCTTGCGCGATTGTGTTCAGACAAGGACTTGAAGTACTTGGCCAGCGCTGGCCAGCTGCACATCTGCTGTTCACGCCTTACAGAATTTCTTCGTGGAGACTATCGAGAATCCTCGGCTACAAATCAAGAGCCACGAGGCTTTCCCTTGCAGCTGCCCAATTGCAAGATTCCGAATTACCACCTCGCCAAGGGTATTCATCGCGCTCTTAATCAGACACTATCCTCCAGTGACTGCATCATCGCAGCGTAGGGAGCACACTGCTGAGAAGTACTGAAGTTTGCCGCACCTCGTCTCAGCGCTTCCTTCCCGTTGGTCAGCTGGCTACATGGACTTTCCTCGCCACTTTTAGTGCGCCGATACTACGTCTGGCCACGCTCACGCGTAATTCTCGTAGTGACATTCTCTAGCATGTCAGACGATGCGGGTGGTCATGACGAGATGGAGCAAGCAGGCTGTCCTGGAGTGCGAAGCAGCGACGTGGTCGTCATCACCTGCGTGCGAGCAACTTGGCGTAACCTGAAGTTGCATGCAGGAGAGACGTACGGTTGACTATCGAAACGTACGACCTGCGCCGGGTTCCTCTCCAACTACTGCTGCTGCACCCTATGGCGACATACTCTCATCCTCACGGCGGTATGAGTTCCGTCTTGCGTAGTTTCTCTGGCACGTTCCAAGTGGGACGTGAACTCGGTTCGATACTATAGCACTGTTCGAACCTGCTTACACCTATACACGCGATGACGTCCAGCCTAGTGGTACCCAGTGAAGGACCTGAAGCTGCATGTCGCCAGGCCGGCAGCTAATGCACCTTGATGCTAGTTGGACACAGGAGGTGGACAACCGGGGGACAGAGGAGGCGAATAGCAATAGGAGACATGTAAGCATGTAAGCAGGAGCTAGAGGAGGCATAAACAGGTCATCAGATCATCAGCGCAAAGAGCAGGACGGACAATCGTGTCGACGTATCTGACAAGCCTACTGCATGCAAGGCAGAGATCTGAGAGAAGGGGAAAAGCAGGCGATGCAGGTGGAGGAGACACTATTGACTGTTGCTAAGTGTACTCATTCTGCTGTACTACTGTACGCAGGTCCACCAACGGAGAAGTTGTTGGATCTGCATGCATTCGATGATTCGTAGTGATGTGCATATCCTGGATCTAGTCCAGCTAAGGTATCTGATATCCAGTCCACCACCTAGTCGACTACTTTACTACTGCAGGTTGTATTGATTCTCCTCTCCGTCCCGCTATACTATACTATACCAAACCATCCCATCGGGTTGCCTCATCGGCGATGTCGACCTGAGGAGAGGTACAGCAGTGCCGGGGGACTATTGAGATCGTACAGGCAACGGAGTCGTCGCTGACCTCACTACTTTACTAGGTGAACGTGAACAACAGAGTGAGCCTCAGAGTCGCAAGCGAGCCAAGGTGAGGCTCAGGCTCCCCTTATCTGATTAGTAGTACTGCATCGAGCTTGATATTGAAATTTCGGATCGAGGGGCATGTTGCACTCCATCAAATCATGTTCTTGTATAGTCACGTCTGTCACGTTCATCACGTTCATCACGTTCTCGACTTTGGTCCATGTACTGCCCTGACGTGGTGTGTCGTGCTAAGGAAGGACGTCTGGTGTATTCCCACTCCATCCTCACTGGTAACCCACCATCATGAACCACGCTCTCGGGTCACTGGTCTCCAGTGCATCGGATCGACGACAAAGGTCCACCCTCCATACAGTATAGCCAGTATAGGCGACAGTCGTGGCGAGCGAGTGAAGCGAAGCGGCTCGGCCTACAGTATCTAGCTCAAATCAATTCAACTCGGCTCGGCTCGGCTCGGAGGACCTCGATCTCCCTTTATGGCGCTATCGCGCAATAGCGTTATGGCTAGTTCTTCCCAATACCCCAGTCCCAGTCCCGGTCCTAGTTCTGACCCAACTCCAAGCGAACGGCCGACGGCACTAGACACATGGAATCAGTAAGCATGTGGCGGATGATGATGGAGGAGTAGTAAGGTAGGTCTCTCGTGTCGAATTATCGCGCCGAGGCCTGATTAGAGAGATGGAATCGGGGGCTTGTCTCATCTAGATAGGTGAGGGTTTCGATCACCGAAGCGAACCTCGTAGGCCATCATATGCGCATACCGTATCGTGGAACCGAAGGCATGGATCCAAGCTACGTTAGCGAAGTCTGGCAGCCTGGCAGCATGGAAACCACTGTAGCATCATAAAAGTGGGAAACGCAGAGTCGCCGTTTCTCACCCATTTCAGCTGGGCAGTATATTTGATACAGTATACCGGTGGGCGTGTCGCCGTGAAGTCATCCATGGCGACTTGGCAGTGAGGTGTTGTGGTATGATGGTCAATAATCGAGGATGGCTACAGGTATTTGTAAGCTACTCGTGATTGACGTCTGTTGGCTCCATATCACATAGCACATCACACCCATATACATGACCACACACATACTAGCTCCCCCACGCCCTCCAACGGTCCACCAATCCGTCCTGGAAGCAGCGGGACGTAGCGAGAACGAAAGTCGTCCGGGGCGCCTATTCGGCTCTATACTGTGTGTACAATGGTGCAGTGTGATAGTGGGAGGCTGTTCTGATTGTGGAACATGTCCTCTGATGTGACCGGAGCGACGTACACCGCGGCTGTGACGAAAGCTGTGTGATCAACAAAGTGTGACGAGGACGGGACGAACCTCTGTCGGGGATACCGTGGAAGATTCCTATGCATGCCGTCCTTCCCATCCCGTCCTCCCCATGCCATCTCCCGCACGCTTCGTACACGAGGATGTGACAAAGGATATGTGATATATAATATGACCAACCCCATAACGGGACGGGACCAGCCTCTATCGCCACTTATCGTGGAAGATTCCTACGCATGCCGTCCTCCCTATACCATCTTCCCCACGCTTCGTACACGAGGGATGTGACGAAGGAT
>Ga0058702_10000357_pt1 | contig 20833 bp, 32 predicted proteins | sample AgamicOrSfe_FD_83781 | JGI IMG/M metagenome (GOLD analysis project Ga0058702, IMG submission 83781) | Agave microbial communities from Guanajuato, Mexico - Or.Sf.e | ecosystem: Host-associated > Plants > Phyllosphere > Phylloplane/Leaf | place: Guanajuato, Mexico | collected 2012-05-30 | reverse complement strand
GGTCTTATCTATTAGTATAGGTTAGGCTATATGACGAGGACGTAGCTTGAAGAGCTACGTTACTAATAGCGGCGGCAACAGATAAGGTTGAACCCGCGGTTCAACCTTCCTTTCCTAGCCTATTATGTGCTTCCTGATACGGGAGGCGCGTATCATGATCAGACCATGTCGTCCTGTGACAGTTCTACGCGTCACTACTCTGTCCTGTCGAACAGTGCGGGGTCACTGGAGCAACGTTCCGGAGTGCCCCCGACCAACTGGGCAATCGACGACGTACGCAACTCGTGATCTACACGTCGCTTTTCCTCTTTGTACATCTTCCCTTCTCGACCATCCTGTATATAGTCGCGTTTCACGTTTACAATCTAGCGCGCTCGTCTTTCTTGCTTTTGCAGTCGCCGTGGCTCTTCACATTCTATCATCATGGACGCAATAAAGGATGCCTTGCCATCGCATCCGTTCTATCCGCTCGACTTGGTTTTTGACAACTATGTGGCCAATACTTGGACAATCACCGGCATCTTGGGCGTCTTCTTCGTCGCATGCGCTGCTGTTATGTTCACCACTCATCAACTGATACGCGCATTCAGCCCGGACATGCGCAAAAGCGACCACGCTTGCATGCTGTGGTTTGTTGTTTGTACGTCGCACGCCACATCACGCGCATTTCGCGTCGTCTTTCTGTGAGCATATCTGACCTTTATGCGGAATAGCCGGCGCAATCCATCTCATCGTTGAAGGCTATTTTGTCTACTTCAACCGCACCATGCCTGCGATGGAAGATTGGCTTGGGCAAGCTTGGAAGGAATACGCATTGTCCGACTCACGCTATATGTTCTCCGACCCAACTGTCCTTGCCGTTGAGGGTCTTGCTGCTGTGAGTACCAAGATGCACCTTGACTGCTCTTAATGTTTCATCTTGCTGAATAGTAGACAGTGCCTGCTAGGTCCTGGCTGCCTCTTCACCGCATACCTGATCTACACCAACTCGGCATGGCGCCACCCAATTCAGGTCCTGACTTCTTGGGGCCAGCTTTACGGTGTAGTCATCTACTACGCCACGAACCTGCTCGACTTCCAGTACAAAGGGATCGAGTATTCCATCCCAAGCTGGGCGTATTTCTGGTTATTCTATTTTGGACTCAACGCTATCTGGCTTGTCATCCCTGCCTGTGAGCTGAGCATCAATCCTCCCTGTCCATTCGAGATACCACTAACGCGTAGGCAGTGTGTATTTATCGCAGCTCGGTCCACACGGCACATGCCTTCAGGTTTCTCAAGCAGACGCAGGGAAGCCAGTACGGAAACGGTCCGGCTGACACCACCGGCAATGAAGTTGAGGGTGTCAAGCGAAGATCTGTAAGGAAGGCACAATGATCAACCTCGCGGCATCGTCACAGGCCTTGTCGGAGCACGATTTCAGCGAACAAGCCTCATGGACAGTGTACACGTTTTCCGTCTGTGGCACAATCTCTCTCCACGGCACTCTCCCAGAGACCTTTTCAGAGGTCTTCAAGGATTCGATACTGTGGCGTGCCGCTCTGACAGAGTCGGGTTCCATGTACACCTTGATCTGTGCTCACGAGGGAAGGAAAACAAGCATGTACCAACTCAGAGGATGCTTGTGGTCGGATTGGAATCAGGAGCAGGAAGACAGGACTAATGCTATGGTGATCTTGATCTGTTTGGTTCTTCATGGCTTGCTATGTACCATGGCATTCTCACGCCTTTGGTTATCATATGATGCCAAATCCTGTATGCACAGTATGTGTCCATACCAGATATATAAAACCAAGAAACATTATCACACGACTCCGTGCCTCGCCTATCTTTCATGAGGCTTCGATATTAGTATTATGTCTTTGTGTCGTCATGTACATTCCGTCCAAGTTATCGAGGTCAAAATCCCTCTTCTAATCTACCTCTTTCGCTTGATATTCCACTCTTCGTCTCACGGTTTCGAGATCATACGACTTTCGCCGCGGTGGTGTCGGCGGCGGAGTCTCATCATCATCCACATCCTCAAGTAACTTCATCTTTCCCTTCGCGTCGCCATCCCTGTCAAGACTGTCACCATCAACATCTCCAACCACAACATCCCTCTCCTCGCCCTCTGCATCTTTGACTCTGCCCACAATCACACCCTTCGCGAGACTCCGGATGACAGCTTTGCGCGGGATACCCGTGATATCCACATACACCAATCCCACGTTCCTGAGCCCACCTCCCAGCGACGCGGCCATTTGTCCAGCTTCTTCCCCGTACCTGTGGCTCAACGCCGTGGTCGCCGCGTCTCCGGTGTCAGAAAACACCGTCTTCGTTCCAGTAGCAAGGCCTTCCATGACAGTCGAGAGCGCCGCAACACCTTCACCTACCCAGGCAGGCATGGGCAGCACGGACTTGGCAGGCTTTTTCTGTGCTTGTCCTTGGTCACCCATTCGTACCAGGGTTCCTGCTGTTTTGTCGCGCTGCTCATCCTCGTCATCTTCATCATCAGACAGTTCGAGCAGACTCGCAACCATATTCTGTGTGAACCCTGCCAGTTGATCCACTGTTCTCGTTGTGAATTGCGCCCCCATCTTTGTCATGGCATGCACCTGCCTTGCCGTTTCTTGCGCCGCTGGACTGAAAGTCACTGGCTTGTTCGCTGGCTTGGTGGTTTGCGTGTACTTCTCAGCGCCGGATGTGATGAAGTTGCCGAATTTGGAGGAGGAGGCGACGATGAGGCGGGAGGCTTTTGCTGCATTCTGAACGAGGGCGGAGTCTGCGTAGCGCGGGTCTTGGGAGGCGCGGAGGTAATCTTCTGATGCATTGCGGACGTCGACGCGGGTGCCATCGGCGGAGATTGAGATTTCGACGGGTGTGTCTGGCGTGGTGGTTAGTGATGAGCGATGCGTGGGATACAATGGCGCTTACCATTGTTATGGGAGAGCTTAGGGTCTTCGACGACTTCTGCGCCGGCGCCAAGCTCTCCCATGACGGATCCGTCGTCTTCGTTGACTAGAACAAGCTGGCCTGTCGTCTTTCTGTCCATCCCTGGTCTGGAAGTGGGAGGCGCCAAGCTTGAGGACTTCTGCATTGGTGTGGTTGATGCTCTTGCTGGCGGACCGAATGTGGATGTGGGTTTCGTCATAGCTTGCGTCGGTGAACTTCGCAAACGTGTACCTTGTGACGGCGTCAAGCCAGAGGGCTGCTGAGTCGGCGGAGTCATTGCTCTCGAGGGCGGTCCGAACGTTGATGTCGATTTCGTCGGCGTATCTTGTGTTGGCGATCTTCTCAGGGGCATGTCTTGTGCTGGCATCAAGCTGGAGGATCGCTGGATTGGCGTGGTTGCTGCTCTCGCTGGAGGTACGAATGCGGAGGTCGATCTTGTCGGCGTATCTTGTATCGGTGATCTTCTCAAAGGCGTGCCTTGTGCCGGCGTACCCCGTGGCGTTCCTCTTGGTGTGCTTCGAGGCGTCCCTCTTGGTGTGCCAGCAAGCGCCGAGAAGCCCGTACATTGTGTCAGTATCGTTTCGAGAGTCTCGACATCATCCTCGCCCACGGTCTCTGGCAGCTCGATTCTTGTGAATGCGGCGACATTGTCTTGAAAGCTCGCCGGCGGGATCATGTAACTTCGTGGCGGTCGTCGGAAGACCTTTGTAGTGGCGAGGAGAGGGATGTCGACTTCGGAACCTAGGCATAATCGTAATGAGGGACTGCTCTGATCATTGGCGCTCTTGGAAAAGCTGTGCGACGTTGATGATGAGGTTGAGGTTGTAAGGTTTAGTGTTTGCGGGCCAGATGGTGTGAGTGATTCTTGCTGGCCGTGGCGCAGCTGGTAGGCATGGACACCGTCGATGGAGAAGAGGACGGTCGCCTCGTCTGGGTTCAACATCAGTATCGCTGCACAAGGATGCGCAAAGTTTGCGCCATAACAGATCCTCTCAATGCGATGGGCAAGTCAATAAAGGTGTTCGATGATGCAATGATCGGACGATCATTATAAAGGTGGATACCCTGTCGGATCGTTTTCCGATCACGAACAACGGCTATAATTGTGCTTGATATGATGAGTTGAAATGATGTGTCGTCAGGATCTTGTGGACGGACGGCAGCAGTGCAAGCTGACGGCAAGACAGATACGAAGCATGTATGGGGCACTGCACCAGGACACAAGAGTCTGAGGAGGGGTCTACAATATACTCCTAGGCAGATTCCTGGTCATGATTGTGTGGACCATCGTGTTCCCTTGAGCTGAGTCGTTGCTTTGACCTGAAGATCTGGAAAACAGAGCAGAAGTGTGATTTCTTTTAGATTCGCCGAGCTCGCTACATCTATGTATATGAGCTGGAGTCACACGTAAATGGTGATCTCACTGATCCGCTTGCGTAATTGTCCTTGATGTCCTGCAGTGGCTTCGTCAGTCTCGTCCAAAAGTCCTTGCTTCACGCTTATACATACCTGAACACTAGAGTACGTGCCTGCGACGAGAGTGATCATACCCTTTGAGTTCTGTCAGCATTATCTCGTGCATTTGATTTCTGGGGGTCAACTCACCACCAAAAAGCACAACCCATTGAGCAAAGACAATGAAATGTTGTGCAACCCCTTATACCACGGTCCTTCCTTGATTAACTGGAACCAGAATAGTGCCGGGAAGTAGAACGAAAACCCACTACTGAACAAACTCGAGATGATGCCCAATAGATCGCTGAAGAACGGAATGGCCTCGGCGATGACCCAGGCGACAATAGTCTGCGCAGCCAGTACTCCGATCCAAACTGCCCACCCTGCCTTTGTATTTGTGTAACGGATTGGGGAATTGCGGAATGCGCGGCTGATAATATAGCGTGCAGAAACAGTCGAGTTGATGCTTCCCGAGATGAAGATGACTGGGAGCGCAATACCGAACGCAATACGCGACACCTTGAAACCAGCGGAAAGCAGGGCCGGGCTACTCACATCGTCACCCACGAAGCGGTATACGATCGCGCCCGTGACTGTGTAGATGAAGATCTCGATCATGCCCAAAGATACAATTGCCTTCGGATAGTCCTTTGGAGTGTGTAGCTCGGCCATGAAGCTGTACTGACACACCGCGAAAGAGTAAGCGAAGACAATGTTGGTGACTGCGAGGAAGGCAGAAGAGAAAGAGATACCAGGGGGTGGTCCCACTGTCCAATTTACTGCATCGAGTCCCCCCGGGGCATGTGAAGCTGTGACACCAGTGGCGATGATGGTGATGCCAATGGCGATGATGATGGAGGCAAAGTCGATGTAGCCTAGAATGGCGAATTCGGTGAAGGTTGGTGGGATTGCGAGGGCAAACAGGAGTATGGCCGAAATGCCAGACCAGACAAGAGCGCAAATGGTCGGGTCGTTGACGATGCGGATCCAGGCGATGGCGCCAGTCAGGGTGTGAGAGCCCACGACCAACACGAGGAAGAGGATGAACATGGCTCCTGTAACTTCGTAGCCCACGCGTCCCCAGATGAGCGCCACTGCATCCGCATAGTCCTTGACGTGAGGATATTTGAGCGCGACTTGGCCCACAACGTAGCTGGTATACATCGCCAGCATGCCCAAGCCCACGGAGCATATAACTCCTGCGACCATGCCCAGCGATGCAAATGCGCTCGGCAGACTGAGTGAGCCCAGTGCGATAGCCTCGACAATCAGACAGATGGTCAACCGTTTCCAGCCGAGTTTGTGGAATTTTGCTTCGCCCTCATGGACGCTGCCCTCCTGGTCCTGTGCGTTCTGCTGGTTTTCGAGGCCATAGTCCGTACGGTTGGCTTTGCCTTTCTCGAAAGAGGGCTGGGAGCTCTCTTCGCTTGGACCTGCAGCCGCTTTGTCGACGGAATGATTGAGTGCGACATCTCGTGACCTTGACATGTTCGGCTTGAAAAGGATCACTAGCGTTACAGTATAGCTGTGAGGTTGAGACAATGTTTGGGAGTATCAATCAGAACTCACGGCACAACAGAAGAAAGGGACGAGCAGCCGTCCGCGAAACATGATCACGATACTGTAGTTCCACCAGGCGTGCGTTCTGCCGATCACAGTGGAGATTTCGCAGTAACAGCAACAGAGACATCAAGCCCGCCAAGACGAACACGCCGTCATCAGGCCGGGAAAATTGCGTAAACCGAAGAAGAGACTTTCCGGTCTCTACCGAAGCCGAAGTATATCGTGTCTCACTACCTTGGGGAGCATATATCGCAATAATGCCGAGTACTAGTCCCTCTAGCATCACGGGCTGTCGCTTGTCGCCGAGCAGCCATGGGGGCTGTAGGTTCGCGACAAGAGTTGGAAGCCGATGAAAAAAATGAAAGGACAAATCAGGAAGGACAATATCCAATGACTTCATGATGCTCAGAGCCTCTGCACAACCACAAGACCCTCGTACTGTGGCAGATGCATCACTTCGTAGGACGAGATAGGATGATAAGGCTAACGTGAAGTTACAAGACAAGATCGGAAACATTTTAGGATGCACAAAGCTGGAGGCCCTCCATGCACAGCTGATTTACCGTCAAAGCACTTTCCAAATGTTTGAAAGCGTTACATGGTCACCTAAACCAAAAACCTGAAACCTCTCCTTCCGACGGCATCATTCACGCCCTCACCCTCGCCAATAACCGCACCCTCGACATGGTCTCCCCGATCGAGTTTCTTGTTCAGGCGCTGCAGTATGAAACGCAGGATCGTGGCGGCAATGATGGCCATGATGGCCGTGCCGATGTTGAAGCACATTGCGAAGATGTATTGAGGCTGGATTCCATGATTTAGTAGGGAGGGGGAAGGTGGGATGTGGGAGTGCGGATGGGCATGGGAGCATACATACCTTCCACTTTGTCTGGTAGAGGTAGGAGACGTAGATGGATGTGGCGTTACTGATGGCGTTGACGAAGGCGAGGGCAGCGGCTCTCTTCGCTGGCGGACGAGGCAAGCTGTTGGATATCCAAGCATACGTAACGACGAACGAGGCTGTTCCACCGTGTTAGCTGTTGCTCCGACACAAGTTTGCCAACATTACCGACCATAAAAGCTACCCGGCATGATCATCATAGCAAAGTATCTCGGTCCCGTCGTCTTCGTCGCAGCCGCGAGGATGAAACTCAAGATGCTGACCAGCAGCGGTCCCGTGATGTGCCAGTACCTTTCACCAGTACGGTCGGCATGCCACGCATTCAGCGAGACAGTGCAGACAGCGAGGAGATATGGCGGTGCTGTGAGCAATAGGGTATCGAGGCTGTTGAACCCGAGTGTTGCGACGACAGAGGGAAAGAAGTTCGTGACACCACCGGATGAGACAATGCCCGTAGCGCAGATCATCAAGAGCCAGGTCTTTGTGTCCTTGAGTGCGAGCCAGAAACCGTGGAAGAAAGTTTGCTGAGCACTTCCGGTCCAGTCGTCGAGGCCGACGTCTTCCTTGAGGCGGATCACGGCCTGGCGTCCGTCGTTAGCCCTGACAGGGAAAGGATGGCTTTCGTGGCACTTACCAGATCGCGCTCGAAATCGCTTAGCCACGGGGTTGTGCGTGGCAAGTTTGGCAGCACAAAGTATGCTATACTCGCAATCACGACCGTAACAGATCCCTCGATGATGAATAGCCATCTTGAAGAAGCATATTAACAGGAATCCTCACGCTGGAACACAGACCGCTCACCTCCAAGCTCCCAGGCCTTTCGCACCGTCCAGCCCATACGTGATTCCAGCAGCGATTAGTCCCGATATCGTGCCTGAAATCAAACTACCTGCATATAGCAGCGCAGTCCGCAAAGCCAGCTCTTTGCGCGTGTACCAGCAAGAGAGGAAGAACAGGCATCCTGGGAAATATGCGGCCTCCACAAAACCGAGACAGAATCGAATGGCGATCATGCCGCCGAAGGAGGTCGCTGCTGCTGTGCAGGCGGAGATGACACCCCAGATGACCATTGCTGTGGGGAGGTACACGGCTGGCTTGCCGATTTTGTTGAGAAGAAGGTTTGAAGGGACCTCTGTGTGGTGAAAGTCAGTACAACGCGCTTGGTGAGGTATACGGCACGGTTCACTTACGCATGAGGAGATATCCCACGAATAGAATACTGACACACGTCTAGCCACTGTTAGCACCATCTTCGCCCAATGTGTGACCAATTCAACTTACCTGGTACTGCGTATCGGTCATATTCAGATCCTTCTGCAATCCCTTCTTTCCCGTCAATCTCGCCGCCGCGATGTTATTTCTGTCCAGATAGTTCATGATATACATCATGACCAGCATGGGTAAGAGCCTGAAATCAATCCTCCTCACCAGCTTCTTCTCGGCGACGCGGCGCTCTTCTGGAGACAGGCTGGCGATGCTGTCGGGAATGTCGGAGCGGCCAGTGACGAAGCGGTCGAGTTTGGTGTCTGCGAGCTCTTGCGGTGGGGTCACATTGTCGATATAGCGGACCTCGTTGGCTCCAACCTTTTCCGCCATTTTGGGTGTCAGAGAAAGGTTGTTGTGGTAAGGGAGAGGGGGTGATGAGGAAGTGAGAGGAGGTGATGCAGGCAGAGGGGCATGCTCGACGTTTTGTATCTCAGCTGTCCTGCGACTAGGCACATTATGGCTGGAGCGCTGCGGCGCTGCAGGTGACAGGGATGTCAGGCCAATGAGGACCTGAAACCTAGGTGGTACTGACGCCGGAGCGAGATACACCGGCATAAACAGGTCACTTGACGAAGCGTTTCTCGAAGTGCGGGGTTTCTGGAAGTGTGGGGTATGTGGGGAGATACGGAGATGCGGAGATGCCAAGAGATTCAGCCTGAACAGGTCTAGCTAGGAGTAGCCTCAGTCTTGTTTCATGAATGACATACGCTACTCAGACTACCAGACCAGTCTCATCATCAGACATCAGCCACTCTTGACTCAATGTACTGTCCCCCTCGACCTCGGACGCGGTGAAGCGACTCGAGTATCGTTTCTGCCAATCCCTCAACTCCTTGACAGCCTCATCCTCATCATCCACCTTACCGACAATATACTCATGATCCACTGTGCTCGCAGATTGACTCCGCGTACTCTCATCTTTGGGGGCAGCGTCCTGAGCATCCAACATCCCGTCCAGAAGCCTAATCAATTGTATGTCTGCTGCCGGTGACTGCGTTGGCGTCACGATCTGCACTCTGTCTCTCATCGTCCTGAGGTCATCATCCACGCATTTCAGGCAGTGCTGAACAAACTCAGCTTCAATCTCATCTTGAGCCTGGCCAAAGATACTGCGCGCCCGAGCCTGCGTGCTTCTTGATGTGTCGAGTCGAAGTTGTCCCAAGTCCAGTTGGATCTGCTTCAAGTCTTCGGAGAAACCCATTCCCATGCTACCTTTTCTCATCGTCACACTGCGTAGCTCCTCAAACTTCGTCGCGAAGCACTCAATGGATGCGCTTACCAAATTCATGACGAAAGTTTGTCGCGGTTTGCTATGTCGCACGACTGTGGACGTCGGATCTCGCACAGAACTTCCAAGATTGTAGCCACTGTCCTTCCTGATTTCATCCTCCACGATGTCGCATTGCAGATTCATACTGTTCGACACCGAGAAGCGTTTGTAGCGGTCCGAACCCAGCACACTTCGGACAGTGTCAGACCGTGGACGAGTGGTTGCTGATGTCCCATCTAACCCTTCCGGCCCAGGCGCGTCCCGATAAATGCTACAAATAGTGTCAACTGACGGACGTGCCCTTTCTGATGACCCGTCGAAGTCGGAAGGACCAGCGAAGAAAGCGCTCTTGATGTCTTGGTAGAATTCGCTAGGTGTTTCTGTGCTGTCACCCTCGGCACGAGCAGGCTTTAGCATAGCTGCCATGCTGCCAACGGGCAAGCGTACATCCTGCGTTAGAGGGCTGGGCGGGTTGGAAGGGCCTTTAGGCCGCCCAGGGTCCTCCTCGGGAGTAAGTGTGTGTTCAGATGATTCTTCTTCTACCAATGTACGAGGTGCTGAAAGATGTTTAGCAGATTCCAGGTGATCTTGCTGCATCAGTTGATGACCTAGACTTGTGGATGCTCTAGTCGATGGCTCTTCGGATATGACCTGACGCTGTTCTCGAAGTCTTTTGTACTCGATATAATCGTCAACTTCCTCGGCAGTCGGATGGAGCTGGCATTCGCGAATGGAGATCTGGTCCATCTCCCGATGCAGTGTAATGTCATATACCAGCCGGCCTCTGACCATGTGCATGGAGTATCCCATAACTTTGTACCTTGAAACCTGTCAGCATCGTGTTGAAGTACACAAGATCATTTTGCAACTCACAATCCGTCGTAACGTACGCCAGCTGTTGGTCCGTGCGGGCTGTGTAGGGTGTGGCTTCTCAAGATCCTGATGCTAGGTTTGGAAGGCACAATCGCATTCATCAATCGAAAGCGTCCCGTGTCATCGGGATGGCAGCGATACTGGAAATTCTCGGCGCTATCGAAGGCGGTTTCGTCATGACCAGTGAGGAGTATTGAATAAGCACCGTCATCATCCGCACTAATACCACCATTTGGATCCGGAGAGTCGATGATGCCAGAGTAGAAAGCGTACACAGGATGAACCCACCAGCTAAAGTCGCCTCTGATCAGCAAGCATCCTGTAACTTGTTGACCCTCAATATCACTTACTGGCCTGGCTTGAAGCCAAGATGACCCGTCTCGTGAGCATTGAATGGAGATACTAGGCTGGCAGGGTCACTCAACCACTTCATGATAAGCCCCTGCAATAGTTGTCAGCCTTATATCCGGCAGCATAATGATATGTTGAACTAACATGTCTGCCAAGCTGTTTTTCATCTTGGAAGCCTTCCAATCGGCCACCTTTCTCATACAACCTTGACCTGATCATATCGAGCTTTCCAAACCGTGCTGTCAATTCGTTGATCAGTAGATCACACAACACAATCAGCTTGCTAGGCCATCGAGTGCCACGTCCAGAGATGAGAATGAGTGCGCGATGGAGGCGCGAAGCCTGGAGATGTTCGATGGTAATGCGAGGTATGAGTCCATGGAGTGTTGTGAAAAATGTGTTGAGCTCTAGAACAGTGTCAGGACCGAGAAAGCGTGGGCCGAGCCGAGCGACACTGATAGTTTAAGGTTAGCCAGCGATCAATATCGAAGATCGATGTACCACGATGAGCAAACAAGGTTTGATAAGAGTGTGATTGATCGACATGATTGTTGTTGTTTGTTCTGCTGTGTTTATTGTCGGCTTGACTGGACGCGACTCACTGTGGTTCAAGCTCATCGCGAATCCAGACGGTCTTCGCTCTGAGGTCTTTGGTGCTCAATGCCGCTTCGCTAACTCTGACAGTTCCATCGAGTGTTGCAATGATGGTGAGAACCGCTTCATTCGAGGCAAGAGTCTCCATCTTCGAGGTTGGTTTGAGTTCGTACCGTACTGGATGGATGTGCGGATATGAAGGATGAGCAGCGGGATGCATCAAATCCCAAAATGCTCTACTCTGGTAGTGCTCTCAATCATGGCAGGCGCGACCGTCATCGTCCATATTCGTCAACATCGAATTTCACGCGTCCGGCTACAGACGCGTGATATGTAGCGGAAGAATGATGAAAATGAGAAGTAGTGCGTGAATCCAAGGTGCATGTTGCTAATGTTATCTGATCGGATTTCTATTCGCGAACTCTGTCTTTTGGACTTGGTGTCGTTGTTGTGGCGATCATAATTTCCAATTCTGAATGTCTTCTGGAGAAGATTGGAAGCGATCGACACCAGATTGTCCTCGAAGAAGCACCGCTACCAGTAAGCTATCTGGCAGCACTCTCGGTGAGACAGTAACTTGATTGCGAGCGGATTGCGAAGACACTCTGCTGATGTGCAATAGCCATCGAGAAACACTCAGCTGGATGGCTTTTCAGTCCCGGCGGTATCGTGCCATCTTCGATACGTGTCGACTGTATCGCAGAGTGCATACGAGCTTGTCCAAGCTGTGGTGTCTTCCAAGCTTTTTGGCTGGCACCTAGTCACTATTCCACTCTTGCTTTGTGCTCGTAAACTGTCCTCTGCCGCTCTGAGAAGACCTCTAAACTCATCATCGGCTGACATTCCTCCAGCTAAACACCTTTTCAGTATCCATTTCCTCTCCCTCTACCTCTGCCGTATGACGGACCACTGTTGTAAGGGACCTGCTCGCCGCGACGCCACTCACCCATTGGTACTGAGGACGGTCCTCCACCACCTCCTCCACCACGCCCACCTCTTCCACCGTATCCTCCTCCGCCGAAGTCATTACGCTGCTGCCCACCGTCGCGTCCATTCCTGTAATCATCCCTTGAACCTCCACCACCAAAACCACCACGTTGTAGCCCACCATTACCTGCTCCATGTCCACCTCTTGTCGGACCGCCCATTCCCGAGCCTGGCGGCGGCGCTATAGCACCACTCGCCAGCGGCGGTATTATTGCACAAGACACGTAATCGCCAATGATGAAGCGCGCATCTTGCAATGTCTTCTCAGCTTCTCCTTCAAGTGTGCTTGTGCCATTCATTACAGTGTCGCCGTTGGTATCTGCTTCCGAGCCAGTTGAGCCTACGACAACGCTTCCCAGATCTTTCGTCATGTATCGGCCTGGCTCGCCGGGTCGTGAATTTGTAGTCATTCGCGTATCTGGATAGACCAGACGAAATGCGACGCGCGTGCCAGCTGCTGGCGAAGGAAGTAGATTCGGAAGTGCAGATGTGAGTAGGGCCGTCATTTCTCGTAACGAGCAACTAGGCCATGTGTAGATTTGTAGATGTGGAGGAGGAGGACCATTCGGCGAGAATTCGTCCAGGCGATGATAGCTGCCAAACTTGTAGAAGAGCTTGAGGAGGAATGGCGTCGTTGTTTGGCGGTCAATCTTGGCTGTTGAAGTCATTGTTGTCATGCTTGCGGAAGGCCTTACAGCAGACAGGTGTGAGCTCGATGTAGTGAGTGAAATGCTGACGATTGTGATGATTGTCGTGATTGTTGTTGGTGGGATCGGCGAATGTGTTTGGAATTGACGAAGCTCTCCTCCAGGGCAGGGCTCGAACTTTATTACATGTAATCTTCGTCATCGACAAACCTATTCACCGAACAGAGCACACCTGCCTCACCCTCCATCGAGATGGACTTCTCCAAGCTTATGGCGGCGCAGATTGCCAAGAACTCTACCAAGTCAACACCTTCTCCTTCCTCGGTATCGACCAAGACCGCGCCTAAATATCTGAAGCGATCAGAGGTCGAGGCAGCGAGGGAAGCAGCATATCTAGCAGAGCAAGCCGCGATCGAGTCACAGAAGATTGCAAAGGCCGAGAAGAAACGTAAGGCAGACGAAGAAGAGGCTGAGCGAACGTTGCAGAGGGATGTGAAGCGCGCGAGATTGGCAGAAGAGTCACAACGATTGCGAGCTGAAGAAGATGAGCGTGTTGAAATGGCGAGGCGGAAGAGACTTGGACTCCCAGATTTGCCACCTAAGTCGGCAGAGGTAGACGCTGATGCGTCACTAGCGGAGGAAGAGGAGGACATACCAGATGCGGAGCTGGTTTTGAAGCTGCGAGAAATGGGAGAGCCCAGTCGTTTATTCGGGGAGTCACACGCACAGCAACTACGACGATACTATCGTTTAAAGAACCCAAAAGCGACATCGACAGTAACAGCAGCGCTCGAAGACGGCATCACCGCACCTACTCCATCCGACCCAATTCCGACAATCTTAGCAGCAGTACCTGAAGTCGATATGCTACTAGCCAGCACCGTTCCGCCCGAGACTGACCGTGCTGGTCGTCTTTTCCTTACTCGACAGCTTACATCGTGGTTTACACTAGTCCTTCGTGCTTGGGGAGCTGCTCTAGCCTCAAGAGACTCTGCCGTCAAGTCCAGCATGAGCGGTCAGCAAGCCACTGCTAGTTACGCACAAGCTCTTGCACATTTGAAGCCAATGTTCCGGAAGTTCGAGAAGCTGCATCAGTCACCAGAAGAGCTACCGAACGATCTGCTGGAACCAATTTGTAAACTTGTGCGCCTAGCTCAGACACGACGATATGTTGATGCGAATGATGAGTATCTGCAGTTGTCCATCGGTAAGGCGGCATGGCCTATCGGAGTGACCATGGTGGGTATTCACGAGCGAAGTGCACGAGAGAAGCTGCACGAGACTGGAGCCAAAGCGCATATTCTCAGTGATGAGAGTACAAGAAAGATGCTTCAGAGTATCAAGAGATGTCTGAGCTATGCGCAGACACGTTGGCCTCCAGAAGATATTGCCCAACTGATGGGATGAGGCTTTCACTTATCTTCTCAGCCATAACACTATTTGGCAAATTACTCTTCAGCAGCGCAGACCTTGTCGACGCCTACATAGGGTGTAGGTGCGAATCTGGGGTTTGCTAACCATACTAACCAGGAATGGACGAAGCACATCAAAGCTGAGTTTGTGCTTACATTGGCGACCAACATCGCTCCACTGGCGCTGACTATATAAGACCTCGTCTGTCGCCGGCCTGGATTGGAATACAATCTCAAGAGAAGACAAGACAACGTTCAACCAGATCCTCGTTCCCTCGTTCCCACGCTCCTGGCCTTCTTCAGCCATATCTGCATCACAACGTCCATACTCTACGACCACATCACCATGTCCATCTCGGCCATCGGTCTCGCGCCCAGCGCTGAGTCCACCACCAAGCCCTGTACAGTCATAGCCTCCAGGATATCTGCCCGCTCGAACGACACACTTCCCGCTTTTGACGGATCTGTTAAGCCCATTGCCGCAGATATCTTTCCCTCCTCGACAGCTCTTTCATCTTCGAGTTCCTGCAAGCGCCCAACGGCGCAGCGCCTCCGTCCATGCGGGGCACCTACGAGATGGACCATTCTTTGTGGAGGGACCACCCTTACCGTCATCCGCAGCTTTCACCTCTTCACCTTGTGCGTCCTCATCACTCATCTTGATCCGCTCCTCAGCTCCACTAACTCACCCTAGCACCTCGAACAAGCCGAAACCATTCAAGTCCTCCAAGGTATTCTCTCCTGTATCCTCGACTGCAGCCAACGCACCGTGCACGTCTGCTCCAGCGCTCGCACCGTCATCGAGCCACTGACGCCGCACATCGTTGGCTCGCCTGTCGCCGACCCAGCAGAACCCGACTCTGAAGTCGTGATCTTGTTGTGGGCGCACCCGGACGACCGGGCCGATATGCGCTTTTTCCGGAATTTGTCCATGCATGTTAGCGATGCGCTGAAGAGCAATTTAAATCTGGCGAGGGTTATGTTGACGCAGTAAGTATGTCCTGCTAATGACCTAGCGAATGGAGGGGGTGCCGTTGGGAATGCTCTGACTTGTTTGAAGTACTGTGATGCCAGTGCTGACACTCCGATCAGGCAAGAATTCGACGCCGCGCTCGTCATGTGCCCATCTGCATGGTGGCTGGGGTCACTACGGTGGCGGATACCGAACGCGATTCAAGCTGTTGTGACGGCGGTGGCAAGGGCGATGGGGAAGACGGCGTTAACGGAGAATTATGTCAAGATGGCTTGAAAACAGGTTGGCCTGGATCTGGAGGTGCTTGATGGTCGAAGAGGGGGAGAGAGGGAGGATCATGAGGTAAGGTCGATTTGGCTGGTGTGTGTGCGGTGAAGTGGGTTAGATGAATGCTGATGCAAAAAGTTATGGCATTGCGCCTTGCGGGGTTTTCGAAATTGTGCTGGAAGCGTATGGAAGTCCTCACCTAAGCTGGCGGTTGATCTTGATGTCGGTGCAACACGGAGAGTGTCGAGGTGAGTGCGCTAGATATACTGCTCTGACTCGTTCCTTTATCAAATGTACAGCGGCATACGTTCAGTAACATGAGTTCAGCAACATGACGACATCGTAGCGAGCAGCATATTGGCATACTCCAATCATTTAGCTACACTCTCAGCAACTACCAGCAGCTCCCTCCGCTTCCATCTTCATTCCTCGTCAGTATCCGTATCCGTATCGCTATCATCATCATCATCCTCCTCCTCATCCGTATCACTCTCATCATCCTCCTCCTGCACAACCTCCTGCCTCAACCTCTTCTGCTTCGGCTTCGTGTCCCCACCAGCACCGCCCACACCCCTCAACGCATTCATCTGCCCCGCCAACGAGTCCTCCTCCGGCTCGCTGATCTCGCCCTCATCCTCAATCTCCTCCGCTTTACTCACATCCTCCACTTTCATGATGATGTCCCTTGCCTCGTCGAAGCCTAGATAGCTGTCGCTGATGAAGTGCATGCGGAAGGGGTATTCTGCCGCTTGTGGCGGTGCTTGAAATTGTGCTTTTAGCGTGACGACGTTGAATGTGGGCGTGATACCATCGGCTTCAAAGATGGGCTTATCGAAGGTTTGAAACTTGAAGGGAGGTACTGCGATCTTGCCGGAACGGGGCTCTGAGAGGAAGACGCGCCATGATGGCGGATGGTCGCGGGGGAAGTACGGTGCGTGCGCAAGTGGTGGCTGGATGGAGGTATCTGCGTCTTTGCGTCCATGTAATGCATCGAGGTCGCCTTCGCGAGGGTCGATATCTTTGAGGTCGGCGTCATTGATGGGCGGGATGTTGGATGTGCCGGGAGGGATGACGCGCAGCTTGACGACGAGTTGGATGAGACTGCCAGGGGTGACGTGTTTTTCGCCGACCACTTTGAAGAAAGCGGTTTCGATCTTGGCGTAGGGAAGTTTGGTCGCGGTGGAAATTGCCATCTTGTACTGGTCGTCTTGAAGCAGCCCCGGACCGACAACGAGTCGTCGTCGCTCGGCGTCAGGAATATCCATGAATGCTTGTATGGTGAGGTTCTTCTTGGATTGAGCTTCCTCGATCGTGCGTACAATTGTTGAAGTGAAATAGGGCAATTGCAGAAGTGGTGAGCCACCTGGAATTACGGCTTGGATGAGACCTTTTGTTGTGTCGTAGGCTGAAAGAAGAGGTTTGGCATTTCCCCACGTAGGTAGCATGGTCAGATATGCTTCATTCAGAGCTTGTGCAATTGCAGCAGTCTCAAATTTTTCTGCCTCGAGTTAGCACAAGACGACCTTCCCAGGGTTGTCGACCGAACACACCTGCATTCAACGTGGCATCACCAAGGTCAAGACGACCCAAGTGTGCCCACAACAAAGCCAATGTTTTCCGTCTTGTCTCGTCGTCGAGATCTTGCAGCTTTTTCCGGTCCTCGTGTGACAGCTTCAGCGTCACATCATCCGCGAGAACATTCTTTTCAACCGTCGATAAGCCTGATGTTGCATTACTTCCACCACGTGCCTCAGCAAATTCATCACCACTGCTGAGAGCACTAACAACAGATGTAGCACTGAAATCCTCCTTGTATTCCTTGAACAGCTTGCCCGCGCTCGAAAGTAATATGTTCTCCTTGGTCATGCGTTGTGTTCCATACCACCAGCTACCGAGGAGATATGGTAGTAGAACACCAAGTAGAGCGCCGTAGAAGAGTAAGACGAACTTTCCATTCCCATCGGTGACCAAAAAGTGAGGTAATGCAATTCCAATGCTGAAGCTCTGCTTTCCGTCAGGGTGACCATATAGTTCGTAATTTTTCCGAATGTCCTCGTCTGTCAAGGTCTTGAATGCTTTCGTAAGCTCTACCCATTGATCGTTTATCTCTTGTGCTGTTTCATTCTTGATTGGATCCGGTCGTCGCTTGTCTGGATGTTGTGTGATGGAAAGTTTGCGGTAATGCGACTTGATCTGCTTTTCATCTGCTGACTGCTCCCATGTTAGCTGCAGACCTCCAGCTAGACAAGCGGTGAACTTACGTGACTCAACCCGAGGACCTCATATGGATCCCACACTTTTGCTGCTGTTCTTGATGTAGTGAGCATTAGGTATACCATCCAAGCTATCATAGCCCATCCTAATGCAGCTGCGATCATCCTCTTGAGCTTGCGCTCCGATCTCTTCTGCTTTCGCCTTTGCTTTTCGATGATGTCTGCTTCATCGGGTCGAAAGTCGGACTGTATTCTTGGTGCTGTATCTGAGGCTTCTGTATGATCATGAGCGACTGCGATTCATCGTGGGCGCCATGCGACTAACCCTTGCTAGGTCTGAGCGCGGAATATGTCAAAGGAATGGTGATTATGCCAGCGAGTGTTGCAACAAAGAAGGGAAAGAATTGTCCCTAGGGAAGTATGTCAGTTTCGTGCGGCACTTATCGAGGTAGATACACTGCATACCTGCTCATCGTAGTTGTAGTCTGTAGACATTGTGGAGTGTTGTACAAGGCAGTCTTATGGCAAGGCGTGAGTCTTTTTGATCTTGCTAATGCCGTCGTCGCAGCTGAAGACAGTACTGATGTCTCAGATGCGCGCAATGTGAATGAATGTGCTCTCAGTGTTGTCGCGATCCAGCAGAAGTTTGGTGTTTCAGGATCGAGATGAAATGTGTCAAAACGTGGTTGAGCCCTCCTGATCTTACGGAGTACGTCCCGTCAATGTGACGCGCCTGCCCAGCTTGACATATAAGGTATACAACCTCATCCTCCTCATAGCAGTATCACTCTTGGGAGCGTCCGGCGTTCCCGAAAGATGACTAGCTGCTGTAGCTATCCGATGGCTATGAACTCTGCTGAATTGACCTACATTGTCACCTCCATCGGCCACTCCATCCATGACAAGTAGTCCCCGTGACATGCCTGACCCTCGAGCTGAGCCTGACAAGACTCGACAATTGCTCTTCCCAGCCCCTCATAGTGCCAGAGATCTTTGACTCCATGCAACATCACACCATAGTAGGCCAACAACAACAACGCTTTCGGATTGCCCGCATCTGGCTAGTCCAGAAACTCATCTGAAATATGAAATAGCCAGGTCGTGCAAAATGAGGCAGGACGGGCTTTGACTTTGTGTTCCAACCACTCTTCCATGACAGCCGAGTCAGCTGGGGAGAGCATCATATGGGACTCGGATTGCAGAAAGACTAGTGCAATGGCCATACGACCCAGAGTCATGCGGAGGTCGTCCAATGGAGCCATATAGATACCATTGGACAAGTCTTGAGGAATGTTGTACGTGCTTTGAGTATCCGACCGCGATGCCAGCCTGTCCTTTAAGCCATCCAGCCGCTGGCAAATCCGCTTGGCCCATTCATTGCTCTCCGGTACAGGTGGTGTGAAGTGACCTTCGTACGGGATAAGTATCCTCAGCGGACTTGCATTGAGCCACGGTGAAATACTTTTGCCGTCACCAAGAAGACCGTTTGTGCCTCGCAAAGTACGGATTCAGCCACTTTGTGTCAGCAACTCATGCCCGTAGTGCTGACGTAATCTGGGGTGTTGCTTGCACCATATGGAAATCGACACGAGGCCAGTGTAGACAAAGACAGCTTCGACGTTCTCGGCGACCCCAGCCTGGACAGTATCATAGAACAAAATACGGAAAGAGTTTGATGTTCAGCCGCCACGTCGAGTAATGAGGCTATAGCCAGGGTGTCCACAGCTAGGCACGTAGCTGCACGGTGGAGTGCCGTGAGGCATAGCATTGCGTGGAGGACGAATTGCTGCTTCATAGCGATGTCGACTACGTCGCCGGAGAAAACATCTCCAATTGCAGCATCCTCGCTGATCGTGAAGGCCGACGTTTTGACAAACGCGTGGAGGAGGTCCATATCCTGCAATGTGAAGTGCCTATCGCACAGTCAGTGAATGATGTCGAATGTCTGCAGCACCTGTGACGCTCACCCTCCGCGAAAGAGTGCCGTACAGATCCTGCTCATACTCCAGTCCGAGTTGAACAACTTCACTTACTCTGGGTTATGTTCAGGCGACCAAGGACGTGCGGTTAGTCAGCAGTGTTCGACGTCGACGATGTCGACCTCGCTACAGATGGCCCTGGTCCCGCATACTGGCACTCGACGTCCTTCTCGACACAACGCGCGCAATGTGGCTTGCTTTCGTCGCACTATAGTGGATCTAGCTATATGTACTGGAGGGCGTCGTGAGGTAGATGGTAATGCGGCACCTTCGCCAGGTCACGTAGCTATTTCTCAGATGGCACTTGCACCGTCGTTGCTTCGAACGGATGCCGTGCCAGCAGAAAGGTGCTAAAGGGTGCCATAGGAATAGATATTCGACAAGACATACCTTGTCTCTGTAGTGCTAACACGGTAGGCATCCCTTCCTGGACTTCGTATGCGTCTTACGCTTGCGCACAGCCATGGGCTCGGCAGGAGGCTCCCGCGTCAGACATTGCCTGGTCAGCCATAGTATCGCTAGGGCCAACAATGACCGATTTGAGGCCATGCCAACCTCGACTCGGTGTCTGGGGAGTGCCGCTCATGGCCGGAGGTTAGCCGTACGGTTGCATACGGACGGTGTGAGTGCTCGAGAAAGAAATGGTGCGACGCGCAGCATCGAGGCTTTCGGTGCCTGTCGAGGAAAGCGGTACTGGTAATGGTGGTGAGAGGATGAGCGCTTGACAGAGAGAAAGGCAGGGAACGTCGTTGATTGGAAGAAAGAAGAAAGAGGAAAAAGGAGAAGGAAAGAAAAGGAGGAAGGAAAGAGAGGGCAGGCGTATAGCGTACTGCGTATCACGCATTGTTCGTCGACGTCGCAAGTTCCCTACGGTAGCTGCGCCGGCATCGTTATGTTGAAAACACATAGAAGACAATGGACATAAATGCAGTGATGCCCCGATGCTTTCCTCGTCCTTGCCACCTTCTCTTCCATTACCTCATCAAAACAGTCAAAACACGACCTTGTTCTCTGCTCACTCATTGACTGTCCTTCTCGCACATCTCGCCCTCGATAACCCCATCCCGAGCCCTTGACCTTTTTGTCCCACAACCGACAAGGCACTCAAAATTTCCTCCCTCTCGTCCACAACCCTCAACTCCCTCCCC
>Ga0058702_10000356_pt1 | contig 20859 bp, 15 predicted proteins | sample AgamicOrSfe_FD_83781 | JGI IMG/M metagenome (GOLD analysis project Ga0058702, IMG submission 83781) | Agave microbial communities from Guanajuato, Mexico - Or.Sf.e | ecosystem: Host-associated > Plants > Phyllosphere > Phylloplane/Leaf | place: Guanajuato, Mexico | collected 2012-05-30 | reverse complement strand
GTGGATGCTGCTAGTCAGGGCGGGACGGGACCGCAGAGGGAGTTGTTGGAGCAGTGGCAGGAGGTGTTGGAGAGGATGAAGAAGGAGGATGAGAGGTTGGAGCGGGAGGAGGGTGAGGTGTGACGAGAGTGGACGAAGAGAGAAAAAGGGGGGGGGAGGTTGAGCAGTGTAAAGAGCTCCGTTTGTCAGCATCCCGCTGTACTAGCACTCTTTTCAATCGACTCTCATCCCGCGCCGCGAAACGGTAGTACCGGCAATACCTATGATGCCCGCCAGTGGCTTTCATTGTTCGTGGTCCTCCTCCTATGCCATAGCCCGTCGTTCAGTCGTCATCTCCTGCCTAGTCTATTCCCAGATGTGGGCCATCTCGCGCATGACAATGCCTCGCAGCTGATTCACCTGCGGTCTTTGTCCGTATCTGCGACATCATCACTCAGAGTCTTCAAAGCCGCGTCGTTGACTGTCGAGGGTTTCGTTGCTGTTGGGAAAGGCTTTTCCTCTCGGCGCACACACGAATACTTTATAGTGCATTCTTTTCGCAAAAGGTCCCCTCACACAGCCTCCTCCTCGGCATTGCTGCCGTCGCGCGGGATGTATTTGACGCCATTGTCTTCTATTGTCTGGATGATGTCCTCAGGTAACTTTTGAAGTTCTGTAAGCCAATGACCTAACGAGCCGTAGTTCCGAGCACTTACTATGCCAACCACCTTCACCGCGTAAGTACCTGGTACGTAGCCCTGCAATCTCTGCCATTTCGCAACCCAAGAGGTCTGAGGATCCACAAGTGTAATAAGTCCTTCGAAGACTTGAGAACAGCAGTCGTTGATCGCGTCGGAAGAGCCTCTGAGGTTGAGGTACTCTTCACAGTTTGGACATCCTTGAGACATGAATTTCTGTGGGAAAAAGTCAGTATGTTCCTGACTGGTGAATCTTGTTTAGGGGTACTGACGCTCTGAGGCTGGACGATGGAGCAGACCATGCACGCGCGCAGATTGCGCTGCTGGGTTCCTGTAACGTAGCTTGAGCTGCTCATTGGATCTGCTGCGTCGGAGGTGCGCTGACAGGCATCTCTAGGTGGTCGTCTTTCCAATTGAATAAGACGATGTCGCGAAGTGCTGCTGTTGCTGCCCTGTCGATCTTACTGTAGGATGTCACGTGCCTGTTCTAAGAATCACCTCGGACTGTATATCTCTTTCAGTCATTACGGTATTGAGATTAGACCAGAGCAGGCTTCAAATCAGCTCACCATAAGACATTGAGCAATTCCAAAGGGCAAGACCAGCACGACAAGATGGCTTCGACAGCGGAAGCCACAGAATACAAAGACCAGGGAAATGTCGCATTCAAGGCAAACAACTGGGCAGATGCAGTAGATCTCTACTCGAAAGCCATCGCGCTGAACCCCCAGGAGAAAACCTTCTACACAAATCGAGCGCAAGCACAGCTCAAGCTCGAGGCATACGGTCTTGCAGTCATCGACGCGACAGAAGCTATTGAGATCGACCCAGCTTTCACGAAAGCTTATTATCGCCGTGCTGTTGCAAACACTGCGATATTGAGGCACAAGGACGCACTCAGAGATTGGAAGATCGTTGCAAAGAGATTGCCCGCCGACAAGGGCGCAAAGACGCAATGTAGCGAGTGTGAAAGGATCGTGAAGCGGGATGCTTTCTTGAAGGCGATTGATGTGGGGGACATGCCATCAGCAGCGGAGGGAATAGATGTGGAAAGTATGGTTGTGGAGGACAGCTACGACGGGGCGAAGCTCGGCACAGAAATGACACAAGAGTTCATCGATGACATGATAGAGCGGTTCCGCACTGGCAAGCTCTTGCACAAGAAATACGTCTACCAGATCATCCTTGCCGTGAAAGATATCGTCCACGCCGAGCCGACTATGGTGGAAATGGAGATTATGAAAGAGAACAAACTCACAGTGTGCGGCGATACGCACGGGCAATACTTTGACCTCCTCAACATCTTCAAGATCAATGGATACCCATCTGATACGCACGGCTATCTTTTCAACGGCGACTTCGTGGATCGTGGCTCTTGGTCAACTGAGATTGCCCTATTACTATACGCCTATAAGTGGCTACGACCACAGAATTTCTTCCTGAACAGAGGCAACCACGAGACAGACGACATGAATCGCATGTATGGATTCGAAGGCGAATGCAAGCACAAATACAACGAGCGCACGTTCAAGCTGTTCTCCGAGTCTTTCTCGAGTCTACCCCTTGCTACGCTCCTAGGCAAGCACTACTTTGTACTACACGGCGGGCTCTTCTCGGATGACAAGATAACGCTAGATGATGTCCGCAAGCTGAATAGACATAACCAGAGACAGCCAGGCCAGAGCGGGCTGATGATGGAGATGCTATGGACGGATCCTCAGAAAGAGCCAGGACGAGGTCCTAGTAAGAGAGGTGTTGGACTACAGTTTGGGCCGGACGTCACGAAGAGGTTTTGTGAGAGGAACGGACTGGACGCTGTCATCCGGAGTCATGAAGTGCGCATGGATGGTTACGAGGCCGAACATGATGGACATTGTGTCACGAGTAAGCATTTTCTGGTCCATATGATTGCGCTCTGAGACTAACCACTATGCAGTATTCTCTGCGCCCAACTACTGCGATAGTACCCACAACAAGGGGGCATTCATCAACATCGAATCGGACTACAAGCTACAGTATAAACAGTTCGACGCTGTACCGCATCCCGATATCAAGCCCATGGCCGTAAGTGATGGACGTGAAACCTTGCTATAATCATCACTGACACCTCTGCTTAGTATGCGAGCAACTCTCCCATGAGTATGATGATGTGATTTAAAAGCAGGCATGCAAAACACAGCTCCATTGCCAGCATCGGCAGCACAAACGACAAGCATCTATCATGACATCTTTTTGCATTTTCCAGCATTCCCTGTACAAGCAGGACGACCAGCACGACCTTGCTAGCATGACTTCATTGAAAGGACGAAGAAGGACAAACTATGCGACACCGCCACGAAAAGCCAAGAAGCACGATGCACGATTGAGCATTTCCTCACACTTCATTTGAGTCATCACTCAATTCTGGACGCTGTTCTGCTGGACCTTGGGTGCACAAGCCGAGCACGACGCACTTGCCATTACCCAGGTCGTCGCCGCGGTCGAGGAGCTTAAAAATCACAATCTTTCGATGCCGTGGATCGGAATGCCGATATTTCGCATGGTGCTGTCACAGCTGGGCTATACATGGAGGAACCGAGCCATAGGCCATATAGCTGCGAATGGTCCATCATCTAGTGAAGCAGAGCATATACTCATCTGCGCAAGGGTCGGAGGTATCTTGATCTTGCCATTCGGCAGCAAAGCTTCGAACGTAGACTACAGACGTGTTCAAAGATTAGCATTTCCTTCGCTTGATGAAATCTTCTCATCCGTCCCTTGCACTTCGCCGGACTTTCTCTCGCCTTCAAATAGCCATACAAGATGCAACCTGTCGTGCATATCGTTGTACTTCTACGCCTCAGGCGTGACTGCATTGGCTTTCTCTACGTTCCCTTCCGTTCCCTCCCTTCCCGATCCACATTCGACCTGAACACTTCAATCAACAGCAGCTCTCCACCCCGCTCGCGGCACAAACCCCTCCACGCCCTCATCCTCCAGCACCTCCGCCGCCTTACGGCCAGTTACCACACTCGTCTCAACATCCCTTCCCATGACAAGAAACGGATACTTCCGTTTCGTCTCCGCATCCCCGGCGGTCCAGGTGACGGTCCCCGCTGCAGATTTACCACGCACGAATCCGCAATTGGCTTTGTCCATTGCGAGGAACCACCAGCGTTGGTGGACGGAGGCGATGGTGTTTGAGGAGCCGGTGTAGGCGTTTAGGCTGCGGATGGCGGATATAGTGGCGGCTTCTGTGGGAGGGATGTGTGACGCCTCTGTAGAATGTGCATCTGAGCCTTCGTTGCGTGCTGCTGCTGCTGCTTTACTCGCGGAGCTGATCTTACTGTGTCCCAATGCTCGAGAGGAATGTCGTGGGGTGGGTGCAGGCCGCGCAGCTGGGCCTTTGTCTCGAGACAAGCGTAGCGTGAGCGTATAGCCGGGAGGTAATTTTGATCCGTTCAGCCTCAGGCGGATCTTCCCGCTTCGGAATGCAGCGTCGAGTTTTCGGGGCTCGGACTTGCCGCCGCCACTATCAACTCCTCCTCTCCCACCTACACCATCTGCGCTCGTATCTCCATCACCACTACCACCAGCATCAGAGTCGAGGTGAGGATCCAAACCCGACCCATCCCCACCATCCTCATCATCCGTCACCGGCTCCTCCCTCTCCTGCTCAAAAGGCAAGACAGTGTACGTGCCAATATCCCAGATGAGCATCGATCCGGTCAGGAGGCTTCCGGCTTCAATGAGGTGGTTCCACAGGCAGTGAATTCGAGTCTCTATGGCTTGACGTCGGCCGTGACGCCGCTCCCAGGGATTGCCGGGGAGGCCGTAGGGGATGGACCAGGAGCAGCTGGAGGAAGGGTTTATTTGGAGGCGGAGGTCGTAGTGTAGACCGGCCTGGTAGGGGGTTAGAACGTGTGGTTATTGGATATTTGTACGCGAAGAAGTGGTAATCTGTAGTATGATGTGGCGAGTGACGGGCGTAAATACCTTAGGGTGATCGTGCTGATGGATCACGAACGAGTGGCCAAAAGGTGAGCCTGCATGCTCAGTGTACAGCTTCGTAAGCACATCAAGCGAGATTGAGGGTTGTGCTGGCAGTGAAGGAGCACGGCGACATCTCTTGTACAGCGAGAGGAAGTAAGTCAGATGATCATCGATCTGAGCTTTGCCTGCTTCGATCGCAGCTGGTGAGGGCTGGGATTGTGCTTGTTTTGGGATCTGAGGTGAATCCAAACGCCTGCGCTTCACGACGGGTGGCGACACGGTGCCACCGAGGTGACTGCGTGTGTGGTCATGGTGCATAGTCCATGGCAGGGCACTGTATCACCCACGGGGAGTGTGACGGTGGCAATGAATGGTCATACTATGCTTATGGATTCGTGACTTCACGTCGTATCGTGACTTCACGATTCCCGTTTGCTTGTCGTCGAGTTGTAGCTGTGTGCATCGGACACCATTCCGACCACGTTACACGTCATCGGCGCTGCACGCAATCACTTTGGGCCAAGTACAACGCATACCTTACAAATCCTTGGTCGCGCTCGCACGACTGCCATAAGCGTAGCTCCATCTGGTTCTTCTTCTCATTATCAAAGTAAAGGATATAGTCTGAGGCGGGCCACCGCCGCAATGATCCCGCCGTCTCCTTCAGCATCACTCTATGCTGTGTCTGATAACGAGGAGGGGGAATACAACACAATCACGCACAAGAGCTCGGGCAAGGGCGTAAAGCTTCTATGTTCGAAGAGCAAAGTGGGACTCTTTGGGCCCTTGATTCATAGACTCGACTTACCAGCTCCCAGGTCTACGTGCATCCCTCGCCATCAGCCAGGGACAACATTGCCGGATTTATTGCGCTCATCCAACAGAAAGGTTCAGCATCAGAACGACAACCCTCCAGCACATCTACCTCCGCTTCCACTTCAACACTTACTCAACCATCACCAACCGCATCCCTCCTCCTTGCTTGGGTTCCAGAATATACACTTGGTGACGCCTACGACACATACGTCAAAGTTGATCTCGCCGAACCAACATCCACCCCGAAACAATCCTTTCTCGTTCCGCCGCTTCCCACAACCACCGCGCACAGCTCTTCCGTGGGTAACTATGCTTTCGCTATTCCTGTCAACGAAGTCTACTCTCTGCTCATACGGCCACCAAGCATAGGATGGTGGTATGGCAGTGTCGTCATCAACACAAGAGCTGGGGATAGTTTCCCGGCGCTGTTCTTCCACGATAATGAATGCCAGAGTACGATACTTCAGAGAAAGAGACTGGTCAAAGAGAGCTTTGATCCATTCGCTGATGGGAAGGGAAGTTTCTGGGGTGGCGATGAGGTTCTTCGATGGCTGAAACAGTATGTGAACATCGAAAGATCTATTCATGACTCTGCCGTGTATCTGGTGGATCCGAGTGAGGACGACAAAGTCGGGTTCGGTGCGGGTAAAGACAAGAACAAGACAGCAAATTCGACCGCGCAGGCATCACCCAGCAAGAGCCAAAGCAATAGAAGAGATGGAGGCATGGACCCTGTGACGAAGGCAATCAAAGAAGCGAGGTGGAATCTCCTAGAAAAGCTATCTCAGGTGACAACATTCACGCGACGAACAGCACAAGCTGTAGCAGATCATCCGAGCATGCCGCCGCAGGTCAAGCGACTTATCAATAATCCAGATGTCGTCACTCTACAAGACGAGTTTGATAGTGCACGCCTTTATCTAGCCCGATGGGCGATGGGTATTGCAGAGCAAGGTGAACGAGAACGCAATCAGCGCATATGGACGGCTCAAGATGTGCTCGAAATGGAGGACAGCCCACTAGGTGAATTCGAGATACTCGAAATGGAGGCTGGAGGTCTCTCATTGGAGAAGCGCAAAGCAGTCACACTTGACGAGTGGAAAGATTTCTTCGATTCTGCTGGGCGATTGCAACTAACCCCTGATGAAGTCAAGGAGCGAATATTCCATGGTGGGCTTGATCCGAACGATGGTGTTCGGCAAGAGGCGTGGCTCTTCCTGCTCGAGGTCTACGACTGGGACAGCTCAACTGAAGAACGACAGGCAGTTTTGAACAGCAAGCGAGACGAGTATATCAGATTGAAAGGCGCGTGGTGGGAGCGAATGGCGGACGGTACCGGCACACTTGAGGAAAGAGAGTACTGGAAAGACCAGAAGCATAGGATCGGTAAGCAGTCTGAAGTCATGACCATTCTTAGTGACAACACAGGCTGACAGTTCCCACATCCCGTGGGGTGCGTAATGTAGAAAAGGATGTCCACCGTACTGATCGCAACGTTCCATTGTTCGCTGGAGAGGATATACCGCATCCAGATCCAGACTCTCCGTTCGCGGAGGTTGGGACGAATGTTCACCTGGAGCAGATGAAGGATATGCTGATGACATATAACGAATACAACAAGGAACTTGGCTATGTCCAAGGCATGAGTGATCTCCTTGCTCCAATCTATGCCGTGATGCAAGACGATGCGGTGGCGTTCTGGGGCTTCCAGAAGTTCATGGAGCGCATGGTAAGATATACAATATGTCTAGTAATCAAATACACCAAGCTTATACACTCCAGGAACGCAACTACCTCCGCGACCAATCCGGCATGCGCCTGCAGCTCACCACACTCGATCAGCTCGTCCAGCTCATGGACCCCAAGCTCTATCTACACCTTCAATCTGCAGACAGCACAAACTTCTTCTTCTTCTTCCGCATGCTACTTGTCTGGTACAAGCGAGAGTTCCCCTGGGACGACGTGCTCTCCCTTTGGGAACGTCTGTGGACCGACATCTACAGTAGCAATTTCCACCTCTTTGTGGCTTTGAGTATTCTAGAAAAGCATCGAACCCCGATTATGGAACACCTGAAGCATTTCGACGAGGTGCTCAAATACGGTATGTTCTTACCCTTGCAGCTCATTCCCTTTCCGACGGCCCGGAATTGCAGCGTCAGATCACGCTCAGGCTAACTCCTCTGTTTATGTAGTGAACGACCTCTCCAACAACATCGACCTCCCCTCCACGCTCACTCGCGCTGAACGCCTTTTCCTCCGCTTCCAACGCACCGTCGAAGCCATCGACCGAAAGACGCACTTTCCCGCACCCTCCACATCCGCCTCTTTGCGTGCACGACAGCCACAGGCAGAACTGCCTCATCCACCGTCCACATCGCAGGACGACGATGACAGCAGTGGGAAGAACAAGGCCAACAAAAGCGTGCCGTACACGCAGCACCAACAGCCACAGACAAAACCAGGTGGACTTGTAGGCGCGATCGCGGCGATCGGTGCGGCGCAGCGGCCTACGAGTGGCGCCGGCGTGTCTGGTCAACAAGGGCCGGCGTCACAGCAAGCTCGGAAAGGCACTGGTGCTGGAACTGGTGCTGGAAGCGGCAGTGATGCTCGTGCCCATGCTGAAGCGGAGGCGGAAGCGGAGGCCCAGCGGCAGCAGCAGCGTATCATCACGCCCGAGCTGAGGGATCTGCTGAGTCGGAAGATCTACAAGTTGGAGAAGCAGACGGTCAAGGCGCATGGTGGCGGAGTCAATTAGAAATGTGGACTGGGGTCTGGTGGAATGGGTTGCAGTTTGCATTCGATATGTGTATATGTATAACGAGATTGATGAATTACGTTAAATGCGTGCAATATCACCTGTTCATTGGTCTGGTGTGACTTTGTCTGTCCAGCCTGCGTCAGAACGTCTGTGTCGTGGTAACAACAGCTGCATGGCTATCAGCGTTGTGGGCTATTGACGTTACGGGCGTAGACTAATATTGTCTGCCTACATGAGACAGCAAGGATAACTTACCTCGAGGCTACCCTGACAAGTTGAAACAAATCTGAAACACTCGGAACTTTACGGAGAACGACACCCAACGATTTCATGTTCGAAGAGCCTGCAGAAAGAAGGTCAGTATATGCAGTGCTTGCAAGCACAAGACACGATTAACATATATACAGTGTGCGACGCAACGAGCTCGATGGGTCCGCATCGAGATCTGCGTCCCCTGCGCGCGAAGCTCCAGATGATGTGAAAGAAGCTCTTCAAGCGCGTTTGCGCAGCGTTATTGAGCTTGATTTTGTCGACGTTGCAATCCCAGCACCTGCAGCTGATGCAAAAATACCGGCACCAGGGGCAGAGATAGTAGAAGACGAAACTTTCGCATTCAAGCTCTTCGCCACCGCACCTGGCCTAGAAGCTAGCGATGCACACTCCACCTCAACGCCAGGCCCCGCAGACGCCGCTGATGCCACGACAAAACTTCACAACAAGCCTGAAGCCAATGGAGTACAGTATATATCCCTCAAGGACGAACCTATTGACTACCCCCTTCCCACACGTCAACTCTCCTACTATATAGCTGCCCCTACATCCGCCTTAGAAGCTGCCCGGTATGACTCCTCAGCAGTGAGTACCGCAGACGTCTTCCGTGTGTCCAAAGTGCCACGACCGGGCTTAGCATGTCCATGGCGCATCATTGCCACGCCTGCTGTGCATGCGCGCTCACTGCGAGCCTCCGCTGATCAGCTTCATGCATCGTCCAGCATGGACGCCTCCACGACAGACCGACACCGCAAGCGTCTCGGCAAGAAAGCACGGATCAAATTGCGGAACGTGCTTGCGAAGCGGAAGGAGGAGGAAAAGGAGAAGCTGGCTGCGAGCGTGGCGAAAGAGGCGCAGATGAAGGAGAAGAAGACGAGGATGAATAGGGCCAAGCAGTTGAGGAAGAGGGAGAAGGCGAAGATGAAGGGAGAGGGAGGTGCTGGAGACGAGGGGAAGGGTTGATGTGTAGAGGCTTGGAGGTTATAGTAAGAACGTGGGAAGGATGCTTGAGCCTTGAAGATCCTAAGGTCGCCTCCACCGACTGATACTTGAGCGGAACGAAAGACGCGCGCTTGTATCTTATTCGGAATCGCGCTCCATGCTCCTCGAATCGTCAGGAGAGTCAGAAGCTCAAATTGCAGTAGACCTGCGTCATTCTAACTTACGCAAGCTCGGCATGCGGACTGATTCCGGCACCCAGCTGCGACCAGTGCAGCTTGTACTCTCAACAGAAGGGTATTCACATCATGACGGCTCACAACAGATTGTAGAGGTCACACGAAAGAGGGCCAGGATGCACACATGAGCGGACTGCAGGAGAGCTGTGCCGGCCGTGGTCAAGTAGGTGGTCAATATCAATGCGCCTACGCGTATCACACGCAAAAGACGAGTGAGCGAGGATGTGGATGCGAATGTAAGCACGAGTACAGGTGCGTTGAGAAGTGCAGACAGAGTGTAAATTTGTGGAAAGTTTGAGCTTTTATTTAGATATAGAAAATACCAATGACTCGATCACACTCACTACAAGCCTTGCTGCACTCTCCTCGCCGACGGCGGACTCACCGTCCTTCTCACCAACTTGAATGCATACACCGGCCCCAGCGCCACCGCATCCACAACCGCGACCCGCCACCAAAACGCGCCTGTCATAACCCACCCCAAATCATAATACCCACCCAAGGTCGGCAGACTTCCAAAATATATCCCCGCTGTCGCCACAATCGACGCTATCATAATCCAGTGCCACGTCGTGACCTCCGCTGCCACCATGACCAGCTCGTTGACCACAAGCGCCGTGAAAGACACGCTGACCATACGCTCGAAGTCCGCGAGCCCAGTCAGGAATTGCGAGAGGAGCTGGACGGCGCAGCCTTGGTAGACGGAGATGGCAACCCAGATGAAGAAGGTGCGGTAGCTGAGGCTTCGGCTGGTGCTGAGTTCGGCGTAGAGTTCGGGGTAGAGATGGGCGAGCTGCACGGGGATGTCCGTGTCGAGGACGAGGCTGAATACTGGCATCATCGTATACACCGTAGCATACCCAACGAGCAGCCAGTCGCGATACAATGCCACGGGCTCGAAGCGACTCGAGATACTGAAAACAGTCTGACAAACACTGATAATCAGTCCGCGATGAATGACAAACTGCGACAACTTCGCCGATCGCTTATAGCTATTACGACCATGCCACATGAGCAATTTTGTAACGTGGCAGAATTGCGTGATGGAGAAGTCTGCGGCGAGAGAGGCTTGACGGCCCTCTTTGCCAACGATGCCGATGCCGACGTCAGCCGCTTGGATCATGCTGACGTCGTTGCCGCCGTCGCCGATGCAGCAGATGCGCTTTCTGGTGTGGGCGCGGATGAGGAGGGCCACGTCTGCTTTTTGGGTGGGTGAGCAGCGGCAGGCGACGACGGCGGGGAGGCGGACGGCGGCGGTGATGAAGGCGTCGCGGTGGTGGGTGAGCATAAATGCGAGGGATTCGCCGTCGATGAGCAAGCAAGCGTCTGGTTTGCTTTGGAGGAAGTCGAGGGAGGATTGGGCGGCGTCTTTGCGGGAGAGCTTTGTGATGGCGTGGATGTACTGGCCGCGACCGACGAGGCGGGCTGAAATTGCGACGCAACGCGCCGTTTCGACCTTGTCTCCCGTGAGCATCCATATCTTGACTCCTGCGTTTCGGAGAAGCTCGAGCGATGGTTTCACATCGTGCTGGAGCTTGTCCTCAACCCCGGTGACACCGAGAAGCTCAAGATCCTGCTCGAGGAGGTCCCCAACCACTCTAGCCATAGTAGCATCGCGATCGTGCAGAGATAGCGAGGCATCCCTGTATTTCGACGAGAAGTCTGCGTATTGCTGGGCAGAAAGCTTCTTCCGGCCAACAACCAAAGTTCTCAAGCCTTCTCTGGCCATGTTTGCCGTCTCTTCGTCCAACCAGTCATTCGCTGCAACGATAGGACTCATTACGGTATCCGCGCCTTTTTGATAGAACCAGGTGGTGTCTTCGTCAGTCTCGCCACCATCCACGCCAGTAAAACGTAGAATGATACCCATACGCTTTCCTTCAGAAGTGAACGGGAAGACATGTAAGATACTCACTCGAGCAACGACCTGTCCAGTATGTGTCGACTCGAGTACCATCTGCTTTCGATCACGTTGTACCAGCCTCAAGCCAACCATTTCTGTCCACCGCACAATGGCTATCTCGTCTGGCGACGAAGCTTGATACGTCGTGACCGGCTTATCACCTTCCATCTCAGTACTGGGTGTGACGTTATGACACAATGCCAATGTCAAAACGAGGTCCCTGACCCGCGACCCAATCTCTCGACGACTTTTGGGCGTGCCGGACGAAACGCCCTTACCGTCGCTATTCGATGCCGAGACGAGCCCAAATCCTTGTCTCACGTATGACACGACTTCTGACATGGCCTCATTTGCATATGATACTGTCCCAACATGTATCTTTCGCAATTGCATCTCATTCTGTGTCAATGTTCCTGTCTTGTCGCTGAGCAGATACTCAATGCGACCCAGATCCTCTGGTATTGTGCTTGTCCGCACAATCGTTTCTGGGATGTCGGTGTCATGTTGGACGAACCAAGCGTATACTGATTTTCCGAGATCAAGGTTGACGCGCAAACTTATAGGCACTATTGTCGAGAACAGGATCAAATATCGCATGACACCAATGTACCACTGACGGTCGGCAGGATACTCTATCTGCTCGATCGCCACCAGCACTAGTGAAAGCAGGAGTGTTAATGCGCACAGTATTTTCGTCAATGAGTTCAGCTCGTATTCGAGCAGTCCTGTCTTGCTTCGGGAGGCTGACGTTGATAATGCTTGACGAGTCTGAGGTCCAGAATACACGACTGCAGCATAAACTGAGCCACTGGAAGCTATCACAGTATTCGCCCATGCCGTATTATCAATTGTAAGTGGCAATGAGGATGAGCCTAGCGTCATTGAACCTATAAACTCATTGACTTTCTTATCCGGCATACTTGCATTGATGACAAGTTGTGCCAGCCGTCCCGGAACTAGAGACTGCGAGAGACCAGGTGCCAGTCGTAACTTCCAATCAGTTTCACCATCGAGTTGGTCAGTTCTTATGAACGTCTCTCCTGTGTCGTCCGTCTTGCTCTCATTGGCGTCGTTGATTGAGGTTTTCAGGATGACCAGATCTGCTGGCACTCTCTGGTCTTTACCTAGCTTGAGAACATCGCCGACTTTAAGATCACGAGACATCTTGGTGAACTCGTGAACGGGTGATGCAGATTGCCCAGTGTTGCTGCTGTCCAAGGACATCTCCTCCTCGTCTATGTCAGCTAGTCTGCTATGACTGCCACCCTTCGCCTTCGACACCGTCGACATTTTCGACTTGTTCTGACCACTTTTTGCTTTTGCCTCGAACGCCAGAACAACATATCTCTCTGAATTAGCCTCTGCATCTCGACGCCGTCTCGTGATATCGTCCAAAGCCTCCTTCCCTAAGGTCACGCAGAGCACGAAAGCCAGAGGTGCGACGTAAGTACTAAGGTATCCTATTCGTAAAGCAGGCACAATCTGAGATAGTGCTACCAAGAGGAAATAAAGATTAAGGAAAAAAGAAAATTCGTGGTATAGCGTCCGTGGAAGGAAAGACCAAGGCGTGTATTTAGCATTCGAGACCAGATTTGGTGGATAGCGTGCTGTTTGTCGTACCCCGACTGTGATCTCTCGGGCACTGGCAGGATCGTAGTCCTCGGCTACCTGTGACTGTGGCGTAGATTTCATTTTTGACCATATGTTCGATAGGCTAGCCGTTCGATCATGCCCTTTCGGCCTTGAGCCACCAGGACTTCTTTGCTTCTTGGATAATAGTGGTCCAGAATCATCTTCAAGACTTGTTGTATTATCAGACTCTCCTTTGTTGTCGAGTAGACCCTCGGTATCCTCATCGTGCAGTCCATTTGGTCGCGTATATCCTAACTCATCAGACTGACGCGACAGGCTGCTATAGCTACTGCGGTGAAGGCTGCGCAGTTCCAGATTTCCACCTAATGCGCCAGAGCTGCTGTTTCCGATAAGTCTATGACCATTTGCGCGACGAGCAGAAGCCCCAGCCAGCGGGGAGAAGGTGTCGAGCTCATCAAGGGCCAAGTCCTCATCTGAATCATCGTGATCGTCGAAGGCATGTGTGGGTCGCGGATGGTATTTCGACATCAAGGACGTTCATTTGGCTTTGAGGGAAACGCTGAAGAGCGCCAGGAGGGTATGGGAGGTGTGATGTATCTCGAAGTATTTTAGAGGCCTCGATGCTAACGACCAGATACCCGTCAGCTCAGCATAAGCCTGCAAATGCTAGAGTAGTTGTTGTTGTTGTCGTTCCTCAGACAGCTCTGGAACGAGCCGTTGCATGAATGACATGATCGCCCATGATCGCGACTTGAAACACGCCAGCTAATCACTTTTCTGGGAAAGCGACCACGTCTCCGGACACTGAACACTCAACACATCTGACAAGCCATCATCGCACGGTCTGGAGTGCTTCACTGCATCTATGGACTCGGGAGGATGGTCAAGCAGCGCTGGCGATCAAGATGCCTATGATGATTGGGCAAATGCTTTGGCCTCTACACCAGCCATTCCTTCATCGCTAGTCGATGGAACCGGCTCGGACACGAACGAGCGTACTGGCACGAATAACGCCACATTAATCACTATATCTCCCAAAGACTCGTCGAATCTGGACCATGTCTTTGGTCATATCCTCCACGCGCAGAGCGACTCGCAATCCCCCCCGATCGAAACAATAGAGGAACCTCGAATAGAAGTGGCAGCATACAATCAGCATCCGGTAATCCAATCATTGCCTACTCACCCTTCTGCCCTCGATTCTGCTGCTGGCCCGCAACATCTACACGAGCGATATACAGGTGACTCCCAAGCTCAAGCTCAAACAAGCGACTCCGTACCGGTCGAGGCTACGCCAGAAGACCAAGAGTGGAATCACGACACGGGTGGCTCCGCGTCTACAATCTCGCAAGAACAAAATCATCTCCATCATGGCGAGTCTGGTCCGTACGATACTGACGATGGTAACGAGCTCCATGCAGCTACCAACACTATACCCTCTTCGACCGACAATCCCTTTGATGATGCGCTCACCGTTCCTGTGGATGATGTCGAAGATGCGGAACCCGTCATCAATGTCATAAGGATGCATCAGGAGGCTCTACAAGAAGAATCACTAGAACGAGATCTAAGCTGGATGGTGACCGACGAGCCTGGCCCAACGAGTACGTTAGGAAGCCAATTTCTGGCAGGCAATCCAGGGCAAATGGAGCAAGACTATACAGACTCAGACAATGCGGAAGCAACGCTGTCTGAAGCTCAAGCATTTCCGACTCAGTTCGAGGTGGCACAGGCTCATGATGATGTGGGACCCGCACTTGATAGCGACAGCTTGCCCATACACAATGACAATGACAATCCGAATGACCCAGCTCACGAGGAACCGAATCAGGATGACGACTGGTCACAGCGAATGAATCTCGAGAATAATGCTAATACGGCCGAGAATGCTGCTCCAACCTTTACCGAAAATACCGGCGGCAATCAACCTCTCTCCGTTAACACACAGGATGATGAAGCAAGTCGGGAGATCGAATCCGACTGGATGCGAATGGAAGGTGACGGGGCTGGCTTGTTCAATGGCGCCAATGCTACAGGCGAGCAAGATATAATGCCAGATACCGACTGGCTGAAGGACGAGTCCGCGGAGGAGCTGGCAGACATCAAAGCTGATCAACCCCTCGCTACGGAGCCTCCAACCCGATCACACACTGATACTGCCATCTCAAGCGACACGAACGTTGCACCTAATGTCGAAGATAGCTGGGCTCAAGCCTTGGGAGACCCTGACAAGCTCGATGATACATGGGGTGCTGCGTTCGCTGACGACGATGAAGGCTTCCTGGAGGATGACGCTGCCTTACTCACAGTCTCAAATCCTGTGTCGTCTGCATTGCCTGTAGCCTCAGCGACAGCCAGATCTACATCGCAATACGCACCTAGCGGCGCGAGTATTTCGCCTACCACAACTCAAATGCCGACGCAGTCACCATTCGCTTCAGTCACGAGTCCTTATGGCAATGCCTATTCTACGACCGCAGCGGTTCCGACTTCAACCATATCAAGGCCAAGTACAGCTGCACCTATGCAGTTCTTTGAGGATTTGCCAAGCACGCGCCCACCGCCAGTACGGAGACCGAAACAGCAGGTCGTCGCAGTGACACCACCACTTGGTCCAACACCACCGGGAACTGCTATGCCTCCACCTGGAGTAAGACCAGCGCCTCCTCCGAGGACATCATCTGCTGCCTATCCGTCGTATGGAGAATTCAAGCCTCCGGAGAAGATGAACCCCTTCCCCCCTCAATCGGATCCCAATGCGCAAGTCATCAATGGACAGTCTACGCAGCTTACTACTAACGGATACGTACCTGTTCAGGCACAATCTTCAGCTCAAGGCGTGCCCTCAAGGCCACCACCAACCTCTACCTCATCACGATATACAGTCCCGCAATCTGTTCCTGTGTCTGGCCAAAGATCACAATCTCCATATGCACCAGCTCCTGCAGCAACACCACAAAACCTACCACCCGTGACGCCGGACATGACTCAACGAAACACATTTATGGCTTCGCCACCAAAGCCGCAGCCAGGTGCTTCGTCAAAGTATTCACCTTCTGCAGCCACAGGTCAGATGAGCAGTGGTCCAGGCGCCGAAGTTTCAACTGCACGTCCCGCTCCACCGCAGCTCGCCAATCGCTTCGTCCCGAGGACGTCGAGTCCACTCGCGGCGCCCAATCAGCGGCCAACACTGAATCGGTATGCCAGTGCTACAGTCTTTCCAGCAGATCAGAGCCGGACTGTTGTACCGCCAGCATCAGCTGCTGGCTTGCTATCCCCAACAAATCCATATGCACCACCTCCTGCCTCAACTGCACGTCCACCAGCCCTAGCTGCATTGCGACCACCCGGTGGACCACGGATTTTGGAAAGATCGGTAAGCTTTATGAATCCACCAAGCCAGCTGCAGATGCCACAAGACGGTTTCGTCTTCGAACCGCCCAGACGGCCAAGGACTTCGAGTCCAGTACACGCCAGGGAGAGGCCGCAAAGCTCGACAAATGGGTTGGAGCGTACCGCCATATTCTCGCCTACCTCATCGTCGCAACAAAGCTTTCCAGCGCCACCGTCTACAACCATCGAACATGAGGTGCATGATTATGTGCTCCCTGACAACGAGACTGCTGCAGATCCACTGCAAAGATGGAGAGGAACGTCCATCTTCAAATGGGGCGCTGGTGGACTTGCTGTTTCCAGCATACCTAAACATATTCCTCGATATGGAGGAGGGCAAAGTGCGCCCAAGCTCAAACCAGTTTCAGGGGAGATCAGATTAAGAAAGGTAAAAGATGTCCTCGTTGAGGATGATGGTGTAAGTACCTTCCCTGGACCACTCAAGTCGAAAGGCAAGAAAAGAGACGTGGTCACTTGGTTGTCGACCAGAATTACCGTGTTGGAACAACATGCAAGCAAGCAGGCTGGTATGCCCAAGAATGCCGAGGAGAAATTGCTACTCTGGAAGGTTATGCGAATATTGGTGGAGCATGATGGCGTTTTAGCTGGCAATCCTGCTGTTACTGCCGCTGTATCTGAGCTACTCGTGTCTGTTGTGGAACCTCGGCAGATCCCGGATGCTGTTGAGGCAGCATCGCTTCCAAGCGTTCACTCGTCCACAGTAACCAGTGCAACAGTAAGTGAAATACGTGCACATCTTCTTGCAGGTGAACGAGAGAAGGCTGTATGGCATGCGGTGGACAACAAAATGTGGGGTCATGCACTGATTATCTCTTCGACGACGAATAACGACCTCTGGAAACAAGTGGTTCAAGAATTTGTCAGAAAGCAGGTTCGCGCGTCGTCAAGCCAAGACAATCGCTCGCTCGCGGCCCTTTATGAAGTGTTCGCTGGCAATTGGGGTGAGAGTATCGACCAGCTCGTGCCGTTAGCAGCTCGCCAAGGCTTCCAAATGGTTAATGCTGCAGACAAGCAGGGACAAGCACAAGATACAGCGGAAGGACTCGAGAAGTGGAGGGAAACGTTAAGCTTAGTGGTCCACAATCGAAGCAATGGAGATGAAAATGGTCTCGTCGCCCTGGGTAAATTGCTCATCAGCTACGGCAGGGTCGAGGCGGCTCATGTTTGCTATCTCTTCGCCCGGAGTGTTGCAATCTTTGGCGGGGCTGATGATGCGCAATCACATTTCAGTTTGTTGGGTGTCGACTTGACCAGTGAATCATCTCCTAAGGTCGTAGACACGGATGCTATACTTCTTACAGAAGTGTATGAGTTCGCGCTATCTCTGGCACCTGCGGCACCTACATTCTTCCCACCCCATCTGCAAGCTCATAAGCTCCAGCATGCTTATCTTCTGACGGAGTTGGGTTTACGTTCAGAGGCACAACAGTATTGCGACTCGATTGCCAGTGCTCTCAAATCGTCCACACGAGGCTCGCCATACTACCACCCACTCTTCGTCAATGCGATCGATGATCTTTCGAAACGTCTTTCTCAGTCTCCCCAGACCTCGGGCTCCTCCTGGATGTCGAAGATCACAAAGGACAAGGTATCAAGCAATGTATGGTCCAAGTTCAATAAGTTTGTGGCTGGAGATGAGACGGACGGCTCAACTCAAGGTTTGGCTGGCAGCAGTACCGAAGCTGGACCGTTCAATGGCACCCCTACACCGACCATAAGCAGATCACCATCAGTAGCTGATTTCACGACGTCTGGAATAACACAAGCTGCTCAGGCTATGGGTGGCGGGCGATATGCTCCAAGTGCGTATGGAACATCGCCTGAGCAGAACAGAAGTCACTTGAATACGTACGCACCCTACGGTGCATCGCCCGAAGCTGGTCTCAAGTCATTTGAAAGACGCTTCAGCTCAGATAGTCCGCCGATTGCTTATGGGTCACCACCAAGAGCACCGCCTTTCCAACGCCAAGTATCCACACTGTCTAGATATAGTTCACACGAAAGTGCCTCGGCTTATGATGCACGAGTTCCACCGTCGAGCATGCCATATGAAGCTAATATCGCATCTGTACCTGAAGGATCGGCAGTCGAGCACTCTAGCTATCCAAACTCCAGACGTACGAGTGCGATTGGCAGTCAACCGAGTCGATCGTATCTTCCGTCCGCGCCCACAACACCATCCTACGATGATGCGAGAGCAGCGCCGTCATTCTCTAATAGATATAGCGGCTCATCTGCAACTTCTGACCAACGACCCTCTTCTTCAAGGTATGACACAAATGTGCCAAATAATGATCACCCAGCTGGCTATATGCCCACCTCCAGCGCTCCTTCTTTTGGTTATGAGCCATCTGCAGATTCTGAAACAACGGCTGTGGCTGATGAGCTCAGCGGGTACATGGCTTCCGCGCCTGTAGACGTAGATAACACCGGAGATGATGCTGCCATTGGTAATGAGCCATATTCATATGGCTACCAGCCTTCGGCTTCTATTGCGGAGACCTCTGACGATGTGCCATCGGCTGCCGAAGAGGACAGTACACCAGCAGACAGTGGATATCAGCCGTCGGACGGATACATGCCAGGTGGAGGATACGCACCACCCGAAGGTGGCTATGTACCGTATGAGCCTGGCATGGCAGAGGACGCCCAAGTAGAAGAGGACGACGCGCCACGACCAAAGAAGAAGGGCATCATGGACCTTGACGATGACGATGACTTTCTGGTCCAGCAAGCCCAAAATTTGAAGAAGCAGCAGCAAACCTCCAGCAAATCCAAAGCCGACCGCGAAGCGGACGAGCTTGTCAGAAAAGCTGCTGAAGCTGATGGTAAGTCCTTCTAGCATCCCCTCCTTGTCACATATCGGCAACTAACACCACTTCCAGCTCAACGCGACATCGACGCCAAAGCCTCCAAAAAAGGCTGGTTCGGAGGCGGCTGGTTTGGTGGCGGCTCCTCCTCTTCCTCCGGGTCACTCGGCGGCACTGCAAAATCCTCGGAACCTACGGTGCACAAAGGCAAGCTTGGCGACAAGCTCTCCCTCTACTACGACCCCGACACGAAACGCTGGGTCAATCCCAACGCCTCACCAGCTGATGCCGCTGCATCTGCAGGACCAACACCACCACCGCCGAGAGTGGCACCGCCGCCAACGGGAGTATCGAAGCCCCCGCCTGCACCATTTCCGCCGACACCGAGTGCTGGATCGTTGCCAGGGTCGGGGCCGCTGAGTCGACCTGGAAGCGTGACTGCGGGTGGGCCGCTGGGGGTGCCTTTGCCTGGGAGCGCACCGCCGAGTAGGCCTCCGACGAGTATGAATGGAGCGACGAGTATTGATGACTTGCTTGGGGGACCGCCTGGACCCAGGGCGGGAGGCACGACGAGGGGAAAGAAGGGCAAGGGGAGTCGGTATGTGGATGTCATGGCGAAATGAGATGCGTGCATAGAAAAGGCATTGCGAAAGCTGTATGCATCATGTATTACTACTTCTGCTGAAGCAGGGCTTCAACTATGACCGCCCTTGTCTCTGAGAACAGTCATCAGACTATAGCCAGGCGTGTGGTGTCTATATCTATTGGTTGTTGTAACGACCATACCTTATGACAATGATCCCCGGCTAGATATCAGTATAGACGTTGTTAATCTGGAGTCAGTGTTGCGGGGTAGACTTTGACTTTCTCCGAACTTTGCCGAAGCGGCGGTAATTGTTGCACAACAACATCCGCATTGGTGCTCACATCCACATCTTCAGCCTCTCGTGACCAAGCGTTGGACGCCCATCCCTGTCCGGCGTTCTCTCGGAGGGTGGCGAGCTAGGCAAAGGCGGAGGCACTCGAGCTGTAAGCTAGAGCTGCGGGAGCTATGGGAGCTATGGGAGCAGTCAGGAAGTGAGATGGACGTGGCTGTTCTTCTGGTAATGAGGGGGAAGTGGCGTAGCCAATCTAGAGCTTGAAGCTAGAGCTTATATAAGGACTCAGATAGAGCATGGCAGAGCAGTCGATAGGATTTCGATGATATAGATATCCACATAATAAGATGGGTGACCGGCAATGTAGCAGCATGACCGACCCCTCATTCGTCCATTGGCGATGACGACGGGCTAGCTCCAATCGACCATCTCGAGCTATATAACATCTGCCGTCCTTCCTACTTAAAGTCTTTTTCACTCATCCATCCAACCCTTCATCCCATTCTCCTCTCCTCTCCTCTCCCACCTACACACATACACTATGGTCATGCTACGTTCCTCTCAGCGGCTGGCCCGCCCCGCCTCTACCC
>Ga0058702_10000354_pt1 | contig 20891 bp, 18 predicted proteins | sample AgamicOrSfe_FD_83781 | JGI IMG/M metagenome (GOLD analysis project Ga0058702, IMG submission 83781) | Agave microbial communities from Guanajuato, Mexico - Or.Sf.e | ecosystem: Host-associated > Plants > Phyllosphere > Phylloplane/Leaf | place: Guanajuato, Mexico | collected 2012-05-30 | reverse complement strand
GTCCAGGCGCTATTCCGCAGGATGGATGGACGTACCTCTTCGAGCCGGGGTTCTCGCTGCGCCAGATGTCGTAGACTTCCTTTGCGGCTCTCTTGGCCTCGTCGGCTGCAGTCATTGTCACCTGTGCATCTTGCGAGCACTTGCTACACCGAGTACATACCGTTCAAGTCCACGATAGCAATGTTAGCACCACTGATGACCATAGCCTGCGCCATGACCAGTCCCAGACCTCGCGCACCACCAGTGATGACACAAGTCTTGCCCTCAAGCGAGAATGCAGCTAGTGTAGGAAGCGCATGGACACCACCTCTTCCCGTGACTGCCTTGCTGCGGGGCATTTCATGCTCTTCTGGGTGCGCGAACGTAACGCCAGAGTCTGTGCGGGACATGGCACCTTCGTGCTCGCCAGACGCGCCGGCGGGAGCACCGGTGGTGGCATCGTGGTAGTCTTTGTCGGTGGGATCGCGGAGGGCGCGGAAGGTGGTGAAGGTGCGGGCGGCGTTGAAAGTGGTCTTGTTGAGGAGGGGGCAGGGGGCTTGGGCTCTGCGAGGGGTGAGGCGAGCAGTGCTGCGGACAGCCTGGCGGATGGCTTGCGACCTGAACATTGTTGCTGCTGTGTTACTGTGATTACAGGAACGACAGGGGTAATAATGTTATCCAAAAAGTGTTGATGTACACAGTACACAGTACGAAGGTACTCGAGTTTTATTTATTAGTCAATGCGAATTGCGTCGTGCCAAGGATGACGTGTAAAACACGACGTTCCCCCAACTTTAACAGCGAAATCTAATTCCACGTTCCTCAACAACGCCCTGAAGCTAATCGGATTTCGACGGAAACAGCATTAGCATCTTCACAACGTGCCAGGTGGCAAAGCAGTACACGTCACGTGAACGTGGACTTTGGGACGATGCTGCCTCTGGATATCTACCTGATATCGTTCAACTGTGGGAGGGCCTTCATCGACGTTGATGCATTCGCAGCAAGACTCTTCCAATACTATGAGACAGAGACAGATGAGCAGCTACCAGATATCATTTCAATATCACTACAAGAGATCGCACCAATCGCACACGCGTTCCTCACTGCCTCCTTCCTGCGACCATACTATGCTAAATTCGTCGAGGCAGTCCAGCGTGCCGCCAGTGGTCACGCGAAATATCACCTTATCAACACACACAATGCTGGTATGACTGCAATCATGATGTTCGCAAAAGAGAATGTCATGAGCAGCATACAATCTCATCAGACTGCGGATGTCGGCGTCGGCATGCATGAAATGGGCAACAAAGGTGCAGCAGCAATACGTATCTTCTACGCTTCGGACGATGATCAACCATTGATACCTTTGACATTTGTGGCCGCACATCTCACACCGCATGAAGTGGCAACTGAACGTCGAAACAAGGACTGGAGTGATATTGTACGAGGGCTAGTATTCAGTACAGAGTCTAACCGCCACGATCGTGGTGGTCTTGATCGGACCAAAGAACCAGAGGCTGCACCTCTCTTAGAAGGAGATGATGCCTCCATCTCCAATGCTGAGACATCTGTGTCTGGCATGTTCAACAGTTATCCGCTCTTCTTCAGTGGTGATCTGAACTACCGCGCCAGTGACACGCCGCCAAAGCATGAAGACCAAACAGAGTTCCCCCAACCAGTCATCCATACCGAAGACAGTAAACACTGGTCACATCTCTTACCACACGATCAGCTCACGAGAGAGTTGCGTGCCGGCAGAACACTTCACAACTTGACCGAGGCCCCGATCAACTTCCCACCCACGTACAAGCTTGATGTCGACAAGTACGCCGACTTCCAAGCAGAAGAGCCAAGTGTCTGGCATTGGGCTTCACATAGATATCCGAGTTGGTGCGACAGGATATTGTTCTCTTCGTACCTGTCACAAGCCATGATAGTTCGTTCATATTCGTGCTTGCCTATACAGCCAACATCTGATCATCGTCCTGTTGCATTGGCTGGACAGCTGAACGTGGAAAATGCGAGAGTGCCGAACTCGATCACCTCTTACAAGTCGCCGTTCGGACTCGATACTGAATGGCGACATCGACGCACGACAGCTAGGAGACGTGAAGTAGTAGTTGGTGTTGGCGCATATCTTGGGCTCACCTGGGAAGGAAGAGGTCTACTTTTAGCAACAGTGATTGGACTTGTTGGAATCTGGCTGGTTGCTCACAATGTAGCTACAAGCTGATGTGCTTCCAGAAGTAATGCTAGATACATCAAGCTAATAAACTCAAAAGGCAGGAGCGTCACGCTTCGCTCTTGCCTCCTCTGCGTTTGATCCACTTTGACTTGATCACAGGAAGAAGACATCATCATGATCTCCAAGTTGTTTCATATCCACCCGCTCACCATTTTGGACCAACTCTACCATCATAATATTGCCACCAGTATCAACTCTTCTGTCATTAATTATCATTCGCGATCATGTCGACCGTCCTGTCTAGAAAAGAGCAACGAAAGCTGAAGAAGAGTATGAACACCAAGAAGGTGGACCGCAGTCCAGCGAAGTCAAACTCAAGCAACTCGATTGGACCACCAGCGACCTCACTGCATACACTGTTCAAGCCACCATCTCCAACACAAACTCAGGAGCATGCGCTCATCGCAAACGCACTCATACATCAAGCGAAAATCAGAACACGTACCGGCAAGAACGCTACTGCTGGAAATAACGTCTTTGCGAGTAGCTCAAGTGTCGTGTCCGATGACAGCGATGCAAGTGTTAAGACTACACTGCACATTGGAACCAACCGACACAAGCTGCCACACGAGCCATTCTTTCAATGCACACTACCAGGCTACTTTGGCGACACACCGACCACAGTTTTCGACCCACCAGTTTCAGAATCGTGCGCTGAGTTTACAGAAGATGAAGAAGACTTTCACACTGCCGTGGAGTCCCCCACGATGGCGTCAAGTCCTGTGCCAATCGTTAATCCGAGGACACGCCCTTCAGCCATACCCACTGCAAGACCGAGTCCTGATTTTGGGTTTGCGTTGAAACGTTCGAACAAGGTTGCAGTGGATCCGTCCGTATTTGATGAACATGCTTCACAAAGAGATATAGGAGGTCGCACAAGAAACACTGGCAAAGGGGACATCTGGGAAGATACAACCACAGTTCAGAATCATGCGCGGGACTGGTGTCGCACGCGCAAAGACTCGGCCGTGTCCTTTATATTTCCTCTCTCCCCTCAATCCAAAGCCGAAATGAACTGTAACTCTACTGCAGAATCTAGTTCTGCCATCGACACCTTCGACACTGACCTGGATCGTTTCTCCACGGTGCGATACAATCCTGTCTCGGGTCTGCGATACGCTCCAGACGTACCACCTGTTGCAACTGTCTCTGCCACGACGACAGGGACAACCAAATCTCCTCGTCCAGCAGAACTACTGCCATCACCACCAATGCCCGACGACATGCCAATGGTTGCATACCCCCGCCAGCACCTGTCTGGCCCGGTGACTGCATCGCACGAGAACTCTCGCCGCCCCCGAGCAGCGAGCATTTTGCCGTTTGAGGAGGTCGACCCCAGCTCGAAGTATATTGACGACGCGGCAGCGAACATGCACAATGACCAGACCTTCGGTCACGCTTCTAGACGTGATCATGGCTGGCTGCACAACGAGACAGGTATGCTTCACGCTTTCTTTCATCGCTCATCGCCATACAACGACACCACCATGGCTCTCACTCGCTTTGGTCTACGAAGCATGCCTGTCCTATGGCGTGCAATTGCCATCAGGAGTGTCATGTGGACCGATCCTCCAAGACAGATCAATGGATACCCTAACCTGACTCACTACTGGCTCGACGAGGTGTTCGAGGTGATCAGTTACGAGGAAAAGCTAGCATCCTGGTTAGTCAAACGGCAACACGACTATACTGGACACCTTGGCTGGGTTCAAAAGGCCGACTTCACCAAGATACTTCCACCTGCCATGAACAGCATGCCATGTGCTGGTCCACAGTATGCTCACAATGCCTTTGATAGCCATGGTCTAATGCTTGAGTCTTCTGAACTGTTCAGTCGTAGAAGCACAATATCTGACCGTGCCCCAGGATCTGATTGTGCTGAAACACCGGATTACCAGGAGTATGAACGTCAGTCCAGTGCTAACCATATCTATCACACAGTTCATCATTCCCCAATGAGGTTCTTGACTGAGCCCTTCCGACCCTATCTGCCCCAGCATAGCATTGAACAAGTGGATGGAGCAGTAACAATCCGCCATCGAGCAGGCAGCTCTGCTTCTGATCGGTCTTTCTCGTCAGTATCAGACGCATTCCCTTCTCCACGACTACTTCAGGATTACGACAATGTCTCCGCGCCCGTCTCGCCGGCAAATCATGTGCTCACCTCGGTGGTTGATGGACGGACCACTTATCAGACTGTCAACGCTGACGATGCAAGCCTCTATGACGACTCCGCCATCGCAACAGTCACCAAGCCTGCGATGATATCAAGACCTGCAAACTATAATAACGATGAAGGTCTCTATGATGAAGGTCCTCACGGAACAGCCACCAAAGCTGCGATATCAAGCCCGGCAGTAAGTGCAGTCTCTGATCCGTGCTCGTCACCTGGTGTTGGCAGATGTTTCATGCCTCATGATCTCGAAGCGCATACGCGTGAACAGCATGAGAAGGTCATCGCCAGATTAGAGGCAGCAAGGACTTTGGACAGACAGTCACGTCAAGACCACTTCCATACCGACACAACCGAGACGGCACTTCCAACTCGTGCTCGATCCCATCGGCCACTTCCAGGACCAGCGTCAAGCATATTGCCGAGCTCAAGTACCAGACTGAGCGCCACCGAGGCCGTCATCAGCTCGACCGTGCAATCAAAGACTTCGCAAAACATATGTGATCTGGAAATGTTCATGCAGATGCAAAGCCGGGTCAAAGAGCTCGAGGAACAGCTCGAGGAAGAGCAAAACACGACTGAAACTTGGCGCAGGTGTGCAGTAGATTTCGAAACGGAAGTCCACGAGTTTAGAAAGCATGACAAGGAATACAAAACTCACCTAAAAGCCAGCCTCGAGGCCAGGACCGAGCGGCGACGCGTGCAGGAAGAAATGCGGTCTGCCAGCAAGTTCAAAACTATGCGCTTGAATCTCGGGAAGCATGAAAAGAAGATTGTGGATGACTACGAATTGAGGCTGCAGCAAGAACGCACGAAGCTTGCCGACATTGAGACATCTTGGTGTCAGTACATCGGTGGTAATGTTCAGTCTCATCGTGAGATGATGGCCGAGCAAGATGCCTTGCACCGGGCTGAGCTGCAGAAGATGCAAGAGCGCCATCATAAGCAGATGGTGTTGGAGAGGAAAGAGACCGATGCCACCCGTCAACTGTTGTGTGCCGCAAAGGAACGTCAGAAGCAGATGGCGGATGACTACGACGTGAAACTGAGAGAGCAACGCTTCGCAGCTCAAAAAAGGCTTTCCAGGCACGAAAATATTACAGACGAATCTTATCGCAATATCATCACCGAAAATGAAGCGGCCTGGCGCCAGAGGATGGCCGGGCAGGAAGCATTGCATCAGATAGAGCTAGAAGAACTCAAAGAGGCACATCGTCGGCAGCTGTCGAGTGTTGAATCTGATCACCTGGAGGCTCTCCTCGTTGCCGATAATGGAGCCGTTATCCACCAGATGATGGCCGACCAGAAAGCGTTACATCAGGCGCAGCTGCGAGAGCTCAAAGACATCCATCGTCAGCAGATCTTGAAAGGTGGGCCAGGTCATTTAGAAGCTCTTCTGTCAGACTCGATGCTCGAAACCAATCTTATTCATCAATTGCAGAAGATCTATGCACCAGATGAAAGCTTGCGATCAGCAAGCATTCAAGGAATGCCTAGGATTAGCGCTGACGGTGAAGTATCTGAGACAAGTCAGCCCAACCACATGACTACTGCGGAGCTGAAGCAAGCTATTCGCCTTGGGAAGCAATCCGCTCTTGCGCTGAGCACCGAAGGTCCCGCCCTCGGTTCCTCCAATCAGGAGAATAGTCTTCTTGTGGAAGCTGTCAAAAGAGGCATCGTCGTGCCACCTTCTCTCACCGCCCAGCATGCCGAAGCTCTTGCATCCACTTCTGGAGAGGAAGCAGGATCATCGACTGCGATTCACTTCGAAGCTAGTGACTGGTGCATCAAACTCAACGAGGCTGACAAGGTCAGAGCTATCGTGCGCTTTGAGGTAGAGACGAACCTTGCGAAAGAGCTTGCGCCTGCAGCAGAAGGCACGCTGTCCATGCAATCCATCGCATCTGCAGCCACTGTCAGTGAGCCTGCTGTGATTTCCGACAGCTCCACTAACCAGGTTGCTACGCCCTGCACCAAGTCTGCCCTGTCTTTAGCTATTGCCACCACGCGTGATCTGGCTCAGCGTGGTGTGCCGCAGCCTGGTGAACCTCAGCCTAACGAGACTTGGCGTGAAGCCTACTGGAGTGGCATGCCTGCTCCAGTTGCTGGCATTGTTGGCGATGCGGGCGGAGACGAGCATGTCGAATATCATCTCGAGTCGGTCGAGCTTGCCGCACCTGCGAACGTGCCTGCACCGATTCTCTCGGGACGTGGCCAGCTTCTGGTCGATACTGTCGAGGCAACTGAGCGTGCCGTCGTGGTCGACGTGTCAGGCACCCCTAGCTTCACGTCTAGCGCTGATGACGTTGACCTTTACGACTCGGTCGAGGTTGGCACAGTTGTCGACGTGCCAGCAGCGCTTGTCGATGCGTCCGGAGAGGAAAGCGACTCTTGGGTGCAGGTTGAGCATGAAGTGTACGAGTCTAGCGTGGATGACACTGAGGAGGAGGCGACTAGTCAGGCGGAGGATTCTAGTCACTATGATGGTGATGACGAGGTCACTACCGATGCGGAGGATTGAGGAATGAGTGTGAGTGTGACTTTAAGTGTGAGGGTGAAGGTTGATATTCTTTCACAAGTTCGAGTTTGTCTCGTTGTTTTCTCATTTCTTATAGTCTATGGTCTATGGTTTGCCGGGATGGCTTGGGTCGCCGGGATGACTGGGACGGCTGGGAGGCTTGCTTGGAAGGGACCAGCTGCCGGCAATATGCATGCAGTGTGCAGTCCTTACCGAAAGATTGGAGAAAATGGAGAGACCGAAAGCCCGAGAGAACGATGATGAAAGATAAATACCAAAGAATGGAAGCAGCTTCAAGCAGCTCTCGTGGGGCGTACCAGTGAAAGCTACGGAATACACAAACGACTACAAAAAAGAGCGATTGCAACACTGCTTCACGGCTGGGGTCCAGGAGGATGGCATAGCGATCGCACCTTCCCTCGGATATTGCACTGAGCAAGATCCCGATTGAACTCACTCAAGGATGTCTTGTGACAGTATGCTGTTAGGAAGGGTGCTGGAATCTGGGAAGGGCATCGAGGTACCGACAACAACAACAACAACACCGAAGCAATACTAGCAGTACGATCAAAGTAAGACTACTCGATCCCCGGCAAGAGCAGCTCGATGGCGGGTGTGGGAGGAAAGACGGGAGAACACGAGATTGGACCTGGACTCAGATGTGCCAGATGTGCGACCACCGGAGCGAGAGAGAGCAATACTAGCAGTACACGGTACATCAGACTAATTTGGTGAAAGTCCTTCCGCAACAGAAAAGTACCTCGATGGTGGTTGTGCAATTGATGGAGAGGGGAAAGGGATGAGGATGAGGCGGCATTGGTATACTGAGAAGTGGGGGCCAGAAGCTGGAGTGGGTAGAGATGGAAGGATGTATGTAGACCGAGAAATCCGAAAACCACATTCATTTAGCTTGCTGCCGTCTTCCATTGACTGTTCATAACTGCGCTACTACGTTCATGCATCACCTGCTTGGTACAAACTCCAACGGCGTGGGTCGATACAAATCTTCGATTTCAGGTGTCTCGAGCGGAGAACGGCGCGGGTGTAGGAGGTGACGAGATAGTACTGTGTCCCGAGCACTCGGAGTACGCTTGGAAAACAGCTACCCAGATATCGGGCCTGTTGCGGCGCCGGAGCGGAGGCACTTGTAGCCGGGGGTCCTGGTTGTTTGACTGACGCAGGGAGTGTGCCCGTTTGATACACCCTCTACTACATCACCTGCCTGAATAGGGCGACAGCAAGGTATGGCAGTGTGGTTCGTGTCGATTGACGACCTAGTGGCATATTTGCCAGCCTCGAAAGCGTGGCGCCTGAATCTGATCTGTCATCTTACTGGTGTAGTGATGAGAGCTCGAAGAAGATGAGATCTTTGCGGTTGCAAGTCGTAGAGCTGGCTCGGTATCGTACGCATAATCACCTTGAGCACTCTTCTGTGGACTACCTTATGGCCTCACTGTCCAGAACAATACTCGAGCTCGCAGGAATCGCGATCAGGTCACCAGTGAACTCGTTCTGGAAAGATATGAGTCATAATGTTCTACTCTACTCTACTCTGGTCTTGCCCATCATCATCAATCAAAGGCATAGCGACCTGCTTGGATTTAATGACCAAGTGGATGTCCTCAGGCCACTATATCGCTCTCCTACTATATAAACGCCAAAGGAAGGCAAAACAGCATTGGGTATACCCAAACACTGCCGCAGAACAAGAAACAACTCCCCTGATTGAAATGTTGCCGGCCAGGATTTAATGACCTAGCTCGTGTCGAAAGCAGCTCGCAAGAAGATCTCCACCACATTGTCGGATCCCTTCATCCCTTCATATGAATCGCAAAACGCAGCACATCATCCTGCTCATCCTACCAATTGTAGCGCGCATCCCTAGTAGTGCTGGCGAACCAAGCAGAGCTGCTGCCATAGTTGTCATGGTGCTCGATCTCATCAGAAAGTCCTTGCTCGGAGTGGTCAGATCTCGGTGAAGCATAGGTGTTGTCATGCCAGACAGAATTGGACGAAGGCTCGGCGATGGTGGCAATGTTGTCGTACCAGGCCACTGACTTGTGTGACTTCGTAGTTAAGAACGTGGCAGGGTTGTAGCCGGAGTTGTCAGAGTTCAAGTGGGGTTGGTCGCCATGGTCGAAGGACTCGTTGGCTTCGTTGTGATCGTCAAAGGTCCAGTCCCAGGCGCGAGGCTGCGTATCGGCTTGGTCCCAGTCGAGCTCAGCGGAAACATGCTCGTTTCCATCATCATTGTCTGCTGCGTAGTCTGAGGCGCTATCACCTGGAAAGACTGGGGTGCTTTCGTCGTTCACAGCAGGCTGGGTATTGGCGTTCCATGAAAGGTTCTGGGTGTCATCGTTATTTTCCCACGACAGCTGTTGAGCTGGGTCGTAGTTTTCCCATGTAAGAGTTTGGTTGGCTTCGTCGTCGCTCCAAGTTCCAGCATGAGCGTCTTCGTTACCCCAAGACACGTCTTGAGTAGCACCTCTGTTTTCCCAGGAATCATGCTGAGCCGTCAAATAATTCTCCCATAACATACTCTGACCAGCATCGTCATTGTCCCAGTCTAGATGTTGAGAAACATCGTTGTTTTCCCACGACAAGTTTTGAGCTGCATTATCGGTCTCAACGGATTGATCCTGTGAGGCATCGTGGCCCTCCCAGGAAAGATTGCGATCATTGTCCGAAGTCACATGCTTGGTGACCTGACCATCCGAAGCAGCAGTACGGTATGCAACATTATGATTCCAGTCGAAGGAGGTTTCAGCGAAAGCATCGTTGTCAGAGGTGGCAATCGGCTCAGCAACATCCTCCGGCCACAACTGCTCGCCGCTCCACGTGTAGGAAGGCTGATGACCCCAGTCAAGAGCATGGTCGATGACATTCTCCTTGAAAGTGTTGTCATCGTTGACTGCAGGAGTATCCCACAAGAGGTCTTGGGTGCCGTGATCGTTCCAATCGGAGACCTGGTGGCTGTCCCAAGTATAGGTGTTCTCGTCACTGATGGCCGGAGCGTCCCACGAGAGATCTTGAGCGGTGTTATCGTTCCATGAAGCAGGCTGCTGGGCAGCGTGGTCGTTCCAGCTGAAGATCTGGTCGTTAGACCATTCAGTGTGGTGCTTCTCATGTTCCTGCTCAGCAAGATCGTCCCAGGCAAGACTTTGAGCAGCATCACCTCCCCAGGATCCAGCCTGCTGTTCAGCATTGTCGTTCCAGTTCGAGGTCTGGTGGTCGGACCATCCACTGTAGGTAGTCTCATCGCTGACAGCAGGAGCGTCCCAGGAAAGACCACGAGTGTCATCATGGCCCCAAGAAGCAGCTTGAGTAGCAATGGCATCGTCCCAGTTTGAGGTCGGGTCATCGGACCATCTGGTGAAGGTGTTTTCATTGTTGCAAGCATCACTGCAACAGTACGGATCATGAGCGTTGTCAACGTCCAAGAACGCAGGCAATTTCTGAACATCATCTTGCCACCAGTCCAGAGTTTGAGCGTTGGTGAGGTTCTCCTTAAGAGTGTTATTGTCATCAGAAGCCGGAACATCCCATGAAACCTCATAAGCGGCATCGTCGCCCCAATCGAGAGCCGGCTGAGTCCCTTCCTGCTCTACAAGGTCACCAAGATCAGAGCCATTTCTGTCGTCGTGCATCATTTCACCATATGACCTTGGATCCGCTGAAGTCACCCTATTCCAGTCACAGAAGCCCTGGGTGTACTCATAAAGAGGTACTGTAGTCTCCAAGAGGACATACTTCGCAGCATGGTCGACCTCCCAAATGAGCGAGACTTCCTCTTCGTCTTTGTACACAGAGGTCCTCCCCGAGAAGTAAGAGTCTGGACCCAAGGAGATGACGCTGTTCCAGTCAACATGGCTTTCAGCGTCATCGTACTTGGATACGTGGTAGGTTTCGGTGAAGTAAGAACTCGCGTTCAACGAAGTAGCACTATTCCAGTCGACATGGTCGTCACTGTAACCAGCTCTACGAACAGAGAATGCGCCAGAGTAACAGATTTCGAGAGTCAACGAGGTGACATTGTTCCAGTCGACAGTCTTTTCAGCATCGTCATCCCACTGACCAGAGGTAGCAGGGGCCGCCGTGTGATCATCATCCCAGTTCACATCACCAATTGCAGAGTCTTCGTAAGTGTCCTTCTTTCCAGCGGCAAAGGTTGGGAGCTCGTTGACGAAAACGTCGTTCCAGTCGATGAACCAGTCGTCAAACGCAGCCTTCCTGCGTCCATGAGCTTGTTCGTCCCAACTGAGGAATTGTTGCGTATGGTCGACGTCCTCAACGAAGCCAGGAGGAGAGTTTTGCCAAATCAGATTGGCCACTTCTCTGTTGTCATTCACTGATTCAGGCCCACCAGCAGCTTGATCGAACCAGGCGTCTACTGCCTGGGTCTCGTCTTCGGTCGTGGCAAGATCTTCGTTCCAGATGAGGTTGTGCTGATCACTTCCTTGCCAGGCGCGATCATCATAGAGGAGCTTGTCCGGCCAATTTGGAGCTGGCTGAGTTGAGTCGCCATTCCAGGTGTCGGCTGCGTTGTACTCGTCGAAATCGTCGCCATGCCGCTGTGCATCGACAGGTATGGCGAGGCCCCATCCGTTTCCGCCAGGCTTGTGAGAGTCATCCTCCCAGAACGAGTCTCCACGACTTCGATTCTTCTCGTCTTCACTGCGAGCAAGGGCGAGGAGACGTTTGGCATAGTCCGACTCCCTACCTGCCAAACAATCGATGGCGTACGTGTTCCAGTGCGCAGGATAGGTGCCCCTGCCTTGTGCAAAGTTCCATGTACCTGCCATCGCGAGATCGTGGATACAGCTTTCAAGCTGCGCAACGAAGACCTCGCCCACAATGTTCTCGAAGTGACTGATTGAGTCCATGAGAGTGGCTCGAATAGGCCGAAATGTCCTGTGCTGCAAGTCATTGATGAGAACCTCGAGGTCCTCGTCACCAGTGAGCGCAGGGCAATGAACAAATCCAGTTCCAATGGCACCAATAAGAAGAACGCGCACAAGTCTACCAAGAGCCGTGTCATTGGGAACATCTGAGCCAGTGTTGCATAGGAAGTCATCATCATGTACAATCTTCATGCCAGGGATTCGTGGTACATATCTGAGGAAATCGATAGTCAATGGCTCGATAACTTCCGCATCTGATACATCCAAGAACGCGAGGATATCGTCCGGGTCGGAGACGAAGCCAGTCACTTTGTCTCTGGTGATTCGATAGAGATAGTTCCCTTGGTACTCTCTGAAGTTCATCAAGACGTGAGAGAAGAGATCTGTTGACCTCTGGGCCCCGTCGTCGTGAACGTCAATCGTTGCATGATAATCTAGAAGTCCGTCCTTCACGACTTTGTCGAACGACGGTCCGTCCACGTCGGCCAGCCAACCGTCTCGCTCCCACATTGGCAAGGCCTTTAGCCAAAGGTCCCGCTGCTCCGTTAGGCTAGAGTCCAGCATCAACTTCAAGCATTCTTCCACGACGTAGAACTTTCGGTTGCTCTGGGAGACTGAGTCGCAGAGATCGATCGCGACGCGCAAGATATCCCAGATACCTGCTTGAGGAAGAGTGAGGTGTGGTATGTCAGATGCAAAGTCTTGCTGCGCGTATCCTCCGTTAAGAAGGGCATGAACTTCGAATGTTGTGAAGCGAATCTTTTCCTCATTGACATTGAGGACTTTGAGCAGATCGTCCAGGTCGTAAGCATGACTTCGACGGGGGCCTTCAGTAGCGCGCAGTATCATCTTCAAGTTTTCATTGCAGGGCTCGTTCAGCATACCAGGAGGTCGCTGGAGGAGAGGCCACGCGTTACGTGCGGCATTCCAGATCGTGTCCACGTCGAGCGCGTGACGCAATGTGTCTGTGAAGTACCCGTCAGCCACGGGCAGATATTGAATTGATGCTCACTGACCAATGAAACTGTCCGGCACTTCAAACGAAGGATTCCACTGAATAAAGCCTGCCAGACGCACCATCGTCTCACCAAATCTATCGCTGTTATTGGATTGAACAAAAGATCTCATAAATTCCTCGAGCTTGGTGAGCTTGGCCTCGAACTCATCCTGAGACGAGACGAGGTAGCTATGTCTGACCCAAGACCCGACATCCTCCATCGTCGCGATCTGGTCAAAGCCTCAGTTTTGGAGGTTTGAGTAGTACGTTGAGTTGCAAGAGTGCAAGAATCAAAAGAGCAGAGAGGGTTGGGGCCAATCAGCGTAAGAAGCTGTGTCTGAGCAGACGCGGTGGGAAAGAGGTTGTGACTAAAATCAAGGAGGAAGGAAGGATGGATGGATCAGAATGTGAGAGTGAGAGTGAAAGCAGGAAGCTCGACTTTATAAGCTGAGAGCTTGAGCTTGAGCTTGGAGCTCGGAATTGAGTCACGCAAGTGAGGGGTAGCTTCATCATCATCAGCAGATCGAGCTTGCGACCTTATCATGAATTGTAAAACATCATGTGGGTCTACTCAATCTGAGACGTCGATAAAACACGATGGCTCAAGATCTCTCACCAGGTGCCAGCGAGAGTTTTGCTTGAATTATTATAGCAGCTTACTGCGCCGCGGGTATTTGGCTCATATCGAACACCAAGCTGATTCCGCTAAAGGAGGATGTTAGCTTCTTGCCGCAACACTGCATTTGAATGCATGACTTACTCATCACCAGCCGTGACCACCGCCCGGCCACCTCCACCTTGTACAAAGCCAAGCACACCACCACCATCTCCACCTCCCCTATGCCCTCGCCACTCCCCAACAAGCCCACCACCGGCTGCTGCCGTGCCACCTCTCGTGTCCCATCTCTTCACAATTCCATCAAGCCCACAACTCGTCAATAAATGACCCATTCCTTGCCCGTCCACAAAGTCCACTTTGACAATTGCCTCACCCTCATGTGCTCCCTCAATCCGCCGCCTCACAGCAAAGTTACGCGCTGTATCGAACAACGTCACAACTCCATCCACTGATCCCGCTGCCATCATCGTCGAAGGCGCCGTTGCAAACGCTATTGTCTCCACACTCTCATCCTGCGCTTGTAAGCTTGCTATTATTGTGCCGGCTTGACCTGCTGATGATGCTGCGCCACTCTGCCGTGATCCACCCGCCTTGCCCTTCGCGCCCGATGAACCTCTTGCTCCAGCTTCAGCAGCGAGCCGCGGTAGACCAATGGCCTTTATTGTGCCGTCTGCTCCACCGACCGCTGCGAATAGACCGTTCGGCGCGACTGCGACGCTGTAGAGACCACCTTCCGCCTTGAATCGCTCATCCGCTGCTGAAAGGTTGACGACATGTTGTTGACCTCCACTGTTGACGCCAGCCGCCGCCGCCTCGCCGAATACGTCCCATGCGAAGAACGAGGAGTCTTCCGACACTGTACACAAAAGCTTCCCATCTGGCGTCCATGATCCAGCCGTCGCACCTTCACCTCCAGGATAGAACGCTTGTGTGATCTCGAGTGGCGCCGAAGCATTAGCGTCGATCGAGTAAACCCAGACCGAGCCATCTTTCGCGCCAAAGGCAACCGTGTTTGGGTATGAAGGATGTGGACATGGGATGAGGAAATTGATCTCTTCGACTTCCTTTGCTTCTGCCACAAACGTCCAACTGCGGCCTTGGCCATTGCTTGTATCTCTGTAGGCGCGAAGTTCGCCGTTGATGCCCGCGCTGACTAGGTATTCGCCGGCTGGTTTCGTGAATGTGATGGCGTTGATTGACTCCGGATGTCCTTCGATCTGAAACAGCGGTTGTAGACCTTCTCTTTCTGTCTGAGCTGGTGTGGGTGCTGTAGATGGTGTGCAGTCGAAAATGTAGCCTAGATTGTCTCCACCACCTGTTGCGACAATTTGTGGGTGTATTGGATGTTGTGCTATACAGAAGATGCTGTCTTGGTGTATGTCGAAGTGCGCGACGGAATCGTTTTGGAGTTGTATCTCTTCGATTGGCCCGCCTTCGTCCTCGCCATCGGAGTCCATTGGCGCGTCTTCGTCCTGAGGCACTTCTTCTTCTGCTTCATCTGGGTTGAGCATCACCTGTTCTTCCTCCTCGCCCGCTTCTGGCTCGTGGTCTATGTTGTTGTCGATATCCATGGTTGTTCTGTGGGCACGAAGACTGTATAGTTTGCGCAAGTTGCAGGCGATGTCACGATCAGGATTTACAAATGTTCAGGCAAGAGGTGACTCGAAAGAAGTTCTTAGAATTCGTCATAATTCTATGTACCGGGAAGAACTCCGACTGCTTGAAGCCATTGGCTAGCCCGCCTGCTTGCAAAGAATAGTTACATTCCATCTCATTCCAGCGCCATTGCTGCATCTCTCGTGTCTCATGATCGTGTGAAGTCCGTTAGTGTCATGGCCTCGTTGTCTGCTTTTGGACCCTTGTTCTTATATCCCTCATGCGACTTGCTATTTCCAGTAGCACTTGCAGCATCAGCGGTGTCGCCTTGCAGGACGCTCCTCATATACAACCTCTCGTTCGTAAACACGTTCGTCCCAGTTAGAAGGAGGAGAGCGGACGCGTGACAAGCGAGGGTCCTGCCGTTCCCATTGTATTTCGTCAATGCGTTCCCGTCGTTTCTTATGTATGTCTGTCGTAATATCAACAAGCTCTGCAACATCTTCCTGTGGAATTTGTCAGTGAGTGCCATGTTCAAGAACAGTAGTTACACTCACAAACTGGAGGTATTCCATCACATAGAAGAAGTCATCCGTCTCTTCGCAGCTATATCCCTTGATGTCAATAGCTTCCCGGCAGACGAGATCTTTTGTGACTTCCGTCCAGCGCTCTTTGCTCTTTTCCTTCTCCTTGACAGCGATTTTGCCACGACCAAGATCCAGGTCAATGTTGATGTTCGTCTTTTCTCGAACACGAGGCGGTTCTGGACGACTAGACTTTCGAACTTCCAGCTCACGCGAGACTTCTCGAGGTGCGGGCGTTGAGCGTACAGAGCGGGAATCATCAATGACGCGAATGTCCTCTTCAAACACGTTTCCTTTGGCGTCCCTGCCAAGTTGTCAATTCGAATCTACTAACTGAAGAGTGAAGTCAATACGTACTTGCGACGGATGTCAATCTCGAGTTCTCGAGGTCTTCTCTTCACAGGTGGAGGCGATGGAGACGAGGAAGAAGATGAAGATGAGGCAGCACTGGGAGGAGCGCGCACAACGCCTGAAAGGCTATTAGCATACTCCTTGTGTTCATTGACGCAAAACGCCGAATTACCATGATCGATGTGTCTGTGATGTGTTATGATCTCCTGTATGATAGGTGGGCGCTTGACTGGCTCTAGTTCTGGCGAGGGCTCACGCTCGGGTGATGGCGATGGTGAAGGAGAAGGTTCTGGTTCTGGAGATGGTGTCCTTGGTCGACGAATGACAATCTTCTCAATCTCCCGTATTGGCGGAGGTGATGGTTCTCTGCGTTTGTAGAAGAACTCTTCCCGTTCCCGGGCGATGACTCTTGGTTGATTCTGCGACCTCTCTCCTCGTCGGATGTTGACGTCAATCTCCTCTCTTTCTCCTTCTCTGGCACGCGGTCGATCACGACGTATATCAACTTCGACTTCATCATCATAACCCCTGACACTTTTGGCTCTGCGTGGAGATTCGGCTTCCTCCTCACGTTCTGCTCCACGGGGCCTTGAAGTACCACGTCTGAATGTAATTTCCTCGTCATAGTCCCGCCGGCTGCGTTGATCCTCCTGGCGAATATCAATGTCAACCTCCTCGTAGTTTCTGTGTCTCTGACGATCTCGATTGTACTCCTGTTGTCGGATGTCCACCTCAATATCTTCCCGCCGAGGGCGGCCACCTCGTCGTTCCTCGCGAATGTCAATGTCAATCTCTTCTCTTCTGCCACCTCGAGCACTCGGTGCACCACGTCCACTGCTGGCTTCTTCTGAACTTTCCTCATTTCTATCGCGGTTGCGCCTTGATTTGCGAGTGACCAAAAGTTCCTCCTCTTCCACATAATCTTGGCCATAATCCCGTGGTGCAGCTCTTCTTGGTCGTGATGCTCGTGCAATTTCTGCTGGAGGTTGAGGTGCTTGAGGCGCTCTCTCCCGCATGACAAGAGGTCCAGCGCTTGTTCTTCCATAGCCTTCTCGAAGATAGTCTGGCATTCGTTGTCCTCTCGAGATGTCTACATCGAGCTCCTCATATTCCTGAACATATGGACGCCTGCCACCACCGTAGAAGTCTCGCTCGCGTTCTTCGTAGCTATCGGCAGTTGGATAACCTCGCCCACCATTGACTCGTGACATTGGTTCGCTGTAACAAGCTTGTCGATAGCAAGGGAGATAGATGTGGTATATTGTAGTAAGGATATGAGCGATGCGAGAGTGTATAGATCCAGGTCTCAGTGCCAGCTCATAGCAGTGGCCACCAGCAAACTGCTCGAGCGACTGAAGTGGTGTTGAATTCAATATGCAGGAAGTTGTCAGTGGCTAGTAGGATGAAACGGACGATGCGCTAGCCAGCCCTGTAATGTACGACTTGAGACAAAACTGGGAAGGAAGGTGGAGTGTACGTCATTCACAACAACACCCTGGTCACTCTGTATTCTCCATCAGCTCATTAGCAACGTAAACACTGTATATGGATGTGGTGAATGAACACAGAGTGGTGTGATCCAATATAGAGTTAGACGCGATGACAAGATCAGGACTCTGGACCAAGACCTGTAAGCTGGTCGAGCCGTTGGATACGAGCGCAATCTGCCGTCGGAGCATGCGCAAGCTCACGACCATTAAATCTCCATGTTGGCTACCACACTGGAGGTGAGTATATGATCTTGTTGTCCCCCATCATCTTCTTCGGTTCCCTTCTTCATCTTCATGTCACGATAGCATCATGGGGATCATCCTTGAGAGGAAGAAGCCTTCTACCTTCGATGGTGCCGCCTTCCTGAGAGATCTCGCAAGAGGGCAGTCTGAAAGGACGCCAGAACCAGAACCACTACCACCACCTCAGGCGCCACGATCATTCACTATACCTTCTTCGAAGCATGGTCGGACACCCTTCTCTAGCTTTCCCTTCCTCCAATTACCTCTTGAAGTCAGGGTCATGATCTATCGCTACCTCGTACTACCTTCCAACTTCCTCTTCCTCAACTCCGCCAGCTACACAGAAATCGATCGCGTAATCTTTCCACGATCCCTCATGCATACCAAAAAGTCAGACTTCGGTAGCGCGCGTGACTACTGGCTGAATACTCCAGACTCGTATAGGAATGATCTTCATTGCTGGGAAAGATATATCTGTTGGGGTCTACTCAGTGTGAATAAGCAGGTCTACAATGAAGCAGCCCAGGTCATGCGGAACGAAGCGGAGCTGTGTATTGACGTAGATCAACGATTCATGAAGCGGCTACACAAAGACAGACAGCTTCGAAGTCTCCGCAGCAGGAAGCCGGACCAATATCTCAGTGAAATGCCGCTCGTCATACCACGGACCTTACACTCCTTTCCTTTCAATGATCCCTATCCTCTTCGAGCCATATTGGAACGAGCCAAACCCCGACCAAATGGACCACCTTCCCAGGATCTGTTGTCATATCTCGCAACTTTCCGTTATCTGAACCTACAAATCTCTAGTCAGCTTTCATCGGCTGATCTGGCTCGTCTATCTCCTCTCATGACTGCATTACGAGACGCCCGACATCACAAGCTACACATAACGATCACGACGACACGATCATACAATCCTTACGACGATATGCCATCATCCTCTGCCAGATCCAGAGGCATGAAACGCTTACTCAGTGGACTTCGAGCTATCCTCCGAGATCTCGGAGGCCCAAGTCGAGCAACTGTGAAACTACGAATCATTGACCAACGTCCTCCACGATCTTGGAAGCTCGATCTGGGTGATCTACTTGAGACGTTCACGGTTGAAGAATGGGAATCACAAATAGAAGACATCGTGGATATTGTCAAAAGAGATGGTCATGGTATCGAAGCGGAAAGCTGGGCGCCAGATAGAGGTCCGAGGGATACGTGGGAAGCTGCATACTACTCGCTTGGGTATAAGGAGCAACAGTCGCATTTCCCGAAGCGTATTTCGAGCGCCGGCGACATCGTCGAGGAGGAGGATTAAGATATCTGAACTCAATTTGGATGAGAAACACCTGATGCCGGACTCTATCAAAGTCAATGTACAAAGTGTCCTGCTTAAAAGCTCCGAAGTATACGCTGTAAGATCGTGCTGAAACTTTAAATGACATTACTACATTCGGCCATACATTCGGCCATGAAGACAGCGACCTCATCCATCACCCCATGTCCCGCAGTGACAGCGACCTTTATCTTCACCTCTTATTATATCTTTTAGGATGCTATCTCGCCAACCTCGGAGTAGCTCAGGCACGATTCCGCGAACACGCCCGGCGCCACACCGCCGTGCCGCCCCCACCACGAAAATGACGTAGCACTTTTCGCCGCTGTGTTGACATACCACCCGTCTATTCTCCACCACCCATATATCTTTGCCCGCTCTCATACTTGCATCCCGTAAACCACTCACACACGTCGCAAAGCCAACCTCCACACCTCATCATCTCCGCATCAAAGACACCTCCCCCCAAACCTCCCACATACCCACCACACAAGATGAAGGTCCTCGAAAACTGGATGCTCGACGTCGATATCCTGCCCGGGTCATCCCAAGCCGAACTCAAGAACCAAGCTACGGCGCAACTTGGCCAGGCTGGCGAGCAGGTGCAGGGGCAGATCAAGGAGCAGGCGGCGACGATCTTTGGGAAGTTGCCGGAGGAGCAGAAGGGTTGGCTTAAGGGCGGTGAGCTTTGTTTTTGTTGATATGCTTGGGAAGTGGATTGGCAAAGGTGAAGAGTAGTAGCGGGCAGAGGGAAGTGGACTCGGAAGAAGAGAAGGAGTGTAGCTGGGCAAGAGGGAAGTGGTGCGCGCACAAAAATGGGATGATGTGCTGCTTGGAGGCCTGAACTCCGTGGTATTGATGGAAAGCAAGAGTTACAAAAGCTGACAGTACACGTCATACAGGTCTCGACTCTATCTCCCCCGAACAGAAACAACAGCTCCAAGATTCTATCATGTCGCAACTCCCCAAGGACCAACAAGCACAAGCCAAGAGCTACCTCCAGAGCGCTGCGGATGTCGGTACGGGAGCACTAGGAACTGTCGGTGGTGCAGGGAAGGGCGTCGTGGATACACTGGGCAATACGTGAGTATCTCTACGCCTTCTGGCTAGTGCAGACAGGAGATTAAGCATAGGTATGAAGTTCGACGACTGACGACGAATGATAGTGTTGGCGCACTAGCCGGTGGCTTGGCACAGACGGGAACGGGTGTTTACAATGGTGCTAAGGATACTGCTGGAATGGGTGAGAAGAAGGCCGGTGGGATTACGGCGGGTGATCTTGAGGGCATTGCCAAGGAGGGCGGTGAGGAAAAGGGAGAGAAGAAAGTGTGAGCGTGATGGTCATGATGCGTGAAAATGAATGTGACTGAGAGGATCTTGTCATGATATGTTTGGATAATGATTGCTACGAAGCACACGATGTCGCCAAGGAGAATCTATGAATATGACTTGTCCAATTCAATTTGAGTACAGTACAGTTCTAATTCGCAGCAAGCTGTTCTGAGGAGTTTACAGTGGCATACTCCCGGGAATCTTGCAGACATCTCTTTCGTGCCGGTACAGTATACCAATCTACGGCACTCTTCTCATCCATAATACCCGTTCGTAAGGATACTCAAATCCCCCACCAGATCCGGCCACAGCGCCGTTCTCATCCTGCCTATAACTATATACTCCTCAGTCCTCCTTGAAGCCTCGCCGCTGGTAAGCTGCTCCCACAAATCGCTCATCCTATTCATGAACTTGCTGTCCACGTCCTTCACCTCCCTTCCATATTCACCGAGACCACACCGAGCCAATTGTGTAAGGCCTTGGTAGCCACTATACACGAAACAGGCTCGCCATAGTGACTTCTTGTAAGC
>Ga0058702_10000351_pt1 | contig 21119 bp, 26 predicted proteins | sample AgamicOrSfe_FD_83781 | JGI IMG/M metagenome (GOLD analysis project Ga0058702, IMG submission 83781) | Agave microbial communities from Guanajuato, Mexico - Or.Sf.e | ecosystem: Host-associated > Plants > Phyllosphere > Phylloplane/Leaf | place: Guanajuato, Mexico | collected 2012-05-30 | reverse complement strand
CCTCTTTATCACTGAAGGAGAGGTCTTTGAAAGCTTCAGAGGTTGCGTGCATGTCCCTAACAGCTCTTTTCGACTGGCTGATGTAAACCCGCCAGGCAGTGGTGGGGAGGCCTTGCGGTCGGTCGAGTAGAGCATGCCTCTTGTGCAGGGCAATCTTCTGCTTGATCTTCTCTTCCTCTGTCTCGACTTTCTTTGGTGCTGATACAGCCCCCTTCGGTCGACCTCGGCCCTTGGATGCGCTGTCTGTGGAGGGCGACGCGATGTCTTTGGTGCGAGGTGATCTTGTGCGCTTCTTGATGACGACTGTCGTGTCTGCATTTGCGTCCTCAACTACATCGGTCGCATAACCTCTCACAGATAAAACAGCACCAAAGGGACGCGCCGATGAGGTCGGAACCGTGTGAATTGCATTGCACAATCTGCTCGGTGTCTGCTGAAAGTCTCTGAGCGCACTACGCGTAAAGACACGCGACAATAGCATCGCTGGTGTGATAGGTTTGTCTTGTGCTCGTGTAGCTGGAGTTCAAGCAAGGGCTACTGTACACAGGAGCTGTGGCTTGGTCTTGGGCCGGGATGCACGTGACATCCCCGCAAACTTTTGTCTCGTTAATTTACCTCATGTCGAGCATCCCGTCAATCCCAAAGACATCACAATAGTCTCTTGTGGAATCCTTACGGCATTCTCCCAAAGAGACAGTCAAATCCCTGACCTGTGAAAATAACCAGCAAACGGGTGCTGCTAATCTACAGATTATACGTTCGCCTGAGGCATATAGCTTGCACGTCAGGGAAGGCACTCGTCGCAAAGTCGACCTGCACATCTACAGAGTAGCCACAGCCAACGATCATGGCGCCCACGGATGCTGGCTCACCACAAGCAGGCAGTCACTCTTCCTCGAGAAGGGATCGACGTGATGATGATCGAGCGCCAAAAGACAACAGAGAGACGAACACTAGGAAGCGCAGCAGATCGCCCGGTGCAGACGTGAGACTCATGCGCGCCAGGACGGACAGTGTCAGACCTAACAGTTCGTAATAGCAAAGCCATTATCGCGATGATGATCGAAGAGGTGGCCATCGACGCCATTCCGACAGACGACGTGACGATGATTACCGCTCGGCCCGCCGTGATCATGACTACCGTTCTGGACGCCGGGAGAGATCCAGAGATCGATATCGGGATGATGACAGAGTGAGCACTAGAGATCGCGACCGAGATCGAGACCACGACCGTGACTACCGAAGACGAAGCAGAGATCGAGACTATCGCGAAAGGCGAGACGGTTCCCGTGATCGACAGCAGCGACGTGACGACAGCAATAGGAACTCCAGGCCAAGAGATGGAGAAGATCGTGAGCGGACTGAGCAGGTACGTACAGGTTCAGATATGCGGGCACTTCAAGATGTCTCACCCAGTGCACAGATCAAGGAGACAGAACCCCCGCAGCAAACCGAAGAAGATAAGAAAGCTGAGCGTCTCGCAAAGCTGGAAGCTTGGAAGCTAAAACAAGCGGAGGAGAAGACTCGCAAGCAAACAGAGCTCGCTAGCGGCAGCTCTAAACCATCAGTGAATCTGCTGGACAACAAGGCTACAGCATCACCTGCCACGGCAGGATCCTCGCCACGATCTTCCTTACCACCGGGCTCACCACACAGTCCAGCTGCATTTTCAGGGAAGTTCGATCCTAAAGCTATTGCGAAGAAAGCTACAGCGAATGCTGCTGCTGCTTCAAATGCCCTCGGTGCTGATGTTGCGTTACCGAAAGGTGCTGGAGGGTTGAATGGGGCTGTTCCGACCACAGTACCTGGAGCAGCAACGAGCAAGACTTCAGTATATGGTAGCCAGAGCAAGCCCCTGAAGAATGTCGGCGCTTTCGGACTGGGAAAGACTGCGCAAAGTGGCCCGGACAAAAGCCATAGAGGTGGTCTCAATCTTGAGGAGGAGGTGTCGACCCGCAAGACTCTGGAGAAGCTGCCTACACAGCTTGCACAAGATATGCCTGCTGCTGACACTGAGCTCGCTGATAATGCAGAAGAAGATCAGGATGATGATGAGGATATGGCAGGTGCCGATAATGAAGAGGATGAAGCTGCTGCTGCACGAGCGGCAGCAGAAAAGCGAGATGAAAGGATAGCTGCTCAGAGCCTGGCTGAATCTGCAGGTCTTGATGTTACCATGACTGATGCTCCAGAAGCAGCTCAAGAAGAGGAGGAAGAAATTGACCCTCTAGATGCTTTTATGTCAGGACTTAGTGATCCTCTCAACGCACCAAAAGCACCTGGTCTACGCGGCATTGCGTCGAAGAAGGGAAAGCAGAAAGCTCCTGAAGCAATGTTTAGCGACGATGAAGAAGAATTGGCAGCTATGGACGAGGATGCCGAAGGTATCCTGGATATCGCAGTCAAGGCACGCAAAAAGAAGGAGATCCCTGTGGTCAACCACGCCAAGATGAACTACGACTCTTTCAGGAAGAACTTTTACACTGAACCTTTGGAGCTCGCTAACATGACAGAGGAAGAACTTGCGGATCTTCGTCTTGAGCTAGATGGGATCAAAGTACGCGGTATCGACGCACCGAAACCTGTGACTAGTTGGCCGCAATGTGGTCTGGGTGTGCAGACATTGGACGTGATACAGAAACTGGGATATGAAAAGCCGACAGCCATACAAGCACAGGCTATTCCTTCGCTCATGTCAGGACGAGACGTCATCGGGATCGCGAAAACAGGATCAGGTAAGACAGTTGCATTTCTTCTTCCCATGTTCCGGCACATCAAAGATCAAAAGGCTCTTGGCACATTGGACGGACCTATTGGACTCATCATGTCACCAACTCGAGAACTGGCTACGCAGATCCACAAAGAATGTCGACCCTGGTTGAAAGCACTAAACTTGCGCGCTGTATGTGCGTATGGCGGCGCACCAATCAAGGATCAAATTGCGGAGCTCAAGCGTGGTGCCGAAATTGTCGTCTGCACGCCTGGAAGAATGATCGACCTTTTGGCCGCCAACAATGGACGTGTCACGAATCTGCGGCGAGTGACTTATGCAGTACTGGATGAGGCGGATCGTATGTTTGATATGGGATTTGAACCTCAGGTCATGAAGATTCTGGGCAACATTCGGCCTGGACGACAACTTGTGCTCTTCTCCGCCACTTTCCCCAAGAACATGGAAGCTCTTGCCCGGAAGGCATTGAAGAAACCTGTTGAGATCATCGTTGGAGGTCGAAGTGTTGTTGCACCAGAGATCAAACAGATCGTCGAGGTACGAGCAGACACTACTAAATTTATGAGATTGTTGCAACTACTTGGTGAAGTGCATCAAGATGAAGATGCTCGCAGTCTGGTATTTGTGGATAAGCAAGAATCTGCAGAAGACCTCATGGCTGCCATACTAAAGAAAGGCTACCCGTGTTTCACAATCCATGGTGGAAAAGATCAGTATGATCGCGACTCTGTCATTTCCGACTTCAAAGCTGGTATTTTCCCGGTCCTTGTTGCCACATCTGTTGCTGCCCGTGGTCTTGACGTCAAGCAGCTGAAGATGGTGGTCAACTTTGATTGCCCCAATCACTTGGAGGACTATGTTCACCGCGCTGGACGTACTGGACGTGCTGGACAGAAGGGCTTGGCTGTAACTTTCATTACAGAAGAGCAGGCACGTTATGCCGTTGACATTGTCAAGGCATTGAAGCAGAGTGAACAGGAAGTGCCAGAAGATCTACAAAAGCTCGCCTCGGGCTTCCTCGAAAAAGTCAAAGAAGGCAAAGAAAAAGCAAGTGGTTCAGGATTTGGAGGTAAAGGTCTCGACCGTCTTGACAAGGATCGTGATGCGGCCAAGGCACGCGAGCGTGGTATCTTCAAGACTGAGGACGATGACGATGACAGCAATGACAAGGACAAGAAAGAGGTCGATCTCAAGGACATCATTGCGAAAGCAACTGGAGAAACGACTGCTGCACCTGCTGCTGCTGCGCCGTCCGCTTCATCCGCCGATGGGGATGCTGCGAAGAAATTCCTTCCTGCTGGCTTCAGCTTCGATGCTCCTATTCAGGCCGAAAAGTACGAAGCAGCCCCGGCGCCGGCCAAGCCTGCCGATCGTCTCAGACAAGTATCATCTGTTGTCGACGCCATCAACTCTCGCCTCCGCAAGTCCGGCGAGGTCCGCAACAATACGCCCATTGACAACAAAGGCCCTGACGCAGGTGCTTTCCACTTCAACCTCACCATCAACGACTTCCCGCAGAAGGCACGTTGGGGTTGTCACGAATCGTAGCAATGTGGCGAAAATTCTCGAGGCGACTGGAACGTCAATCACATCGAAAGGTATCTTCTATCCACCAGGCAAGGAACCAGCAGAGGGCGAGCAGCCAAAGCTGTATTTGTTGGTGGAGGGCGACACGGATGTGGCTGTGCAGAATGCGGTCAGAGAGCTTATGAGATTATTGAAGGAGGGTGTGCAGGCTGCCGTGGATGATGAGTCGAGGACGCATACTAGCGGGAGGTATTCTGTTGTGTAGGAGTAGGCGTAGGTGGACAGGATGAGCTGCGGGTAATGGAAAACTTGGTTGATTGTCGAGCGAGCGAGCAATCTAAGATCCTGGCAGGGTCGCACATCGTGGGCCGGCGATTACATGATACAGCTTGAGTACGCCTCGCCGAGGCTTAGCAATCCGGCGACATGGATCTCAATGAAGATCTCATGTCCAACTCCTTGCCTCTCGTCTATCTGCTCCCATGGTTTTGTCTGTCATGATACCTCGTCTATGCATCGAAGCTCGTGCCCCTCGACTCGATGCACGAGGCGCCGTTATCGATCCTCCACGATGAACTAGACACTAGCGCAAACGGTAACGGCCACGTTCTTGCCCGATGAAATGAATCCTCATACATTTGGTGGTGAAGAGTACCCGTGTGCAAGTACAAGCGGTAGCAGACCTGCTGGGTGCTTACTGTACTTGCGAGATATCAAGTCATGAGTAGGAACGAGACAGGTTTTACAGACCGTCCGGCATGGGCCGTCACCCTGGCGGACATCCGGCCGCTGCGACCAATCCAGGAACAAGTACACCATGTAGCGCACAAGCCACCGATGACGATGACGCTGTATCGAGCAGGGGTAGCTCTACCTGGCGCTGTGAGTCGTGAGATGTGAGATCAGTCGCACTCGCTTCGAAGGCTGTCGAGGTATATAGTCATGAGGTCGAAGAAGGCTCTACAGCACAGTCGCATCGATGGAGACACCTCTGATCTGAAACAAGACCAGCCAGAAAGTCCTGCAGAACATCGTCAACGCCCGTTTTGCGCACGGGCAACTAGTGCAAAAGGATGCCGAGCAGGTCCTCCTCCACTGACATTATCGATCCTCACTCTCACTCCCATTCCCATACTCATACTGTACAATTACATCGTCCAGGCTACGATGCTCAAGGCAACAGATTGAACAACCTCCTACTTCCAGCTTCACCTCCTCGCTTCCGTTATCAACTGCGTCGAGTCCAATCCCTCAAGCTTAAGTCATCTCTGCAATCGTTCTTCCCATTGCCGCCTGTCAAAGAGGCAGAGCCTGCTGCTGCAAAAGAAGAGACATCAGAAGAGCGCCTGGGTTCTGTCAAATCATCGAAAGCTCACATCGTCTCTGCGCCGCAAACCTCAGCTGCTCATTGCGCAGTGCACGCGCTCGAATGGGACTCTGCTCAGTCTGTTGAGCATTCTTCACCTCGAGTCGAACAATCTACCTCACTTGGCGCCCTGGTTCAACGTCACCATCATCACTAACGAGAACAACATCGTCATCATCATCATCGCAACCAGGAAGACTGCTCACTACCTGAGAAACAAGATACACACCCGTCTTGAAGTCAACGACATGTCACACAGCCATTCATCCTCGATGCCTTCCGTCTTCGACGATAGAGGTTTTGACATCGACCAAGGAGAGGAAGAAGACATCGATGAACACTACACTGACCCAACCACTCCTGGAGATCCCACATCCTACGACCTGAAAGCTCCACTTCCATCTCAGCCATTATCGAATATTGAACTGCTAGCGGACAGGCTATTCTCAGTCGATCACTTGAAGCTCATCATAAAAGACCATACACTTCACACACGTTTCGCATCTTTTCTCCGCAAATATAGACCACATGCCTCGCAAGCACTACAGCGATATCTTGAAGCTCAAAAGGCTGTCGCTGCTGTCGAATATGCGAATGCGATTGCTGAGAAGTTGGTACCTGGCGCTATTGCAGCACTTCTTGAGGATGGATTCGAGGAGAGTTCGAGGATGGCGGTGGATGAATTGATCAATGATGCCCTGCCGGGATTTATCACGCATAGCTTGGTTCAGATCGTGACAGATACATTGGTGAAGGAAATCACAGGCCAGAACACACCTATTATGAGAGAGTTGGTGGCTGGTCTGGCGGAAGTTTACTGCTTGTCGGATCCTAGTCTGCCCGATAATCCAATCGTGTACGCCTCGGAAGGTATGGCTGGTTTAAGGAGAATATACTCGGATGTGGCTAATCATAATACCAGAGTTTTTCAGAACGTCGCAATATGGCAAGGACTATTCGATCGGTCGGAATTGTCGCTTCTTACAAGGACCACAAACATCCGGTGCTAGCGTCGCTCGTTTAGTGGAAGCTTTATCAGAGGGTCAAGAGATATGCGAGACAATTTTGAATTAGTAAGTCCTGGTCGCATAGAGCAAGCGCTTCTCACAACTAACGATATCTAGCCGACGAGATGGCTCACCCTTCATGAACCTACTGATGATAGCTCCTCTCTACGATAACAAGGGTGCCGTTCGATACTTTATCGGCGCTCAGGTCGACATCAATGGACTCATAGAAGGTGGGCGTGGCATCGACTCGTTCGAAAGACTACTTGCACAAGATCGGCATCAAGCACGATATGGCGAGGCAGCCATGTCAAAGACACCACAGGTTGCGCTTGCTGAGCTGAGTAACATGCTGAACGATGACGACATGGAGATCGTCAGGCACTCTGGCCGAGAGATGACTGCAAGAAGACCTAGTGGCGCCAGCACACCAGTCACTACAAGTCAGCGACAAAAAGGTAGGAGGTATGTGGGTATGGACAATCCAGAAGACCGCAATTTGTGGCCGGCACCCAGTCTAGGACCGAGTGGGCGGCTGCCGGGCGTCTTCCAGAATGTGAGTTGTGCATCCTCTTATTCGTGCCTCGTCTGACCTTTGATTAGTATCTCCTCGTCCGACCATATCCGTCACTCCGCATCACTTTTACTTCTCCAGCTCTCCGCATTCCAGGCCTCCTACAATCACGTTTCCTCGACCGTATTGGTGGAGCGCCACACATTCGCGAGGGTATCCTCAGCGCGATGAGCAGCGGGGTTGGCGTCACAGCAAAAGTCACCTGGATACCCATAGCAGGCGAAGCTAGCAGTGGTCGTGGTTCCGTTAGTAGTCGTGGAGGCTACGGCGATCGTCATAATGCCAATGCCAACCAAGATGTCGAAGGTCGCAATCGCTGGATACACTGCACACCACTCATCGGCAGCGACGAGAAAGTCGGCGTTTGGATGGTTGTCATGGTCGAGTCCGAAAATATCACCGGCAGCATCCACACGCAGCAGCAACAACAACAACAGCAGAACCTTCCCGATCGGTCTGGACCCATCAATTCGCCCGTCTACGCCTCCTCATCAAACAAGCTCTACAGCCAATATCTGCGCCGCGAAGATCGTCAAGACAGTATGATTGCCACCGCCCAGCATCAGTTCCCCAGACCAGGCACAAGTCAGACACTGAAGAACAACACGCGTCAAGGTGACCTTTCCAAACAAGGCTCAACACGCAGTCGCGGCACCGCAGCTGACTTGGCACCGCAATCCCCTACATCGGGGCACTTTTCAACCCAAGCAGCGGCGGGTGCCCGTCGTGGCTCAACACAAAGAGGGATAGCACAGCAGCCCGAGATCCGCGCTGGGCCGTATCAGGGTGCCGCGGCAGGTACAGGTACATACCTCAATCACCCTTCCGTCCGCAAACCTACTGGCCACACCATGAGCGGTATGGGCTCTGGCAATCTCACAGGCGCAGCGGCAGCGAGCTATGGACCGCCGCCTCCGCCACCGCCGAAGGAACCCACGAGTGTGCCGTACGGAAGCGTACACGCTATTGGGTCGCCACCGAGGCCGGGAGATAGGCAGACGCATATTGGAGGGGTTGATAGAGAGATGGGAAGGGAGAGGGAGGTCTATGAGCGAAATAAGGCGGAGAAGGAACAGAGAGAGGGAAGAGGGAGGGAGAGAGCTGAAGTGGATGAGGATACGTTCAGGAACTTCTCCTCATGAGGAAAGTAGGTCCAGCCGAGGACGCGGAAGAGCTATTCAGGCGTTCAAGAAGGCTGGGAGGGAAAAAACCAAGGAGAAGAGTGAAAAGCGTGGCGAAGACGCTACGCCTGAAGTCGCGGGACGATATCGTGACTTACAGCTACCATGGTAGGGATCGATCACATCGACGACGGTGCTCATCAGCGGGTACTCGTCTACTGCCGGGAATGTGTATGTATAAAGTTGCTGGTGGATGTTGCTATATATTGCACCAAATAGCTAATCTGATTAACAATGTTGCTAATCTTACTCAAGAAAAGGAAGCGCTGATAGCTGTAGCGTTGCCAACTCGCCTCACCTCATCTCACGACTTGCAGGCCTTGCTTCATCTTTCATCTCGTCCGTAAACTGTGCCTTCCCAAGTTCTCAGTTTGGGTACCCTCCACACCTTCTCAGAAACATCATAGACCTGCCTTCCACCACGATCTCAGTCGAAACTTGGCAGGAAAGAGAGTCTTGTCCCTTGCTTGTGATTATTCATATGGCTATTTGTTCTTGTTTCTTTCTCCTTGTTGGATGCCCTCCAAACTGTACGGCACCCTGCTAGAGACCGAGCGCTGCCAATTTACACCCTCATACAGACTCGTGAGGAGGATAGCTACAAGCTAGGAAAGGCATCTTCTGTTCGCCGAGCCAGACCTCGACAGTAACAACGGATTCAGAGCAGCTGATCAGAGCGGACAGATCGTCTAGAATCGGAGGAGAGGCAAAGTTCGAGCCTGGGGTCACGGATGCGGCAGTAAAGAGTGCGGAGCTGGACACGGAGGAGAGGAGAATGATGGGACAAGAGGATGGGCACATGGTGCGGGGGTGGACGCTGGGCAAAGGGCAGGATCTCGCGGGAAGGTCAACACCTTGAATTAGATTCACGATGGCAAGGGTGGAGGCGTGCGCAGGCAGTGGTTTGGGACCTCAAGTCCTGAAAGGGAGGTCTGGGATGGGAGGGAGGCGCAGGGTTTCAGCACAACGAATCTGCTCACCAGAAGTAGGTCGGTTTGAGGCATCACGTGATCGGCTTTCTCGTGCCCGTGTTGAGGCTGTGTTCGCGGCTGGGATCTCAGTCGCTTGTCTGTTGTCGTGGTTGCTTCTTCTTGTCATACTGCTCGTTGGGTGCGCTACAGTTCGTGCGTGAAGCGTACCCACCAGAGTTGTGCGTTTGTACAGCATAGTCACTTCCTCCTCCACCACCCACGCATTCGCAACCACAGAGAACATGTCATCAGCCACGATAGACCCTGCGACTGGTCTTCAGAAGTACTCCTGTGCTCTGTGCAAAGAGCGCAAGATCAAGTGTGACCGTACTGAGCCGTGTGTTGCGTGTACCAAGGCTGGTGTCGCCTGTATCTTCCGAGCGCCTGAGCCGCCAAGACGACGCAAACGTCGTGACAGTGACGCTGATGAGAGAAAGACCGAGGCGGAGAAGAGGAAGATTAGAAAGTATGAGGATATGCTGAGGAAAGCTGGCGTCGAAGTGCCGAGCGACGAGCCGGGGAGTGGTGCCGTGGCAAGAAGTAAGTTGCTCATTGTACAGCTACCGTAACGCATCTGCGCCGACGGAACCCGGGAGGAGGACAGGCTTAGGAACTGGTTGTGTGTAGCAAGCAAGGCAGCGAGAGTATCGGCATCTGCGGGTTGTGGCCGATTCTGGAAGCTGCACACTCGGCACGCCCTTCGCAGTTCCTCCTTCACTACATGTTTCATTGCTTGATCGAAAACGGAACTGGCTCACAATGTCGAGACGACAAAACGTGCTTTGCGGAAAAACAACCCATAACCCATCCGATGTGTACGCTAATACCTCATTTCGTGTACAGAAACACCTGACTCGCCCCCTCAATCAAGCTCATACCAAACCGTGTTGCACTACGTGCCACCAGCAGCGAGAGCGCCGGTATGCAAGGTGAATTCGCCACATAATAATCTATGCTCACTCAAGCGCAGGAACGTCATCCTCAGCCTTACATCCCAATTGGTAACGCAATGCCACCATTCTCAACTCCACTCACAGGCGATCGAGATGCAAAGCCTGGACATTTAGTTGTCCATGGGAAGAAGACACGCTATGTGGAGAGTAATTTGTGTATGTTACAGTAACGCCACGCATGCCTTCATATCACCTATCTAAACACTCTACTAAATCGCTCTACAGGGAAGGTTGTTAGCGCAGAGGCGTCGCAAGATGCGCTAGAAAGCTCGTCCGATGAAGACGAAGGCCCCGACAGGAACACCAATAGGTCGACAACCGATGTCGGTGGTGGGCTTATCCTTGGCTTCACTGAGGCTGATGAGAGGAGTATTAAACACCCTGATGCTGCGACGATCCTGCGTCTTTGGCAAATTTTCCTCGACAATTGCAATCCGGTGAGATTCTTCATATGCTTTTGTCTACCTTATTCGTATGATCTGATGAAACAAATAGATCATCCACATCATTCATGCTCCAACTCTCCAGTCTGAGATCATTTCAGTGATAGGCAATCCAGATAACATGGCGAAGCCACTATGTGCCATACTCTGCAGCATATACACCATGGCCGTGGCTTCCATGGACGAATGCGAGAGTGTCTTTGGCGAATCGAAAGAGGTTCTGCATGCCAGATATAGTACATTTACACGGCAGGCTTTGGTGAATGCCGCCTTCATGCGCACTTCAGACATTTCAGTACTGGTAGCGTTCGTCCTGTACATCATCTCAATATCGGGCCACTCGGACTTCGAGTCGAGGTAGGTACAGTTGACCCAACAACATGGTGCGCAGCTGACACAACCCTTTGTAGATGGGAGCTCTCAGGAGTGGCAATGAGGATAGCTCAAAGAATCGGGATTCATCGCGATCCGGAAACACTTGGCCTTGACGCTTTTTCGTGCGAGATGCGACGCAGACTCTGGAATCAGCTATGGGTTCTGGACATAAGGTCAGTGTGGTGATCCAAACCTATTATGCAATCAATTGACTTTGTATGAGATGCGCCGAGTTCGCTGGCTGCAAGACGGCCCTCCCTCCAGACTCCGAGAATGTTAAAGCGCCCACCAACTGCTCAGACAGTGCGCTTTTCCCCGGCATGAAGTCTTTGCCACCAGACCAGGACGGCTTCACTGATATGACCTTCATGTTGCTGCGTGTCAAGATGGGCCAATTCCTGCGAGGTCTAAGCGGTTCGCATGGTCTGAAAGGCTGGGACTGGATTATCAGCTCGGATGTGCCGTCGGAGGATAAACAAATTGCCATTGAGCATTGCGAGAAGACATTGCACGAAATCACTCGTTATTGTGATCCAGAAGTTCCGATACAAGCAGCTGCTTCACGTATGGGTCACATTGTGATGGCGAAACTCAGATGGCTTGCAAACCACCCTCGGAAAGGTGCACATGACAAGAAGACAGAAGAACAATTACGATATGCGCTCGATCTCATCGAGGTCGAAGCAAATACACGACTCAATCCTGCCGTGAAGCGATTTATGTGGCATGCCCAAAGTACGTCCTTCTCCTCCGAGCTCTCCTCAAGTCCTCGGTTCTCTAACACACCTCACAGATACCCTCCAATTCGACTCCATCTTCTTCATCCTCGCCGAACTCCGCAAACGCTTCACCGGCGCCGAAATCGACCGCGCTTGGGCCGTCCTCGCCAAAGTCTACGAAGCCACTCCCATCGTCAAGCTAAAGAACTCCCGCCTCTTCTCCGCCCTCCGCCACATGACCCTCGCCGCCTGGGAAGCCCGCGAACAAGCCCTCGGCGCGCAAAGTCACACACCTACACCGACATACATCACGCAGCTTCGCAAGGCGCGGAACAAGAAACTGCGTGCTGCCAATGGTGGGGTGGATCCGGTGATGGAAGCTGAACCGATGCAAGTGGTCCCGAAGCAGGAATATAGTGGGCTGGCCAGTGAAGTGGGCACGGGGAATGCTGGCGCGGCGGTATCGGTGGATAATCCGAGTCCGCTGTATGCGGCGGATATGGATGAGATTGATTGGCAGTTGTGGGATCAGGTGTTTCAGCAGGACCCGTTGGATCCGTCATATGGGCAGTGGATGACCGGGACGTACTCGAATAGGACGTGAGAGCTTGCTGGGGTTTGTCGGCGTATACGATCGAGTAAATAAATTGAAGCTGTGGTGTGACGTCCTACTGCCTGGGGCAAGTGAGGGCAATGCGAGGATATACTAGGGCGGGAATTTGCGCCATGAAGCACGAAGGATACCCAGGGTGGAGTTAGAGGAAGCCCTTTGATGCTGGTGATCAGAAAGGTGGAGTCTAGGACTCATCTCTCGTTTGGGAGGTAACAGAGGGTATTCTGGCACGATTGGAAATGCTTCAGAATTTTCCATTATCGCCAATATGTGTACACTTCGTCTAATTATCGCATAGTTCATCTTCATGCCTCATCACCTCATCCCGCATCGACAGCTTAGACCTAGCCGTACTCACCACCACCTCTTCCCGTTCCTAAGCATGTCCCTCGATAGCTCTCGGTTCATACGGCTCGTTGAGGCGCTCAATCTCCTCTTTTGTAAGCGTCTTACCTTTGACCCCGATCGCCTCGTCGATCCTCTTCTCACTGCTGAAACCAATGATAGGGCTCGCCACCTGCGGGCCAATCCATGCAAGTGCGACCTGGGACATGGTCCAGCCCTTCTCCTTTGCCAGCTTTTCGACGCGGTTGATGATTTCTATCTGCGTCTTGGTGAGATCGCCCTGTTCCTCGGAGCGAGAGGTCGACTTGTGTGATGATACAGGTCGAGCCAAACGACCCGCGTTCAACGGTCCCTTCACGATGATTAGCAGACTCGTCAACCTGAGGTCCGACAGCCCATATAAAGCTTAGCACTCACCCAAGGAATCAAGCCAACACCGGTGAAGTCACACAGCTTGTTCATCTCGCGCTCCTCTTCACGATACAACAGACTGTAGTGATTCTGCATACTCACAAACTTCGTCCACCCATTCTTCTCGGCGGCAGCCTGGTACAATGCGAATTGCCACGCCCACATACTGGATGCACCGATATAGCGCACCTTTCCAGACTGGACAACATCGTGGAGCGCTTTCATGGTCTCTTCGAAGGGTGTGGCCTTGTCGCAACGGTGAATCTGCAGAAGGTCGATGTAATCTGTCTTCAGGCGCTTCAGACTCGCATCGACGGCGTTGAAGATGGCACCGCGGCTGAGACCACCCTGGTTGACGTAGTCCTTAGCGTTGGCAACCATGGCGTCGCGGCCTGAGGTCTTGGTGGCCGGGGTCTCGCCGACGTAGGCGAAGCTGGAGGTTGTTAGTCTGCGGGCTGGGAATGATTGCTGTGGCGCGATAGCGGATGAGGGGAGAGTGAGACACGTACAGCTTGGACATTATCACGAGTTTGTGGCGGGGGATGGAGTATTTCTCGATGGCCTTTGCAATGATTTCTTCCGAAACACCGTTGGAGTAGATGTTGGCTGTATCCCAAGTGTTGAGACCTTTGTCGTAGGCATACTTGAGCAGGGGGAGTGCCTAAGAGCTGTTAGAACTCGTTCGACAGCCGGTGCTCACCAATCTCAAGAGCTTGCTTACCTCTTCCTCCTCAATGACCCATGGTGCCCCTGTGATAAATCAGTCTCGAATGCTTGAAGAAGACACTTCGGTCGACCTGTACATACACTGCTTGCTACCAAAGCTCATACAACCAAAGATAGGGACGGAGACTCGTAGACCACTACTGCCAAGACGCTTGTACTCGACCTTGGTGGCCTCGATCGACTCGGCGATATCATCCTTTCCAGACATGCTGCGATAGTGTTGTAAGGGTCGAAGGTAATTAGATATCACGGGGCGAGGTTGTACTGTACGTATACTACAGATTGATCTTGCTGAGAATCGGAGGATCTTGCTCATAGGATCTCTTGAAGCTTGTGAATTCAGAAGAGAGGGGCAATGAAAGGCTGGAGGCGAGAGATGTCACTGATATAGAGGAGAGAGGTCGAATTGCGGGGTAGCATACTCCGCACTGCTGGATCCGGCAGCTCTCTGCACCAAATGCAGGGCGATTGCGGGGCCGTTTAGGCTGAAGCGATTTTAACGACAATCCGTCGTCATAATCGTGAAAGTTGGTGATCGTGGATGCAACATAATAGTCGTCTCCTGATCTTCCTGAGGTCTTCTAGACGACGAGGCTTGTTCTCGTATGACCTAGCAGCCCATCACCTCCAAGCAGCATACGGTGGCAACAGCCATGAGTACACCAAACATCTATCACCTCCGTCGCGTGGCTCCCGCTTCAGCCAAACCATGTTTCATCTGTTACAAGTCCACCGCGAGCTGCCTCATCACTCCCGACAATCGAGACTTCTTCTACGTGTGCGATGGACACCTGAAGGACACCGGCTTCGCGTCGCCAATAGTGGACAAAGACGCCGAGGAGGCTAAGAAAAAGAGGGAAGACATGGCAAAGGCTATAGAAGAGGTCAAGAAGGAGTACGAAGAAAAGCAGAGGAAGAAGAAAGATAAAAAGGACAAGAAAGACGATGAAAAGAAGGACAGCAAGAATGAGGAGCAGAAGGACGAGAAAGAGCGTGATGAGAAGGTAATGAAGGTATTCAGCCTTTCGCGGTCTCCTGCTGAAGACAGTACTAGATCAAGGCGCTCGAATCCAATGGCACAACAGAGACGAAGGCAGACGAGCCGAGAGTTTTTGCGCTTCACAAGTACGTCTATAGATTTTTCAGGGAGTTTTCACGCAGAACCAAGTTATTGACCATACACTGTTCAGGAGTATCCTTAAGATGAGGATAGCAAAAGCACAGCAAGCCCAACGAGCCAAACGTCAAGTAGAGGCAGCAAAGAACCCAATCGCGTTTCCTGCGGTGCCTAAAGGCGTGCCTTGATCCTGCGATATGCAACGAAGTAGTCATGAACAGGAAGCGAATGGATCCGCCGAGCTTATTCCGGATCGACGCTCATTGGTCTCTGATCCATGTGCGACGCTCGCCCCCGCTGTCAGCTTGACGATTCATTCCTCACAGCGCTATTCTCTACACATCATACGCCATTATCGTTCTAGTCTACTGACTGCAGTGATTATCACCTGGTCATGTCTTCCGTTCATACTGTTAGTCAGGCACCTGATGGGACGAAATTATGGATCCTGAAGCTGCAGAATCTGGAGGTTTATTTCCCCCCTCCAAGCTTCCCTCTTGGGGTTCTGTCCAGGTACTGACCATTTGGCACCAGGCCGATGAGGCATGGATGATCCGAGGAGGCGGGACATCCTTGGCGTCTGACCTAAACCCGCCACACAAGCGCCGGGAACTTGTGGTAATCAGTGCATTGATAGAGCATCCAGTGGAAGGCCTGCTTCTGTTTGAGTATGCTTGCCCAATGCACTTCCGGTGGTCCTGATACTGATATATCTACAGAACTGGCTGTGGTGTGGACTATCCCGAGCAGGTTGGCGCTCCAGCGAATGACATCTTCGCACGAGTGAACCATCACGAAGATCAGGAGCTCGACAAAGCAATAGCCAAATGTGGGAAGGACATCAAGGATGTTAAGGGCGTCATCATGGGTCATCTGCATCTCGACCATGCTGGAGGTCTTCACCATTTCAAGGGCACTGACGTCCCCATCTACGTCCACGAAGCAGAACTCAAGCACGCCTACTACTGCGTCGCAACCAAGACTGACCCTGGTGTCTACTTTGCGAAAGACCTTGACCCTAACCTCAACTGGAAAGCAATGCACGGCGACTCGTGGGAGCTCGCACAGGGTGTCATCATGCATAAGAGTGCAGGGCACACGCCTGGTCTGTGCATCATGCAGTTGAATATGCCAAAATCAGGCACGTGGATCCTGACCTCCGATCAGTATCACGTCAAGGAAAACTACGGCGGCACTCCTCAGGGCTGGCTGGCTAGGGATCATGATGCCTGGGTCAAGTCGGATCAGATGATCAGGCAGATGGCGAGGACGACTAACGCCAATGTTGTGCTTGGTCACTGCAAAGAGACTCTCGAGAAGTATCAAGTCGCTCCTCATTGGTACGATTGAACTTGCGAAGCGAGTTGTGGCAGTGTAGACGATGATTGAGGCACAAAGCTCAGATTACTGAGAGGTCGGCTTCGTCCTGGTTTGCTGCTGGATATTGACAAAGCATGTATGAGCGCGATTCGAAGAGCTAGCGAACAGCAACAATGTGATTGAGATTGCTCATGGAGAGTGCCGTGCGTGTTCTATGCCCAGCTTATTTGCTACGATTGTTGAAAAAGCATGGACGAGCGCGATTTGATGGAATAGTCAAGGTACGAAACCGCTCGAGAAACCCTGAGTGGTACCACGTCAAATCGGCGAGTAGTCACTGCCTGAAGCTCTTCCAATATCTGCTATTCTCAATGACTAGCGTAATTCATAAAGCTGCAATGCAGCATGCGTACGATATCCAATACCGTACTTCTACACGATCGCCCGAGCAAACGATTGCCTTGCCACTACCGTGGCTCATTCGCCGATAATATGTACAATTGTTTCAAGATGACCCAATGTATGCTGTTCCCGATAATAAAGAAAAAGAATACCTTGCCTCACTCAAGCATCAGTCTTCGCGTCTGGCGCAGAGACTGATGCCGGGGAGGGTACCGGTGCCGATACAGGTGCAAGCACTGGAGCCGGCGCTGGCGGTGTCGCCGCTACAACATTTACTTGCACTGGCGTCTGAGTTCTCGATGGAGTGTGGACTTGTGTCGGTGTAATAGCGCCATGCATCGCACCAGACTTTGCTGGAGTTGCTGCTGGTGTAGCCTGCTTGATGCTGCTGAGCTCGGATCCCGTCCCGCTCTGTCCTCTCTTGCGGCCGAAAAAGCTGTGTCCCATCATGCCGCTGCTGTTTGGCCGACTGTTCTCCGCGTGATGAGTATCGCTTGAGTTGTTGCTATTCCCGGCAAATCGGGCGAAGATACCATGACGCTTCGGCTTCGCGTCATTGAGGCCGACCTCCTCAAATTTGTCGGCATGCTCGTCTGCCGTGTCAACTGGTTCTTCCGGTTGCACAGACGGAGCATTCATCTGGACTGTCTTTGGTGTCTCTGCAGTAGCTGTGAATGCTTCTGTCGATGGAGTGTGAAAGCGAGGGGGTTGGAAAAGGTATGATGACTTTGCGTGGAGGGATGGCGTCGTCGCAGAGGAACTCGACCTGGTCATAGAAGGTTGTGTCGAGATGGATTGGCTGGATGGCAAACGCATATGACGGACGTCGAATGACTGGCGAGGACGAATCGATGGTGAGGCTTCGATTATGGGAGAGCGTGCAGAGATGTCCTGGACAAAGCATTAGAAATGGGCGGATAGAGGCCCAGCGCATTACTCACAAATGATCTTCTGTACGAATCGAAGGACTCTCTTGAGATATTGAAAGGCTCGTTCTCATCTAAGACATTGCGTCTGCTCGACTGGCCAGACCTGCTCGACCATGTAGACCAGAAGCTCTTATTCTCTGTTGGTGATGGCTATTCCGGTCAGCACATTTGCCATTGCAAGTGAGATTACGATAAGTGCTTACAGGAAGGTAAACACCACTGTCATTGATCTCTATTTTGCCATCAGCATTGGTGAGTTTGGGCAGTAGGCTCGACTGTTCTCACCTGATAGCTTGTACTCGATAGGCTCAGTCTTGGCCTCTGTAGACTTGGTGTCGGAGCTATTCCTGCTCAATACTCCTGGCTGAGGGCTACTCAGGCGCGCATTCTCATCGATTACAGGCTCGACCGCACGTCGGAAAGGATTGCGAATGATAGGCATGGTAGATGTGTGTAGGTAGTTTTTCAAGTGATGCGATTGCGATTGATGGAGGACCTCTTGTCAGACCTAGCGGCGGAGTGTGCTTCCGTCGAGATCAGATGATCGGTCGCAGGTCTCGGCAATTATGTCTTCTCTTGGCTCAGCGATGATGGGAGATAGCTGCTCTGTCGTGGAATTGATGCGGATGAGCAATGGTATATGCGTTGCGGTATGTGAATATGGCGGTGCGATATTATGCGGTGGTGCTTGAAACTGGACGTTCGTGATGATGTTCTGACCTCCGGCGGCGCAATGGGAGGAAGGGGGGCACGGGCGTATGACGCTACTCCTTTTGGAGGCTAGCTCGGATCGACCGGAAGGAGGCTGAAAATTGAAGGCGACACTTTTCAACGACACCAGTAAGGCCGAGATATCGTTTTGCGAGGAGTGAGCGGACGTAAGAGATGTGAAAAGCTGCTTTGATATACTTTACAGCGAAAGTATACTGTGCGATGTTGTTTGTATGTGTCAGTGTTTCCTAGGGGTAGGGGCACTGTAATGGGCTTTCGCGGTATCCACTTTCTCCGCAAGAAACCTCAGAGCACGCACCATCTTGAAAAGGATGGAACACATCTGAGGTAGGTAGATCGTTGGAGAGGACAAGACGTAGAGCTGGTAGCGGTCTCTCCATACTATCGTCAATCCCTGCTAAGCCTGAGCGCATTGTCCCATCTTCCGGTCACCGTAGTCCGCGTCCGCGCTACACCTGAGAGCGTGACACCATGGACTACCTAGTCCGATTCGCGCACGTACATGAAACGTTCAGAAAGCCTGAGCTCGAGTCTCTAGCCGCCCTTGCAGATGTCAAATTGAACGTTATTCACTACTCTACTACTGTTGGTCATTTGTGCTTCGCAGTATCTGGCCAATCGTGCTAATAGTGTATAGTCACCCTTTTGTGTTGTTCGACTAGAGTCTGAGGAGGCAGCCAGAGCGCTGATTGCTCGGTCCATCCTCGCCCAAAGTATCTTCGAGCTATGGGGTGCGGGCAAGGATGACAATGACTTGATCAACAGTGTCAAGAACAATGCCGCGATCAATGCAAGCCAATATCATGAGACTTTTAGGTTCGACTTTGACAGCTTCAAAGTCAAACGAACCATGTCGGAGCAGCGGGAGTTGATTAACGCATTTTCATTCCTGCCATTCAAAGGCCAGGTCAAGATGAAGGATCCCGAACTACAGATTTGCATTTTCGAAGAATGCGAAAAGCAAAAAAACAGTCCAAATAAGGTGTATCTCGGCCGCCGTATCGCCACTAGCGATCGAGACTCTATTCACAAATATGATTTGAAGAAGCGCCACTATATCAGTCGGACATCAATGGAGGCTGAGTTATCCCTTGTGACTGCCAACATGCTTTTAGCAGCTCCTGGCAAGGTTGTGTTCGACCCATTCGTAGGAACTGGTAGCTTCACAGTCGCTTGCGCTCACTTCGGTGCGTTAACACTCGGCGGTGATATCGATGGTCGAAGTATCAGAGGTACTCCAGGCCGAGATTTGCGCAGTAACTTTCAGCAATATGGACTTATGGACAATCTTTTCGACAGTATAATCTCGGACCTGACGAATACACCAATACGAGCAGTACGATTCCTGGATGGCGTTGTCTGCGATCCGCCATATGGCATTCGCGAAGGACCCAAAGTGCTCGGATATCGCGAAGGCAAGGAAGCGGTACTTGTCATGATCGATGGCGTGCCTGCTCATCTGTAGGTTATCGTTATCTCCTCCTTACTGTGCAGTGCTGATCTTCCTCGCCAGACGACATGGTTACATTGCACCAAAGAGACCATATAGTTTTGACGACATGATGATGGACGTCTTGGACTTCTCGTATCTCATGCTTGTCGATAATGCACGATTGTGTATGTGGATGCCGACTGCCAATGATGATGACATAGAGCTTGCTATACCGACACATCCTGGCTTGGAATTAATCAGCGTGTCTGTCCAACCATTCAACAAGTGTTCGTAATGTCCAAGCTTCTGAATGATTCAAGCTGACTTCATCCAGGGGCACGAAGACTGCTCACCTACCGCAGGATTCCCGACAGCGAGCTTGATATTGATAGCACTTCCCTTCAGCGGGAAAAAGCTGTCGGCGTAACGGCGGACGAGCTCAACAAATTCCGCAAGAAGGTGAGCTATATTCTGCAATGGCGTCGCAGTTTTGCTGACTTCCATAGTACTTCGACGCCTTTCGGGCGGAAGAGGCCAATGACCAGACGTGACACGTTCGCTACAGCTTCTCCAGCAGACGTTTGGCTGGGATATCGTTATCTGCCATAGATAACAGGTCCTTGGCAAGTTCTATACGTATGGCAGCCGACAGCTTCACTCCATCATCATCATCAAGCTCATCTCGCTGGCCGCGGCCGAACATTGTCCAGCTTTTTGCACTGAGTTCGAGTACCCGACCGTCGGTGCGAGGAATAATGTGCCAATGGACATGTGGGACAATCTGCGCTGCTTGTGCACCTACCTCAAAGTCAGCACTAGCTGTTCACGGTGAAGGGGTAAGTTATACCATTATTCTGCACCACATTCCAGTCACCACCTGCCCTTCCCAATGCTCTCATGACTGCTCGGCTAACGATTGGTAGCCATTGTCCAAGCGAAGCACCCTCGTGGCCTCGCAAGTCACCAAGCTTTTCCCTATGAGTTCTCGGAATGACAAGAACATGGCCGGCAGTCATCGGCATGATGTCTAGAAATGCCATGACGCTCGGAGTGCTCAATATTAAGTGGCAATTTGGGGTCAATTTCGTGGAATTCGGACAAGCTGGTGTCTCTGGATCGAATGGGGGATATGAAGTTGCTATCAAGCAGAACGGACATGGTGGTTGTGTAACCATTTGTATATACCAAAGCGGGCTGGATGAGACGATGCAGATGGTGATCACCAAAAGTCATGAAAACCTGGGG
>Ga0058702_10000349_pt1 | contig 21263 bp, 17 predicted proteins | sample AgamicOrSfe_FD_83781 | JGI IMG/M metagenome (GOLD analysis project Ga0058702, IMG submission 83781) | Agave microbial communities from Guanajuato, Mexico - Or.Sf.e | ecosystem: Host-associated > Plants > Phyllosphere > Phylloplane/Leaf | place: Guanajuato, Mexico | collected 2012-05-30 | reverse complement strand
TTAAACCGCCTGATCATCGCCCGCCTGCCCCTCGCTCTCCCACCCATAACCTCCACCCCGCTGCTCTACACAATCGGCCTAACCGCTTTCGCGGCCGTATATACAACCTTTGAAGAAGCTTGGACGGCAGCTCTATCCTCCTCCTCCGCCACAAATCCACCGCCTCTCACGCCAGACCTCCACTCTGCATTATCTTTGCTGTTCGACCCACGTATAAGGCGGACAGAGGCGCTGAAGCGGGACATCAAGGCACTGCGGGCGGTGCTGCGTACACGGAACCGCGACGGGCATCGACGAGAGCGAGCGCGAGGGCAAGAGGATGCAGAGGCAGAGCTGGACCTGCTAGATGGGGTACAGCGCAACCTCAGCACCTCTTTCACGACACATATTCGCTCCGCAATCGCGGCGCGCCCGCACGTCGTGGTGGCGTATGCGTGGGTCATGTATATGGCGCTGTTCTCGGGCGGGCGGTGGATACGGATGGGTTTGAGGGAGGCGGGACCAGAGTTTTGGGGGCATTCAGATCACAATCAAATCGGTCAGGAGCAGGGAACGGGAGAAGGGCTGGGCTATAGCTTCCTTATGTTCGACGGCGACCAGGATGGCGAGGATGTGAAGGCGGAGTTCAAGGCGCAGCTGTTGAAGGTAGAAGAGTGCATGAGTGAGCAGCAGCGGGAGGAGGTGGTGCTGGAGGCACGGTATATTTTCCAGGCGTGTAATGAATTGGTAGAAGAGCTTGATGCATGGTTGGCCACGCCGTTGCAGACGAAGATCGAGAGCGGGAGCAAGGGGACGCAGGAAACGCAGGAGATCATGGTCACAGCAGGTACAGCATCGAATTCGACTGTGCAGAAGAAAGCGCAAAGTGGTATGACAACAGCAGCTGCACCGCTGCTGCTTGCCTTAGCGCTCGTACTCCTTTTCATCACCATGTCCGAGCCAGCGAAGCGGCTCTTGGCATATACCGGGTATGCTTATTCCTACGACTGAAGATGAGCCGGAGTCGAGTTCACCTGCACGGTGTACGACCACGATACGACAAGCGATCCGCAAAGGCATCCCCGGTTGCACATCCACAGAAGCTGCGTCACAGTACTACTTAGACGGTACTTTGCCTCGACGAGCCGTGGCGCCATGCTACCGCGCAGTATTGACGATACGTCATTGCAGCGGCTTCGTGATTCCTAGTCCAGAGGCAACATAGCCGGCGGCACGGATGCTCGTCTGGCGACGACATGCCAGCTTCAGCGACGAGATTGAACCTGGGTCAGCTACATACCATTACCAGATGGTCGACAGTTTCTCGAATCTACGACATCTCCCGACAGCATGACGCATATCATGCCATATCAGAGCTAGACATGGCAGAATAGACATAGACCATAGACTTAGATAACTACGACCTTTCACGGCGCGAAACCTAATAATGAACAATTAGCCAACAGGATCATGTTGATATCCAGAACAACCAGAGCTTACGTTCTGCATCCAGCAATGTCTTCTCTTCCCAGCTTTCTGTAATCCATATCTCGTTGACGATTCGTGGGAGTTGCCTGGTCCTATACCTCGTTAGTCTGACAATTTCATCACTTCATGGTTGTTCGTACCTGTTCATCTGCATCCTAATCTCCCTCGCGCGCACATGCGGCTCGTTGATACTCGAAACAACAACATGCGTCACCGCCTCGTCCCCGATCTCCGCAGCGACCTTTCCACCCGCAAACCGAAACAAATTCTCCACTGCGCTCAAATCCAGCCGTGTCCGCATCGTCGTCCGTGCCTCGTCACCATTAAGATCCATGTCATCTTCATTCTTGACGCGTACCGTCCCCTCTTCCTGATCAAACCACGCCACACAGCCCTGAAACATCCAGCCGCTCAGTCCTTCAAACCCGCATCCACGCTCCTGCAGTTCGTCCATGAAGTTGCTCAGGTCCGGCTTTTCTTCGACGGTCTGAGACATTGCAGCAAAGATTGCGCGGAGTTCGTCTACGTCAGTAACGTCGCGGGCATAGCTGTCGTTCCATTCGTCAACAGCAACTAACCCTTGACCCGTGACGGCGTCCATGCCCGAGTCAAGATGGTCAAGGTCCTTTTCAGCCGCGAAGAAGACGTGGCGGTCTCTTTCAAATGGGAGGGCTAGTGGCACGGACTCGTTTCCAGCAAGTGCGGCATCTCGCCTCGCTTGGTTGATGCAATCAAAGAGCCAGACCGGGCGGAAGATGCTCTGTTCGCCGCGCTTGACCATTGAAGCTACTTTGACCACGTTTCGGTCGGCTATGCAGATGATGTTCGGGGCTGCGGTGGGTGCTTGGTAAATCGCACCGCCATGGTGCTTGACGAGAGCTTCTAGTTCCGCTTTCTCTTTCTTGAGCGGCTTGTCGGACGGGCTCATAATGTAGAAGGACAGACCGTCGAAGACGTGGGTGGAGAAGTCATTGTCGGCAAATCGAATCTCTTCAGTCGTGGCACCGGCGATGACGAGGGCTTTCTTTTGACGTGTGGTTGCCTTGCGTTTTTTTCTTCGCGCGTCGTCGATGACGAGTTTCTTCTCGCTGACTTCCTTCTCAACACGTTGCTTTAAAACGAAGAATTCTGGTATCGTCAAAGCGGTCTTCCAATCCTTATCCGGTCTTAATGCCTTGAAACGTGGAAACCTCAACGTGATATTCGCTCTGAACTGAGGACTTCCACCAGTCGAAGCTGCCTTTACCGAGACCACGAAACTCTCATCAGGGCGAATCCATTGATCAGGACGCTCAAATTGTCGATCCTCTCCACCTAGCTCAATGTATTCGGTTGGTGGTCGTTTCGGGTCCCAGTCATGCCATTTTCCTTCAGTCTGATGTCTGATTGTTGCGTAGTCGGAGGCACTGAAACCACCGCCTACCTTGAAGAAAGAGTAGAACTTCATCGATTCAGACGTTGTGCCTGGTCCGGTATAACGAAGGCCACACATGAAGCTGGAATGATGTCCACCACGTTTACCGGAGCCAAAGTAGCCGCCAAGGACTAGGCAGTCAAGATCTTCGCCATATTCTGTCATATACTCCGGCTTGACTTTCATCCAGTCGTCATTTCTTTCGTTGAGCCTGTACGCAGCTCTAGGGTTCTTTAAGACCAGGCCTTCGGCGCCAATGTCAATCACCTTACGCAGGAGATCTTCAACTTCTCTAGCAGTGGAAGCTTCAGTCTTGTCGTGTATTTCCAGCCGATTCGTGACGGGTCGGATGGCTCCTTCCAGCGCCTTTCGGCGCTCACGCAAAGTATAGCTTGTCAGTGCGACGTCGTTAAGCATCAGGATGTCGAACACCCGATAGACAGGTCTTTCGCCTGTTCCGAAAGGATTCTTCTGCTCCGATAGCGCTGCTGTCTTCAAGGTGCCGCATCCGACAATCTTATTCAGCACAGGATTCCAGGTGATCATTTCACCGTCAAGGATAATGTTCCTGACCCCACTGTCAAATGCATCTCTCAGGTGGCGTGTCAATGCGCTGTTGTCGTCAAAGAAACCGTTCCCATAAAGGTAGGTGTAGTCCTTGGCCTTCCTCGACCAAAAGGCAAACCTTTTACCTCCAGGGACGCTGGGATCCTCTATCATATGCAGCTGCATACGTTCGCCGTCCAACTTATCTTCAATCCAGAAGATGCGATCCGTCTCCGTAGGACGCATTTTCTGAACGAGTTTCTCCATGTCGTGCATTTGGAACTGAGCTAACTGTGGCTGGAAGCATTGCATCAAGGTAATGTCGGCGTTATCTCCAGCTAATCGAGTTCCTGGATCGTACAATTCCCAGCAGACACGACGTAGATTCGACGAAATATTGAACAGTGTCTCCGCATCCGGATGCCATATGTCAAAGAAAGTCTTCTCTGTAGCACCAATCTTCATCTGGCGTAAAATCAGTCGTATTAGCCATAACATTTCCTCGGCATTCATCCTGTTATAGAACTCTTCCAGGATAGGCTGCTGGTCCGACTCTTTCCCTGCCAGAGACAGCTCGTCTAGCTTTAGATTGACATCAGCAATGGTCATATCACCGAACTCAGTCTTCATTGCTCGTTTTTGGAGGACGTCATAGCATCTGCCTGCAAAGTCTCCAGTAGAGCTACTCGTTGCTTTCTGACCAGGCAGCTTCCAATTGATGAGATTGTAACCGTCTTCGCTGTGCTTATCGATCCTCAAGATCTTGACGAGCAGCTTCCCGATGGTCTTCTCTGTGTGCTAAGTCAGTCCAGCTCAAAAGCGTCATTTTTGACCCAGACAATATTACCTTTCAGGCCATACATTGACCTCTCCCGGTCTCGATCCGGGATAATGAGGCGGAATGCCGGAAAGATATCATCACCAACGTTCTTTCGCCACCTCGCGATGAAGCGTTCGATGAGCTGCCTCCTAGCCTCACCTGGGGTCAGTGTTGACGGACCGTGCGGCCCTTGTTTCTTTCGTGCAATCGCTGGCCCTGCTGGCTTCTGTCTGTTCTGGAGAAGCGGATTGAAGAGTGTCGTAAAAAGCTCATGAAAAGGGAACGTTGTTCCATGATTATGTGGTCGATGGGGGTACTTTTCCTCAAGTTCCTGCTCAGTCAGTGTTTTCGAGTGGTTTTGCTGCTGCTGGCTAGCAAGGCCAGCAGTATCAGCCATATCAGCATCGTCATCCATGTTGGACAGTGGCAGAGAGATAAAGAGGAAGTGATTGATTGAGGACTATATACACGTCGCAGATGACGGCAGTGAGGCTTGTTACCGGCCGCGTATGGCGAAGTGCATGCTTTGATCGGTCTTCTTTCAATGAGTTGAGGTCACATTCTCTCCGCCACTATGTCGATGTTGTCGAGCAGTCAGGAAGTGCTGTGAGGTGAAACGGACCATGAATCAGCAGAGGGTACTCGTAGTCGAGGAGATCACGTGTCTGTCGTCGCAACGTCTATCACAGCAAGGCTGAAACGACCTTGTCTTCGCCTTGTTCATTTTTAAGAAAGCTTCTTCCTCTGTATCCGTGACAATGATATAACATCTTCGTCACCATCAGGCTGCTTGCTTCCCAGACTTTGCACTATAATATTGTGCCTCAGCCCACTTGCTCTGCGAGAGTGACGAGCAAAGAAACAGCAGTCTCACTCAAATGTCTCTCAATGAGCAATGCGGATAACAAGGCAGCAAACGCCCGGAATGCAGCTCTTGCAGGAGCGGCACTGGCATTTGCCAAGCCGAAACCTGCAGTAAATCAGAAGAGCGTATCAGGAGTGCCATCGAAAGAACGAAGTGCTGCTGCTGCGGCGTCACTTGCTCATCTACGTCCGGCGCCTGGACCAATAATCAGGCCAGCTCTAACGACGAATCCTTCTGCTCCTTCCCTCCGTGCTGCGGGTCTTGTTGTGGCCCGCCGAGAGCAGATAGCCAGGGCTGGCACGTCTACCGAAAGCAGGCCATTCAGTAACCTGGCCGTACGGCCTGCTCCACGGCCAAGTTCTGTTGTTGTTGATCTCTTAGAACGCAATCGCTCGGTATCACCGTCGAATATCGCTGCAGCACTCGCTGCTTCAAGGCATTCATCGATATCCAAACATGAGACCACTCCACTATCGTCGCCACAATACATTGTACCACAAAGATCTGATCTCGCTTCAGTCGTGTACGAACATCGAATATCAGAACCTTTCAACAGCACTGGAGTCAGCGATGTACAGACGTGGCTGGAGAGCATACAGCCTAGACAAAACCGAGCTATAGGCGAAGCAAGTGAAGCTCATCGCGGGAGCTCCAGCTCAGGCCGAGGAGTATTTGAACGATCACAGACATACTCTCCGCAAGTGCCCGCCAGCAACGATGCGTCAAGCCAAAACTACGGCTTGGACGGCGCTCGTCTGTCACGAGGACGCTCGACCCGGCGTATAGTCTCACAACCTGCAAAAATTCCTGCCATCGATATTGACGTTGCATCACCACAGAAACATGTTCGAACTCCGGAAAGTAATTTGCAATATGAGCAGACCGAAGTCGAGAGTACGTACAGTGCTTCAGCATACTCGGAAGCAGGCATCAATGATAACGAGATTTCGCGACTACATCCGCAAGAAGAAGATTACTTCTTCAGACACCTTCACAATCTGCCATCCCTGTATACCACCTCCTTGAGTCTCGCTGTCCAACCCAGCACAGCAGCACCAGGGCCTTCATCTGAATCCTGGACCCGACCAAGCGACGCTCACTCAAGACGGCACTCAATTGCTCCTACTTTGCGACGATATAACCCCGACCTCCGCCTCTCGACCTGGGCTTCCACAGTCGCCGCCCAACCCTCGCCTCCTACGCACTACCAACACCCACAACAATCTCGCTCCGCCTCCAGCCACGCCTCCCCTTCCCGGCCCCCTCCCACTCCTTTCTCCAACACCCTCTACATCGGCCGTCCCTCCGGCGACTACAGCCACAGCTCCGCTCCTTACCTAGACCTCCCGCGCCCCAGCCACGAAGCCACGCGTCCCCGTACCCCGAGTCCCAACAAGTCCCTTCGCCCAACCCTACGCAAAGACGCCTCTTCCACCAGCGAAGAAACCGAGAATCGCCACAAACGAAAACACTTCTACCAGCGAAAACACCCGCATAAACACCATGAGGGAGATCGGAAACGCTGGCGAGATGCGATCACGCTAAGAGAGCGAAAGAGATATGAGGGCGTTTGGGCGACGAATCGAGGTAATTTTCTCGATCAAGCGGCTACCGTGCTTCCGCGTACTCCGCCTTCGACCACGCATGCCACTGCGACATCTGCCAATGTCTCATCACTAATCGTCCGTGATATATGGTCGCGCTCGCGCCTTCCCGATCATGTCCTCGAAGAAGTGTGGGAGCTCGTTGACCGCTCCAAGGTTGGGGCGCTGGATCGCGAGGAGTTTGTGGTGGGTATGTGGTTGATAGATCAGCGGCTCAAGGGGCGGAAATTGCCGGTCAAGGTCAGTGGGAGTGTCTGGAATAGTGTCAGGGGGATCTATGGCATTAAGGTAAAGGTTAAGGGATGAGGTAGGGTGAGCAATAACGTAGAAGAGGGAGGCGGGGACCGAGGAGTGGCGTTATGGATAGAGGGGCTATGGGATAGGAAGGCACGATTGTATGTCATGTTTGAACGCTCAATTGACGAGAACGGAGCACATCGGGATCCGGGATCACGAAGCTGTGGATGAAGAGCTTGTACAGTGCGACAACTTTGTTTCAGTAGCCTATTTTGGACAAGCTACCTGAATGTTTCTCTCATCATTTGAGGACGATGACGAAAGCTGGGCTGCACTCTCTTCTCAGATGCCTCTCGTCCGAACACCGTAAGTATCCATGCAAATGTGCCATCATTGTGTTCATGAAAGCCTTTTCTTCGTCCATCATCATGCATATCATACGTCATCTGCAGAATCTCTGCTTTTCATCATTCTCATGATGCATCGGATCTCTGGAGTCCCCGAGATCAGATCGCTCTTCCACCCTCCCTCATGTCCTTTTCAGTCGCCTTAACCATGTCCCCCATCGTCGCCATCATGAACTCCCAATACGCAGACCATACAGGCCTTGTCCCAACTGTCCCAGCTGCTCTACCAGCTGCAGATGCTCCAGCTGCGGCGCCAACAGCGCCCTTAGCCGCTGCATCACCAGCACCAGGCACCTCACCCGGAAACAACCTCCCGAGCTCCAGCGTAACCTTGACCACGCCCCTCTTCGCCTCCTCTGCCTTCTCAATCTCAGGCCGCACCGCCGTGTCTTTTGGTCTGAAACTGAGCACGACTTTGAATGGCTCCGCCACAGCGTCCAGTCTGCGGATCATGTCGTCCGGACTTGCAGCCGCCAATTTCGGCAGCATGAGGTTGCTTAAGGTCTGAATGGCGCGGTCGTCTGCCACACCGGCAATAGCGCGCTCGAATAGAGCAGCACGCTGCGTGTCGTCTGCAAAGAGGCGGGCCGACGCGATTTCCATGAGTGAATATAGTGTCTCGTAGGCGTTCTTGCGGACTTCGAGACCGTCATCGACGGTGTGCTTGAAGGGGCCCATGCTGACTTCGCGAATGAGTGAGGGGTCTTTGTGGGCTTGGTCGAGCACGAGGGGAAGGAGGATGGAAAGGTGAGGGAGTAGGAGATGTGACTTGTTGCGCACTGCGGCTGCGAATGTGGAGAGTGCGAGGCGACGGTTCTCGACATCGGAGTCGCGCAGAACTGTGGTGAGGACGTCTGTCATGATTGGACGGAAGTCCTTGTCGTAGGTACTGTCTGTTGCGGTGAAGACGTCGCGGAAGGCAAGGATGGCGATACTGCGAACCGAGGAAGCTTGGTCGTTGAGAAGACTCTGTCGACTGTTAATAAATCGTTTATATGGAAGACGAAGTCGAATAAACTTACCTGCAAAGCTGTCAAGTATGTCGGCGGGTCAATCATGACAAGGTTCGCCACACACTCTGCGCCGAGCGTGCGGTTGTCCTCACTCTGGCGAGAGGCCGACAGTGCAGATTCCCAGAGCGCACCAGCAAATGGCACGATCTCGGTGTCGTTCTCATTGTGTTGCAACAACTCACGAATAGCATGAAGTCCAAGATACTGCTCGTCCGGCTTTTGCTTGATCCTGTTGAGTATGGCAGGTACCCAGCTCTTGACGTTGCCATGTCCGGCAGCTGCGCGACCCAGTGCATTCGCTGCAGCGAGAGATACATCTGGTGAGGTGGAGCTGAAGTAAGTGATGAATAAATCAGTCTCCAGTCCTGCCTGTGAGCCTGATCGAATTCCAATCTCTCCTAGTACAGCAAGGGCAAGACTTTTACGTCTATCGTCTGGTGTCGATTTCAACTCCTTCAAGAAATCGTCAATCTTCACATCAACACTCCTGCCACCAGATACAACCAGAGCTCCGATCAGCTTGCCGATAACAGAGGGTGATGCATTGATACCGATATCCTTGAGAAGCCTGTGCAGTAAAGGTTTCCCTGACCCTCTCGTGCCAATTGCATCGACCAGTACACCAAGCGGCTTCAGTACTGACGCAGCCGTCGGACTCGCAGCGAGTGCACAAACGTGATCAATCAGTTCCTGTGAGGTGACATCTCTTGGGCTGGAAGAAACCAGCGCTGACACAACAAGCAGGGCAGGGCCAATCATGTGTAGATCGTCCGAGGTCAAGAGAGGTACGAGCATCGCAATGAGCTGCTGTTCAGACGCGGCATCAATACTTGAGCTAGCTCCTGCATTATCGAGCAGTGTTCGTAAAGTAGATAAGCTGGCACCACGGAGTGCCCGGTCTGCTTTGCGAAGTTGTGCAGCCAGTTCGAGACAGACCTTACTTGCCCAAGTAGTGTCAAAGCCAGTTTTATCGCCTGTCACTTGAGCAGCCATAATGTCAATGGCTTTGATAGTGGCGTATCTAGTCGTTTCATTCCTGCTTGCTTCCAAGAGGACGTCGAGAGCTTCATTCCTTCTCCGTGCAGACACTAGCTTCGAGCCTTGAGCGCCAAAGCTGCGGCCCAGTAGGATAGCCAACACTTGGATAGCGTCCTTTCGAACAGCCAAGTCGTTGTTTTTGGAATTGATGAGCTCCAGTACAGCTGCTAGGATCTGATCGACTTGTGCAGCGCCTTTTTGAGTTGCACCTGCAGATCGTGGTGGAGTCAACGATTTTGAGAGTTGTTCAAGAGTCTCGAGCGCTGTGCAAGCAATTCGGGTGGATCTATCACCCACTGCTCCGACGACAGCACGTAGGATTGCAGGTAATTGCGACTGAAAGAGCTTGGACGAGTGTGATTTTAGTATTTCTGCCAATAGCTGCAGCGCTTCCACTTGCAACGTCGCCGCTGTTGCAGATCCGCCCGAAGGCACGATCGGGCCAGAGGACTTGCCACCAGCTCCGCCAGTCTCGACTGTTTCTACAAGCTGTGGCAAGATGCTGCTCAGAATTTGGTCGAACCCGCCTTGCTGAGCAAGAACTAGGTCCTTCAGAATAGATAGTGCGACTTGCTTGGTCATAATTGTACTAGTCTTAATGAGCTTGACCAGACCAGTCGTGATGTCGTTACTGAGCTTCGCAAGACTTGCAGCAGAACCGGCCGGTGGGGACGACCGATTCTCTGGAGAGACGGAGCCTGTGAATCGTCCAGACTTCCTGGTTCCGGACATGGTCGTGTCACTACCAGCACGTCGTCGTTTCCGACTTTGTGGTTGCAATACCAAAGACTGCTCTACACTGTCCATGAGATGATTCTCGATAGCTGTGCCATCCTCACCTGTCTTCTGTACCAGGGAGCCCAGGGTGGTGAGCACTTCCACGCGAACACTTTCTTCTCTTTCACGAAATCGAGCGATCAACGCTAGTGTGATGCGATTGAATAGGGTAGCGTTCTCCAGCATCTCGCGCCCTCGAGCAGAAATGACGGTCGAAAGGGCTTTAGCTGCAGCTCGTCGCACTTTCCAGCTGATATCGTCCTCATCATCGGCGCCAATATCGGCTTCGAAGTCTTCGTCCAGCTCAAAGTCATCGTCTGCTTCCTCCTCATCTTCCTCTTCATCGTCAACCATCCCAGGGTCATATTTGAGATACCGCAAAATGGCGTCGACACATTCCGGCAAGTAACGTGTCATCTCGCGAGAAGACGAACTAATGAAGCTTTCGAGAGCACTCAGAGCCGCTTCCCGCACTTCATCAGCCTGTGGATCACGCTCTTCGTCCTCCTCGACACCTTGCATTTGCTCATCCAGCTCTTGTTGGCTGACTGCGGACATGACGAATGGGGCTAGCGTTACAAGATGGGGACCGAATTTGGCAGGAATTGCTCTCGCCATCGAACCGAAGACAGTGATGAACAGCTTCCGATCGCCGCTCAACAGATGTGGGTTGCGAAGACTCTCGATCAGATGGGAAACAACAGCACTTAACCGATCCTCGGAAAAGTAATGAGAGAGTGCTGAGAGAGCTGCCACTGCCTTCTTCTTCATCGCTGTCGATGCTTTGTCATTCTCGAGAACTCGAAGAGTGATCTCCTGCAATCCCTTCACCTCTGGCTCTTGTAGCATTGATCCATAACACTGGGCAATCTCCGTAAGCACATCAATAGAGTTGCTGTCTCTTCCCAGTTCGAGATCTTCCACTATCGAACCTTTGGGCATTTCTGGTAATTCTTTGTCCCTTTTTGAGGGAAGCACAATGTGCCCTGCTAGTCGTGGTACCATGACTTTGCTGATAGCCTCGTACGAATCTGCAACAGCTTTCGTTCGTGGTAGTCCCGGTGCTGGATGTGGAAGTGCGATAACCATTGTCCTTATGGCTAATGCTGAGATAGTCATATCAACATTTTCGGATGCTGGAAGATTGGAGAACTTGTGAAACATAGGAGGAAGGATTGTGGGATGAACTTTCTGAGCCAAAGGTCCAATGCATTTGATTGTCATGTTCTGAACCTCGCCGTTTGGGTCAACAAGTGTGTGGCATAGTCCTTCTATGATTTTTGCACAAGCCTGATAATCTTGTGCTAGAAAGGCTGACTGTGTAGGATGAACAAAAATGGCTCGCAGATCGTTCAAAGACATGAACCGGATGTCGCTGTCCTGATCGTGAAGTTTGTGAACATGCTCGGCAATTTGTTGTGCTGGTGGTAGCGACTGGAGGCGCGCCAGGGCTGACATGTCTTCTTTTTGTCTTCTGGAGTGTCCTGGATGCTCGTCTCAAGGTGCAGTCTGGCGTCCCTAGCACAAAAGAAGGATGGAGGGACGCTCTCGTCTGATAGTGGGGTGGATGTTCAAGGTTAGAGCAGATTCCTTGCTTCGAATTCGTGCTAGATCGTGGGTGCTGAACGACGTTACGTCGTGAGCAGTAGAGGAGATGATCTCTCGGACGTGTGTCTCTCAGAACACAGGATGTCACGGAGAAGATCGTGAAGTTATGAGATCGTGCTCTGAGTCCAGCATCTCGTCCAGTAGCATGAGGATGTGAAAGGACGATCCCGAATTCAGGGTCCAGGAATTCAATGGCGGGAACTACTTCGTACATGACGTTCTTCTTTTAGCTTCTCGTTCACGAACCTAACCTCTCCTAGAAACCATATCTAATCATGTCATTCACAAGACGCATCGCACTCCGCAGCATCCGCCAATTCGGCGCTGCACGTGTACCCGTCTCTCGGCGCAGCTACGCAAGTGCTACCGAAACTGCACACAAAGCTGCGGAGACGGCAAAGAAGGGCCTTGCCGGCGACTTGCCATGGTGAGTAGTTGACAGCACGGCATACTCAAGGATCAATCTACTCACAGGTCGAACCCAGGTTGCTTACAGCAGTCGGTGTTACTGTTCCCGGAACATACTGGATCTTGTCGACCGGTAACACATCCGCCGACCACGATCATCCAGGCGAAGCGCATCACGGTAGCCACAAGGATGAGGAGCACGAGGAGCTTCCTGAGGAGGAGCAGCCTGGTGCCGAAGATGAGGGTTCTGATCGCGATCGGGGCACTGACAACCGTACTGAGAGCAACCAACCACCCTTTGGCGAAACCCAGGACCAAGGCCTGACCAAGAAGGGCATGCCCGGCTCACAACCAGAGGGCGAAAAGGCCAATCCTACCGAAGAGGGCAAGCAGGTTCCCGGCCAGCCCGGCAAGGATGACCAGATCTCTGAGAAGTCCGTCTCAGGATCTGGCAACTTCGGCGAGGAGCAGGAGCTTGAGAACGACAAGGAGGGTGCCGAGGGTCTTGACAAGAGAATCCACAAGCCAGATGCTAAGGGCGGCGCCAAGAGACGTATCGAGAGCAGAGCAGGCAAGACATTGGGGCAGGAGGAGATGATTGAAGGCGAAGACAACTCCGGAACGGAAAAGGCTGCACCCAGCAAGGATCCAGTACCTGGCGCCACGTCCTCCAAGCAAGCTGGTCTGAGCAACACGGACACAAAGCATTCGACTGGTAAGTCCTCATCAATGCCTTTCTCCTGAGAGGCGCCTCCATCAACATCCTTCGCCCTTTCGTCCTCTGAATGCTCTTTGCTAACCCCTGTTAGATATCGGAAATGACTCTGGTAAATCGAAGAAGCCCGATGGTGCACCAGAAACTGCGAAGATGCAAGGTACTGTCGACCCCACAAGACCAGCCAAGTGAGAAAAGGGCGCTCATGGGACTCTGAGACTTGTCTCATGGCCACCGGACCAAGCATAATATTGTAAGGATAGTAGCATAAGCCAAGGAATTCAAATCCACTTGTACAGGCACTTGTACAGAAGTGTGAACATGATGAAATATGCTCTCCCCGGTTGCGAGAACGAATCCAAACGAATCCACCATCTCCTCCCGCAACTGATCAGTGATAACCGAGAACTATGGCAATACTTTTCCATTAGCCGCATCGATGAGATCAAACATACACAAGAGTCGCGAAAGTGTAAAGTCTGATGGAATTCTGCCTGCAGCTCCAGGCACGCCGATGTCTGACTAAAGACTGGGGCCTGGGAGACCGACAACGTAGTAGTCTCTGCCATGTTGACTGTGTGCCTGCAATATGTATACGAGAGCAATGTGGTCGTACGGATATCAATAATGGTTATTCCTTCGGTGCCAAAGGTACCATAACCCCGCAGTTCTTGGTCCATTATATCGACTCTCTGTGTTTATATCAATGGCAAGTGCACAAGGTGAGACAGAAAGGTCGTGGCACAATGAAACACAAGCTGGCAAGCCATCGTGACATGATGATGGGAGGATAGTCGCATAGCCACCAGCTTCTGTGCTTTGCACCACAAGGAATCCCTGAAACACGTGCGACGTGAAGGATATCGAATCTGCTATCTATTGACAACTATAGACTCTACTATTGGATGTGATTCGCAAGCACAGCAGGTGTCACATAAGATGAGATGATGCTGTACTTCGTAGTGCTAGTGTGAAGTGAAGAGAAGTTGATGTTCACTAATCATTGCTCATTCACGGATTAACGTTCCGCCATCCAGGTGCTGTTCTGCGCTCTTCCCACATCGTGCGAATTTGTGACGACGACATTGAAATCATCCTCAACAACTAACGATACAGCACCGTCAAAATGAGGACATACGACGACACATTCTCCGGCCAGAGAATCTATCCCGGCAAGGTTAGTTGCGCTCACTTGAAGGAATGAGTCGGGTGGAAGATGAAAGGAAGTGAAAGAGATTCAATAAGAAGCGGGACAAATGAACGTACAAAGGGCGGGATTGGCGGCTAAGGCGTAATAAGAGGATACAACACGCGGCGGGAACGGAGGATGAAGGACTACAAATATGAGGACATTGTAGCAATGCAACATTGTGGGAACAGTTGGAAGATCCGAGGACGATGCGAAAGGAACAACATGAAGAACAAGAAAGGCTGACTCGGTTGTGGTTATACAGGGCAAGCTCTATATCCGCGGTGACAGCAAGATCTTCCGTTTCCAGAACGGTAAATCCGAGTCACTTTTCCTCCAGCGCAAGAACCCTCGTCGCATTGCATGGACCGTTCTCTTCAGACGTCAACACAAGAAGGGTATCTCTGAGGTACGCATAGACTCTCACCCATGATCAGGCCGGCCGTCATCGCAAAACCGAACCGCTACCTGGACAACTCGGATGCATACACACTGACACCACAACAGGAGGTAGCCAAGAAGCGCACCCGCCGCACTTTCAAGCAACAGCGTGGTATCGTCGGTGCCTCATTGGATGTGATCAAGGAGCGCAAGTCTCAGCGACCCGAGGCCCGCGCCGCTGCAAGACAACAAGCGATTGCTGCCGGCAAGCTCAAGAAGACCGATGCCGAGAGCGTGAAGAAGGCAGAGAAGGCCAAGGGTGCTGCTAAGGCTGGTGGTGCGTCTATCAGCAAGGTCAGCAAGCAGGGAGCAAAGGGCGCACCGATGAAGGTGGCTGCGAAGAGCCGTTAAGGTTTGGTGGAAAGTCAGGGTGGATATGATGATATGATTGTGCTTGGGAAGGCAAGGTAATGCTGAGCTGAGCATGTTTGTGCGCTGGTTATGAGACGGTCGGATGTGAAGACTGCGATAACAATGAGGGCTCGAAGCAGCTACGGTGCCACTGAAAGCGGATCAAGACATGTTGCAGTCTGCATCTCATGAAGGCTATGTGAGGTGACGTTCAATTTGGTATTGTTGTTCACTTCCAGTCAGTGTCAGCACTTTGCCACTGCCGTGACGACCAGCAAGAGGAATAGCGGATCCCTGTTCGTCGTACTTGTGCCAATCGTTCTCTTCTCCTTTGATCAACATCATCCTCATTCTCCTGCTATACTCTCTTACCACTACTCCCTTATGCACACATCTGCCCGGAAAACGACTACTCAAAACATACTTACCTCGACCCATGACTTCCTGCGTACGATACACACTCAATCCTCTACGCTGCCTTCCATTCAATTACAGTTCAAGAATCCAAAGGCACTTGCTGCACAGCATCGTTCGTGGACTAGCACCAGGCGCTTCGTCGCGTATAGTAGTCTGCCTAGAATCATAACCTAATCCTCACCAGACGCGGACCTACTTGCTCTAGCTTCCGAGTCTGTTCTATCCCGCCACTATCAACAAATAAGAGGGATATACACCCCGGTGCCAGAACGACGACGCTGGATGTCGCATGCACGCGACACGAGCCCGGCATCCGAATTGATGGGCAGTACAATAGTTCCTCACCCTGCCCTCCCACCGGCACCATCTTTCGACAACGGACAACCGCTATATCCCTTCAGACCACGGCGAATGGAGCACTGGACATCGGAAGGATGAGCCCGACGTCCACCTTCACCAGGTTCCCCTGCTATCACTCAATGTACGCTGCTACACCGCTGCCCACTTCGTACGAAAAAGCACTCGCGGTCATGCTGGATTGTATTCGGTAACAACAAAGTTAGAAAGACATGTTGAACTGCACTGACGGCGAAGCGGCTCCATGCGCATTTGTCCATCATCTTCCTCTGTCTCCCTCGCACTATGTTTCAGACTCAGCCTAGCAAGCTGTACTTCTATCGTTCCCTCATTCTAAACATTCCAGCACATGCTGCCTCTCACGCAGGACTTCGAGCGACGTAGTGTTCCCCTCACGATATACATTCAGAGCATGGGAACACGACAGGGACTTAGACCCAGATCGGTGCGTGCCCCCGCACTGACGAGCAAATTACAAGCAAGCAGTCTCCAGCATGCTCAAGAAGTCCGACAGTCTTTCCCAGAAAAAAAACAAAAGCCTACTTGGTTCCGAGCAGACTTAACACTCCAATGCGGAACTGGATCCAGGCACAATGGTGAGGATGATGACCTTGTAACAAGCCGACGACAAACATCTGAATCACGACCGCTCGCGGACACGCTTGGCCAGGATCGTACCAACACCCCTGTGACCAGGCAACATCTCTTCCACTTCCCAACTCATTGATCAAAGAAAGCAAGGCCAGTATCGAGACCAACCCCATGTGGCAACGAACGACATCATCATCCGAGATGCCATCAAAAGCTTCGCAAGATCGAATGGGCTCAAAAACAGAAGCGCCTCTGACCAAGCATGGGGTGCAAATCTTGCAACAAGTCGCCAGGTCGCCCATGCCGTTTCCGTTCCTTTCTCCCGCATCGCTCGGCGTGCTACATGTACAATTGCTATCCCTCGCACCGACTATGAAATCGAGTGGGTGCTTGAAGATGTGGATGGGTCTTGAGTGGAAATGATGGGCGAGCGTGTTTCCCAAGTCCCAGAATACACGCCAGCCATCGAGGTCGAGTTCGAGTCCGATTTCAACTTCGAGGACTCATATAGCGGTCAGACCGGCCGGGAACTCAAATATCCCGTGCAATATCTAGTGCGACAGGCGTGAAAGTGTGGCTGTAGAGCGATAAAACAGAGAGCGTGAACGGTATGGTCATCCATTGTTGCTTCATGATGAAGGGGTTGAGTTTCGGTGATGCGAGATGTGCTGTGAGATGTGCGAAGATTATGTTAGCGAGGAGTAGAGTAGAATAGAGCAGAGTAGAGTAGATTATATCACATCATCAATAGCGTAGAGCAGACCACATCATCAATAGCATAGAGCAGAGCAGCGTAGAGTAGCGTAGCGTAGCGTAGCGTAGCGTAGAACAGCGCATAAGAGGAGGAAAAGATATACTAAGCCTTGCAAACTACCGGTGAATCATAGAAACCGTCGTCGCACACCAACCAGCTACATGTACAAGTCGGCTCGATCGACGGGTTTTAGCGATGGGAAATCCGTACAACCGCTCCCCTCTCCTCCAATCATCACGAACTGCACACGGATTAGATCGCCACGGATTTTGATCCAGGTGCAAGCGATAGCCGGTGGAGGGACACGGCATACTCAGATGGTAGAGGAAACGACGCATTAAGGTGAGGAAGTTGGCGAGGAAGTTGGTACTACGGATAGATGGATTGAAACATTAGAGATTGTATATATACGGTGCGTTCGAACGAGAGTCAGAATCTTGTGTTCAGCAAAACCCCAAAACCAGTCAACTAAGGGGGCAGGCAGGCTGGCCATGTCTGCTAGACAGCGGCAGCAACAGCACAGCAATCTATAGGTCAAACCAACCCTTACTCTCCTTCTTGACGAATGGCTCAAGGCGCTCCTTCAACTCCTCCACACTCATCTCCTCGATATCACCACCCTCAGCCCTGACATCCGTCTCACCAAGCTTCTTGGGCGGGATCAAGACATCACCCACAACCTGAATGACGCCGTCCTTCGCAACACCATCACTGACAACCACGTGGCTGAACCCGTTGATTCTGATATCGATCAAGCGGCCGTAACGAGCGATGTCGATGTTAAGCGACTTGCCCTCGAGTAGGGTTGGGAGCTCGACGTGGAAGAGCCCCTTTGGTGGGCCGTGAGGGGGGCCGTGAGGGGGGCCACGAGGAGGACCGTGGTGGTCACCATCGTGGTCGCCATCGTGATCGCCATCGTGGCCATGGTCAGCAGCACCGGCGCGCCTGCCATGGCAGCCACCACGCTTGAAGATCTTGTGATCATCCCCGCCACCAGGAGCGTAGTACGCATCACTGTACAAGGTATGACCCTCACGGACCACATGGTACGTCAACAGCGCCTTGAGGTATTTCTGACCATACGGTGAGAACAGAAACGCATTGATGCGGGGACCGAGCTTCTGGAAGGCGAAGTTGGAAGGGGCGAAGAAGGTGCCGCCGGCGTGGGTGCCGTTGAGTTCGTCGAGGAGGCCGGTCTTGGTGAGGCCAAGCTCGAGGGTGGAGAATTCGGAGGGCAGGAGGGTGAGGATTTTGAGAATGTCAGGGGGTGGGAGGAGAATGGAGTCGACGCCGTGGATTACGCCGTTGCTGCCGAGCTGGAGGGGAGTGTTAGTTCTGGTCGGAGTGTAGTGAGTAACTGGAGGGAGAAAGAACTTACAATGTCGACGGCGACGATGCGAGAGTAAAAGTTGACAGTCAAGCCACGCACACCGATGTTGGTGCTCAGACGCTGAGGCAGCGGTCTGTCACCAAGCTCAGTGGAAGTAAGAAGTGTAGGAATAGTCTTCGTAACCAGCACCCGACCGGCAGGGTAAAAGTCAGGCGAGATGTGGTAGCTGAGGATCTTCTTCAGTATCTCCTTGGAAGGCTTGTGATGGTGCTCTGGGATCTTCTCGAATGCACGGTCGGTGGGCGCGAAGATGGTGATGTTACCGGCTTCGGTTGAGTTCAAGGCTTCGACGATGTCCGGGAAAGTGTCGATGAGCTTGGTGAACTTGGTAGTGTAGTTGGAGGTGGAGATCAGTTGGTAGATGGTTAGGTTGCTACGGTGGTGGAAGGGAGGGCCGTGATGGGGAGGACCGTGGTGAGGAGGTCCATCATGAGGAGGTCCATGGTGAGGAGGGCCATCATGAGGAGGTCCATGGTGAGGCGGGCCATCATGGTCTCCAGGACCATGGTGAGGAGGCTGCTCCGGAGCCTCAGGAGGACCATGATGTTTATGGTCATCCTCGGCACCAAAGCGCTCAAACAACTCAGCACCCTTCGTATTAAACTCATCCACAGCCTGGCTCATCCACGAATCCACATCAAAGTGCTCATACGCCTCCGGAATCTTGGCATAGACTTCCTGCTCGACCTCCTGTACTTTGGCCAAAGCGGCATCGAGGACGTGCTTGGGCTCCGCAGAGACAGCGTCGAAGGTTTCGGCGAGCTCTTCTTGGGTGAGCTCGATAGCCTTCTTTGCATCGTTGTAGAGTTCGGAGACTGTGGGCAGTTTGTCGAGAAGGGATGGCGGGGGGCGGGACTCAATCGCCACATGCTGGAGTTCGTTGAGCTGCTCGTTGGGCAGGACGAAGGCAGTGCTGAGGGCAGCTAACTGCAGGATGAGAGTGGTTCCCTTCATTGTGATGATGATGATAGGGGATGAGAGGGAAGGTTGTTGTGAAGGAAGGTGGTGTGGGGGGCGTGTCGCTGAATATATGAGATGCGTCGTAATCCTATGTCGCGTCATTCATTTTGTGCTCTCGGACAGAGTTTTGCCCGACAATTCCTCCTTCGCAAAACACCATAAGCACTCCTAAGAACATCATTTGAAGCGCTGATCAGCTCCTTTCCCACAGAATACTCGTGGCCAAAAATGGCATCAGACTGTGCATGATGAGCACGATATCATCTCAAGCCTGGCTTCAAGTATAGGAGTTCGGGCACATTGTTGCATGCCTCAAGGAAACTCTTTGCAGCAGACTTTCATGCTTATCAATTCCTTTGTTTTGGCTACACAGCCGCCAGCGATTATACAAGATGAGTTAATGATGCCCAGCGTATACCTCTGCCCCGCCCAAACCATCTGCCATCCATAGCACATAAGCCTTGTACCAAATGCCCTTGAATCACAACCTCAATTCTACCACGTCTTCTTCTTTCCCCTTCTGCACTCAGGTCCGAAGCTGAAGCGACCATCTACCTCTAGCTGCACGTAGACTTATCGCGACGCCCGTCTCATGGGCGTCTGAGCTTACGACGACGCACTTTTTCAACGTTGCAAAGCATACCTTGCCAAGCTCGGCTTTTCCGAGCATGCGGGCGATTTCGTAGGAGTTTCTTTGGTTGCATTAGCACGTCATGCCTTCATGTTGAGGGATAACATTTCTTCCTCACCCGTATGGCCTGATGTCGACAAGCATACATCGTCTCTCTGGACTCTTTCGTACTAGATCAATTCGAGAAGGACCTCCCTGAGTGCCAAGACATGTCAAACCCAAAGCGTCGTCTGCACATTGTCCTCTTATCGCAGTATGACCTGGACCAGCCTGGCCTTGCGCCAAGAACTCTTGTGCTGTGTAGAATTCTTTACTGCATATCTTGACCATTTCAGCTCCAACGGTGATGTCCTCCATATCCAGACTGTCCTTGATATTCTTCTTGCTGACCATATTGAGGCCATCCGTACGATTGTTGTGCGGTACCGCTGTAGCTCGTAGATGTTCCAGAATGTCCAGAGAATGGCGCTGTTTCGGCGTACGAACTCTCGGGTGAGGCACTTTGTATTGGTCCAGATGATGGCTGTTGCATTGTTACGACACGTCGTAGTCCATCGAATGGCGGGCCAGGCATGGCAGGTGAGTATGGTCGTGGGGCTTGGTATGACATGGATCGTCCTAGAGTTGATCGTGTAGGGACAACTGCCGATGCGGTCGAGCTTGCCGCAGTGTGCTCGTAAGGCTGGAAAGACTGCTGTGAGTGGTCGTAGGCTGGAGAGTGTGAAGATGTCAGGTAATTAGGCTCAGTCGAGTAGTAAGGTGGTAGCTGGGATGAGGTAGGCGCTAGTGCTGGTGTCGAGCCTGTGAAAGCATGCGGTGATTGGCCCCAGGATGTGCTAGTCATGCTGTCGTCGTGATGAAGTGCGGTGGATTGACCTGCTCAAGAATCATTAGAACTGCGTTTACTCATGGACCGACTGGCTGCTGACTTTGGTAGGTATTGTATGGAGCCGTGGTCGGTGGACGAGAAGACGATATGTCATATGAGCTCCCATGGTTAAGTAGGTATGGTCGCGTTGCTTGTGGTGCCGGTAAAGGCTGAGTAGTGCGGGACTGGGAGGTTGTTCGTGGCAAGCTTGGCATGGGTACAATCGGCGAAGTGTCAGTTCTCGGACGCAACCTGTCGCCAGGACTAGGGGTGTCCTGAATCGGGACTATGACACATTCCTTGCCAGTTCTCAAACAATTGACGCAAGGTTTCGTTATGTCGTCCTCGTTTGGCTGGCATCGGATCTTACGCTTTCGACAGTGACCTGAAAGTAG
>Ga0058702_10000348_pt1 | contig 21275 bp, 26 predicted proteins | sample AgamicOrSfe_FD_83781 | JGI IMG/M metagenome (GOLD analysis project Ga0058702, IMG submission 83781) | Agave microbial communities from Guanajuato, Mexico - Or.Sf.e | ecosystem: Host-associated > Plants > Phyllosphere > Phylloplane/Leaf | place: Guanajuato, Mexico | collected 2012-05-30 | reverse complement strand
TCCGCCGAGCAAATACGATACTATTCTCTCCCGTCTTTCCCACACGCTTCCACCCTCGCCAGCCGCCCATCTCCGGCTCCCTCCACCTCAATCACCAAGATTCGCACAGCGCTCGACCCTCTCATCCAACGCCTACGCCGGGCTCGCGTCCGTGGCAGATACCACGACCGTCACATATCTACAAGCTGCGCACAGATCCTCACCCAAGGTTTTGCGTGATAGTGATAGATCACGATGGCCGATTCAAATCCCGCCGCGTTCTCTGCGTCGTTTCCCGCGCCGCCGCCGTTTTGGAAATACTTCACGTTGCAGAATGTGGAGCGCGTCGCTAGTCTACGGGCTGCGCGAGCTGAGGACGTGAGTAAGGAGGAGGAGGAGGAGGAGGAGGTACGGGATCTGGGAGATGGCAGGACAGATGTGGTGAAAGAGGTGAAAGAGGAGAATGAGGCGGATGAGGGTGTGAAGATGGAGACAGAGACGACGACAACGAAATCAGAGACAGATACAGAAACAGAGGGCCAGGAGAGCAGGATCACGGGACATATCAGCGCAGAGGACGTGGCACAATTACCGCTGGAATTGCGATATTTGATGCCGCCGACGATTGAGAGTATACGGCTGCGAGAGCGGGAAAGAGGAGGCGTGGCGGTATTTGGGAGGGCGGTAGATGTGGGTGTAAATGTTGGTGGAAGTGGGAGTGGGAGTGGACGTGTAGGAGCGGAGATAGGAACGAGTGGGGAGAGTGAGGTAAGTCAAGTCATTCGATGGATGTCGTGCTTCGCATGGGTGAGGGTGAGGGTGACGACGAGGTGGGCCTGTGTGTTGGGCCGTCCGTTGTGTCTTGGCTTGTCATACGTTGCTGTTCTGGAGATTGAGGATGCAGAGAGGGGAGTGTGTTGGGATGTGCGTCCCGGGAAAGACGCCGCAAGCAGCGTGGAAGAATGGACGGGAGTACACTGACAAGTCGAGCACCAGCGTCAAAACACCCTCATTCACATTTCCACAATCTCCTCTTCCGCACCGCGCAACCCACCTTCCCCAGGCCTCAGCTAACACTCATCATCAGGACACCGCAACACCGACAGCCTCACCGACCCCCAGCACCCTGATCCCACGCCTAACGCCCCACCTCCACGCCCTCCTCCTAACCTTCCTCTCTCTGACACACACCCTCTCCACCACTCTCCCCACCGACCCCTCTCCACCTCCAGCCGTAACAGATCTCCAAACGCTCCTCGCCTCCGCGCACGCCTGTCTGAACAGTTTGAGACCGCATCAGGCGAGGGAAGCGCTGATACGGATGATGGAGGCGGAGGTGCAGAGGAAGAGGGAGGCGGTGAGTAGGGTGAGGGAACTGCGCGAACGGATCGGGGCTGTCCTGGGAGGGGAGGTCGGCGTGAATGGGCAGGGGGTGAATGCAATGGAAGAGGACAGCTTGCTGCAATTTGCTGGGTTTGGAAGAGGCCGAGGAGAGGAAGAAGAAGAAGACTCGGAAAGGCGGCGTGATGGGATTGTAAATAGTGAAAGGGATAGAGAACTCCGGACGTGGGCGGCGCTGGAGGAGATTGATGTCGGTTGAGGAGTCGGTGTGACTCTTCAGGCTGGTCTTGCACTGAAACACGAATCTATTGCACATCGGGACGACACCCTGCGCTGAAGAGTCCAACCCGGCTATGCAAAGCAATGCAATGCGAACGCAATGCACAGCGAGGTGATTGCCGGAATGTTCGTTGGGAAAACACCTTCCGATGATGGTTCAAAGACAAGGGAATCGATAGCATGGCAGACTACATAGCTGCCCACCTTGCCTCACGAATGATCAAACATATCATGCTTGCGCTCAGGCATGATCATGCAAGGGCCCAGCGGAGCGATCGAGCAGAGTGAATCAGGGATCGAGGGAGGGAGCGAGCAGAGCAGGTGAACGCGATTGATTCGGGCGCTGTGCGTTAGATTCGGAACTGAGGGAACCTGGAGGAGGGCTGTGATGCAAGAGCAACGTACGTGGGCCTGTTTCGAGACAAGAGGGTGGGAGGAACAACACCACTACCCCTACTACTGTAGCAGGCTGGTAGTTGAAACTGTTCTCTGTTCGGCTGGTTTGATTGGATGCCTAGCAGGCTGGCTGGCTCACTCAGGTTGAAACGGGCAGGCTAGACGTGATCCCCAGCCCGTGGACGCATGAGAAGACGAAGATGCACGCGCAAGGAAGAGAGGTGTGGTGTGATTTCGTCCTGCGAAGCACTTAATTTTGCAGGCTAGCATTGCCGCGTCATACTGGTCGTGTCGGTCATCTACATATCACGTCGCGTCGTCATCTAGCATCATCGTTTACTCATGTACCCAAGTACTCATCCCGTCCCATTCCGTTCCGTCGATTCCATCCATCCCAATTTGGACAAAGTCAACCCACCACGCCGTCTTACCATCCTCTTCCCCTTCCTGCCCTTCCTCTGCTCCCACCCCTCGCGCCTCTCCCACCTCTCTCGACCTTCTGCGTCTCCCTTTCCACCTCTACGCCCTCTCCTTCCTCAATCCCTAGGAACTTCCTCAATCCCAAGCCCCTCGTCCTAATCTCCTCTTCGTCATCTTCACACCATCTCCCAAGCATTTCTCTCAATCCCTTCGACCCTTCCGTATGCTTTCCCGGCGCAGCCCTCACCATTGCCTCCGCAATATCCACCGCCATCATGCGTACTCTTGGCTGACACTTCTCACCGCTCGCAACACACTCCGCATCAATGGACAACGCAAGACCCAGCTTTAATCCCGCCTCAACCCTCAGCACTTCGGCTTTGAGCGTGGCGAACTCGATGTGGCATGCGGCATGATCTGCTATCTCGACGAGGACATCAAACACGTCACCAGCTGGGATGATCGCGCCGCGTTGGTGGAGCAGCCAGAGATGTTGCAGGAATGTGGATGGGAGCACAGCTGGCTGCCGGCTTGGGTCATTGAGCCAGTCTGTGCTGCGCAGCGCATTTACACGATCGACAATCTTCTCGAGCATCGGTCTGACATATGTCAACCACGCCTCCCGCACCTCCAAAGACCCCGTAACTGGCGGCGCGAATTGTCGAATCAAGATATCCCAGGCTTCGAACGTGTTGTCGAAGTGCTGCATCAGGACTTCCGCGACATGGAGGATGAATGTCTGGATGGATGCCGTCGTGATACCATTGGCTTTCCGATGGTCTCGTGGTAGAGAGGAGATGAGTGGGCATATATCTCGAGTGTGGGATGAGATGTCTTTGTCGTAGATGGCGAGGATGTACTTGCCCGCTGGGGAGTTGCGGAGGGTGTGGGAGGCGAGGATGTGCTGGGATACTGCTTTGAAGGCCGGTGGGGATGACATGCTGGTGAGGATGTAGGTTGAGTAGCAATCTAGGAGGAATATGCCGGCGACGGTCGCTGGCAGTGTGCTGCGATGTGACCGGATAAGCGAACCCAGGAGTTCAGGCTGGATGGTAATGGTCGGGAAATCTGCGATTGTGACGTCTGGCAAGTCAGCCTTGTTTTGCTGCAAGAAGGCTTCCATCCATCGTCGCTGATTTTGCATTGATAGCCCGACAATGGGGACCACGATCCGATCCATGAGATGTTGGGATCCAGACCCGAGGTTCATCAGTTTCTGCAGGATGGGCGTTTGCGAATTGTCGATGTCAGCATAGATATCTGGGAGGTTGCCATCTTGGTGTAGGTTCAGCCACTGCTCTTCGGACAGTAGTCCCGTGCGTTCGTCGAAGGATCCGGCGATGAGGACGGCATCTTGGAGGACTTCTATGATGTCTTCGTGGGGTGAGGATGTGTCGCCGAGAATGTCGAGGAAGACGTCCAGGATGGAACAGCGGACGTCGATGTGGGTGACTTTCCGGAACACTGAACGCAATATCTTTACTGAACCGCTTTGCGAGATGAAGTCTGCTCCCTGCATCAGTTGGGCAAGTGCCTTGATCGTGGAAATCTTGACGAAAGCAGCAGGAGGTTCTGTGGACTGTTCATCAGACTGCGCCTTTGACTTTGACCTCGACTCGATCGCGGTTGCAAAGGCTGTCAGGAAGTCCTGGACTTGCTGTGGCGAAAGCTCTTTGAAGTAAGTCTTTGGCAGGAGTTGACGATGCCAGGAACTAGCTTCAGGTCTGTTCAAAATGGTCTGCAAAATCATATCAGAAGCCAAGTCCGGACGATCACTCTTCGCAAGCAACGCTAGGAGTTTGATACACATCTCCTCCAGCTCCCAGGCTTTATCAGCACCTGGTGGTCGAGTAGCAAGTAAGTCTAGTGCGTTCCTCGTCAAGACTGTCATGAGTGAGGTTGGGATGTCGATTATGAATTTCGCTAGAATCTGCAGCGCACCGCGCTGATCAACATGATCCAAGGAGAGGAAATCGTCGTCCAGATACATTGCAGGATAACGATGTTCTGTCCCAGCAGAAGAGACTTCAGCCAGTAATCTTGGCCCACCGCCTTTTTGACTGTCAAAATATAGCAACGCTGAAGCAATCAAAGCCTCTCGTGCTGACGGTCTTGTGAATTTCTGGATGTAGGTCACGTCCCAGGCTCCTACTGCGTCTTCCTTTTCTGTAGAAGATGCTGGAAAAGAAAGTATGGTGCTGTTTGTGCGACTGGAGCTTTGATTGGAGAAGTGATCGGCGTTGAGCATACAATCTAAGATCGTTCTCGGCAGCTCCCTTGACATCACTGCATCGTGAGAGCCGGCGGCCGGATTCCATTCCGTCAAGTTCATGTCGTGATCGATAGCTGGCAGACTGGGCTGCCACTCATCCAAGTTCGCTTCAGGCGGGAGTGGTACCTCAGTATGGGCAAAGATTGACCTCCAGTATAGTACACTCTCTCTTGCAGTCATTCGATCGCCAGTGAGTTCAGTCAACGCATGCTGATATGCTGCATCCCTTCTCATGTCACGTTCCGCCGTACCGCCGCAATTGACATATATCCACAGAGCATGCATGTAGTCGTCGACAAAGTCTTTGATGGTATGCAAAAGTTCTTCGTCGTTCGCACTCAGCTTTCCCTCATCTTCAGCATTTGGAGCGAGAGCTTGAGCAGGTGGAAGGAAGACTACATGCTTTGCCCGTTGTGAAACATACACAGGAACATAAGTCCAATGTGTCTTTGTCTTTGTGTTTGTTCCTGTCTTTATTCTTGTCCAACTCGCTATGCTGTGGAGCTCGTTGATAAACAGTCCTCGTGGCAAAGGGCCTATGAATGTCGTGTCAAATTCCGGTCTGAAGAGTTCCTGGATAGGCAGTCCTCGTGGCCAAGGTTCCGGCAATGTCGTAACAGCTGGCGTCTTCGTCTTCCTGTGGTCTTGCCACATAAGGTCACGTCTTCCAGCTAGATCGTGAAAAAAACGGTCCAAGATCGGCAGCTCGATGCCGGGTGAAGCATAGCCCAGCGGAAATCCCAGATGTGATCCTGATCGTAGCTTCTCATTTTCTGATTTCAGACAGACAGTTTCGACAGTGATCAGCATTTCGATGGTTGGCTTCCAGATATAATCGTAGAGGGCGTCGTCACTCATCGTACTCGCTTGCTTCAGCATGCGAGTCCCGTCGATTCTACTTTTGACTGTGGCGCCGAAAATTCCAAGCATAGACCACCAGTTGTGCGCTTGGAAGGAAGGCTCACGCAAGCTCAAACAAGCTGTCTCCAGCATGTCTAGCAGAACGGAGTCGGCTTCGTGAATATTTGACCTCAGGTCTGCCAGCAAGCCAACCTTATCGTCGTTCAGCTTGACCGTGATGCCTGAAAGAAGCGCCTTGAACTCTGCAGACCAAAGGAAGTCTCTGGCGTATAGTTCCACCAGGGTCAAGGAGTCCCTGATGTACCGGCGTGTCCAGAGCAAAGTCTCTTTGAGCAGTACCACAGAACCATTGGCAACAGCCATGCAGATAGCTGATTTGGCATGAAAAGATCGGTCAGCTTGTTCTCTGCTTCTCGAAGCCTCTGTTTTGCGACGCTCGACCTCAGCTACAGCTCGTGCTTCCAGTTCCTCTTCGCCACGATTGAAGTATATCTCCAGAAGTGCTACATCGCCGTGTGATGAGTCTGGCGTAGCTGTTCCAGCGAAAATAGTGTGCCGCCAGGGAGACAGGAAGTCATTAGCTGGACGTGAGCTCATGAGTCTACTCAGAAGCGCCTGAGCCTGCGGGCGTGGCAGGAGAGTGAAGAGTTGAGTCGGTATTGACTCTGGAAGATGCTCATGAAGCTTGTCGAAGGAAGCTCCAGATGCAGTACCTTTAGTGAACAAGTAACACAACATGTCACAACGGAACGTCCCATGCTGGGGCAGCCTATTCAGATGTGAGATGATCTTCATCCAATTCTGTTGAGACAATATATCTCGACTTCCATCAGTGGGATACACACTCTCAGGCGCTAGTCGGATCAGAGCACATAGAGACTCGGTGTAAACAGCTGGCTTGCTCCGCCACAGCTTGATGATCCTCCTGAAAAGTGAGATCATGCGAAGCTGGTTGGACTGTGTTTTATCATCATCCCACAGAGCCAACTCCGTCCTCGCATTGGGATTTGCTTGCAGGTATAAGACAATCAGCTGTACGATCTCGAGTATCGTCGGCTGCGGAACTTTTCGTCTCGTGACTCGTCGTAGTAAAGGGCCGACTAGATCTGCGTAGAAGAGCGTTCCTCTCGGCATTTCTCTTCCTGGAACTACAAGCACTCTCAGGAAAGCCAGCGCATACTGCATCGATCCTGATAGCCCCGTTCCATTGGTGGGAGTATTCGGGATGTTCTTGAGCAATGATTTTATGTTCGTAGCATCTGTACATTCGAGACTTTTTCCTTCCAGCAGCGCTTTGATGTATCTGTCTTGGAACAGGGCTGAGTGTTGATTTTCGAGATGTGTCATATCTGCGTACTTCAACAGCGCTGTTTGCTTGTCCTCCAGCACAGACTGGACAAAAGCTGAGGTACAGGCTGGCAAGAGCATTGCATAATACTTCATTAGCGGACGATCGTCTCCATTGAACTTCGCGAGAAGCTCTTTCAAAAGGGCTGCGATACGTTGCCTCTTCTCGATTTCACACGTAGGCGTCGTGCAATGTCCCAAGACGTGGCAAAACAGGCTCACTTCCGAGATTGATGATCGTGCAATAAGCTGCGATATTCCTTGCTCCCATCCTAGCCTTTGCCATGCAGACCTCCAGTCTCCAGAGCGAACATGTCTCCCAAATTGCTGGATAGCCGCTCTTCGTACGGCGCGTGAACGACTTGAAAGCGCGTCGGAGACAATGTCCATTGACTTGCACACACTCAGGTAGATCATCATAACACGTGGCGGTACGAAATCATCATGGACTGCCTGCAGTAGAGACTTGGCGATGACTACGGCGTTGTTGTTGTCGTCATTCAGCAGGCTTTGGTAGTGACGCGCCAGATCACCAGCTTCGAGCAGGCGGAGAGTCGTGAACTCCATTCTTGCCGCCCGTGCTAGTGATCTTTGCTGATCCCACGATGCTAAACAAGCATCGATATATACAAGCCTGTGTTGTAGTTGTATCAGTCAAAGCGTAGCGACAAGGCTGCGTGTAGGTGAAGTAGACTCAGAGGCTGAGTCATCCTTGGCAACGTTTCATGTTCTGTCATACATCCGTTTCAGCCTTGTCGGAAGCTGCCAATATTACCTGGTAGCTTCATCGGACGAGACCGTGAAAGGCTCGCAGTCTGAAAGAGAATAGAACCACAGATATGCAGAAGATAGACAGGGTGCTGAGAAACGGGCCAGACTGAATGGTGGAGGCTCCTCAGTCTCAAGCTCCGAGGTGCTGCAACGCAGGTTGCTACCCTGTCGCTTTTACAGCAAGGAGTATATAATGAATTTCCAACATTGCGAGCGCGCATGGACTGTATATGACACACTCATGATCGATGGGCTTTGAATGTCGGTCTACAGGGATGACAACCTCCCTAGCGACCTTCGCGATCCATGCTGACTGAGCTTTCAAACCTTCTCCCACGCCCACAAAGCCCTCATCATCGATGCCAAACTACCCGTATCTCGTCGTTCTTCTCCTGTCTTCTCGTCGTTCTCCTCCCTTTTGCGCACTACCATGTCCACCTTCCAGCCCCTAAGCCCCCACAGACAAACACTTGCGCCAACCAGCATACACCCTGCGAATAGCTCTGCACCTAGATATACCTGCCCCATACCAGTGACGAGCTCAAACGCAATGCTCGCCGCAAAAGTTGTCGGAAGCGCCAACACCAGCCACAGCATATTCAACGCCGGCCCCAAAATCGCAAGAGGGTCCTCCGTCCCTTCCAAATTCACGGGCAAGCAGGCGACCACTTCTGCCGTCACCGGTGCGATTGTGGCCCAGAATGTACCAACGAAGATACCGCACAGCACTGCGAAGACGACAAGCCCAGCGAAAGTGTGTGCGTTCGGCCAGATGATGAGCGTGCACAATCCAGACAGGAGCGTGCCAAGCGCTGCGGCGTTGAGACGGCCTATGTAGTCGCTGGCGAGGCCGACTGCGGGACGCCCAAAGCCTTGAGCTAGGTTGAGTAGTGCGGTCAAGAGTGCGGCACGGTCAGCTGCGAGGTGCGCAGTGGCTCGCGCGGAGGCGGAGAGGGAGAAGAGGAGAGCGATATATCCGAGCATGCTCAGGGTTGAGTAGAGGAGAAGGAGGAGGTAAGGTGGTGACTTGAGCAGCCGGGGTGCGAATGTGCGGACGGTAGGTTGTAAGGAATGAGCTGCTGGTAAAGGCGGATCGGTGACGGACTGGTTACTACGCAGGCGTATGAAGATGGTCGAGCGTCCTGGTGTGGCTGGGTATTCGCGGAGTAAGAGAGCGCATACGACGTTGGCCACGAACGAAAGGATTCCTAGAACACGAAACGTCCAGGACTGGCCGATACTCTTCAGCATAGCCACTGTAGCAAGCGAGTAGATCAAACCCCCGATACCGCTGCCTGCTGTGGCGATACCATTTGCAAGCGATCTCTTTGCCACGAACCACTGGCTGACAATGCCCACACTTCCGACGAATAGAAGGCCAAAGCCAATCCCAAAACCCACACCTTGACTCAAGAAGAGCTGCCATGTCTTGGTGGCAAAGCTAGCCCCGATGAGACTTCCTGACTCTATCGTCGCTCCAAGCAGGAGGGTAAATGTCAAGCCGCAGTATCGCGAGATCTGAGCAGCCACTGGCGAAATGAGCACACCACATGAGATGCTCAGTGCGCCCACGAATGCGTATTGAAGGGAGGATGCGCCAGGGAAGACCATCTCGGCCAAGTAGTGGGCGAGGAAGACGCCATAGCTTGAGGAGATGCCCCATGTGTGGACATTGACAAAGAAGACTGCAGCGACACAGACCCAGCCATAGCCGCCGTCTGGTGGAGATGGCAACTTGTTCGTATTTGGGTCATCGTGCGTAGATACTCGTGTAGATGAGGAAAAGAGTGGTGGCAGACGTGTGGAAGTAGTGGTATCTACTCGACTGATGTCGAACCCGTGGATGGAGGCTGCAGGCGCCCCAGCGAGAGATGCATTTGTGGTTTGCCTCTCAAGGTCGAGATTCTCGGCATGGTGGCGGATCGTGGGAAGAGGTATTGCTTCGTCATGCGTGGTCTTGTCGTGATCGTACTCGTGCTGAGGCAATGTTATATCTGTGGCGAAATCTCGCTGTCGTGGTATGCCCTCATCTCTCTCCTGTTCTTCCATGCACGTCACACGTGCCAGTCGGCAAATGCCGATGCGCTACTTCGTACTCGAGTCACTACTACTTGGTCCTTGTACTTGTACCTCCGTATTGGATGTTGTGGTACTCGGAATCTCCAATCTGCCCGTATCCTCATGCGCACTGGTGGACAACTTAGCTGCGATAGTCTACAGCATGCTGCCGTGTGGTGGTTGAAGTAATATCGTGGCAAAAATGCTCGAGAAAATCTGCCGCTATCTATCGCCGAGCAAATCCCGTGCGGAGCCGATGTGGGTGGACGACTTGCATCATGATCCTTTCGACATCTTCCCGACAAGAGCTTACCACGCCTGCAGGCGGTCTGGCCATATCTTAGGCACACGATGGCAGAGTAGTTCAAAGGCACGACAGCTCAAGGAATTACAGAAATGATTTGAAGACCTGTTGAAAACGGCTCATCTCATAGTTAAGTAACATTGGATACTCCAGAGTGCTCACAACTCGATCATACTGAGTTCGAACCTCGTGAGATTTCTCATGCCTCTGCCTATAGCTCTCGCGCTCAATAGTCTGTCCTGCTCTTGTGGTCGTGGTTATATATACTCAAACAGACCGATCTTGTGACTCTTTCCAACCCATGCCTGTAGCATGAAGCAACCACCCGACCTGTCGCTGAAACAACCCATTTCATTAGCCAGTCTGGCCATGAACAGAACTGTCGTACTTGCGCTTGTATTTCGTCCTGTACCTCGCCATGGCACGCTGGTACTCCTGGCGATCGTCATCATCTGCTTGTAAACTATTCGCGAGATGCCAGGTATCTCTGCATAATTCGGGCAGATCATCATCGAGGTCTGCAACAGCGCTATGTAAGCTCCAGATATTCCTCTTGTCATTCTCGTCGTAGAGTGCAAGCTGAATTGTAGCAGCTTCTATGGGATCTGACAGCGCTGCTGCGTATTCGCTGAGTGCGGCTGGAGTAGGTCGAGCCTCCATACGATACATAGGAATATCGTTCTCGCACATATAGCGCAATTCGTTCAGCTCATTGCAGATCTGCCTCCATCCCATAATACATAACACCTTAGCATCGATGCTCAAGTAAAATTCGTGCCTGACTAGACCGAGGCGTACTATCCAGCGTAGTCGATGGATTTCCTGTAATGCACCAGGCGACAAGTCCTTCATGATAACTTGCTCACATGGGGCTCGCATCAATTCGACAAGATTGAGGTAGTAGTCTCGAACCAAGGTATGCGATACTTCTTGCTTTTCCATTACTATAGCTTCTTCGTGTAGGTGGTACATTTCCACCCCCCAGACGTAGAAACTGATGTCGGGCCTATGAAGTTCAGCCTCCAAAATCCGAATTTGGAGATGACGTTTAGGAGCCTGGAGTTTTGCTTTCTTAAACCATATAATCCTCCAAAAGGCTTCAGAAGCTTGTCGTATAATTGATCCTGATTCGTGTTCAGGTGACATAGTTTGCCCACTGAGATTTCAATTGAGTTACGAAAGCCAAAGTTGTCCGAGTCGTCCTGGTGAGCTGAGCACATCAGTGAATGTAGTAGCGCTACAAAGTGCGGTAGTTGCGAGGCGGGCAAAAGGATTTTGTTGAAGCCTTCGTGCAGATTCGTTCCGTCGGGATTGTCGGCTATTTTGATGCCCAGACCGAATTGGAACGGAGTGATCACGGTTCGATGTTTGGGCAGGGTGATGTAGCGCATTACGCCACGACGATTCAGATGCGCATGCAATCCTGTAGCATCATCGAGAGTTGTACTTGGATTGTAGGCCACCTGGACCCACAGATTCTCGTTGTAGAGTACTCTATTGGCTTCTTCATTGACCCACTTGCTCACGCGCAGAATGTTTGGATGTAAATCAAATGATCGTATAGGACTCCTCTTGTTACGTCCTCCTATAAGTTCCTGCTCGTGGGAGATAGCAGTGTACGCTGTGGATAGTAGGTGTCGATAGATCTCCGTTCGAATTTCAGGTGGTAGTTTGTTGAGCTTGCCGATACTGCGCTCCGGTAAAGTCGATGACCGTGTGGCCGGCGCCATGCTGCAACGACGAAAGTAAAGGTTGGATGTCACCAAAGAGGTAACGTGAATAAGATAGCCGTTTCGAGGTGAGTCACGTGCTTCCTCCGTTGGCAATGACAAGATATCGACGTTGCAGTCCACGGCAGGTGCGTCCGGTATGTATCTCAACTGAGACTACTCAACAGCATGATGCGACTCCTACTCAGTCCTACAGAAGCTTTGTAACGAGCTCACCACAGAGCACACCTCAGGATTCCGCGAAGAATTGCCTTGCTGTTCGGCCAGCATGACCATGTCTTCTCCCCGCAGGAATCAGCCAGCTCAACATAGTGCTGTACAGTATCTCCCGGCCATACCTTGTCTTCGGACTCCAGTAGAACGACCAGCACGCGGTCTGCGTGGCTTCGCGGTGATCGCTGAGCAAATGCGTTGGATTGGGGCATTCCAGATAAGCTCCATCACTCAACAGCTGCGGTAAACTCAAGGCGTTGATACGCACTATACACCCCGTGCGCCAGGACTTGTCTATCCTAGCAGATCCTCCACACTAATCATGCAGGTTGTGGCGCACGAGCTTGAGGCTGAAGTCTGGACTCTCGCATGTTGTTGACAATGGCCTGTATTGTTCCGTACTCCTCGTAATTTCAGATGCCATCCACATCTTGCGTAGGACTTTGATGCGTAAATCCATACTTTGGAGAGACGGTGTCCAGTATGGTCGTATCTTCATTCAGCGCTCTTCCAGCGCACCTTGTCGATGCGTTTGCTGGCCGATATAGTGTGACATTGCCCTAGCTTTCCTGCGCTGTATTACAGTTGGTGCCATCTGCTCTTTTCCGGCGTCGTGACCGTCAGTGACATCGGAACCTTTTATTGCATGCACCAGCAACTCTCTGTGTTCTCGGCCAGGAATTGGCGAACTGATCAGCACGAGGATGAAGTCTGCATCGATTCGCTGGGCTATGATGTTGTATGGTCCATACTCAATGACGAGAGACTGTAGAGTGTTGCTTTTACTTTCCGGAGCGCGGGGTTGTCTGGGATTGCGCATATCGTTATTGTCAACATGCTCGTCCCAGAGCATTGACACTAGAGTCGCTTGATCGCGGACTTGTGAACCATCTGCTGGGGTGGAGTAGGCGATCACACGGCCTTTTGTGGTGAGTACGCTGTGAAGAATGTCAGTATAGCCCACAGCGAGTAGGCTGTAGCCTGCGTACATGATGCGAGCGTAGAGTTGTGGATGAGTATTTTGCGTCAGGAATTGACTCAATGCTTCAGTATTGAGCATGGTAACGATACTATTGTGCTAAACCTCGCGGTGCAGAATAAATGTGTGGAATGGGTATCTTTCTCTTCTCTTTGGCACAAGCAATGTTTTTGGACAGTATGAGAAGAGTTTCACAAGGCAGGTCTGAAGGGAGTGTGGATGATTGCAGCACGAAATTTCACGCTTCAAAGATCACCAAAAGGCAAATACAAAAGATTGGATAGCGAACACTATTCTGGAAGGCTGGGGTGAAGCCGACTTGAAACTGCATTACGTCCGTGCTTGAGAATGACGTACAAACCCCGCGTCCATTGGCCTCACGCTAAACTCGCTGAAGCATCAAGTATCACTTTCTTAGCCTATGTCTGCTTTCCTAAACCGTGCTACAGCAAGAACATCTTCAATACTGAAACAATGTGAGGCTACTATGGAGTACGAGAGAGGCGAGATTATTCCAAAACAACGACTAACACTGCTCTCAGTCACTCCGCGAACTTACGCCACAATGTCGACCGACACCTCCTCTTACAAGTTCAACCACACCATGGTGAGTTGTATCGTACCGAGACTCATGGCACAAGCTCACGAGGATAGCTAAGGGTGAAAGACCCTAAGAAATCAGTCAAATTCTACGAGCATCTCGGAATGAAGATGATCAAGAAGATCGAACAGCCAGAAGCGAAGTTTGATCTATACTTCATGGGTTATGATGGACCAAAGGCTGCATCTCATGGCAAGGACTTCTCGCAGCGCGAGGGCTTGATCGAGCTGACGCACAACTATGGCTCCGAGGACAAGGAGGGGAGGGTGTACACCAACGGCAATGAGAAGGAATTCAATGGACAGGATGTGAAGCAGGGTTTCGGTCATGTTTGCATCTCAGTGGACAACTTGCAGGCCGCGTGTCAGAGGATCGAGGATGCTGGCTATAAATTCCAAAAGAAGCTAAGTGATGGAAGAATGTGAGCATGACCCTGACCTCGATTCGTCGTTGACGTTTAGCTAATCCCTACTTCACAGGAGGTCAATTGGTACGTGAATTCAGATCACAGAGGCGATGCCTGCTTACAATTTGGGAAGCTTTTGTGCTTGATGAGGACCATTACTGGTAAGTTTCACACCACCCTGTCGGCCGGGTATGTCACTAAGTTGTTGCCGCCAGGGTTGAGGTCATCGGCCAAAATCCCGTCGAGAAGACCGAAAACATCAAAGAAACAGACACCGAGACATACAGCATGAATCATTCCATGCTGAGAATAAAGGATCCTGAAAAATCACTGAAGTTCTACCAAGAGGTTATGGGCATGACACTGCTCCGCACGTCCGAGAACAAAGACGCCGGATTCAACTTGTACTTCCTTGGATACGGTCCACCTCCAAACAACGAGACTGCGAACGGCGTCAATCCCACAGCGAAGCGCGAAGGTCTTCTCGAACTAACTTGGAACTACGGAACGGAGAAGGAGGAGGGGGCAGTTTATACTGATGGCAACAAGGAGCCACAGGGTGAGTATTTTAAGATTGCTCGGAAACGCACACAGCTCGATCTTATACTTATACTTATACTCCGTCCGTAGGTTTTGGACACATCGCCATTGCGGTAGACAACCTCCAGGCTGCGTGCAAGCGCTTCGACGAGCACGGTGTCACATGGAAGAAGCGTCTTGAGGATGGTCGCATGGTACGTCTTCTCCCTTCTTCACATCTTCGCCCACTAATACCTGCAAAAGCACAATATCGCCTTTGCGCTTGACAATGACGGATATTGGCTTGAAATCATCGAACAGGCGAAGTGATCCGAGCGAGATAACTTCGGATGGGTGGCAAATGATGACAAATGATCAGAAACTGGGGACGACTGCGATACGTATCTATGATTATGGTTATATTGTTCGAAGAGTCCTAACTCGATATCTGGTAATGTTTGTATAGTACGTGAAAACCGATAAGAACAAGAGCTGGCATGCTGCATGATCGCACCATTTTGTATTCCTTCCTGTCTCAATTTCGCAAAATGATGCTATCAGCATTTCATTCCTTATCTTCCTCTTCCTTCACAGCCATGATGGCTCACTGTGACAATGCTCCGATGATGGAGGACGCCCAGAGGCGAGTGGAGCGGATGATATTGATCTCGAACTGCCTCGTCCCGAGGTCAAGAACGGCCTTGAAAAGCATAACCTGAATGATCCTGAAGTGGACGAAGGCGATACCCATGAGATCGATCATGGACGCGTCGCTATTTCTGAACAGGGAATCACCATCAAAGAGCTTCGAAGAATGCACAAGCGAGTCTCTCCAGAGGCGAAGGTGAACTTTACCTTCGACGACTACCATCTGTATTAAGCAATCAAGGTAGATGCGACATATGTCTATACAGACGAAGATCTGCAGGCAAGCCACGTGATGGGAAGAGCGCTGCGAAGGGTCTAAGTACCTGAGGTGTATTGGCCGTTCGGAGAACATCGGGATCACAAGCATCCACGTCAACCGTGACTTGACGGAAAAAGAGTTGAAAGACAAGCCAGTCGGGCGGCATCAGCTCCCCCTTGCGCAGCAGAAAATGATCAAAATGCACATCAGAAAGAGTACGAAGATCAGGCTTGAATCCAGTCACTGCGCAAGTCTCACATTCGATGATTTCGAGTGCAGCACTAATATGTACTAGCACTGTTTCTGGGCATGAAGAAGGTGCTGCTGATGCGGACATCCCTTCAAGAGAGGAAGCTGACACTGTATCGACTGACAACACTGCAGTTGCTGGCTCTGGTGAGACTGCCGTCGGAGAAGGCGGTACCGCGGATGACTTGCTTCCAAGCCCTACTCCCGCTGTAGCTGAGCCGCTCCCACTCTGGATTGGTATGGGGACTATGATCAACTCGAAACCCTTCCAGGATATCCAGCATTTGAAGAAGATCCAAGCAAGCCCGCCGCAACTGCGGGACACGCCCAGTACGACGATGAAGAAGTTGGGTTTGGCTCGCCTAGTGTGCGCAAATCCTAAGTCGTTCAAGGGTAGGAGCCGAAGCTGAAGATAGAGCTCCCCCGTCATAAGCTCAACTTTGGTGATTCTCAGCCTGTTCCTGGCGCCGGGAACAGCGAATCTAACGTGGCGATGGCCGATGCAGAGGTTGTCTCTAAGGAAGAGACAGCGAAGCGCGACCAAGCAGAGCTTGACCTCGATGTTGATGCCGGTGGTGATGACAAAAGCGACGCAAGCAGCACAACTGGACAGCCCGACCCCGAGATCGCTCTGCAGAAGCAGAGCAGGAAGCGCAAGCGAGCTGAAGCGTCCATAATCCAACTGCTCAAGGATGAGCTGTCGAAGCACGATGGGCAGGTTCCGGAGAGGTTCAAGAAGAAAGCCGATGTGGTCAATCTCTACCTCGATTCTGGCCTGGGATTGGATATGAGGAGGAGAAGGAGGAGTCATTGGATAGGGATAGGAATGAGGATGAGCATAGGATGAGGATACAGATGTGGCTATCTGATGATGAGTGGGTGGGAACTATGCATGGCTGAATGGCAGGTTCCATGAATAATGATGGAAGATATCCCTGGGACTTTTTTGCAAAGATTTTACATAAGAGGGAGGTTTCGGTAGCTCAGACACTCAGCGGATGAGAGCAGTGACCAATGTTTCGAAAGATGAAGATCAGAAAGTTATAGAACAGAGGCCTATAGTGTGTAAGGAGAGTCCGGTGACAGTTCAGCTCAAACCTGTCTTCTGTGAAACGATATCGCTGATATGATGGAATGCAGCTCATATGCTCATCCTCCTTTAATGTTACCGATATTCAAGGTATTGACATTATACTTCGGAGCGATCATGAGCCAGGACAGGGAATAGCTCGTCTCATCTGGTCTTCCAGAACAGACAACAGATAGGTGACGCTTCTCACAGACGTCGCCAGATCATGCTGGAAATGTATCACACCTCCACAACTAAGCACTAACTAATCTAGATAATGATGACAAATACATGCAGTATCGTCCCTTCCCTCCTTCACATGCTCGCATCGATGACGTTCTTTCCCTCACGCCACACGTTCTAGCACTTCCATCCTACAACACCACCTCCTCGCAAACCCATCCACACATATGCGCATCCCGTCCTTCCCAACCATCCTCCGCACGTTCTACACCGTCTCCAACACCACCCGCCTGCTCCCCGCCTTCAACGCCACATCTGCGCTTCAGCCAATCTACAGTAAAGCAGCGCTCGCCTATAACCCGTCTATGGGCTTCATCTCCTCGTTCTTTACATCCACACCAAAGCAAGAAATGTCGTTCCCGGTCAACAAGACGAAGAATGAGTGGCAGGCAGTGCTGAGTCCGGGTATGTTCTGCATCATCCGCGCCCTTGCGATATGATTTGCGCCGCAACCACACCCACCACTCTCGTAACAAGCGATCATCACATCATAGCATAGCTGATATGTCTTTCCCTTCCACAGAACAATTCCGCGTCCTCCGCGAACAAGGCACCGAAGCGCCCTACGTTGGCAAATACGACAAGCACGCGCCCACCTCCGGCGTCTACACCTGCGCCGGTTGCTCCGCGCCCTTGTACAAAGCATCTCACAAATTCAAGTCAGGATGTGGCTGGCCTGCCTTTTTCGATGCCATCCCCGGTGCGGTGGGCAGGAACGAGGATAATGCGTGGGGGATGAGCAGGATTGAGATTGTGTGTAATAACTGTGGAGGGCATTTGGGACATGTGTTCAAGGGAGAGGGGTATGCGACGCCGACGGATGAGAGACATTGCGTTAATTCGGTGAGCTTGGACTTTGGGGAGGAGAAGTAGGGGGAGTGAGTGAGATGGAGTGGGATGGAGTGAGATTGAGATTGCGCACGGGGAGAGGAATGAGGAAGAGGCTTGACGAAGGAGGGGTTTCAAGGTTGCGATGTGTCCAACAAGCATTGCCTGGAGCTGAAAGTTCCTCATGCGTCCTCTTCTCTAAGTCTTCGAGCTTCAAGTTTCGAGTCGTTCTATATCGATCTCTTCCCTCTACAACCTTGGCCAGGCACCACTTTCTTCCAACCATCACTCCTCTTTCTGCTATACCTTTTCTCTCTCATTCATCCCACCCTCTCATCCATGTCCATCTAAACCCCCTTTCTTTCCCAGGCCAGGCACCTTTGGTAGCCCAACAGCTTTGATATCCCACGCAACCCTCCTCCCTCCCCTCGCCGTTCCCTGCCCTATCGCCTCAAATACCCATACACACTCCATTCCCGCTCTTATTGCACCCTCATGCATCACGCACCCACTACCCAACAATAACCCACAGCCACCAACAATGACACCACGCCAGCACTCTCCAGAATTCGCGCGCAGCTCCATTCCGCCACGACATGTCGCCCATCTTTTCCTCACCTGCCTCTCCTCTCCTCTCCTCTCCTCCCTTGTCCTCATCTGGTTTCACGCTGCGAATCCAAGCTCACACTGAGAACTCTAGAGTTATGCACTGCACAGCTGACATGATACCGATCCATTCTCTTCGCTCGCAGAGGTCTGCTGATATGTACGGATCTGTCTGGTTGACCTGTTCCGTCTGGCTCCCTGTCTCGTGCTTCGATATCCCCAGTCACCCGAGCTCGCGGCTGCCGGTCGTGCGTGTCGGCTGGCGCAGTGGATGCGGGATGTGATTCTAGCTGTCATCTTTGAGACTATCTCGTGGTGAGGAAGAGTTGGCACGCGAGAAGGGTATGATATAGCAGGTATGGGGAGGAGGACAGAGCGGACATGTGGCATGCTGCTGGTCATGTTGCCACTGTACCCTACAGGTGTGCAAGTGAGCGATTGGGTATGGCGCCACTGATGGACATGGAGGACATTGTGTCGCTGTGAACATGTTTGATCGACTCTTCGCACCCCCCGGGGGGTCGGGTTAGGATTGTGTATGCACGTTCCGCCAACCTGTCTATCTACACGCATCTCTCTCCTCTGCCCTCACTGTCCCTTAAAGTACAAATCGACATACTTATCCACCTCCATCGCCTCCAACGCCGCCTTGTCATTCGCTAGCCTCTGCAACTCCTTCCACTGCTCCCCACTCACATGCGGCTTGGTATGTCTTTCATATTTCGCCATAATCGGCCCCTTTGCCTCCTCCCTCCTCCACCGATGTCCCAACGGCGCCTCCACCACCATCTCCTCCAATTCCGTCCCATCGTTCAACCTCACCGTCAACGCATTACTGATCGTCCTCTTGGCGGGATCATGATAATCACGTGTAAACTGCTCATCCTCGACACACTCAATCTTCTGTCTCAAGCTCTCCACTAATTCCGAAGTGGCGGCTTCACCGCCATCGGTGTAGTCTTCACTGGTGAGCCGGTTGAAGACGAACATGGTCGCGACCATGTACTGCACGCAGTGGTCGCGGTCGGCGTAGTTGTCCATGGCTTTGAATTGCTTGTCGATGATGCGGATGCAGGCTTCGTGGGTGCGGTTGGTGACGGAGGCGATGTCGGCGGCGGTTTTGCCCAGTTCCTTGAGCTTGATGTTGAGGCGCTCGGCGGCCTCGACGGCGGTTTGGGAGTGGAATTCGGCTGGTGAGGTGGGTTGGGTTAGTGAGATGTTGCTTGCTGGTGTAGTGCAGCTCCAGTTGATCGTGATCAAACGTACCGGGGTAGGAGACTTTGAAGAGCACATTCTCCATCACGTAGCTCTCGTACGGTCGCTGAAATTCAAACTTCTTGCCGCCAAAGTTGACGTCGTAGAACCCCCACGTCGGGGCGCTGAGGACTGTCGGGACGCCCTCTTCACCCTTGAGTACCTTCAATACCAGGTTAACAGCCTTTTCGCACGCATCTCCAGCAGCCCAGCTCTTGCGGCTCATCGTGTTCGGCGTGTGGCGATACGTTCGCATACTCTGGCCATCCACCCAAGCTTGCGTGATTGCATCCTGCGTTTGCTTCTCGCTGAGTCCCATCATCTTGCTGACGACAGCTGTGGAAGCCACTTTCACAAGCACGACATGATCCAGCCCGACTTTGTTGTACGAATTCTCCAACGCCAAACATCCCTGAATCTCATGCGCCTTGATCATTCCCTCCAGCACATCCCTGACCGTCAATATCTTCCCATCTCCCAACTTTCCCCCAGCTCTGTTGGTCCTAGTGATCCAATCCGCGACGCTGAGAATGGCGCCCAAATTATCGCTCGGGTGCCCCCATTCGGCGGCGAGCCAGCAGTCGTTGAAGTCTAGCCAGCGAATCATGGCGCCGATGTTGAAGGCGCCGGCGATAGGGTCGAGGATGTGAGAGGTTCCGGGTATGCGGACACCGTTGGGTACGGTGGTGCCGGGGACGACGGGGCCGAGGAGTTTGGTGCAGGAGGGGAATTCGAGGGCTTTAAGGCCGCAGCCGAGGGTGTCGAGGAAGACGAGGCGGGCAGTGTCGTACTAGACCGAGCGCAGCGAGGTCAGTATTGAAGCGTAGTGAGGTCAGTGGTGTATCGTAGCGGGGTCAGTAGTGTAGCGTAGCGAGGTCAGTTGGGAAGCGTAGTGAGGTCAGTAGTGCAGCATTGCGACGTCAATCCCGAACCGCGGCGAGGTTTAATAAGTAGGTGTATACGGGTCAGAGCATTCCCGACGCACACAGCCGTTAACTTACAGCAAGTTCCGACTCAACCTTGTAATGATGGATATACTTTGCCATATCCACAATCTCAGGATCATATGCCTTTCCTGCTCCCCCAGCCCCTGCACCAGCTCCCACTCCACCTCCGCTCTTCAAGCTTGCCATTGTCTTGAATCCTGCAGTAGTAGCCCCGAGTCTTGTAAGGGGTGCTGTGAAGCGTGTGCGGTGAGTTGCGATGCTCGAGGGGAGAGTCCGGGATGATCTTGTGGCGAGTGGTAGGAAAGTTGTGCAGGGACGAGCGAGAGAGGTGCGATTGAGCGTGCGGAGGGCTGATGTCGCCATTCGAAGATGGAGAGAAAGAGAGAGAGCGAGACTGTTGTGCTGAGATAGAGCAATCCAAGAGAGAGAGAAAGGTGGAGGACGTTAAGGCCAATGGATGTGGGGGACGTTGTAGATTGCGGCGTGCCTCGGTACTTGATTCCAGGTCTCCAGGTCCTCCAGGTCTGCTTATTGTGTAGCGCCTAGTATAAGCTGTACTACAACTTAAGCAAGTAAAAGATTAACGAAGGCCTAAGAGAGGAACACGTCAAACAGAACCGACAGTCACTCACAATTTCATATCCACTCCTGCGTCTTCGGTTGGTCTCGGTCGGGTCCTAGCTACTGTCTAGGACC
>Ga0058702_10000347_pt1 | contig 21346 bp, 19 predicted proteins | sample AgamicOrSfe_FD_83781 | JGI IMG/M metagenome (GOLD analysis project Ga0058702, IMG submission 83781) | Agave microbial communities from Guanajuato, Mexico - Or.Sf.e | ecosystem: Host-associated > Plants > Phyllosphere > Phylloplane/Leaf | place: Guanajuato, Mexico | collected 2012-05-30 | reverse complement strand
TGCAAATGATGGAGTTGGTGCTTGGGCGCAGAAGGAGAGAGGGCATGCAGCGTGGGTCGAAAGAGTAGCCTGATTTCATGACAGCGTCGCTGACGAGATGCAGACTCTGGTCACGGTTGATCATTCACTTCTGGGCACTTGAGGCTGAGCAGGGCAGCTATAGTACCAAGTCGTCTTCAGAGTCCTCATACCCGGACTCAAAGCAGTATCTACAATCTGCCTTTGAGCAAACAAAAGATGCAGTAGGCGAATGGCTTGGTACGACCACTGCTTCCGGTGCGCTTATTCACTCCACCCCATCAGCAGCCTCAAGACCTGTTCTTCATGTCACACAGCTCGGCGACAGTCAGATCCTGGTGATTCGACCACGCAACAAGGAGATCATCTTCAAGACTCAAGAGCAATATCATTGGTTCGCGTGTCCACGCCAACTTGGAACGAATTCGCCCGATACACCGGACGAGCATGCTGTCTTGGACAAGGTGGTTATTGAAGAAAATGATATAGTGCTGGCTATGACGGATGGCGTCTCAGACAATCTGTGGGAGCATGAGGTCGTCGATAGCGTTATTCAGAGCTTACGAGATGCTGAAACGCTGTACGATGATCAGGATGATCTATTCGCCAAGGAGATGAAGCATGTTGCGACGGAGCTTGTCAAGGCAGCAATGCTTGTCGCACAGGATCCTGATGCTCAATGTCCGTACATGGAAAGAGCACTTGATGAAGGTAAGCTTATTACTCGTGTGCAGAAGAATTCTACACATGCTAAATCTATAAAGGTTTACCAGCTGCTGGAGGTAAACTTGACGACATTAGCGTCGTGGCGGCAATCTGTCGTCCCCGCTGAAACATGCACACTCAGCTTCGAATACCCCTCCAGGAGTAACGAACTCACGACCGCGACTTCTCAATCGTCTTGACGACAAGTTCTGCTGTTTCCGGCGGCATAGACAGAGACGGGCTATGCCCAGCATCAAGCTGTTCAACATCGAACAAGGCACCATCCTGGTTGAGGAAAGTTTCCTACCATATCACGGGCGTTGCTTGATCCTGCAGACACTTGATATATGTTGAAGGGACATGCTTGAATGCTGCATGACCTGATGTTGAAGGTATCGTCCATGCACTTTGAGCCATGAGCTTAAGCTTGGAAGCTGCATCCTGCGCATTATCAGCCAGATGGTGACTCGGCACTCTCCAGATTATGCCACGACTGGAAGGATAAGAGCATGTTTACGTCCTCAACATCCAATGGCGTAGGCGTCCCATTGCCGCCGCCTACAATCATGTCGTACCCCGTGTTCATAGCGAGTCCGGCTATGTACACCAATTTTACGACACCGCCTGTCCTTCCTCGAGCAGCTCTCTCTGCTTTGCTCAGCCCAGGCATGGCCTTCGAGCCGAAAATCTACGCATTTATCATTGGTTGCTCTGTGAACATCTTCGACAATGGACAAAGGCGTATGCCGCCGTAAGAGTGCATCAGCACAACAACATCGTCTCCTTTGTTTGTGGCGACAGTGACTACTGAAGCGGCTGCAGCAACATCATCGTGTCTGTACATGTGGCGTGAGCAGGGGTGCGGCCGACAGTTGTTAACGCGAGGGGAACGATAATAAGGATGAGAAGAAACCTGCGAGAAGAGCGGCATAATGCGCAGGGTTGTGGAAGGCACCCTGGACGAGGACCAAGGTCATGTTGGCTGTAGTCATGTTTGGTTCAGACTGATATTGTAGGAGTGATTGTACGGTGTGGCATTTACAGCAAATACAGCACGTGGAAGGATCGTGGAGGAAGTTATACTATATATGCACCAGGTGCGCCAGGTGCTATCTGTACACAGGTTCTGGTACTGATGCTTTCCTAGCATGTGGCCGCGGCTCCCAAGCTAGGTGTATTCAGATGGCATAGCCGTGTACTGTAAGCACAAAGGGCTCGTGTCCAGGCGACGCATCAATCATCAGGCGAATGGTCCATCAGCTAAATCTGACTCATCAAGACCAGGCCGTGCGTGTATAGGAGGGTTGCTTTGATACAGGTTAGCAAGTGGTGTGTGTAAGATACTCGAATAGTAGTGGTGGATCTTGTAATGATCGTGGCACGTGACCTCTTAAGGTATAAGGTAATTGATGTGGGCTGGATTCATGCAACCTTCCATGGTTGCTAGGCAGAGGCGCACAGGCTTCTCTTCGCTCCTCCACTCCACAGAGATCGTGCATCTGCAGCGTTCTTCAATCCTCCAAGACAACCTGGACGCCGACTACACCGCAACTCACTGGAAGCTGTTACTCACTACTATACTGGAAGAAACGAGAACGAAAGTCATCGGACTTCTGGTGCCCGGCGGCTGAGGTACAAGGTCACAACTTTGGTAAGCTAAATTTAAGCAGAAAGGTTCCAAACACACGGACCTGCTCGGTGTCACCGTCACCGTCACCATCCACCATCGACCCATCGATCTCGACGTTGTCGCTTTTACACCTGCTGGATCGTCGCAATCTTGCTCTTTCGTCATTGCTTTGCTGTCCAACTATCTGTCGCTCCTCCGTCAACTTCGCACAAGCTTCTCTATCGAAGTCGAAGCCCACCGAAAGTCGACATCAATCGGTCGCACAGAAAAGAATCGGACGACGCGGGTCTTGGCGCAATCACAGATTCACACAAATTGTACACAAGAAGGTCATCAAGAAGGAACACCACATCAGAAACGCCCACGCGCACAGTCGCGATGGGCTTCTTCACGTCACTAAAGATGCGCTCACAAGCCCAAGATACCTACCTGTCGCATAGCATGAGCCGACTCTTCATTGCGACCCTCACACTCCTGCCTGAAGTCCGGGCGCTCACATATCAAGCCGCAGCACCAGCGAACGTCGACCTATCATCTCTCGGGCGAATAGCACTTGCTGGAAACTGGGATTCCATATCTCTATATTCATATGTCGGGCAAGATGAAGGCACCAGCAACACAAATGGCTCGCAATCTATTCTTGGCCGTTTTCCGTCCGGTACATTCTATGATCTACAAAGTACAGATGCCTACATATCGACAATGTGTCCATGGATATTGAGCAATGGGACACTGGGAGGTGTGATCATTGGCGGCAACTTCACAGACCTCGGCGGGCAGGCTGCGCAGGGAATGGCGCTTTACAATCCGAACAATAACACAGTCACACCACTTGCAGGCTTGACGGGTCAGGTCAACAGTGTCTACTGCGATAATGACAATCAGGTCGTATATGTCGGCGGCTCTTTCTCTGGAGGTAATTCGACGAATGCAATAGCTTGGAGTATTGACAGCTGGGCGAACTTGCCATTCTTGGGATTCGATGGCCCTGTTGACACCATTGCGAGGCTACCGAACGGACACATTGTCTTCGGAGGAAGGTTTCAAGGGACGGGTACGACGGTAGCACCAACAGTATTGGATGCGCAGGTCGTCAATGTAGGGAGTGCGAATGTGTCGGCGCTTGCAGCATCGACGCAGCAAGGCTTTAATGATCCGAGGAACATCATTTGCAAGAATGGAAATGAAACGGGTGCTGGCAACGAGTGGCTGCTCCCAGACAACAGTGGTGGAATATGGCAAGCTGAGTTTGGCTTTGCATTCAGGCCTTCGAAGTTGCGGCTCTACAACGCGCAGGTGGCTGGTTATGGTACGCGGACGTGGCGATTCGTCACCGAGAACAACAGCGCGATCATGGCATTTACGTACACGAACAAGACAACAGGCCAGCAGGAAACATGCTCTGCATTTTGCCCGTTGGATCAGGGTGCCAGTGCACAGGACTTTTATTTTGTCAATCAGATCGGAATGGACAGCTTTTCGATCGATATACAAGAATGGTATGGTAATGGTGGTGGTCTGGGAGGGATTGAGCTGTTCCAGAATGGTAAGTCGAAGATTTTCTGCAAGGTCAGAAGTCAAGCTAATTGTGTCAGACATCTACTCGTACGCTGTTGAGACCTTTAACGAGCCCGCTTGTCAGACTGACAGCACGACTGCCTCAAATGTCACCACTACTGGACCATGGACAGTTCATCCCTCTATGGATGCTTCATCTAGCTACCTTAGTGCCAATCTGCCGCAAGGATCTGCAAATTCTGACCTTTCTGTTGTCTTCTTCCCGGATATCAAACAATCTGGTCATTACGCAGTCACAATTGACACTCCCGGCTGTCTTGGAGACAGCACTTGTGAGACTCGAGGTCAAGTCAACATTACAGGGCAGATGGGTTCCGGAAATGACACACCTACTACGCCAGTCTCAGTTCAACTCTGGCAGACTAATGACTATGACAAATACGATCAAATATATTACGGCTATGTCGACACTACTGAAGCCACTTTCAGGCCTTCCATTACCTTGACACCAGTTGCTGGCCAGGATAGAGCACTAACTGTCGTTGCTCAGCGAGTCAACTTCAATTTGGTCTCCTCAGCGTCTGGGTTGAATGGACTTTTCGAGTTCGACCCTACAAGCACGAGCAATAACACGAACTTCACAACCAGTGCGGTGGACCAAGTCGGCAATCAGTTGGGCAGCGGCGCAAGCGTTGCAGAGATTCTGGTAGTGAGCAATACGACATATGTTGCAGGCTCCTTCCAGACAAATGGCTACAGCAATATCATGGCATTGTCGAACGGTGGCAACGCTACTGCCCTCCCTGGTAGCGGCGTCAACAATGCTGTCCAAGGAATGTATCAAAATGGTACTCATCTGTTCGTTGCTGGCAACTTCACCAATGTTCAGAATGGAAATGTTGCTGGACTCAACAGTATCGCTGCATACTCTATTGTACAAAACTCCTGGTCACCACTTGGTGCAGGTGTGAATGGACCTGTTGATACAGTAGTCCCGATTACTATGAACACCTCCAATGGCGCGCCTCTGGACTGCATCGCTTTTAGTGGTTACTTCAATCAAATCAATGCATATGGACGAAGCCCGGCATCACCAGTCAACAACATTGCCTTATGGGTACCAGCTATGAACGATTGGCTCAACAACCTCAATGAGGCAACAATCTCCCTCACAGGTGCATTGAGTGCCTACACTAACGTGACAGGGTTTGGTTCTCTCTTTGCTGGAGCAGTCAATTCTCAGACTCTCGGTATCAGTGGTGCTGCCGCACTGACAGGATCTGGCGCTCCTACGCTTGAGCAGCTACCAATCGATATCCAATCTTCACCACCTGCAACCTCAAGTGCCAATGGCAAGAGAGCTGTAGAACGCGAAGTCATCGACGGTTGCGTTACTGGCACATTCTACGAGCAGAACGGTCTCAACATAACCATGCTAGCGGGACATTTCACCGCAACTGCTACAAATGGGAGTCAAGTGGCCAATCTTGCGTTCATCAATGGTACAGCAAACAATACTGTGACCGGCATCACCAGCGACCGCCTGCCGGCCGATGCAGTTGTGCTTGCCCTGGATACAACTGGTACTACTCTCGTCGCAGGTGGTGCGGACACATCTGGCATTCTTGTCTACGACCTCGCTACAGCATCACTCGCTGCAATACAACCACCTGAACTGACAGGAGGCTCAAGTGCCTGGTCCGTCAACACAGTCGCCGCACAACCATCCTCCTCCGCTGTATACGTCGGCGGGTCCTTTGCCTCCGCAGGCTCCCTTCCATGTCCCGCTCTTTGCATCTGGAACACCGCGTCCCAACAGTGGACGGCCCCCGCCTTCACCGCCGCCTCCCTAAACGAAACCTCCGTGATCACCTCCCTCACCTGGGTCAACCCCGCTCAGCTCCTCATCGCCGGCAACATGACTTTTGGCCCAAAGAACCTGAACTATACCACCCTCGCTTCATACGATACCACCACGTCCGCGTTCACACCCTTTCCCAACGCCGGCAATTCCGCCCAAGTCCCCGGCCAGATCTCCGCTTTTACCGCAACAGACGGCTCCTACACCTCCCTCTATGCCGCCGGTACCTCCAACACAAACGGCTCCTCATTCGTGTCTCACTTCTCCAGCACCACAAATACCTGGACCGCTATCTCCGGACTCAGCCCCGAAAGCGTCATCTACGGCCTGCAAACCCTGACAACGCAGACCGACCACGCAAACAGCATCACCGTCTCATCAAGTCAAGTCCTGCTCGTCAGCGGCAGCCTCTCCATCCCTGCCTTCGGGAACGTTAGCGCTGCCCTCTTCAACGGCACAGACTGGACGCCTTTCCTCCTTAGCACCCTCACCTCCGGCAGCCCAGGGTCCGTCCGTCGCGCATTCGTGCAGAATCCCTCTGGCTTCCTCAGCCCCACGACTGGCCGCAACACGCAGGCGTATCTAGCGAAGGGATATGTCGTGCTAATATCCTTGGCGATTGCCCTTGCGCTCATCTTTATCATGGTCGTGGCGGGCATTCTGGTCGAGAGGTGGAGGCGGCGAAAGGAGGGGTACGTCGCTGCGCCGTCTTCGATGCTGGCGGCGCCGAATGAGAAGGCTGGATTTGATAAGGAGAAGAGGAAGAGTATGGGACCGCCGCAGTTGCCGCCGATAGGGAAGGGTGAGAGTTCGTTTGGTGGGGGGATTCTGGGGCGGTGAGATGTGGAGGGGAATGTGGGAAGAGAATGAGAGAGTGGACTGTATGATATGTGACGAATAGGTGATGATATACCTGGTACGACCTTTCGATTCGATAGCTTCGAGCTGAGCTTAGTTATGCTTTGTGGCTTGTGGTCTGTGGTCTGGACGTGTTTTTCGGGCTCCCGGGAGAGAGTTGGGGAAGCTACATGGGCCTTTGGCTTCATTTCGATTCATTTCGCTTCGTTGTAGGGCAATTGCAGACGAATTACAGTCTAAGTTTATATAATGCATACCTTGAATGAAAGATTTCATCATCTATACCCTCCATGTGCCAATGCCGTGAAGCAATTGAAACAACTTGGGAGAGAAGATCTGGTTGAAGACGGGGCCCTAACTCCATTCCACTTCTGCTCGCACATCTCTTGACCACAACCATGACATCGACCGCTACCTTGCCCTTCGCCATCTTTTCTATCTCTTTCATGTTATCCTAAGTACATTTCCACCTAGTCTTGCCACGTGACACTTTTCCCTTCGCTTAAGCCGGACGTCGAAATGGCCACGCCAATTCGATGTGAGGCCGCCCGCATGAGACTGTCGAGGCCGGCGTCTCCCGTCCTTACTCAATTTGGAAAGATAGAGCTTTTGCTTGATCACCCTGCGCATAGCTACACAAACTGCTCGTGCCTTGATACCGCGTGGCTTTTGGAGGCCTTTACTGTGGCAGAGCTGAGCTCCAGTTGAGGCTGGTGTTCAGACTAATATCACTGATATGTTCACTTATAACCTTTTCGTATATTGCTGTCTTCGGCTTTGGGACTTACCTTCCTGACCATGCTGTACAAGCCTTGCTGGTCAGCAGGCATAAGTCAGCGTGTGTAGGCGTGACATAGAAAACAGCAGCTTGCAATACGCACCAGTCACGCAGTTTACTCGATACTGAAACACGAAAATGATCTCGAACTCTTGTGAACCAGGTTCTATCTTGCATCACAACACTATCTACGAACTCCGAATATACCATCCTACAAAATACACACACTTCCTCACCCAAAACGGCCTCGTTCAAATCATGTTCCCAACCAGCCCAAACGGTACCGCCTTCAGCCTTGCCGCAACCATCGCGGCATTCCCATCGCACGTTCCCATGACCTGGATACTCTTCTTCAGATCGCGGCGTCTCTCCTCCGCTGCAGCAAGTTGTTGAGTCTTCGCGCCCAGCTCGAGTCCTTCCGCCAAAGTTGACAATGTGGCCAGACCATCCTTTGCTTTATGCACGGCCGAGCTGACGAGCGAAGGGACGTGCATCTTTGGCAACGAGGGAAAGCGCGTTGAGCTGGTCGAGGGAGACAGAGAGCTTGGCTGACGCTCGTGGAGGAAGGGAAGACGTGGACTCTGCGTCTTCGATGATGATGTGGGTTTTGCCTTGACTGGCAAATCCCTGGTGGTCGAAGCATTGAGGAGCTCCTCATGGAAGCGATCTGACGATGTCGACGCGACGCGGGATTTGTGCTTGTTTCCAGCAAAGAGTGGCTGCGGGACCAATCGCATCTCTGCCTTGACCTCTTGCTCAGAGTCCAGCCGTCTTGCGTCTCTTGCTTGATCTGCGAGGAGTTGGTGGTAATCGTGGGCATTGGCCCGGTCGTAGTATGAATCGCTCATCTCGCTGAAGATGGAGGAATCTTCGCTGAGCATGGGTGTTCCATATGTTGAGGGCTCTTGAGAGCGCAAATCTTCGTGCTGGAAGAGTCGTGCCGAGTGGACTTTCTGGCTGTCGAGACCGAGAATGGCGAGGCCTTTGTCCGAGGACGTTCGGAAGTTGGAGCTCTGTAGCTGTTCGAAGTCGTCTTCTTGTTCGTGATTGAGCGCGCTGTGGTACACTCGTTCAAGCGCAGGCATGTAAGTCAGTGGACGATGTCCCATGTCCTCACCTTCGGTGTCACTTGTTCTCAAATCTCTTCCCATGACGCTTGCAAGAAGGACCACAGACTCTCTCAAGTTATGCTGGTCGTCATATAGACTTGCTGGCAACTCGTTCCTGGGTGCCTTGGCGCTCTCCGGTATTTTAGACATCTTCTCGGGTTCTGCGTCAAAGTCGTACTGTGATTGCTGCAAGAAGAAGTCTGTGGATGGCAGACGATTACCATTGAGGTCGAACCGAGACATCATAGGCTCGAACATGGCGCTCGTGCGGCTGAGATAGATGCTGGAGGATGGTCGTGGTTTTCCTGCTGGACGTGTGACTGTTGATGGTGCTGTCACGGCGACTGTTGTGCTATAAGATGCAGGAGTAGGTGGCTGCAACTCGACTGCAGGCAGTGGCTTCGCAGGTGTTGGTGGTGGGTTGGGTGACACTCTGGTCAGGAAGGACTGGAATGATGGTGCTGCCAATGTGTTTGGCGACGCTTGTGCCATTATATCCTGCAAAGTGCGGCCTGGTGCTGTTATGCTGGTAGTAGAGATCTTCTCCCGCGCCTGCGCCTGTGGTGGCGCAAGATGTGGGTGCGAGATCTTGAGGTGTGATTTCGCCATTGATGCAATTGTGGTAATTGATCTGAGACAGGAGCTGGTGTCTGTTCCAAAGTAACGATATTGGTGTGTGAGACATTGTGGGCGACGGCTTTGAGTAAGACACAGTCGCTCGACACTCAGAAGAGGATAAAGAAGTTGGTGCAGTATTGCTTGCGGTGTGATACTTAGGAGAGGTCAAAGAAACGATGAAAAAGACGACACCGCTTTCGAATCGACGACAATACCAGGGAAGGAAGGCACAAAGAACATCCATCCTCGCCCAAGATGGAAAGAACCTCAAGATCAAACAGTGATATTGTGCAGTTGTCGTCTGCTTTACAAGTCCATCGTCCGCGATGTATCAACATCGTCAAGCAGCACTAACATTCTTCACCTGAGCAAGACACGACATTCATTATTACCCTTTCCGTCCACCTTCCATTCCTTACCCAATATGGCTAGCATTACCACATTCATATCCGCATCCGGCCGACGCCAAACCACATTCCTCACTTCTAAGACAGCACACTTCCGCATCCAGCCATTTCCTGTTCCACCACTAAGCATCATCTCGACAGCTCGATACAGCTGCAACTCCGAGACTCGGCAAACAATCGGTCCCTACGACAAGGGCTTCAAGGAGGCTATCTGGCGCCGAGGCGTCTCAAAGGATAACGTCAAGGAGAATCTGCCTGAGATCGTGCATAGACTGCGCCGCGCTATCGATAATGCCATCAAAGGTCCATCCACAATGTCGTCACACCCTACACACTGTTTACCACTACCCGACCACTTCAGCGGCGAAGACACCTACCTAACCTTCGCCCTTCCGCTCCTCCTTCCCTCCCTCTTCACCCTCCCCCTAAACCCCTCCCACTCTCTCACTCGCAACGAACTCTGGTGCAACCAGCCCGCCCTTAGCCCTCATCTATCACCCGCCCTGACATGGGTGGCCCCCGATCTAGCCTACGGCTTTTCCGCCGCTCGGTGGAGAGAGAAATGGCCTGCGGCTAGTGAGCAGCTGGGCCTGTACATGTGTCCGCGCAAGACGCTTGCGTTTCCGTTCTTCGTATGCGAAGGCAAGGGGCCAAGGGGAAAGGCGAAAGTGGCGAAGTTTCAGAATTTGAGCAGTGCGAGTCTGGCGTTGAGGAACATGCGGGTAGTGCATGAGAGAGCGATTGGGGTTGCGAATGCTGAAGTGGCGCGGGATCCTAGCAAGCATGTTGGCGGGCTCAGTCTGAAGGTGTTGGAGCCGAGGTCGACAGCAGCGTTTTACAGCACGAATCCCGCTCTCAGTGGAAATGGGCAGCTCTTTCCTACTACAGCTACGAATGAGCACACGACCTCCCTAACCGACGCCATCGCAGCTCTAACGCCGTACACGATCTTCCATCGCAGCGCGACCGTCCTCAGCGCCATCGTCACGACGGAAACAGTTTCGCTGGATGTGCACTGGACGTCTGCTACGCCGCCGCGACCTCTGGACCCTCCGTCCTCTTCCTCGCCTTCATACCTCAACCCAGCCTCCTCCTTAAGCTCGGCCACCCAATTGCCACCACATCTCAAGACGTACTACCTCCGCCACCGTCTCGCAAAGTGGAAGGTGCGCAACGAATTGCTCGAGGCGAGGAGGGGGTTGGAAGTGGCGATTGAAATGGTGGGGACGGAGACGGAGGAGTGGATGGGGGTTTGTTTGGATGTTTTGGAGGCTGCGGGAGGCAGGACAGGGAGCGTGAAGGATAGGACTGGCGCTGTGGGTGTTGGTGGAGGAGAGAACTCAAAAAGAGAGGTTCTGGTTGCTGCTGATAGAGGATTTCTGTGATGGGATGGGGTGGGACGGTGACGGTTGAGATGAGTAAATGCGGCGGAGCAAGTGTTGTGACATAGATGGTAAGTGATTACCTATGACCTAGCAGATATACACGGACACTGTTACAGGGTTCTCTTCTATGTCCAGCGCTATACTGGATCCGAGCACGTATGTATCATGATTTGTGCCCGATGAGAGTGATTGGGAGAAGCGTAAATTCATAGTGTTACCCGGCCTTCCAGTCCACACTATACTGATATACATGGTCGGTTGCGTGGTACCAGTGCTGCCTTGCACTGCGCTACTGATCGTAACATGTCTGTGCTTACACAGCTGTGCTCTTACAGCATGGCCGGCTTGACCAGTCATTCCTTTGTGAGAAAGCCACCCCGCTTGATGGACCGATATGATGCTTCCACATGCTGCTATGGTCCTTCCCGTGCTCGTACGATCTGTGATCGCAGCAAGCAAGCGTGCATGGCACCGCCCTCGGACAGTTGGCAATACTACAATTCCATTGCAAACTGGGTGCGCCGCTCTGGCCTTCCACACTGTGAACACTCGTCGAGATGCGTACGCGTCGTCTACTCGTCGTCTCCAATCTATTGCACACATTAGCATCATCCTGTCCCCATACCCTCTAATCACCACCATGTGGACTCACCTTCGGCGCCAAATAAAACCTCAAATAGCTGCCTGCCGCATTCTCTCCACTAAGCCCGTACTCAACCAACAACGGGACCTCATTGCTCAGACACAGTTTGACGCTGCTGGACAGCCCGCTGGCTTTGCAGAAGTGCACGAGGTACTTTAGGGAGAATGTGAGGGCGACGGGCTCGGAAAGGGCGATCTCGATGTTCTTCTTGGGGTCGTCGACGTTGGAGGCTGAGCGCAGGGTCACGGAGCCGTTGCCGATGTCGCCGGTGCATTTGAAGGTTACGCCTTCTTTGGTGCATTCGATGGAGACTGCGGACAGGGGAGGGAGGGTTAATTGGATATACAGCTGCATGGAAACACGGACAAGGAAGGACGGGATAAACGTACCACTCTCGCTCAACTGCGACAAATCCCTACAAATCCGCTGAAACTCCGCACTCGGCATGCTAATCGTCGCCGCATACTGCGTCTCCGGAATGCCCAAATGCTCCTGATCAATATCCATCAACTTGATATCATACTCGCTAATCCTGTCGCTCTCCGCGCTCTCAAACGTCAGGTTCACGCTGTCTGGTGCATCTTCAGCCTTCAATGTTAGGATGTCATTGTTCTGCGCCGCGCGTAGCACCTTGGTCAGCGAGCTGAGATTGATGCCGAGGGCGATGTTGCGGTCGCAGCGGAAGGGCTGGAAGGTGGCGGCGGACATGAGCATGGAGACGAGGGCGACGTGGGAGTTGTCCATGGCTTGCAGAGCGATGCCAGAGTCGTTGCAGTCGAAGTTGCAGTCTTGGACGAGTTCGCGGATTGCATCGACGACCTGAGAGAGGGGAACAGGCGGGTTAGTGGTGGAGTGACTTGAGGGTGGTGAGGGGGCTTGGGTACCTTCTTGAGAATGTCTGCTTGTTCGAGGCGTGCTTCCAACACTGCGAGGAGACATTGTCAGCGCGTAGTTCTAGCTTTGAAGAGCAGCGCAGAATTGGTAGTGTTCTCATCTGGTCAAGCTGTCTCTCACTTTTCTCCACATACTCTTGTCTGATCTGATCAAAGTCTATTCACTGAAGCTGGGTCGCGACTGGACACGATTCAAGTGCGAGAAACGTGATATTGATTGGCGATTGAGTGTTTTCAGGAAGAAGCGAAATGAAGTTAACAGAAGCAAAGTTACTGCCTTATTGTGTGAAGTGTAAAGTGTGTCGAAACACGGAGGCTACCTCAGCCAAACGCGTCGAACGCGACGGGTATAGTGCTTGCACGTGACTCTATTACATTGATTTGTATTCTTAGGAACATTGCCTTCACCGTGCCTCTCCATCATTCTTCTCCATCTGTCCTAGAAATTCACCCCATGTCCCGATCAATCCTTTCCAGAATGCCATCTCCGAATCTGCTAACGACCCAAGTGTGTCCTTGAACTCTATAGCCTTGATCCGCTCAAACTCTGCGGTCTCCTTTATGACTTGATCGTCAAAGGCCTCGCTCGTGTTCTTCGCCTCATCGACGGCTCGATTGAGATCCTCAATCTTCATCTCACTCCGGCGAAGTCGATCACGTCGAGACTGTTCATGGTCAACGCCACGCACATCTTCAATTTTACTCTGGACGAATCGTGCTGGTGATGATGTCAATGATGGCGGGCCGCGTTCTGATGCAAGTGAGTCCCGATCCGTAGTTGCCTTTTGTAAGTACTCTGTGAGGGCTTCGAAGTCGAGTTGTTTCTGATTCCGCTCTTTGAGCAGAGTCTTCATCGATGTTGTATAGCTCGCCATATCCCGCAAACTCTCCATATAGTCCTGATCTGTCGAATGCTTGAGATCCCTCATCGCCGTGCTGGTTGCTTCCACACTTGCAGCGAAGCTTGTCAGTGCTCCACCAACGCCAGGCTCCAGATTCACCAGTTTTTGAATTTGTGTTGCCAGATCCTGATAGTCTGCTTCAAGGTCTCCTTCTCTCCGCACAACCTTGACAATACCCTTCTCAACGTGTCCTAGGTCCTCCTCGAACTTGTCGGCTTTTTCTCGTACTGCAATGAAGCGTTTATCTGCTTTGTGAGGTGCTTTCAGGAAGTTGATGCCCCAATCCTGGAAACGGTCGATAGCACTCGTGCTTGACGTGGTAGAGTTCATCGAGCCGAGTGTTGCGGCTGGATCGCCAAACGAACTGCCTCTATGGCGACTATCGCCTCGCATGACGGCATTCCAGTCTGGCGTTTCAACGAAGCTTAGGAAAGTAGCATTCCGTCGTAAGACAGAATGAAGAGATATACGCTTCATGAAGCGGTTCAGAGAATATGCACGTCGCGATGTGAAGTCGGGCCCGAAGCGATCACCCCTGATGTATTCTAGGTTGTGCTTGTCTGGAAGCGGGGGAACTGCAAGATGAGGATATTGGTGGCAGAGAGCTTTGTAGAGGTAGCGGAAGTCGGTAAATCTTCTCCGGACCGAGAATCTGTCCTTCGCGAATGTCTTGAAGTCGGACTGGGCGTGAAGTGTTAGTTTTAGTTGAACACCAGCAGAACTTCTGCCTGATCCAGCTTACATGTGTTGAGATCGAGTATGAGACATAGGCCTCCTTCGTGCCTTCATTTTCCTTCTGTGGTTTCTCCACAATACACACCAGGAAGCCTTCACTTGTGATTCCTGCTAGATCGACCTTATCCGCCGTGTGATCGGGTTGTGTTCCAGAGTGGCTGTCCTGTCGTCGCTCCTGGGCATTTGCTTTGGGTCTTTGAGGTAATGTTGATCCTCGCGCCTCCACCTCAGATTGATCTTCTGCACCATCTGTCTCCGGCCGCTCCCAGCGCACACTCTCATAATCGTTCGGAGGGTCGTCCATGATCGTTGTGTCCTCCGTAGGGTCGCGAGCCACAAGGTGGGGGTATGCAAACGTTGTTCGGCCTCAAGCGCGCTGTAAATGAATCTGTGGAATGAGTCCAATCTTGGATCCGTCTATAGTCTCGAGATGGTGACAGTTTATTGTTCCTACGACTTCGAGATTCAGTGAGGAGCTTGGTATGGTGATGTCAAGTAAAGGTGCTGCACCTCGAGGAAATGACGATCACATCACGTGCAAGTGGATAAAGATCCGTCAACTTTCTTGCAGGACAAGGGCCTACCTTATGCGATCCGACCTTGTCGCGTCGCGAAGATACATCCAATCACATAGCTGAAGATGGAGGACCTTTACGACGAGTTCGGTAACTTCATTGGGGAGGTTGACGAATCTGAGGAGGAGGAACAGGTAGACACCACCGCGGACGCCTATCTACAAGATGAAGAAGAAGAAAATGAGGCCGAGTTGAACAATCAACAATTGATGCAGATTGATGGTATGTGCAGATTTGAATTCGAACAGCTGTCGCGCTGACGTCCTCCCTAGAAGATGGACCGTCGAATGCAGTCATCCTACACGAAGATAAGCAGTACTACCCTACGGCGCAACAGGTCTATGGCGAGAATGTGGAAACAATGGTACAAGAGGAAGACACACAGTCATTGGCGCAACCGATCATCGCACCGGTGAAGCAGAAAAAGTTCACAGTACAGGAAGCAGATTTACCACCAGTCTTCTTTTCACGAGATTTCATGACAGACCTGATGAACTTTCCCGATCAAATACGAAATATAGCAGTTGCTGGACACCTACACCATGGTAAAACCGCATTTATGGATATGCTGGTTATGCAGACACATGACATCAATGACAGACTGGAGAAGAAGACGGGAAGAAAGAAGGATGAGCAACTACGATATACTGATGTGCATCTGCTTGAGCGCGAACGTGGATTATCAATCAAAGCATCACCAATGAGCCTAGTATTACCAAGCACCAAAGGCAAATCTCACTTGTTCAACATCATCGACACACCAGGCCACGTCAACTTCGCGGACGAAGTTGCAGCGTCGTTGCGATTAGCAGATGGTGTTATCCTGGTCGTTGATGTAGTTGAAGGCGTTCAGGTCAGCACAGAGCAGGTCATCAAGCATGCGATTCTGGAGGACATGCCGATTGTGCTAGTTATCAACAAGATGGATCGCCTCATTCTTGAGCTCAAATTACCACCAGCAGATGCATACTTCAAGTTGAAGCATTTGGTAGAAGAGGTTAACACTGTCATTGAGAATACTGTGCCAGGAAGAGGAGAGAAGCATCGTGTAAGCCCCGAAAAAGGCAATGTTGCTTTCGCCTGCAGCTCGATGAACTGGTGTTTCACTCTTCCTTCCTTTGCGAAGATGTACTCGGACAGCTTCGAGGGCGTCAACCCTGCAGACTTTGCTTTGAGACTCTGGGGCGATATATTCTACAATCCGTCCAGCCGGAAGTTCACAAGAAGAGGTCGCGAGGAAGGTTCGAAACGAGCTTTTGTCCAGTTTGTGCTTGATCCGATATATAAGCTTTATTCACATACTATCAGTCAGACACCAGACGATCTCAAACATGTACTTAGTGGATTGGGGATACATCTGAAGCCGTCACAATACAAGAGCAATGCGAAGGATCTGCTGAAACTGGTATGCCAACAGTTCTTTGGTGGTGCAGAAGGGTTTGTGGACATGGTAGTTCAACACGTTCCATCACCGCTCGAGGGCGCACGACGCCAACTCCAGCGATACTATACCGGACCCCTCGACTCTGAAACAGCAAAAGCCATGGAAGAATGTGATCAAGATGGACCACTCGTTATCCACGTCACAAAGCTTTTCAACTCTTCTGACGCATCGACTTTCCGTGCTTTCGGCCGCGTGATGAGTGGAACCGCACGCCCAAATCAGCAAGTACGAGTGTTAGGAGAAGGCTACACGTTGGAGGACGAGGAAGACATGGTAGAAGCCACCATCAACGACACTTGGATTGCTGAATCACGATACAATGTCACGACGAGCGGTGTTCCAGCAGGAAGCTGGGTTTTACTTTCTGGTGTTGACAACTCAATCATGAAGACTGCAACGATCGTCGATTCCAGCAAGACAAGCAAAGACGACGCACACATTTTCCGACCAATCAAGCACTTCTACGAATCTGTCTTCAAGGTTGCTGTAGAGCCGATAAATCCTTCAGAACTGCCAAAGATGCTTGACGGCTTACGAAAGATCAACAAATCATATCCTCTAGTCATCACCAAAGTGGAAGAGTCTGGCGAACACGTTGTGCTTGGGACGGGAGAGCTCTACATGGATTGCGTACTGCACGATCTGAGACGCCTCTACGCTGAAATGGAGATCAAGGTCTCCGACCCTGTCACTCGATTCTGTGAAACCAGTGTCGAGACCAGCGCCATCAAATGCTACGCCATCACTCCCAATAAAAAGAGCAAAATCACAATGGTCGCTGAACCACTCGACGACGGCATCGCCGCAGACATCGAGACTGGCAAGGTCAACATCCGAGACCCCATGCGCGTAGTCGGCAAGTTCTTCGAAGAGAACTATGGCTACGATCTCCTAGCCAGCCGCAACATCTGGGCATTCGGACCCGACGACCAAAGCCCTAACATCCTGCAAAACGACACCCTTCCCTCCGAAGTTGACGTCAAAACCCTCCGCACCGTCCGCGAGTCCCTTCGCCAAGGCTTCCAATGGGCCACGCGTGAAGGCCCTCTCTGCGAAGAGCCAATCCGCAATACAAAATTCCGCATCACTGACGTCGCACTCGCTCAAGACGCCATCTCCCGCGGCGGCGGTCAGATCATCCCCACCGCTCGTCGCGCTTGCTACAGCAGTTTCCTTCTTGCCTCGCCCCGTCTCATGGAACCTCTCTACGCCGTCAGCATGCTCGGACCCGCCGACGCCGTGTCCGCCACTTACACTGTCCTCGCTCGTCGCCGTGGGCACGTCCTCTCTGACGCCCCTGTTCCTGGCACCCCGCTATATCGCGTCAATGGGCTGGTCCCTGTCATTGACTCATTTGGCTTCGAGACGGATCTGCGCATACATACGCAGGGTCAGGCGACGGTCAGTATGGTGTTCGATAGGTGGCAGGTTGTACCCGGAGATCCACTGGACACGACCATTAGGGTGAACAAGTTGGAGCCGGCGACGGCGTCGCAATTGGCGAGGGACTTTACGTTGAAGACGAGACGGAGGAAGGGCTTGAAGGAGGATGTGGGCGCGAGTAGGTTCTTGGAGAAGGAGACTGTGGAGAGGTTGCGGGAGAGTGGGATCTTGGATGTTGCGTGAGATGTGCATGGAGATGGGTTCGGTCAAAGGGCTTGAGGCGTCGAAGGAATGGATGGCAGCAGCCACGGTTATGGTGTATGGATGAGATCTTGAAACGGATATACAGTCATGGGACAAAAGTCTCGAGACATGACGGAGGTTGTGCTGTAGAGCAGACTTATCAAACCAATCGTAATATGTTTACTGGTAATATGTTCAACATCGTGTCTACTGAATCAGTGTGCTTTCATCAAGCTCTTCGTGTCATCATCTGGTCTCATTGCCCTGCTTCGAGCTGTTGACAGGCGAGGCAGTGAGATGGGAGTGATGTCGATTCGGCGAAGTAACATTACATACCATAACCCTGCTTCACATACCACCACAACACCACCACCACCACCACCGCCGCTCTGTGGGCCTCCTGCTCGTTACACAACTTCACGCTGAAGCCACGGTATCCTGAAGACTGCCGCCTACTGCTTTTGCCCGCACCGCAGCCGCTCTGATATAGACCGACAGTTGCTAAAAATCGGCGACCACGCTAAGCAAGACAGAGAGGGGTTGGGTCCAGTCACAGCACTTCAGCCTCGGCTTTTCCGAACATGGAGCTTTTCATCCGTCATACCATCGACGCCCTGTCCGTCAAAGAATCGAGACGCTTTAGGTCGGGTCATCTATGAGTCTCCAGTCTCGGCTACTCGAGCGCTACCTCCAAGATGGATGATGTATGACGCTCCTGTAAGCACTAGGTCGGCGACTGCTATGCCGAGTGTCCATGTACACTCGTGCCAACCCCTCCCTTCATCTGATGTACATAAGGCAGTCCACCTCTCCGCGTTTGCAGCGTGCTGGTGCAGACCATTGTCAACAACCATCCCCATCCCAGCACAATGAAGTTCTCCCAGCAGCTCTTGCTGTCTTTGTTGGCAAGCTCCTTAGTTGAAGCAGCGAGTCCCTACTCGCAATACATTCTCGCTCCGACCTCACGTACCTTGTATCCTCAATCAGTCTTTGCCACTGATGGCGACGTGACCCATCCTGCTGACCTCCTGGAGGGTGCCGACGGCTCCTTGACGTTGAACAATACTGCAAGTGTGACCTATGATTTTGGCAAGAACATCGAGGGTATCGTGTCTCTCGACATCGTATCTACTGCTGCCACACAGTTTGTGGGCGTGACTTTTACGGAGAGCAGCTTGTGGATCAGCACGTTTGGAAGTGATGCTACTGCTGATTCGGGACTGGATGAGCCGCTGTGGTAAGGAATGGTCTTGGCAAGCTATATAGCGTCAAGGCTTGCGCTGAGAATGTCCCTAGGTATTCAGGGCCTGGTCTACATACTGCTGAGCCTCAGCATCGTCGTGGTGTTAGTTCTCCAATCCACGATCGAAGCTATTGCTAACAATTAACCGAACAGGCATTCCGCTACCTGACCCTGCAGTCAAACGGTACCGGGGAAGTTATTCTGAGCAATGTCTCAATTCACTTCACCGCCTACCCACAAGCCGCCACCGATCTTACCTCTGCTTACACTGGCTACTTCCATTCCAACGACGAGGAGCTGAACGCAGTCTGGTTAGTACCCCCAGTCCTGTCAGCGTCAGTATTCCTAATGTGAAACAGGTACGCCGGCGCCTACACAAACCAGATCTGTCAAATCGATGCCGACGCTGGGAACTCGCTTGTCCACCTAGGGGTCGTCCTCACAGCCGACAATGACACTTTCTTGACGACGTGGTATAACAATTGTTAGGCTCACTGCCAGTGCTGTGTCCTTCAAATACATCGAGACTGATTAAAGCTTAGATACCATCACGAATGGTACCGTAGCTTTCGTCGACGGCGCAAAGCGTGACAGAACGGTCTGGCCAGGCGACTACACCGTTTCGTTGCCATCCACTTTCGTTGCTACCAACGATCTGACCGGTGTCCGCAATGGCCTTGACTCCTTGTTCCTGTTGCAGAATGCCAGTGGCGCTATGCCGTATGCCGGAGGTACGTGTATATTTTGTGCAGTTCGTTCGGACTATAAAAGCCCACAGCACCCGTCACTAACATACGTAATCTTAATCTAGTACCATTCTATCCAGAGCTCCAAGTTATCCTTGGACCCAGTTTCTGGTCATTCACATATCATTGTCATGGCTTGACGGATTTGTATCTGTACTACTTTTATACTGGTGATCTAGCATATCTACAACGGTACTGGGTACAGGCAAAGCTAGGTGTTGCATTTGCGTTGAGTCTTGTCGATGATACTGGTCTGGCTAACTTGCCGCCGTCGAATCCAGGTATGTTACAGTCAGTTCTTATCACAGACCAGAAGTCTGAGCAGAATCCGTACGGCACTCTGCGCAAGGGATCTGCCATACCTCTGGTCTGGTCAGTACCTAGAAATCCTGCTGACAATGGTAGACTGGCTCAGGAATTACATGGGGGGTATGTGCCACCTTATCACTGCTGGTCGAGACTCACACTGACCACGCTCACAGGCTATAACATTGAGGTAGTCTCATCTCAACAAGTTTGACCTCAGAGGTACACTGACAAAGACATAGGCAAATTCGATACTATATCGTCTTCTAACGCAATACATATTTCTCGCCAACACACTCAACGACACCGCTCCAATCGCAACGTGGGAAACTTTCCAGACTAACATCAAGTCCGCCGCAAACAATCTACTATGGAACGCCGCCGATGGCCTATACAACGACAACACAACCACGACATTCCATCCGCAAGGTATATTTCAACACGTCATTTATCTATTCATGTCAGCGCTAACCCACCACACCACAGACGGCAACGTCTTCGCCATCCTCTCCGGCGTCGCAGACTACTCCAACCGCTCCGCCCTCGTAGCCACAAATCTCCAAGCACGCTGGACACCCTACGGCCCGCCAGCACCAGAAGCCGGCGCGACCATTTCCCCGTTCATCACGAGTTTCGAGCTGCAGGCACATTTTGCAGTTGGTCAGCCGCAGCGCAGCATTGATCTCATGAAGGATATGTATTTCGGGTGAGTCTGAGTCGGGTCTTGGTGTTTCTGGGGCTGTTTCTGTGTGATGTGATGAGTGACGAGGGATGTGGAATGATGGCTGACGAAGGACGTGTAGCTGGATGCTGAACAACCCGGAAATGACAAACTCCACCTTCGTCGAAGGGTATAACACAAACGGCTCACTCATCTATCCCGCCTACCTCAACAACCCCCGCATCTCCCACGCACACGGCTGGTCCACCGGCCCCGTCTCCGCCCTCAGCACCCTCGTCGCCGGGATCCGCTTCGTCGGCGCCGCCGGCTCAACCTGGCTCTTCCACCCCCAAGTCGGCAATCTCACGCTTGTGGAGGCTGGATTTCCCTCCACGCTCGGCCACTTCGAGGCAAGCTATAGTGGCAGTGAAGACGGCGGGTTTCAATATCAGTTCTCCGCGCCGGCCGGCACGGCGGGAAATGTCAGCGTGCCGATACCTGAGGCGTGTGCGGGGAGGGAGGGCGTGGCGAGTTTGACCAAAGTCCAATTGTCCAACTCGACTGCTACGATCCCAGCTCCGGGTCCGAATGCCCCAACTCCAGCGCCATCGGGCTGGGGATGGGGTCAGGGTTGGGGCTGGCGTCGGAGCTGGTCTTCCCCCGAGGCTGGGCCTGGTGGTGGCAG
>Ga0058702_10000345_pt1 | contig 21395 bp, 19 predicted proteins | sample AgamicOrSfe_FD_83781 | JGI IMG/M metagenome (GOLD analysis project Ga0058702, IMG submission 83781) | Agave microbial communities from Guanajuato, Mexico - Or.Sf.e | ecosystem: Host-associated > Plants > Phyllosphere > Phylloplane/Leaf | place: Guanajuato, Mexico | collected 2012-05-30 | reverse complement strand
TAATTAGGCACTGCGATCCAGGATTTCCTCCGGTCAAAGTAAATTTTCCATTGCGACTCTAACGTGAACATGGGTGGCTGATTTGCTTTATTACAACAACACTTATGAATTCCAAGAAATAGATATGCATCATGTTCACGTTAGAGTCGCAATGGAAAATTTACTTTGACCGGAGGAAATCCTGGATCGCAGTGCCTAATTACACACTCATGACTTTCAAAGTTTACAGAGGTTTACCCTGAGCGCATTTGCTTTGTCACAACGCTCACGAGTTCCAAGATCTAGATATACATAATGTTTCTAATCACGATGGGGGGTTTACTCTTGACCCGAGGGAACCCTTGATGCGATCCAGCCTACTAGATTGTGACAGCGCTCTCCTGGACAAGACCCGGTTTAGTGACGATTTATTTTATATCTCAGCAAGACAATATCAGGTCATGCGTAACACTGGACAAGCTTATTATACTCTAAAATCATCGCATTCATGAGTGATGACCATAACGATAGACCGATCTAGATTCAACGACAGTCATCCTCAGCACTCTCCAGAGAACCAAAACTTCGACACGACAAGAGTGTCACCCGCTCACAAATTACTATCAACAAACCCGCTCCAAGCGCGCCCATTAGACCACTGCGCACCGGGCCAAATCTCACCCAGCGCCTCCCAGATATGGCTGACATGGACAATCTCCAGCCCACTCAACACCTCCTGCGGCAAGTCCTTGACATCCTTCTTATTGCCCACAGGCAGCAGAACCTTCTTGACACCAGCCGCGAGCGCACCAATTAATTTCTCCTTGATACCACCGACGGGCAACACCTTGCCACGCAGACTGATCTCGCCCGTCATGGCGAGGCTAGGCGGCACACTCTTACCGGCGAACAAACTGATGAGCGCGACCGTGTGTGCCAGGCCGGCGGAGGGCCCGTCCTTGGGGATCGCGCCGCTCGGGCAGTGCACATGGATCGCGCGATTCTTCATGATGTCCTCGTTCACGTCGTGGGTGAGGGCTAGTTCGTAGGCGTGCGCTTTCACCCACGTCAGTGCGACCTCGACACTCTCCTTCAGGACGTCACCCAGCTTGCCCGTCAGTTGCACCCGTCCGCTGCCGGGCATATCTGCGACTTCGATGAAGAGGATGCTGCCTTGGGCACCGGTGCTGTAGGCCACAAGGCCCGTGACGACGCCAGGCCGCGAGTCTGTCGCTGCCAGCTCTTCTTCGAACCGCTCGATGCCAAGGATCTCTTCAAGGTCGGAGACGTGTACGATTGGTGAGTAGCTGGATTGCGAAGAGGCGTCGGACGCTTCGGCGTATTGCACTGCTTTGGAACGGCAAACGGAGCCGATCTCGCGCTCGAGGTTGCGCACGCCAGCTTCGCGGGTGTAGGATGTAATGACTTTGTCGATGACTTCTTCGGACATTTGGACTTGTGACGGATTGAGGCCATTGGTTGTGATTTGCTTCGGGAGCAGGTGTCGTGTGGCGATATGTCTCTTCTCCAACGTGGTGTAACCAGAAAGCTGAATCGTCTCCATACGGTCGAGAAGAGGAGGCGGAATTGTGTCGAGGCTGTTGGCAGTGGCGATGAACAAGACCTTCGACAGATCAATAGGGATGTTGACATAGTGGTCGGTGAAGGTGTGGTTTTGCTCAGGGTCGAGGACTTCGAGCATGGCGGCACTAGGATCACCATGGTGTGATGAAGCGCCGACCTTGTCAATCTCGTCTAGCAAGAAGACTGGGTTCGTGACACCAACCTTCTTGAGACCACTGACAATGAGACCTGGCATGGCGGCCACGTATGTCCTTCGGTGACCGCGGATCTCTGCCTCGTCTCTGACGCCTCCCAAGCTGATGCGATGGAACTGTCTTCCGAGGGCAGTTGCGACAGACTTGGCCAAAGAGGTCTTTCCGGTACCTGGAGGTCCTACGAGAAGAAGGATGGGTGACCTGTCAACCATGCGCTTCGACTTGAGAATTTGTAGCTGTTGTGGTGTATGTTCGCGCTTTGGCTTTGGCTGAAGTTGCGATGCTGATTCCTTCTCTGGCAAAGCCTTCTCGACAGTCGCGTCCGAACTCTTCTCTTGTGCCTCTGCAGCTTCAGCTTCTTTGGTGATCTTGTCAATCTGGCCTTGAAGGTCGGCGTTGACAGACTGTTTCAACTTGAGAACAGCAAGGTATTCCAGCAACCGCTTCTTGATCTTCTCGAGACCGTAATGGTCATCGTCCAGCTGTTTGCGTGCTCGCGAGAGAGTGGCAGGGTCGAGTTTGTCTTCGGTCGCTTTCGTCCAAGGAATCTCGGCAAGGTTGTCCAAGTATGTCCTGACGACCTGATATTCTGCCTGTGCCGGGTTCATCTTCTGCAGTCTCTTCAACTCACGATCGGCAACCTTCTGCGCCTCTAAGCTCAACTTGGCTTCGTCCAGCCTCTTTCGGAGTTCGTCGATCTCGTTAGGCTCGTCTTCTCCTTGTGGATTGCCTCCACCGAATCCAGGAGGGGGAGAGCGCATACCAATAGCTCCCATTCTATTCATAATAGCCTGCTGCCGAGCCATCTGCTTCGCCTTTTGAATATCCTCTTCTGAGCCGTCCGGGGCAACGGTTGTCGTGATGGACATGATTCTGTTATTGCCCTGAATCTTGGAGACGTTTCTTTGCAATACCTCGATAGCCTTCTGCAGGCGTGCCTTGACCGAGACTGCGGCCAGGATCTGAAGCTTTTCCTCGTTTGTGCATTCCACAACGTTGGCCATAAAGTCCGCCAGCACACCAGCCTCTTGAATGTCCTTTCGGACTATATATAGCTCCAGCCTCCGGGCCAAGAGTGGTGAGAGATTGGTCGATTGTGCGGAGGGCAGAAGGGACGAGAGTCTTACAAGAGCCAGGAGTTCGCGAGAAAGCTGCTTGAGCTGAGCGAAGAGTTCGCGTGTCTCGGTTTCGTTCTCTGCTGGGACTTCCTCCTCGTAGACCTCGACTTGAGCCTCGATGTATGACTTCTCCTGTGTGATCTTATCCAACCTGATTCTGCTAATGCCTTCAACTACCAGAGCAAGCTCTCCTCGTCCTCGGCCCTGCACACCGGATACTCTGGCCAGAGTACCATAGTTGTAAAGGTCGTTTGCTTTTGCTTGAGCAGGCTCGACACTTTTCTCCTGCTTGGACTGCTTAGACCCATCTTCGATAAGTCTGTTGCCGTCCGGACTTAGATAAGGCGAGTTGACAGGCACACATCCGACTGTGATGGCGGTCGCATCAGGTCGTGGAGTAGCGGCTTTGCTGTAGATACTGGCTAGAATGGCGGCAATATCACCACGACGCTGCAGAGGGATGCGAAGAGTCACTCCCGGAAGGAGAATCGAAGAGGTGGCCAGCGGAATGATAGGGAGGGTCTGCATGTTGGGCGAGCTCTTGGACTCTGCTTTGCCCATGATGAATGTCGTGTGTGTATTTGATCAGCGGTGTCTGATTAGGAGGGAGGCAGAAACAGGGCGGCGACAGACGCACGAGACCAGCTTGTAATGTCGTGATTCAAGTCGAGTAGGTACAAGCATCATCACCACTTCCGCTTCCGCTCCCGCTTCCGAACCTCGGCCTGCCTTATCTAGCCGCGGAGGCGTTCCGCGGATGGTTCCCCGATACCCCAGATTGCCAAGTGTTTCGGTCGACGACTTCATCGTGCTTCAATTTTTTGATGCTGCGGCAAATCGCATCAACAATAAACAATACACAAGCTCGACTATGGCATTACGACCTGTCGTTGGCAGCGCATTGGCCTGCGGTGGATGCCGGACGACTCTGCTCAGGAGCTTCATCGCCGCCTCAGGCATACAAATACCAGCACTCCGCGAGCCTGCCCAATGGCCTCGATCTCCTCGCCCTGTACAACCACGAGCGTCGTTCTCTAGCAGATCCGCACTGCGGTCAGAAGAACAAACACACGAACAGAACGACAGCTGGGCAAAACTCGACGCAGCCAGTAGACGCGACCAAGCCCCCTCATCACAGGCCCAACACCAACACACACCCAAACCCAGCACAGACGCCACGCCCTGGTACCTGCAAGTCGACGCACCCCTCCCGGAGCCCACACCGCTCAGCGAACGCCAGCGCCTTCCCGACCTCCCCTCGCACCCACCAGTCCTCCTCCAACCGCTCCTCAGCCACATCTCCTCGGACCTGGGCCTAGACGACCTCTCGCTACTCGACCTGCGCGGTCTAGACCCACCGCCGGCGCTAGGCAGCACAACGTTGATGATCCTGGGCACCGCACGCTCCGAGAAACATCTGCACGTCTCAGCGGACCGGCTATGCCGCTGGCTACGGTCGACACACGGCCTCCGACCCTACGCCGACGGCCTACTGGGGCGTAACGAGCTGAAACTCAAGATCCGACGGAAGGCGAAGCGGACGAAACTGCTGTCAGCGGTGGGCACCAAATCCACCGACGACGCGGCCGATTTGGACGACGGGATACGTACCGGTTGGGTGTGTGTTAATATCGACAAAGTCGAGGGCGGGGAACTGCCGGCGCAGAAAGAGGAGCGTGAGAGGGAGATCCAGGGCTTTGTAGGCTTTGGAGGCCGTACGCCTGGGTCTAGGATTGTTGTGCAGATGATGACCGACGAGAAGAGGGGTCAGATTGATCTTGAGGCGCTGTGGGGTGGCATTTTGCGACGGGCGAGTAAGGCGAAGGAGGAGGTTGAGAGGGCGCTTGAAGAGGAGGCGAGGGCAGAGAAGGGAGAGGAGAGAGGGGAGGGTCAGCCGGCGGAGACGCTTAGCGGTGAGAGGTACAGTCCTATGGATGTTTTCATGGAGGATAAGAGCCGGAGACAGGATTCGCCGAATTTGTAGACTCGATGCCTAGATACCAATACCAATGTGACAATATGAAGTAAAGATGATTCGTTGGCATGAACTGCCAAATTCATACGAACGATAGAAACTATACACCCGCGTAAGCGCGATATCCTGATCATCAACCCAGTCATTAATCATTAAGCCCGTCACCAGTGTTCCATTGCCACCTTCCAAGTGACTTCTCATTCCTTGAGCTGGCTCCTCAATCCAAGGACCTCCCGTTTCAACCTCGCATTCTCCCTCCGAAGCCGATCCCTCTCCTCATTCCCATCCTTGACCCGTCGTTTCAACTCCTCAACTCCATCACCGCCCCGAACAGCCTTGACCACCTTGCCCAATTCCTCATTGAACCGGACATACAGTGCCTCGTTCTCGGCATTCGCCTCGCGGTATAACTCGTCCAGTTTGCGTGCTTTGGACTCACTCACCGTCAGCGAACTCGTGAGGTCCGCTTGTATGCCCTCGGTGCGCGTCTGCAGCTCCGCTAGTGTATTGGCGACTTGTGCGCTGAGCTCGCTGAGCCGCTTGCTGAGATCAGACGTCGCTGCCGAGGGCCGCACGCCCCGGACGGAACCCATGCGTCCTGGCCCCAGCGCGCCGAGGTCGTCGCCGATTTTCGCCAGCTCGCTTTCGAGTGCCGACTGTCCGCTCGCCATGGCTTTTTGCTCTGCTTGCAGGCGCTCGCGGAGTTTTTGCGGCGACTGCATGCGGAGTTTCCGCGTAGGTGTCGAGGCTGGGCTGGGATTTAGGAGGAAGGACTTTTCTGTTTTTTCTGGGATGCCGCTAGGGCGGATCTTTTGCGCGTTGCCAGAGGTTGGGCGTTCCGAGAGGCCTTTGCCGAGTGGCTGGACTGATGAAGCGCGGTCGGATCGTTGCGAAGGCGCTTGGATTCCGCTGATCGAGTCGTTGCGTTTCCTCGCGACATTGACCGTGATGACGACTTCGTCGGGCTGCTTGCTAACGGTACGTGGACGCGGCAATGCCGTCAATGTGATGTCCACTGAGGTCTTTGGACATGGCGAGTTTTCCTTGGTGAATGTTGCTGGTAGTCTCGAGCGCGCAACAGTCCTGATCGGAGATCCAAGTCGCGTGGGAGAAGGCATGCCAGTGGCTCTTGACAGCGACGACGTAGCCGGCGAATTACCAATGAACGCATTGAACGCCTTCGTGCCTGCTGGCGACTGACTCGGCGTGTCTCCAGGTGTTTGTAGAAGGGTCAGGTCAGATAAAGAGCTCCTACGCTTCTTCCTGGCATTCCCCGGTGTAGCTTCTCCAATCGTACTGAGAGGAGAGCCCTGTATGAAGGAGTGCTCTTTTGACTTTTTGTTTTCGAACGAGAAAGATGGCAGAGCGGTTGGCACGTCTTGTGAGAGTGGTCGTTTCTGTGTCAATCGAGAGTCGGCATCGATCGACTTTGCTCTTTGCACCGACATGCGGGCGGGAGTCGCCGGCATTGGCTCTGGTGCTGGTCTATTGTTCTTACTGAGAGTGCGCCATACAGATCCAGGTCTGGATTCGGGCTCCAGCCTGGCGTTATCTCGTGTCGGACCACCAAAGCCAAACTTCTTGCGCAAGGAAGACGTGTTTGACGTGAGTGATCCTGTATTGACCGATCGGGCGCGATTGTGTCCAAGGTGAGGACTTGACACCGATTCGACCTCTCTGACATGAACGATTTCGCCAAATAGAGATTCGATGTCCTCGACAAAGCGATCGATCAGCGAGACGTAAGAGTATGGGTTGTTACCAGGCACCAACAGCTCAGCAAAAGCTGCAGTGAGGATACCACGATCACCGTCGTTACCGGTACCGTCAAGCAATTCTGCCAGCAACTTGACAACGCCCCTCAGAGCACGCTGATTTGGCACAGCCATACTGTGGAATGCGTCTCTGAAGAAGGCTTCAAAATCGACCGGAAAACTACTCTCGGCCTTTTCTTGTATGGCCTCCATCAGGCGCTCCGGCACCACTTGTCCAAATTCTTCCTTCCAAGCTACGTTCAAGAACTTTTCAAATGCGCAGAACAGGACGTCCACAGAAGAGTTGGCCGCAAGGACCATCATGTTGGGGTCGTCAAGAAGAGAGTTGTAGAGATCGTTCACGGTCAACTCATCCGCACTGGCTCTAGCCTTGACCACGCGACCGACAACATTGCCTTTTCGTGCTTGGAGTGCGAGCAAGTAAGTAGACAATGTCTCCTCGACACGCTTTGGAGCGGTCGCCGGTCTACTTTCTGCCGGAATCAAAGGAGAGCTCTTCTGTGGTTGCTGAGTATGTGAAGCTGGCCTGCTGTTCTCACCGGTGTCTTTGCTGGCGGGGCGCGGTAGTTGCGAACCTGTAGGTTGCAGAGATGGTGCGTCGGCGAAAATAGCATCTGCGGCGACAATCTTTCTAGGTTGTGGGGGACCAGAGTGACCAGAGTGGGTAGAGTGACCAGAATGGGGCCCGATGCTCTTGGACAGAAAGTTGCCAAGTTGCTTGACAGGGGAGTGTGGACGACTTGGTCTTTCATGCTCGGTGGCTGGTCGCGGAGCTGGTGAGAGAGCCTCTGCAGTCAGAAGATGCAGAGACCGAAGCGCCTGCTCGTTGCGAGCAATCCACGACGGCATCACTATCGGACTCTTGTGGGAGAGCTCCATCTGGAGCAAGATAGCCAGACGTCGCGAGAGCGCGGTCGAAAAGTCGGCAATGTTTACCTTGTCGCGAGTGTTGAGACCGTGGATGCTGTCAACAGAGATCGAGCAGATACCATCCTCGAGAAGGATAACAGAGACCATTGTCTGTACTCCTAGTTTGTCCAGCTTGTCAAGATCAGTGTGCTTTTGCGGCTCAACAACGATCCGGACCTCTCCAGCGCGGGCCCTCTTCGAAGAAGAGTCTTCGAAAACGGCAGCAAAGAGACTCAACTCGCCGGTCGGAGCGACAGCACTTCTCACATCCCACCTTCCACCTTCTCTTTCGACCTCTTCGAAGCGGCTCTCTACCCTGGCCTTGGTGACCTCTTCGAGGAATCGTATTGCTTTTCCAGAGTATGTACCTTCCAGATAGAAGACAGCTGGTGGTGTGACCAAGGCAGGAGAAGCAATATCGACCGATCGAGTGAAGATATTGATCGCTTGTCCTTCGATAGCTTCAGTAATGTATGCATCACTCAGGTCCGTGGCGTACGCATAGAGCAGCCCTCCGGGTGTCTGTGGTCTGGCAGAGTCCTTGTACTCGAGTGCAACCGGCTTTTCAATTTCAGCCTGCAGAGCACGTGCGGTCGGGGAGTTGGAGGCAGTCTTCTCGACAAAAGCAAGGCGGTCAGCGAAGAGGAGAAGGATGCCATTCTTGCCGTTTGCCCGATCGTATGGAGCAGAGACTTCTGTGACATCAACCGCAGCTATGAGTCGTCCAAGGTCAGTGTCGCCTTTCTCCCAACCCTGTACCAGACCCTTGAGGCGCTCATCGATGTTGACAAGGACATCTGAGGAGTCGGAGGTGCAGATATCAGTCACAATGTCGCGGGCTTTGAGTAGTGGTTTCAGTGCTGGATGGCCGACAGGAAGCTGCTTCGAAATGGTGTCAATGTACAATGTGTATCTAGGTAATCTCTGAATCGGTTCGATCAGCATAGACATCAGTCTCTGCTCGCCGATGGATTGTACCGCGTCGGTCAAAGCCGGGTCTGAGCTGCTGGTGATGTCCTTCATCAAGGATGGAAACTTGGCGTGCGAATTCATGTATCTCGCGTAGTCGTCCTTGAATGCTGGTAGGTGGTCCAAGAGGCACTTTGCAAAAGCCAGAATGCCAATCGGATCACTTCCGCTGTCGGTGGGCGCAGTCGTTTCAGCAGTGCTGTCGGTACTGTCGCGCTCGATTTCGTTGATGGCGTCTTCCTCGGTTTCGTCAAGCACACCCTTAATAGCATCGAGGAATGAGGTATTGATGTCCAGCATGTGGTCGAGAGTGGAGGGGAAGAGCTTTTGGATCGCCCTCTCAGCGGCAGTCTTGACAGGAATGGCCGGATCTCCCTGGATGGCGCGCATGACTTGGGCGATGTCTCGAACCAACTCGGTCATCTTCTGAACATAGCTGGCCTCGGTGTCCACCAGCTCACACATCTCCTTCCGAACCATTTCTCTTTGGCCTTGACGGTATGTCTGACTGCGACCAATGGCTGTCGGCTTCGAAGGTGCTCGCTTCATTCTGGTAGTCGGTAGGAATGAGGTTTCACCAAAAGCGTTGATGAGGGCACCATATTTGCCATATCTTCGCTGGCACGATTCCTCTTCGGTCAAAGTGTCGAAATCTTCGCTGTTGCTGTCTTCGGACGGTCTGATGCTGCCATTTGGCAGGACAATATCCACGTCCAACCATGACATGCAATGCTCTCCAAGCGAACGCTGGATATCCTGGATCACGGCCTCGGTGTTCACAACCTTTGTCATACGACTAGCCAAAACAGCTACATGGGTGGGACTAAACAGTCCAAATGGCGAGGCTGGTCGTTTGCCGGCTGAGGCCTGCTTGGTCCAACATTCCTTGACTTCTTTCGACAGTTCTGCAAAGTATCTTGACAAGCCGAATGCGATTCCTCTGCAGACCTCATCTCCTTGCTCTTCTCGTGGTAAGGCGTTGACGGCGCAATAGAACGGCGAGGATGGTGAGATGGCTAGGCGCGTGTACGACTCCAGGCCGGCGGGGGTGAAAACGTGGACCTGGATGCGCGAGCTAGCTGATCCAATGGATGCAGCGGGACCGTAGAAGACGACTATGGGCGCATTGTATAGAAGAGGATCTGTGGTGTGGAAGAGCTCAAGGTCTCCAGACAGAGCGGGAGGGTTGCCAGTGACGGCCACCATCTTGCGGCCGCGATGTGAGCGCGATTGTTATGTGTCTGGTCAATCAGGCTATGCTTGCATTGTCGCGAAGCTAATGTGTCGTTCGTCTGGCAAGCGGGAGTGGTGCAAGCGTGTTGTTGTGTTTTGCGCTCGCGTTCGTGAAACGATTGACACGACAAACAAAGCGAAAGCAAGGACCGGCCTGCAGGTCAAAAGGTGCAATGGTCCAGTGGATGAGAAGAGTAAGGTAGTACACGAAGAAGGTGAAACGAATTCAATGTTTTGAAACGAATGCGCGACCAGCAAATAGACAGAGTGGTGTGGAGGACGTTGTTAGTGTACGTTGACGTTAGCATCGTCGAAGGTCTTCAGGTCTTCAGGTCTTTCCGTTGTGTACATTATCGGGACTGTATACAGCGGCCCGCGTGTTGATAAAAATATCGTTCCCGCATCAACGGCTGCAGCTGCAGCTTCATCTCAAACCTTGATATCCACAGCTTTAATCGTTTGCTTGAATATAATTCACACGAGCAGTCTGACCAAGTCACAAGCGCAATGATACTAAAAAACTGATATGGAATGGAAGAGCACACAGTGAGGTCATAAGGTTTCAATTTCAAGTCTATACGTTTGCGCCAAGATATCGCAGCACCCCGTCATACAAGATGTCAGATGCAGGTGGTCATGAATCATATCAACCAGTGAAGACCTTGACATAGTTGATCAACCAGTACGACTCGCTGAAGGCCGAAGGGTTGGCAGCAACATAGTCGTTGCAAGTCGCAGCCTTTGGTGAGCAGTAAGAGCTAGCGCCCCATTGGAGACCAGCCCAGGTACCACAGAAGTCAGTGTTGAACAAAAAGCTCATGTTCTTGAAGTAGTCGTCGAACGCACAACCGGCCCAGCTGGCTTGAGGAGTGCCCCAGACATTTGGGTTTGGATTTCCGCTCTTGATGTCGGCTGGGATGTTGGCGCGGGAGAAGAACCAGACCTTGATCTCGTTGCCGTTCCAGTGAAGACCGTACACACCACCGCCAGCTGCGTTGAAGCCGTCGCCGTAAGACTTGGAAGAGGAGCTGAAGACGGTGCAGCCGTCGTAGCCGCCGCCGATTCCGCAGTCAGAGTTAGATCCAGACTTGCCGAGCTGACCGTAGGTTGCTTCGACTGTAACGTTACAGCCTGGAGAGGTGTGGATGCTGGACTGGGCTTGTTGCTGGTGGTTGATGCCCTCCATGATGTCGATCTCGCCACTTGCTGGCCAGGTTCCATTACCGTTCATCCAGAATGCTGGCCATGAACCACAAGCAGATGCGGGAACGTGCTCAAAGTCTGCGACCATGACGGCGTGGTTGTAGACATCATTGCCTACGATCTTGACCGAGTTGCGGCCAACGCCGGACGAGCTCAATGTAGTGGTGTTGTCGACTCCAATGTAGACTTGGCCACCGATGGTCTTGTAGAGACCGGCAGATTTGGCGGCAGAGTCGGAGAGGTCTTGTTCGTATTAGTGAAGATCTAGTCACAGAGGTTGTTTGTCGCTCACAGTTGACAAAACCACCAGTAGGGTCAACATTGTCAAGGACAGTGAATGACTCCATCCAGTTCTCCGCGGTGTAGTTCTTGACGAGGCTGTATGACGCAGCTGAGCCAGCCAGCGCGAGCATAGCAGTAATGGAAAGCATCTTCATGAGGGTGAGACGACGGGGAGTTTACAAGGGGAATGACGTTTTCAAGGAGTGAATGTGAGGATATTGCCTAACGAGTCGGCAAGTGAATCGAGCAAAGTGAAGATGTGAGATTTCGCAAAGAACTTATCGTGGAAAACTGCAATCGTATATATGCAGATGCATCCTACCATGAGCCATGCGCTTGGAGCTGGACATGCTCAATGTCCGAACGTGCATCCACCCTCACGAGACAAACCTGGAATACAGATAGTATAATTATGGAGCCTTGTGCGACTTGCACGTCTTGCCGCGTGGTCAGATAGCGAAAACACCTTGGAAGAGCACTGCTATTGGCAGATTTTTAAATTCAGTCGCAGTGTACCTCGTCAGAACCAGGGTCGGATGGTCAAAGATCTCTGTCCCGAGCGCGGTGCTGGAGTCTTTCTGCATGGTCCATGTTTCAAGGTCGCTAGACCGTGGAATTCATTGGAGGTTTTGCGAAGTGTCGAGAGTAAATCTCCATCTAAGCGGATCCTAGTCTGGCGCTTTGCTGTTCAACGAGTCGGCTCAAAGTGCGATCGTCGTTCAGAGGTGGGAAGCAGGCACGAAATTTGTCGACCGGATTGACCAGGTTCCTGCAGGTGGAGACGCTTTCTGCTGGCCGCGTCAAGGATAGTCGATGAAAAAATCGGGTATCGGGGTCTGTACCTGTCTGTGCACTTTCGTCCGCTTCGTTCTTGATCCAGAATAGAAACAGGTCAAGCTGAAGGTCTACAAGTTTATTCGAGCGTCCATGTCCGATGGTTGCACTGCATTAAGGATTGTTGTGTCGCGTGTCTATCCTGGGTCCTGGAATCCATACGACCTGCAGTAGCTGATGGGAAAGACTGAAGCAATTTTTTCCAAAAAAGGGCCGATCACAGACCCGGAGTCGTTGAAATCGTTGCATAAGCGATTCTTCGTGATAATGGATGCGACTCCATCGAGGAAAAGTATCCTTTGTCTTTCCTTCCATCAAAATTGCAGCTGGAGATATTTCCAAAACGAGAGACGGTTATAAACCATCTAAGTTTCTGCTTATGCCGGAACTTTCTCTCCGGGGAGATGGCCGAGTGGTTAAGGCGCTGTGTTTAGGTCCATTCACTTGAACGACATGATTTATTCCGCAGTGAGAAATCGCGTGGGTTCGAATCCCACTCTCCTCACTTTTGCTTCAGAACGGCTCGCGGGACATTGTCTTTCTGCAGAAGCGCATGTTTTGAAGTCTGGTCTGTATACACATGCATAACGTGATGGATGCCACTTTTGCTGTCGAGCCTTGCGAACGGGTGCTTGCGACATAGTTAATGAAGAGGATGGGACGGATGTTCGATTATACATTACTATATTTTTCTATAGCTACAGTCGCAGGTTGTGGGTAAGCACTCCATGAAACACGGATTGCCTCGTTTTGCATTTCTCTGAAAACACCTCAGTCATCGCAAGCATCGCTCGTTCGCGATCGCCAACCCATCTCTGCCCTTCAAATACTCCCCGGAGATCGAAAGAGGTCTCGTGCAGAATTGTCTCGGGCAACGTTCGGCGTATCGGCCACTACCGCTCGTGATCCGCTTCAGGGTCCGAACGGTGCTGGAAATCCGAGGCTCTAGACTTTGCGGAGAAACAGAGCGAGCACCGAAGTGATCGACTGGTAGACTTTCTTCTTCAAGCACCATGTGATATCTACTGTGCCGGATTTGCGTTTCGATAGTGTGGCGCTGATGAGCGCACTGTAATTGATGCGCGCTGAGAGTCGTTGTGACTGCTGGTCGCGTGGTCTTATTGTCGTGGTCATGCTGACTGAATGTTGCTGTGTTGCTGACTGGGTAGGTGGCGCAAAAGTGGCAGCGAAATGTTCGTCGAGCCATATCGAGTGAAGAGAATCATAGTGTCGGGGAAGCTTCAAGTAACGCTCTTCTTGCGAATAGAGAAGGCCCGCAGACGAGTCTTTACGGGCGACGATGGACTGGTCGGAGGCGGCGACATCTTCTCTGAGCTAGATGTACTGCTCGTGGATGCTGAGCGCTGGCGATGTTCCTCGAGACGGCGCGTTTCTTCGATAACATCCTCGAGCGACACACTGGCGCCTGGCAATGACGGCTGAAGGTCCTCGTCTAGAAATTCGACAAACTTTGATATCGTCATGTTGTTCGGCTTTGGTATGTAAGTCGCAGGGTATGTCGCAGAGGGGCGCCGTAGATGCGAAAGTGCAGAAGACCTTGTTGTCGCAAACGACGAGCGTGATGGATAGATATAGTGATTTGAAAAGGCGAAGATGGGAAGACAGGACAGAGGACGCAGCGGGAATAGGGAGAAGTAATAATAACAACAAAAAGCGACGACCAGCGGTAGCGGCTTAGGTACAGTACCTTACCTTACGCAGGGCTCTGGCTGAGTTTCTGCAGGGGACGACAAAGACCGACCGCAGTGCGCAGCACCAATTGCTGTGTCACGCAGCACGCACGCTACGCTAACACAGTCACGCATACGTGCCGTCCGTTCTCTGATAAAAGGTTACCTCGGAACGAACGACCACATCTGTCCGACAGCCGGTGCAGACTTCAGAGATCGCCATGACTCCTTTTACAAATAGAGAAGCAAAACACAAAGGGTTCGGACGGCAGAGGTACCCTGACGACATCATCTCCCCTCATTCCGCGTAAAAAAAGTCAGAGTCAGCGAGCGCTATCTCGGTTGCGGATACCATGACCGAGGAGATCTGCGTTTCTCGCTGACAGAGCCGCATGTGGTTTCGGAGCGCTGTTTGCGGTGCCGAACGGTCGTCCCTAAAAATTGGGTCTGCTGCTTTTTGTTGCTTTGTTCCCGTCGTGTGTTTTGCGAGTTGTGTGACGTCGCTGTGTATGACGACGCGGGGCTGCATCGTGCTCTTTGCGTCCGCCTGGGTAAGGCAAGGTAACCTTTCATTGCTGTATCATTACTATAGCAGTTCAATGTGGTACGTATAGCACAAGGCTGCCCCATAACCTTCATGTAGGAGAACGAATGCGTGTTCGTGATGACTCGTTCAGAACCGGTGATCTTTGCTCGACGGCCACGAGTCGCATGGAGACTGGTCCCGCGTCCTTGCATATATTCATGCAGCCACGTAGACACGAGTTCCCTTTCATTAGTTGTGTCCTTTCAAGGGTGACATGCTTGACGAGCACCCCTCAAGGCTCTCATCCACTTTTAGCTTCGCCTGCGAATGCCTTTACCCTTAAACCCACAACCGCGGAAATCATCCAGCACGTTGACGTCGTTCAGCACATGGTTAAAGTGGTTCTCCAATCCGGTGCCTCACGGGCATGAGTGTCATGCTGTTGGTATGACCTATTTGTGTATTCTGTCATTCCAACCACGTATGAAAGTGACATCCAGGCACGTCTAAGGGCCGCTGTTTTCGCATTGAGCGGACCGTGACAACCCGATATCAGACAGGCAGCATAAAATATGGTTTCGTGTTTCCTTCAAACTTTCGAAATGGGGAGTTCTCGGAACAGATGTTCTCCCACAATGCTCGACCGCTTTAGGCTCGTCGCAGATAGATGGAACGTGGTCTAGGCTCCAGTACACAAACTCGAGCCGAGCCTCGCTCGAGCACAATCCGTCCGAACCGAATTGTAACCATACCTTGTCGAAGTGGCAATGGGCTCGGACTGCCATCCGACTTGAAAATCTACCTTGGATCAGGTAGGCGTTCGCTTGCTCGTGATGGCGATATCGGATAGGCGACCATTATCATTACTATAGTGATCTATATCGCATCACCTGAAACCTCTTCCTCGGCCTCGACCTCTACCTCGCCCGAAGCCGCCTCTTCCACGACCCCTACCTCGACCCCGAAAGTCACCATTGTCCCTGCGTTCAGTTTCCTTCGGACCCTGTTGTAACCTCCGATCCCTGTCTTCCTCGGAAATATTGAATGGGTTGGGTATCTGCAGCATCTCGCAAAAGTCTTTCGTCTGATTGTTCGAATATTCTCTCGGCATGGACTCGAAATTCAATCCGCGAGACGCATCGTATACTGGAGCTGTGACCTGGAAGTTCTCCGGCACTACCATGCGACCAGTTTTGACAAGATGCTCTTCAACCCAGGCTTCTTCGGCTTCGATCTGGGTCCGATAGTCCGATTCACCTTTGTCAACTGGTATGCGAGCATGCTCATCGCCTACTACAAGGTCCTGCGCAAACACTCGTGTGATAGCAAGCCATTCTTTATCGAACTCCAACCTTGCAGGGCGCTGCACCGGTGTCGCAGGCTCGTCATGTGAGGGTATCGAGAGCAGTTGTAGGAAATCACGATTCGGTAAGCACTTGTCGAGCGCCAGGAAATGTGTCGTCTTGTTTGATATTGTGTCCGGATGCGATACTGCTCCATTGGTGCTTGAGTCTGTAGCTGGTCTCGTCGGCCGTGCAAAAGCTGCAGGCAACTGCGACCGTACGTCTTCTGAAACCGCGCTGGGTCTCTCCTGATCCTGATCTTCATTCACTGGCACCTTGATCCCATCGAGACCTTGACCAGGCGCAACTTCGGCCACTGGTGCCGTACTGTCTGCTTCTTCCAGCTCCAGGTCAATCTCATCGATGTTGGCCGCAATGGTCTGACCAGCAGGCGCATCTTTTGGTGTGTCGTCATTGTCCATGTTCAGATCAATCTCATTGTTGTTCTTGTCCGCCGCCTTTGGTCTATCTTGCTGCTGCGGCATTGTAGGCGTATCTGACTCTTCCTTGTCATGCTGGATAATCGCAGAGTACTTGCAATGCAAATGCGCACTGAACCAATACGGCGGCCGTAACCTGTCCATGACATATTTCGCAGCCACACTGCCCAACTGTCCGTTCCTCGCATCTTCCTCGAAAAAACTCTTTTGCCGGAACAGCTTTTGAAAATTACCCTTCCACTCTACACCCCTCGGCCAATCGTGGCTGACTCCAATATCCACCTGTGTCCTCACGAGCAACATCTTTCTCACGTCCAGCTCTCTGACATGGTATATGCTCTTGACGTCATCCTGGCTGTACGGCAGCCTCTCGTAATGTGGTTTCTTGTAGTTGTATCCTTTCCAGATCCCGCTTAGCCCGGCGATTCTCACCGGTCCCACGCGAAGCACGTTTGCGGCGCCCATGTAGTAGATGTTCGGCGCGACCCATCCTCCATAGTATAGCTCGAAGAGGTAGTTTGATGCTTCGTGATTGCCGCCAACGAAGACGGTGAGGTAAGGTGCCGTTCGTGCTCCAGAGTAGTATTCGTGGAAGTCGTGCATTTCGCGGTACTTGGCCGGCATAGACACGCAAGTTAGGTCCGAGGCATTGCGGACTGACTGAGATTGTCAGCAAATATCATGAAGAATTGCAGAAGAGTGCGAACCTGAAAGTCACCACCGATGATGAGAAGATCTACTCCAGGCCATCCCTTCTCTTGACACGCTTGGGTTACTGATGCGTAGATGGAGTGAAGTACGCCGTGGCCGCAGCCTTCGATGGCGACGCGCAGGCCCTGCGATTCTTGTAACTCTGGCATGTCTGAATAACAAGCAGCTGTAATATGTTTTTCGTTCGTAAACTGAGTTGGAGATGGGAACCTTGGAAGCGCCAAAATTGGGGATTGTTTGCAAAAGTCGATTGTGGAGCAGCTTCCCCCGCAACGACATCATTTGGGGAAGATACAGGAGCATTTGTACATTTATTATACAGTTCGTCCTACACTTCAGATGATGTTGGCATTGCACTTTTACTGCAGGAACAGAGACTACTGATGTGTAGTAAAAACGATAGCGTTGTATACATGGACTGTAGAATCTAGCATACAGTCAATTGGTAACCCGGCTATGAGCATGTCATTTTGCAGTGCTGCTGGGCTACATCCAGCCAGATGTTGAAATTATTAGCTCGTATTCAGGGGGTGGCCAGAAGGGACGCGAAAGTTGTGATGGTTCTTCGGGCGTGTTCGGCGGGTTGTCGCAAAGCTCCAACTTCAGAGCATACCACCTCAGTCGAGTTTGCAAATCCTTCGCAAGTTCGTAGCCCAAGTCTTGCGCGTTTCGAACATGTTTCCATGCCGTCATGAACGCCTCGTAGCCCTCACTGATCTTCGAATCGTTTATGATACGTGTTTGATGGTACTGAGCCGGTGGCAGTCCCTCCTCGGCTCGCCATTTGTCGAGGAGAACGTGGTGTAAGTAGATCTCCATGTTGTCGGCATGAAACAAGATGGTGATGGCCTTGGTCTTGTCGCAAAAGTCTTTGATGTCGCCATGCATGATTTTGTACGAAGACATGCCGCTGCTGAGCATCAGCGCGCCAATATGTCCGCACTCTTGCCGCAAGAGGTACATTGGAATGTCATCATCGAATTGCACAGCGAACGACGGCATTGCGAATCCATCTTGGCCAATGTATGATGTTCTTACCACAGAGGCTAGACTATTGTGTGGATAGGCATTTTGCGGAAGTGCCTCGACGACATGTGGCGTTGGGTTGGGCATACCTTTGAAAGGCTCAATGCTCCCCCATTTGATCCCGTAGTAATCGCAGTAACCATCTCCTCTGCTTGGTACTTTGGCTAGCATGGTCCATAGCTTGGCAGTCGCTGCCTCACTGTATGTCACATCAATCCGTTGCTGATATTGTCGGTAGAGAGCTTCGGATGGTGGTGGTGAGGCTCGCTCTCGGTGTATTCTGTGTATCATTTCTTCCAGATCAGCAGGTCCTCCCTCTGGTTCCGAGTCGACGTCGAGTATTCCATTTCTCTCGAACGCACACATGTGCTCGCTTTCTTGGGAGACATCCTCCTCTACTGACGTCGCTGGTGGGCAAACTGGTAGTGGTTGAACACTTCGTCTTGTAGCCCTGGTGTGTTCTTCCAAAATTCGGGTTGTGAGAGGCTCTCTGGCTGAGGCCGACCAAGAGGGCGATCGACCAAGAAGGCGCTGACTTCGCCGAAGTGTGTTTTGCTTGCTCTGCCGGGTCGCGATAGGCTCTATCCTTGTGGGCGATCGACCAAGAAGGCGCTGACTTCGCCGAAGTGTGTTTTGCATGCTCTGACCTGGTTCCGTGTACGCCATGGGTACCGTATGATCTTGATAGAACGCGATAAGAAAAGAATGATGAATAACTGATTATATGTACTTCAAGGCCGCATGCGCATCGTCAAGGTGTGATGGTTGGACGCAACAAGCCAATGGTTGTTGTCTCTGATACGGCAAGAAGTTGCTACTCGACGTAGAAGACTTCCTCCAGATCTTTCCACCAAGGCACTTTCCCTGTGCTCCCCGTCGCGCCTTGATTGAAGCTTTCCTGCATGGAATCAGTCATCTCCCACCACTTTCTGACTTCTGGATTCGCTCTCATTTTCTCCATATCAGCATCCAAGTCAGTACCATGGTATTTCATGGTCGCAAACAGCGTCATGCTAGTCTCATCCAAATATATGGAATAGTCTGATATGTTGCAGTCCTTGATTTGGGCGAGTACGGCAGGCCAGGCTGCAGCGTGACATTCCTTGTAGGCTTGCAGCGACGCGCTCTTGAGACGGATGATCTGCGCGATGCGGCGGGGTTGGGCGGACATGATTGTGCTGATGATGATACTGTATGTATTGAAATGCGCTGAGCGCTGATAGAACAAAGTGTTCAAGTAAGGTAGTGTGTTGAACTGCACAACCACCAGCGGCAGGAATACACGAGTCCCTCGGCTCGACCTGCAAGCCTACATATGTGGTCCCGAAGCACGTGACACACAACCCTGCACTCCAACCATCTGTCCCAGATTCCAGGCCCAGATCCCAGAGCCCAGGTCCCGTCTCCGTCTCCGTCTCCATCTCCATCATGCAGGTGCGATCAGCGTGCGTGCATATTCCGCTTCTGTCCCAGATGTTTCTGACGACATGTCGCCCCTACAGTACCTTGTTCAGTAACGACTTCAAAGTCGTGAAATCACTTTGGACAGTATCAGAACACACAGGTCTGATGCTATCGTAGGTGGTATAGAGGCGATCTTGGCAGGTCTAGGTGTGAGATTGGCTTTCAGGCAGACACCAAAGGCAAGATTATAGTTGTGCTACTCTCCCGGTCCACCGAGGAATAACGAGCCAGATCCCTGTACTGTCTCTCCATACAGTAAATTCAGAATTAGACTTCAAAAGCAAGATGCGCTCTTGTCTCCAATGTTATTATTCGAGTCATCGTGATGGTGTCGATCTGCATGCACGAGTTGAGATCTACAACCACGTAGCGCGCTCATCTACCGAACGACGGGGTTCGTCCTGAACACCATATTGGACACTGCGTATCATTGTCTTCTATCTTCAAACCGTCACTTTCATCCAATAATTCTTCCGCTTCTGGTCCAGCCGGTACCAACGAGATGGCGTCCCTGTTCAAGTCAAGTACAACTCATGATCCCATCAAGAGACTTCTCAATGCGGAGTCGATGGATGAGCGCGACAGACTTACCGAAGAATGGAGAGACCGCAAATTACAGGAGCTGAACTTCATTGGTGTTGTGGTCAGTCTTTCCGCGGCCGCTTTCTTAGGGTTGCACGATACTTATTATACCAACAGGGCGCTCTTCTCGCTGGCATGCTTTCTGGAACCGGTTCATGGCCGAGCATTCTGAGTAACGGCACTTTACAACCATGGACCAGTCGGGCGTGCTGGTATTGTGGTATCCTCTGCTCACTCGGTGCGGTCCTGGCGTCGTTACAACAATCCATTCGACTTCATCGATTGTCCTGCAAGCCTAATGCTCTGATTTGCATCCGAGGGCTGCTCAGCGAAGAGCACCGCGACAAAAATGGGCAGAGACGACCTCGATACAGTCATACTTTGGTGTGGCAGATGGCAGCACATTTCGTGACCGCGAGCGCCATTCTCATGCTCGTTGGCATGTTCATTCTGATATGGAGCTCTACAGGTCACAATGGTCTCGCGAACTGGTGGAATAGTGATGCCAAGTTAGCCGTAGCATTCACGGTTGTGGCATTCGTCATTGCAGCCTTTTTCTTGTTTGAGCAGATTGCGCTGTATTCGTGGCGGGGCGCAGATGATTCAGATGATTCGGAAAATTAGGATGAGGTTTGCGAAAGCGAAAGACTCCGATATGTAGTTCACGAACCTCCCAATGAAGCAGAAGCCCTTTTTTACAGAGTGACTGACTAAGACAAGGCCGTCATGTGATCAAATTACTCTGGTGATCCCAGTCGCTGAAATGTCTGCCACGCGAGAAAGCAGCCGACACGCGACTTCCATCATTATTGATCTGATCTGAGACATTCCTCCATCTTCTTCATCTGCGCTTTTCGCTTGCGGAAGCCTCGATTGCGACCGCGACCAAACAGTTTCGCCGCAGCCACGAGTCTTGGAACAATAATGGTCTTGTTGTGAGGCCGAGCGCGTCTTTTTTACTTGGCAAATTACGCCTTCGCGATTGCTTTCTTGACGACGAACACCATCAATCATCTTGGGAGCTAAGAATCCTACGCGATTACTGGAGCCGATAGATTCGGCTTCCTTGACCTTCATTTGTGCTTGGCTTCCAGTCGCAGCGATCGAAAGGAGCTCGTTCTAACCTCAATCGCGTTGCGATACGTTCTTGGCTGTGTTGGAAATGGCTATTCAAGCTCTGCCACGAGACTAGACGCCCCAAGTGTCAAGCCATGGCTTCTAGTCGAGGGGATGTTCTAGGTTGAATAATTGTCTATACCATGTTGACAACCGATAGCCAATTGGACTTCGCCTTGCTCACTGACTAGAATCGGTGCTTCGACTTCTTTGTACTTTAGCTCGCAGCTCACATCTCGGTCCAAGGTTTGTGAGTATTGTCTGCTCTGTCGCGATGATATAAGCATATACCTATATCTCCTCGGATTGTCTTCAATCTTGTCATTCTTCTGCATCTTTCCATACTGCTCTTCATTGCCTCTGTTCAATCCTTTTCACACTCCAAGTCGATAGCCATGAAGTGCACTGCAGTTAGGGTTAGGGTTGGGGTTAGGGTTGGGG
>Ga0058702_10000343_pt1 | contig 21427 bp, 30 predicted proteins | sample AgamicOrSfe_FD_83781 | JGI IMG/M metagenome (GOLD analysis project Ga0058702, IMG submission 83781) | Agave microbial communities from Guanajuato, Mexico - Or.Sf.e | ecosystem: Host-associated > Plants > Phyllosphere > Phylloplane/Leaf | place: Guanajuato, Mexico | collected 2012-05-30 | reverse complement strand
CATTCCCCTGCGCTAGCACCAATCCCTTTGGCCCCGCAAGCTCAAGATGATGTGTCACAGTCGTGTGTGGCTGCGCCCATTCGCCGCGGAGCTTGTACTCCGCCAGATGTGTGAAGAGCACCGTCACTGTGTCTGGCGAGGGAAACGTCCATTGTAGGAAGTGAATTGGTGCTGCGCTATCTCTTGCTGCCTCTACCCCCTCTTCTTTCCCTCCCAGCACGCTCTCCAACGCTGCACTCCCATCTTCCGTCTTTGTAGGCGGTGCTGGTAGTCCGGGAAGCACGAACTGCGGATGTCGGCGCGCGGTCTCGTGCATCGTCGCCCATGTAGAGGCGGGTATGGAGGCGCAGAGGGACAGCGGCGCGCCTGCGTGGCGGAGGCGCCAGATTGTTTCGATTTCGCGAGGAGGTAGTGTCAGAGTTTTGGGGACGTCGAGGAAGGAGGAGAGGGTCTTGACGCCGGGGGCTGTGTGCCGTGGGGAGCTGGGCGTAATGGCGTCGAGTGGCGAGGCGTTCGCGCTTGTGGCTGATGGTGGCGGCGGAGCTGAGGGCCATGCTGATGACGAGGATGAGGTCGGAGGTGTTTGAGCGGCTGGCTGTGATTGGGCTGTTGGAAGTGGTGCAGTCACGCCCGGCACTGCCGCTCTCTTACGCAGGGTTGTGATTTTATCCTTGTATGCTTCTTTTAGTTTGCCAATGTCACCGTTGTGTCCTTCTGCTTTTGCTTTTTCTTCGAGGAGGGTCCGGTAGCGATCTAGGATGCGATCCTGAGTGTTCTGGGTGGCAACGAAGCGAACGTCGTGAACACGGGCATGGCGGCGTTGGGTCCGCGGGAGACGTGGCGTGCGAAGGGGTGTGGTGAGGTGGCGGAGGGCGCAGGGACGGAGGGATGACATAGTGAGGAAATTGTCAAGTCAAAGGAGCAGTGACAGAGCAGAAAGTTCAGTGCAATTGGAATTTCAAAGAGTGCCCGTGCCCACATGTTTCAGATGCGAAACACCTGGACCCTGTTTTCAATCATCACCAATATAGCATAGAACAAGGCTGCGCAGGCCTCATCATTAATTTGCGCTGCTATTGCCTACCCGCAATGTGAAGTCCAGTCTATGTCGGGCACATGACGCCCTGATGGAAACGCTACCGCCCACCTACGAGGCAGCAACATCGCGAGACTACTGGTCCATCATTGCTAGCTATGTGGCATCCGCCGACCTTTGTGCATGCTCCTTAGTCTGCCGGCAGTGGCATCAGATCTTCGTGCAACAGCTCTGGGGTCATCCTGCAAGTCATTTCGGTGTCGGGGATGATGCTCTTTATGTAGCTCTCGTACGCTTCCGTCGCACACTCCCACGAGCGAGGTCACAGGTACGGGAACTCACGCATACTTCACATTTGCCTCTTGCACATCCAGAGCTATATGAGAGTCCTCCAAGCGAGTGGCTGCGCGATCTGTTGGAGCAGTTGCCGAGGTTACAAGTACTGATCGTGCAAGGTTTGCCTTTCTTCGACCACGCCAGCCTGTTGACATTGCGGTTGATGAAGAAGAGCGCGAACTTGGTGTTCGGCAACGCAGCACTGTTCAATCTTCGATATCTCGATGCAAGTCATTGTGCAAATGCCACGCCTGGCGGCCTGTTCGAGGCACTCAAGCACTTTCCAGCTCTTCTGTACCTCGACCTTTCTGGTGTGCAAGCTGTGCGAGTGCCAGACGTACTCCGCGCTATAAGTGGACTTCCTAACCTGCAGATATTGAAGTTGCGTGGCCTTTCGTTGACAGACGAGGATGTTGAGATTCTGGCTAGATTGGGCAAGAAGCTACGAAGTCTAGACTTGACAGACAACAACCTGACTGATCGAAGTGTACGGACTTTGGTGACTTGCTGCCTCAGACGCGGCCGAGCGCAAGCTGTGAGCAGCTCATTTCAATATGTTCAGGCGTCACATCCCAGTCAATCACAACTAGATGATCTCGATGACTTTCTTGAGCAATACCATGGACAACACCTCGACAAGCGTGTTCGCAGCAAGCTCACATCTGGGCTGGTCGATAGTCTAGCTATAGAACTTGAGGTGGATCCTGATATCACGCATCTGTATTTGGCTGGCAACAACTTGACCGTGGAAGGAAGCGCTAGCGTTCTTCGATCAGGCAGGATGCAAGTGCTAGACGTGGGCAATATGAGTGTCCCTCCACTAGCTCAGATACTCCCATCTGAATTACTGAGCGTGTCGAAGCTGATACCCTGGGTCAATGATGGGGCATACTCGGTTCTGAGCTATCTTCGAGCTGACTATACTATCGCTACGCTGGATTACCGACCTCTTACAGATTTGAGCACGGGTGCAGAATTATCAGGAGAGGCAATCGCTGGTCGTGTACATCCCTTAGGTCATATATATGAGGCAGATGGTCAATCAATAGACCAACCCACGGACGAGCCTCAAATTATTGCTGGGCTTGAAGGCAGTCCAGTCTCATCAAGAGTGGGCTTTCGGCAACCTGAAGCTCTTGAGCGCAGAGGTAGTTGGGAAGCATCAGAAGCGATTGCGAGTCTAGCTCCAGGATTGATTCTGGCCAGTCCTGAGTTCTCGGTAGCCTCTGCGAGTGCTTCAGCTGCATTAAACACTGCCCCGAATCAAAATGTGCCAGATCCCTTTTCAGCCAGTCTAAGTGGTGCCGATAGCAGTCCTTCCAGCTCACCCCCGATCTCATTGATACCACCTCCCTGCCTCAAAACACTTCATCTCACCTCTATTCCCTTGACGGTGCCGAACAAAGTCGAGATCGACAAGCTCATAGACCTGATCTACATATGCGCCGATGCGGCTTATCAAGCATCTCTTCGCGCATCCGAATCCTATGCGCTTCCACCTGGGACCAGCCGGCAAGGTGCAGCATCTGCTCGACGCCACTATGCCAAAAGCCTTTTCGCACTGGAGAAGATCGTGTTAGAAATGGCACCGCCGCCAGAAGTGCGCAAGCACGGACCGGCTGGAGAAGAAGAAGTCGACTCGATGCAATGGAAGATGCTGATGTGTATGCAATGCGTAAGTCGGCAGAGCAGGACTTTTCGTTCTTCGACGGGGAAGAAGAGTGTGGATTGCCGCAAGATGCGTTACTGCTTCCTGTGAAGCATGTCGATGTGAAGAACGCGATCTCAACACGGAAAGCGGCTGCGTCAGTTGTTCAAAATCAACACGCTACTGAGCTGCCACCTGAAAGCCCGACTTCATTCTTCAACCTGACCGCGTCCGCTGAGCGAGATAAATGCTCAGTCACAGGTTTTGAGAGTCGCAACAGTCCATTGTCATCGGGATATGCTCCTTCTGTAGAATTATACTCTAATGTGAAGCATATCGCAAATGCAACCTCGACAAGTTCTACAAACTCACCTCGAACGGCACCACGAGAAGACGGACAACAAAGATACGATGACACCATCTACAGCTCAGCATGTCATTTTGACAAGTCGGCCACATTAACCCCAAAACAGTCTGGCACAGCATCATCAGACACAGGATTCGATGTAATAGCTCATATCTCAGCTTTCCGTCGTGACAGGAAGACAGCGTATGACGAGGCTGTAAGGGCAGCTTTGGCTACACTGAGTTTCGCCAATCCCGAGGCCGACAAGACTCAGCAAGTAAGCGCAAATCTTTGTCCCAGGATACTGGCCTGGCGAGATTCAAGTCATGCGATGATGCCCAGCTGCTTGGATTTCAACACAAGCAATAACGTCGTGTGAATAGGACTTCATTCTGTTGACCATCATGACGTTTTATTGGACTGCCACCTACAGCTTGTCTGCTATGCTGTTCTGAATCTTCCACGATATGCTGCAAATGCCTCCTCAAACCTATGTCGACGCAGTCGTGTCTCGAATATCTGCGATGATGGTGGTGTTGGGTTGCTTGAGGAGTGCCGTGGCTAGGCCAAGACCGGATTTGGCGCCGGTGCTGAGGTAGACGTTGTTGGGGGAGGACATGGTGGAAACGGATGGATGACGAGGATTTGGGAACTCGTTGAGATCGTTCCAACAGCAGCAGAGGGAGAAGTCTGTTATATAGATATCAACGCGATTACCGATACGGATGACATTGACATTTGATTACTGGATACTGACGATACTGACGGTATATGATTACATTCACGTTGATGGCATTTTCATATCGAGTCCGTCAACTGCCTCATGTACAGAAAAGGTTTGGTGAGTCCGTTTGTGCTTGAGAGCGTGATGTGAGAGGTAGATGGTGAGAAACAATGACTCCAAAACGTTTACAACAACAACTCACTCACGAGAAGAAACAAGATGCAGAGACAAACAGTAAAGCAGTCAGACATGAAACGTCAAACACCACCAACCCCACCACCAGCAAAAAGTTCGGCCAAGCCCCACGACCTAGATTCCAACACCCTAGCCGCGCACGTCCCATTTCAGGGAGCGATGTCCTGGCAATCCGCGGTACCCAGCCTACATCTTCCACCCACATCTGCCCAGAAGGATATGCATTCCCAAGCCTACTAACATTCAGCTCAAGAGGCAAGGGCTCCAGACCACGCGCCGTTCGCACCATCAGCGGCGTCCGCAAACCCCCTAACAGAGCGTCAATCACCCGCGCTGCCCTCACGCTAGAGGCAGCCGCAGCTCTCCCGGAGGAGACTCACCACCATGCGACACGGCTCTGCACGACCCTGGGGATTGGGAGACGTTGTTGGAACGGTGCAGAGTCGGATCGACTGTCTTCGCCTTCACCTCATGGGAATTGGCCACTGAAGGCCATGTCGCCACGGGTGGGACTGTCCGCCATCGCCGCCCAAGCTAGTATAAGGGCGACGACTCAGCATAGCAGCGTTGACCAGCGTGCAGGGTTCCCCTCCGGGTTGGAGCGTGATTCCTGCATCTTGATCCTCAGGGTTCCCCGGATGGGTGATTCCTGGACACGTAACTGCGCGCCTCTGCGGGTCGGCTTTCCAACGGGTAGCGAACCTTATGGAAGGCCCAAACCGACTCGACCACGGGGGCTGAGAAGGGTGGAGTGAGGAGATCTTCGTGGATGAGTAAGCTGGATCGACGGGGGTATATGAAGGATTGGTTGTTGGGTTGCTTGCTCTTGGTGGTGCTGGTGGTGGTGATGGAAGTTGTGGATGTGAGGTTGCTGAGTGATTGTTGCGATGAGATGATTGCGATGAGATGATTGCGATGAGATTATTGCGATGAGATGATTGCGATGAGATGATTGCGATGAGATGTTTGAGCTGATTGTTTGGCACTTGAGTAAATTGTGAGGACGCGCTTGTACTGTACTTGGACTCAAATCTGAGTAAAATCCCAACCTTACGGCACTCTACACTTTCAGACTTCTGTCCTAGGGCGTATCTATAGTATAGCGTCGATACTGTCAAATTTGCTCGCCCTCTATCATATTATATCAGCTCGAGTCTCAATAGAATTTGCCACTTAACCTGAAGACTCACCTTTCATCTTTCACATCGTCATGTCGTCTTCGTTATCCTGCACTCTCTTCTCGCCTTGGCCATCTATTCGAATACTATCACATCGTACCTCCGAATGTACCGTCTCAGTCGTCATCTCGAGTTCACCACCAAGCATATCAAAACATGTCAGACCTTACTTTCACTCCCGACGTCACACAAACCTTACCCAACTCCAAAACACACCCACCGTCACGCTCGCCGCGACTCGAACTCTCATCCCTCCCTCTTAATCATCACACGCAAGAGCCCGAGGCAGCCCGAACCACGGATCCTCCAACGCTGCGTGCATGTCGCTTGGATTATACTTTCACAAACCTGAAACGCCAAGACAAAATTTGCGTCACGTTGCGTCACGTTGTTGGTGATTTGGTAACGACAGGCAAGACGAGGCGAGGATGAGGATGAGAGGGTCTATGCTGTGCTGCGCCTCGCTCTTTCTTTTTGCTGACGGGAGGTGGTCGTCTGAATCCAGACTGCCTGAATCGATTGAGGATGTGGTGGGATCGAGTTTGATAGCGTGTTGGTGAGCGTGTCGTCTTGAGGATCGCGAGAGGTGAGCTCGCTGCGATGACGAAGACATTGCCAAAGCCCGAGATCTAAGCTTCCAATATCCTGCAAGATCGTACCGACGATGTAGTGTCAAAGTCACCTGGTCTCTCGAGATTAAAGCCCAAGCTCTCCTGTTCATTGTGTTGCTTTGCTAATGATGTGATGTTGGCCATTCCAGCTAGAGATGCATAGGTGCTTCCGTTTGTGTTATTTGTGTCAACTTGCGGAAATCAGCGTCACAGAGTCACCTCTTCTCTTCTTTCCTCTTCCTCTAAACCTCCGTTGGAACCTCCCTCTTCATGCAAACGTCTATTCATTGAAATCTCTATACAAATCTTCCATTACTTACATTTCCCCTCTTTCCACGCCGTTCTCATTTATCACTCCTCGGCGCCTGCCCCGGCGCATATATACTCTTCCCATCCTGTCCAAACACAGCTCCGTCTCTTTCCGCCGGGGTCCGCTCATCCACGACCTTTTCTCCCACATCATCCTCATTATTCTTGACATACACCTTCACCGCATCGCTCTTATGCGGATCCTTCGGGAACAGCGGCACCTCCCGCTGCACCCGTACGGTATTCATGGTGCTGAGCATCGTCCTTTCTCGCTTCGGCTTGCGCTTGGAGAAATCGAGCTTGCCCATTGCGCCGGAAAGGCTTTCTGAGCTATCTGTCGCGGCTGTGTGAGGGTGTGTGGCTGCAGCGGTTTTGCCGTGTGCGGCGGCATATTGGGCAGCAAACACTTCAGGCTGGTTCGTCACCCACGGATGTTCGAGGCACTCATCAATACTGATGCGTGTATCGACGTCCACAGTGAGCATGCGGTCGATGAGGTCGAGGGCGGAGTCAGAGACGGGATCCCAGTACGGTGAGGGGTAGTCGAAGCGGCCGAGCTTGATTTGGTCGGAAAGTGTGTAGGGGTTTTCGGGTGAGTAGAGCTCGTCGGAGAAGGGTGGGAAGCCACAGAGGCAGATGTAGAGGACGACGCCAAGGGACCAGACGTCGACGGCGCGAGTGTAGCGGCGGTGGTTGGAGGGCTCGAGGATTTCGGGGGCGACGTAGGAGGGGGTGCCGCAACTGGAGTGGAATTTAGCAAGCGGGCTGTGCTGGACTACGGTGACTTACAGCGTTGTGGTGAAAGACTCCTCACCAATGATCTTGGCGAGACCGAAGTCTGCGATTTTCACGGATAGGTCTTTGTCGACGAGGAGGATGTTTTCGGGCTTGATATCACGATGCACAATATTTCGCTCGTGCTAGCAGATACGTTAGTCTTATTCTTCCTAAGACCCCTCCGCATCTTACTCACAAGGTATTTCACTCCTTGGAATAACTGGATGAACAGCTTCCGCGTGTCGGCCTCGTCGAGCTTACTCTTCATCACTATCCAATTGAACAGTTCACCCTCAGGAGCTAACTCCAGCACCAAATAGACACCATCTGGGTCGTCGAATGTATCTTTCAGGCATAACACGTTCGGGTGGCTGACTCCCATGAGCACTGCGATCTCTTGATGTAATCCTTCTACTCTCGACCTCTCACCAGGTCCCGTCCTTTTTTCGAACTTCTTGACTGCGAACCTCATGCCCGACGACTTCTCCACGCAAAGAAACACGGTCGCGAAATGTCCTTTCCCAAGTTGTTGCATGATGCTATACTGCTGTCGGAATCCATGCGAGTCGTGTACTGTTTTGGGGTATCGAAATACGAATCTCGCCTCATCGAGTATGGCAATCTCGTCTCCGTCTTGTAGCTCTCGTCGTTTGTTGCGTCCTACGTAAGCTTCGTTGATAAATGTTCCATTCCCGGACAAGTCTTTCACTACAGCTATTGTATCCCCCCCCTTGTTTTCCTGATATATCAAACAGTGTCGATTGGAGATGGTCGGCACATCTAATATTCGATCTGTCCAAGAGCATCAGATGATTGTCCATATGGACGTCCTCAAACATACTCACCACACTCCGGATGCCTGCCGATCAAGTAGCCAGAAGCAGCCTTTCCATCTTGCTTGGTCTCTTCAAACGCAGCTTCCTGCCTAGTATATTCGTCCTTATCCACCTTCTGCTTTCCATCAGATTTCATCGCCTTTGTCTTCGGTACAGGACATGCCGTCCGCCGCCGCAAAACAAGCGGATCAGTACCTCCACAAGCATCTATCGGTAGCAGGTACCCCCAAACTCCCTCGCCTTCCTCATCTTCAACCTCATATGAATAAGCTTTATGTGGTTCCTTTACCTGAGAGAAAGGCTGTGTGTCGAAAGGTGGGGAGGATAGGCCTGTTTGTATTGGACTTGATGGTGGTGATGCTCGGTGTCGGATTTGGCTTGGACCTCCGTCGGGTGGTTCGACTGTGGTTTCTTTGTACTCTGTCGGAACAGATGATTGCTTTGATTCCTTCGAATCATTATGGGTGACTGGCGATGGTAGTTGGGAGTTCTTGAATGTGACATCGTCATGTAGATGGCCAGAGATGCGGGCTGACCGGCGCGGCTTCTTGCTGTCTTCTAGGTTGTCTCCTTCGGACTTTTGATTCTACAGGACACAATCAATTCCTGCACTGAGACACGGTAACATCGACATACTCTGCTGCGCTTCAGATCCTTGCTAGGGGGTGCCATAATGACGTAGACTTTGTTTGTTGCTCTTCTTCGGAGTTTCAGGTTTCGGCCTTTGGAATAATCCTGGGAGCAGTCGCTATGGTGTAGCTGGTCTCGGATCGCGCGTTCAGATGATCATAGAATACTGCAAAGCTATAGTTGGCTGAAGAAAGTAGTAATACGGCGATACAACATAAGACGAGTGGGCAATGAGATGAGGTGGAGTACCAGTAAGTACCGGGTAGGTAGGGATAGTGATCTCAAAGCAGCTTCTGGAGATGGTGGAGCAGATCGCCGAGTCTGTGCTGATTCGTCATTGGCTTGGTTTGTTTCACCTCACCTACCACTTTGAGACCTCACGTTTCAGCTACATCTCAGCACGATCATGGTCTAGCTCTAGTAGTGATATGACACAATTGCTCAGTGGTCCATTTCTTCGCAGTGATGAGTTCAGGGCTACATGCAGTGCGTTGCTCCATTATATTACTACAGCCCCTGAGAAGGACTACTGGGTATCGACAGCCATCGAGCACGAGAATGTATGCCGAAAGCGCTGTGCATGAGTTGGCTAAGCTGACATAGTCAAGGGTGAGATCATGATGACCCTCAAGAGACCTATGGAACCCCTTCGCGTAACAGGCAGAGGTACCATAAACTCACTAGACGAGACGGCCGTCAGTGATGAGGAGGACGTGGAGGTGAATCATATCATTGTAGCTATCTCCATGCCTTGCTCAATTACTCAGGTAGTTGCAAAAAGTCCGGACCAAGATGCCTTCGCAATGGCAAAGTACAGCATCGTCCTTTCACCAACGTATCAAGTGCCCGTTCTCTATTTTACACTGGCAAGCGCCGCTTCCTCGATGACCTCCACGATCGATGACGTGTACTCGCTACTTGTCGAGCCATCTCGTAGAGCCGAGATGAATAGCGTCGGCATCATGGGCGCGATATCGTATGCCGTAGGTGCTTTGCCAGTTTTCAAGCTCGATGTCAATTCCTGACCTCCATCCAGGAACATCCCCTTACTGCCAGGCCAGCATTCTTTATCCATCCTTGCAATACTGCTGATGCACTTCGCAATCTTGCGCAGAGTATGCCGCTCACGATAGAGAATTATCTGCAGCTATGGCTGGGACTTGTCGGTCCAGTTGTTGGACTTCATCTGCCGCTAGTACACAGCCACAGAGCTGAGACGTGAGCGGGGTACCACTATTGGGCCTTTGGACCCTCTTCTTGGTCTTTAACAATTTTTCAGCATGGAAAGACAATGACATCCAGTCAAAACTTAATCCTCGTCAGATTCGTCCATGTCCATTGCACCGCCTTCATCGTCATCCTCGTCCATAGGCGCATCACCACCTTCTTCCTCCTCGTCTTCTCGTGGTCGTTTTGTGCCCTGAGCGACTGCCGGAAGTCCGGTCGGCGGTGGTAACGTTGGCGGCGCTTGCAATCCTGTTCCTGGTGCGGCACTTGTTCCTGGCGCGCCTCCAGATACTGGCGGCGCAGCAAAGATTGACTTGACTGGTTCCGCTGGCTTTGCTGCACTTCCATTTGATTCTGGCGCTTTCACTGTTCCATCTAATCGAGATATCATGTTGGATTTACCCCGTCCATAAGTAATGCGCTGGAGCTGTTTTAACAGAAGTACCACAAAGCGATATTATTCCACGTACCATTTCCTTGCCGAAAAAGTCGAACCCTTGTAGCGCGCGCATTGCCTGCGTACTTGTCTGTACATCTCGGAATGCCACGTGAGCTTGCCCTCTCATCTTCATTGTCTTGAGAGCAACAACGTCCAGCACAGGTCCGAATGTGGAGAAGGCACCATACAGTGCGCGTCGCAGGTCATCTTTGGGAATACGGTCGTTGAGGTTGGAGATGTAAAGACTGTCACAATATCAAAATTGGCATTCTGCTAGAGTTGAGAAGGCATTCTTACGTCTGGTTGGGAGGGCTCGATTGCTTCGTACCATTCGCTTGCGCCGGCTTCGACGCTATAGCGCTCATTGTGATGAGGTGAACGAATCTACTCGTAGTGAAGGCAGACTGTGGAAGGGTGAAGGTGAGAAGAACCAGGACGAGAACGAGAGACGATACAGTTAGCAAGTTTACTGATGTCTTCGCGTCTGATGTTCAAGGTCTCTTCAAGGATTACTTTGTTGCCGGTCCGACTCCGCATTGACAACCCCACACGAAGCGACGACGACATCGCCTTGCCATTGACCATTACGCCCATCCTTCGACCATTGCACACCGAATTAAGGCCAAGCAATAGTAGAGAGCTCCTCCTTTGCTTGCGTCCACCAAGATCATAACCCCTTCCAACAAGCATCAACCCACAGTCACGATGTCCGGCCCAGAAGTCCACCACCTCTTCCATGCACCAATTGCCGACCACTCCTTCACTGGAGATCGCAAGACCGTCGCTGTCGCTCGAGACAACAACGTCGAGCTCTACAGCAAGTCTGGAAACGACTTCAAGCTCATCGACGAGCTTCGTGGTCATGACAAGACAGTCACTGGGGTTGACATTGCGCCTCAGAGTGGCAGGATTGTAACGTGCTCTCAAGGTTCGTCGCCCTCACATAGCCCACTACCTCTCTCCTGTTACTATCACACGAACCCTCTGGCCCTTTCATCAACCGCTCAATTAACAATTCCCACCCGTCAGACCGCAATGCATACGTCTGGGAGTCTACTCCCACCGGCTGGAAGCCCACTCTCGTCCTCCTCCGCCTCAACCGTGCCGCCACATCCGTCCGCTGGTCGCCCTCCGAGACCAAATTCGCTGTCGGTAGCGGCGCCCGCGCCATTGCCGTCTGCTACTTCGAGTCCGAAAACGACTGGTGGGTGTCCAAGCACCTCAAGAAGCCCATCCGGTCCACCGTGACCTCCATCGCTTGGCACCCCAACAGCGTGCTCCTCGCAGGTGGCAGCACCGATGGACATGCGCGCGTATTTAGCGCGTTCGTGAAGGGTATCGACGACCGTCCAGAAGCCAGTGTCTGGGGCGAGCGTCTGCCGTTCGGTACTGTGTGTGGAGAATTCTTGAACAATACCGCTGGATGGGTACATGGGTGTGCGTTCTCGCCCAGCGGTGACGCACTCGCGTTTGTGGCACACGACAGCAGCATCACGGTCGTCTACCCCAGCGGACCTGACCAGCCACCTCAAGCTGTGATCAGCGTTGCAACGCACTTCCTGCCCTTCACCAGTCTAATCTGGAGCAGCGAGAGCGCCATCGTCGCAGCAGGTTATGACTGCGAGCCGCACCGCTTCGAGGGCTCTGCGGGTGGCTGGACGCACGCAGGAACTGTGGATGTTGCGGCCAAGGCGGTGGGGAATGGAGGCGCGAGGGAGGAGAGTGCGCTTAATATGTTTAGGCAGATGGATCTGAAGGGGAGGGGTGGTTCGGGGGGCAATGATGACACGAAGTTGAAGACGGTGCATCAGAATACTATCAGCACGGTTCGAGCATTCCAGGAGAGTGGCGGGAATACGAGCAGGTTCTCAACTACTGGCGTTGATGGTAGATTGGTCGTTTGGAAGGTGTAGAACTTGAATAGGACAATCCACAATCGCAGCTCGTCGTCAAAAGACTGTGGCATGAACCGATCGAGAATGTGATCAGACGGGGCGGATAACTGAAAGAATACATTATCTAGATACATATCTACTTATCTGCTTATCCATCTACATGCCACTTCCCCGCTCCGTGATCTTCCAGGCTGACAACTCCTCCATTCGTCTCACAAATTTAACACTCATCTACACCCCTCACAACACCCTCCCCGCAAGACTACTCTCACTCTTATCCTTCGTCTGCACCTTCCTCAGCCCCTTCCCGGCCTGTATCTCGCCCAACAAGCCAGCCCGTCCTCCTCCACCGCCCATCGGGTTCATCATCGGCGGCGGCGGCATACCCGGAGGAGGTGGCGGTCCCGGCGGTGGTGATGGCGCGACCCCAAACGGCATAGGCGGCGGCCCAGGCGGCGGCGGAGGTGCAGTGCCCACAGGCATCGGTGGCGGACTCGGCGGCAGCGCGCCCGGCATCCCTTGCATTCCCTCGCCCTCATCATAGACCTCCCTGTTTGGCATCGGAGGTGCCGGAGGCGCCTGTACGGGCGTGGAGGGCGTAGAGGACTTCGCAGCAGGTTCCTGCATAGGCCTAGGCGGTGCCATGGAACCGAAGAGGATGGAGGCGAGTTGCTTTGCGCCGGGGCCAGTGGTGCGCTCGTTGCTTTCTTCCTCGTCGTCGGAGGAGGACTCGACGACGGACCAGTCGTCCTCTTCGCGGGCAGCGGCGGCGCGGGAACGGCCGGTAGGTTGAGAAACGAGGGGAGCTGCTTCGGGCTCGGCGGCTGGAGTGGTCGGGGCAGCAGGTTGTAGACCGAGGCGGTGGAAGGGATTGGTGTCTTGTGAGGAGGCACCGCCTGCTGCCGGGGAGACAATGGCAGGAGAAGCTTGTTTCTGCATCTTGAAGAAGGGGTTTCTGGACTCCCCGCCATCTGGAGCGGCTGACTGTGGACTTGTGATTGACGGGAATGATGGAGCGGCCGGTGCAGCCCCATTGCGCGGCAGTTCTTGACTTGCTGTGGAAGTACTGTCTTCAGGTGTCATACGTGGTGCTTCATCGTCAGAGGAGTCATCGTCGCCAAGCGCTTCGAGCTGTCTTTGAAGCTCTCTCTCCTCTCACGTGCTGCCTCAAGCTCGGCACGTTGAGCAGCAAGTCGATCTTCCTTCTGCTTGGCGATTTGTGATGATGCCTGCTTCTTGCGCTTTTCTTCTTCTTTCTTCAGTTTGCCTTGTCGAACTTGTTCTTCTAGAGCTGCCCTACGTTGCTCAGCGGCCTCACGTTCTCGGCGAAGTTCTTCTTCCTGACGAACTTCCTCACTTCTATAGTATTGTTAGCTATGATGAACCACGGAGAGTGCAAATCACTTACTCTAGCTGCTCAACTTCAGCAGCCTGTGCGCGTTCCTCTTGCTTCAATTCAGCTGCACCAAGCACAGCTTTGTCATGTTCAGGGATAGAGCCCGATCTGGCTTTTCCTCGTGGGATTGGAGCTGGAGGAGCAGCTTTCTTGGTCGATGAAGGTGGACTGATGGATTCACCTGCCAACCGGCGTTGTCTTTCCTGCTCCCGAGAAGCATCCTCCGCCTCCGCCTCCTGCTTTCGCTGGTCGCGTTCCTTCTGCTCACGTTCTTGACGTTGTTGTGCCGTTTCACCACCGCCTGCCTTTGGCGGGCGGCTAATGCCGAGCGCTGCGAGGCGTTCAGCCATTTTCTGTTCTGCTTGCTGCTTGATGAACGCGGCACGATCTTCAGCAGTCCTGTAGGATGAATAAGATCCAGATGTCTGCTGGCCACCCCCGCGTGCGGCAGGACTTTCGACACGAGCAGAGGAAGTGGTGGTGGCAGCACTCCCTGCTCCACCACGAGGCGCGTCATCGCGACGCACTCGGGCACTTCTACTGCTACGTTGCAAGTCGTGTATGAATTCACGAACATCGTCCTCGACACCCAAACCTTCCTGCCAGCGTCTCTTTTCGTGCTCGTCTGCAGCACTGTCACCGCCCTCCTTGAGGCTATCCTCGACACCTCTGCTGTAGGTAGTGATACCTTCCTCAACATCGCGTACCATGCGTTCATTACTTTCACGCTCGGCAGTAGTCTTCGCTTTCTCCTCCTCCAACCGCTTGGTAGCGTCTCCGGCGGCTTCGGCATTACCTGTAGCAGAAGGCTTACCTGACAATGCTGCCGATCGAGCCTGCATCATCGCCTTCGCCCTTGCGCGGAGCCTGTCCGATTCGGTGACTGCACCACCTGGACCAGTACCAGCTATTGCAGGAGCACTACCAGGGTTTGCTTTTGCGTCTTTCAGGCGGAAGAGCTCTAGCTTCGCCTCCGCAATGGCTTGCTCAGCTTTGCGGGCTTGAGACACTAGCTCCGGCAGACGATCTTGCATCGCCCGAAGTTGTCTCATGAATGTCCTCCGTTCAGCATCGGAGTCGTGGGATCGTAAGGATGCTTTAGGATGACGATCTATATCTTCCTGGATGTGTCGAATACGCTCGTAGAGGTCATCTGCGTCGTGTTTGTCTTTTCGATCCAGTGCCGAGTCCTGGTCAGCTTGGTTCTCGTCTTGAAAGTCAACGGCATCGAGCAAGACCTGCTTCTCGCGGATCTTCTTCTTCAATTGGTCAATAGAAAGCTCCTCCGCTGGCTCGTTTGGTGATCCAGTGGAGTCAGGAGATTCTGATCGATCGCCGGCATTGACACGACGACGCGCACTAGATTTGTATCCTGAATAATCATCATTGTGCTTATAGACAGTGCCATCTTTTCGAGCTGCCCCAACGGGACTGGGAGAGTCCCGGAAAGAGTGGTTCTTCAGGTAGCTTACACCAGTCTGTTGTGGCTGTAAGAATCCTCCCGAAGTCTTCCTCTCCTCTGCATCGCGTGACAGCAGAGACCTGATAGAGCCGAGAGAGTCGTTCAGGTTACGTGTAGAAGGTGGTACAAGCTCTGGCGGAAGTCTTGCAGGAAGAGGATACCCATTCAGGGCACGGTAGATCAAATGCATAGCAACAGCAAACTCGTCAAGATCAAGGCGTCCCTTGTTGTGAGGGTCTGACAGCGTCCATACCTTCTCCAGGTCAGGCTTTGCAAGACCACTTTGACTGAAGATCTCGAGAGCCTGGTTGCCAGTGATGTAGCCCTTGCCGAAACCATCCCAAGCGCGGAACATGTTATCGTAGATCGTCTTTTCGTCCTTGGTCACAGCCCATGGGACAGATGCGTTTCCTCTGAGACCAGTAGCAGAAAAGCCAGCCTCGCGACCTTGTTGCGGCATCATTTGTGCTTGAAGTGCCCCAAGATTGGGAAGACCAGCGGCAGGTGCGTTGACGAGACCCCATTGTCCAGGTCTGCCGGTGGGTTGTGCATTCAGAGGTGCAGCAGGTGGCTGGTATCCAGTAGCCATCGGCTGCATCGGACCTGGCCCCCCGAAGCCTGTTGGCTGTGGTTGCATGTATCCAGTCTGCTGGGGCTGGAATCCAGTCTGTTGAGGCTGGAATCCTGTGGGTTGTGCTACTAGTGATTGCAAGAGCTGCCCATTTGATGGCTGTTGTGTTTTAGGAGGCTCTGAGAAGTTTGGCACATTGCTGCTTGCTGACGCAGTCGTCGACTCGTCCGGAATCGCAAAGGATATAATGTCTACCATGCTCGAGACCTCGTTCTTGACTTTCTCTGGTATACTATTTGGAAGACCCTTCCCATTCAGGGCAATGTTGCACAAATACATAGCAAGCGCAAACTCCGGGAAGAGCAGCATGCCAGACTTGGTTGTATCCGCCAGCGTCCTACGACTCGTTAGCTGATGCAACAGTCTACAATATGCTACAGGTTGTACCAGATCTGGCCAAGTGTATTTCCTGGAAGATTAGATCTCATCAACAGCTCTCGCGCCTTGTCTCCTGAGAGTGCAGAGTCATTTCCTACGGCAGAGAGAAAGAGTTTCTGGAACTGTTGCTGGTTCTCGGCCGTGATGAATGACAGTCGAATGTTAGGCACCTTTGACGAAGTCGAAGCAGGCACAGGCTTCTGTTGCGATTGTTGTGGAGCCGGAGAGGAGCGGAAGGAGTCTGCCATCTGCGCCGAGGTCATACCAGTCTGCTGAGGCCTCAATGCGGCGAGAGCAGGTGAGCTCGTATGTTGCATAGCTTGGAACTGCTGCTGTTGTGGGAAGGCTTGTGGAGGCTGCTGTTGCTGCTGGAAAGACTGCTGCAGGCCTGAGACTTGATATCCTCCCATTTGAGATGGATACCCAGTCGCTTGAGGCTGCAGTCTTTGTTGTTGTCCAGCGAACCCCGTGGGTTGAGGCTGAAGGCCTTGTTGTGCCGCAAAGCCAGTCTGTTGCGGCTGGAATGATTGCTGCGGCGTAGCATACCCTGTAGGCCCTGTAGGTTGTGATTGGACCTGCTGACCTGGATAACCTGTTTGCTGAGGCTGAAGCTGCTGCTGTTGTTGCTGCTGGCCTGGATATCCTGTATATTGAGGTTGGAGACCAGCTCCGTAGCCAGTATTTTGCTGTCCATTTCCGAACGGCGAGCGACCATTGTTCCCACCGCCCAGATATGACGATGAATTTGAGAACATCTTCAATGCTGGCGCTGGTCTATGTTGTAAAAAGATAGAGGACCAGGTTGTAAACGAAGTAATCGGAGGACATGAAACGTGTGAGGGAGGTCTTGCGGGAATCTTGGCGAAACCGCACACGTCACTTTACATTGTCGTCAACGGCCGTACGTTGACCTTGTAATTGCACCTACTTCAACTATTTCGCGACTTTATTCCGTACGATATGCCTGCGCCAGCTAGAGAACCGAGATCGGAGTCCTCAGGCGATGCTGAATTTGTCAAGGTTCGAAGCTTATCAAAGGCATTGCTCGTGTGACCTCGACTGCTAAAGATGGATATCAGGCATTTCAAGAGCTATCGCGTGGCGAACAGACTGCTACTGCGCTCGAGCAGCAGTTATCTGCAATGGAAGCGAAAATCGAGGAGCTTTTGAAGTCCGCCGAGAAAACTCAGAAAGAGATTGATCAGTCGAAGGAGTCGAATGGTGAAACAAAAGAGTCAAAGCCTTGAAAAGTCTACACTGGATGCCGCAATACGGCAGACGAAACAATGGTCACGGCGTTGGCAGGATCCGGCGCGGGTTGTAACACGAATACTCTAGGAAATCTATATCTGGAGGTTGTATGGCTCTCACCATGGCTTGTCGTGGAAAGTCTTTGTTCGTTCATTCACCGATGTCCCACCATTGGTTTGATGTGACTCCGGACTCATGATCTTTGTCAATTCAAACTCACCATCATTCTTCTCCATGACTCCGACCTCAGTCACAATGCCATCAATGAGCTCGTGAGGTGTGACCTGAGTATGTCAGCAAAAAGCTCGTCAAGCGTTGAAATGTCAAAGTAAACTTACATCGAAAGCTGGATTCCATACGCCAACACCACTTGCGGCAATATTTACTGTCACCGCTGCATTTTCGAGATCCAGATTATCGCCCTCAACCCTCGGCCCCTTGATGGTGGTCATTTCCCTTCCAGGGCGCTCTTCTATCTTGATAGCCTCTCCATTCGGGGTGGCCATGTCAATCGTCGTCCTTGGTGCGGCAACAAGGAATTTCACTCCATGATATCTCGCGTGGATAGCTAGCGCATACGTGCCGATCTTATTGGCGGTATCACCATTGGCAGCAACTCTATCAGCACCGACAACCACAGCTGCAATGTTCTCGCTATCCTTCTTCAACCGCATCAGCGCTGCTGCCATTGAGTCTGTGATGAGTGTTGCAGGAATCTTGTCATGCACAAGTTCAAAAGCGGTCAACCGGGAGCCTTGATTATATGGACGAGTTTCTGTGCAGAAAGCATGTTTGAGCTGGCCAGCGCCATGGACAGACCGAATCACACCGAGAGCTGTTCCATATCCAGCAGTGGCCAAGGAGCCTGTGTTGCAGTGCGTCAGGATAGATACCGGACCATGCTTTGCAGCCTCGGTATTGTTGGCAATCCAGTCGGCACCATGTCTGCCAATCCCCTGGTTGTCTGCGACGTCGTCTTTAAGCATTTGCTCAGCAGCTTGGATGTAAGCATCTTTGATAGACGCGGCGGATGAGCTGGAAGAGCTTGCAGCCTGTTGCACTACTTTCTTGAGTGCTGCTGCTGCTGCACCAAGGTTCACTGCAGTCGGTCGGCTTGTTACTAGATAATCCAGCTTCTCTGCCACCAACGCCTTCATGTCCTCATCGCTGTCACCATGGTGAAGTTCTACTGCAAGACCCAATGCTGCAACAATAGCTATTGCAGGTGCACCTCGCACTCGCATGCTATGGATCGAATGCCAAGCATCCTCACTGTTCTTGACTTCGTCATATGTAGTTTTATGTGGCAATTGCAGCTGGTCAAGCACCTGCAAGTCGCCTCTTGTGTATTTTATAGCTTCGAGGACCATTGCTGCTGTGATAATCAAGTGTGTGCATGATGTGTATGTGCCTAAAGTGATGAGAGAAAGTGTTTCAGCAGCCTCGCTTGCACTTGCCCTGTTTCTCTAGACGGACAACGACGTCGCGTCAAACGTCAGGGTATCGATGGCGAAGTGAGCTCTCAGTCTCCAGCAATCATCCAAGTCATCTCATCTCATTTCATTTCCATCGCACACCCACACCCGCCGCTGCTCAGCTATAGCTATTCGACTTCTGACATTCTCATCTTCCACTCCACAACAAACACAATCACAATGAACCACCACCCGCACGGCTGGGGCAGAGTAAGTTCATCATCACTGCTGCAGCAAGCACGCTACATTAGTCTAACCTCAGCACCATAGCCCCGTGACGACATCTACGGTGCCTACGATGCATCCTATCTCCAGACAACCGGCCCAACACAACACACACAATCTCCTGCCGTCACCGGAACATCAGTGATAGGCGTCAAGTTCAAGGACGGTGTGGTCATTGCAGCAGATAACCTAGGTTCGTCTATATCTCTCACCTCCTTCTCCCTGTTTCCAACCATCCCTTCACGTTCCACAGCTAACGCCTCTCCCCAACAGCATCCTACGGTTCCCTCGCCCGCTTCACCGATGTGAAACGCCTCCTTCCCTTCAACAAGCAAACAGTAATCGGCATCGGCGGCGACGTCTCCGACATGCAAGCCCTGAACCGCATGCTGCACGGCCTCTATACGCGCGAGAACTACTCCTCCACCGCCCCGGAAGCCCAACTCAACGCTGCAAACCTGCACACCTACCTCCAGAAAGTGCTGTACAACCGCCGCTCTAAGCTCGATCCGCTGTGGAATGTGATACTCATTGCCGGGTTTGATAACGATACGCCAACAAGCAATGGGCAGGAGGCAAAGCAGGGGAAGCCGTATCTCGCGAGCGTGGATCTGCTTGGCACGACATTCACGGCGCCGACGCTTGCGACGGGATTCGGAGCACACTTGGCGCAGCCGGTGCTCAGGCGGAAGGTGCCGGATGAGAAGGCGGCGGAGAAGTTGACGAAAGAGGAGGCAGTGGAATTGGTGAAGCAGTGTATGAAGGTGCTGTTTTACAGGGACGCGAGGAGTATGGATCGCTACAGTATTGCCGTTGTGACGAAGGAGGGCGGGGTAGAGCTGAAGGAGGATGAGAGGTTGGAGGGGCAGAGTTGGGGCTTTGCGGATAGGATCAAGGGGTATGGGACGCAGGTTGTCTGATTGAAAGAGTATGGAATGAAGCTGAGGGGGAGATACGTGAGATTGCGACCGAGAACGACTTTACCACGATGCAGAGCCCGGGGAGCTTCATGTCCTTGTCGCATGGGCGGCTGTGCTCTTCAGAAACACGCGAGCAAGAACTAGTAGACAAACCGTCATAATATGCGAGTCACAAGCATCAGAGTGAGGTGTTTTGCTGATTACTTAGCATCATGCAGGGCATCTCATTCCTTGCCGTTTAATCACACCAACTACGCTCACTGCCCTTGCACCCCCTCACCAAAAGCCCCTTTCTTCGCATCAGCCCTCCTCCACATCTCCTGAATAAGTTCGTGTCTCTTCATCGCCATGTCCCAATCCGGATATCCATCCCAGCCCTTCTTCTCGTCCAGCTTCTTCCCGCGCGCATACGCATCGTATATCCGTCCAACATTCTTGCTCCCGCCCTGAGTTAGGTCGCTGAAGGCGTCCTTGGGGAGGGTGAGTTCGGTGGGAGGCGTGTCTTTCGGGGAAGAGAATTCGTGGAGGTGCATCTTGAGCCCGAATTCGAAGATGTCTATGGCGGGGACGGCGGCGGTGATGTGGATTTCGCCCTGGACCGTGTCAGCTGGGCTATCCTTCTCCGGTGCAAAGTGGAGAGGAATGCCTACCTTTTCCCCGTAAATGCTCCAGTTCAACCCAGGCTGGCCGGGAAAGGGCGCGCCGCCACGTAAATGGTAGGACAGAAGTGCGCCGTTCACAAGGCGTCCTTGGAGGAAGACCTGGTCAGGCGTGTCCTTCTCAATCGTGTCGACGATTTTGTTGTCTTGCTCCGGATCGCTGAGTTGCACGTTCGGACGCTGGTTACCGAGCATGGAGTGGAAGGTGTCGAGCTCGCCGAGGATGGAGAAGATGTGGTTGATCGCTGCAAGTCGTGGGGTCAGCTCGCAATGTCCTGAGCTGCGCGGGCTTCAGATCCTCGAAGGGATGCAGTGGAAGAGTGCTTCGAGCTCGACGTACTATGCAAAAACCAAATTGTCATGATGTTCCCCCCAGTTTCCCGAAGGTTGAAGTGCTTGTTCCCCACGGGCACCGGATCCGGTCCGCCGATGTGCGCCGCACACCCAACCCACGTACTGCTCAACACCTTTCCAATCTTGCCCTCATCAAGCACCTTCCTAATGACCTCTGTGACAGGGCTCGTCTGTCCCTGCATACTAAAGCACGTCTTACTACCCTTCTCCTTTGCCGTGTCGTACAACTCCTTCATCTGCTTCATATTGCTTGCTAATGGCAACTCCGTGAAGACGTTCTTTCCAGCTTGGACTGCGGGAAGGAGGACATTGTAGTGTTGTGCCACACCCGTCACGTTGACGACGAGATCGATGTCCTTGTCTTCGGCGAGGGAGGCGGGGGAGTCGTAGGTCTTGATGCTGGAGGGGAGCTTGTAGTGCGCAAGAGTGGCTTTGCCCTTTTCGATGCTGGTGTTGCAGATGGCGGTTATTTCGTAGTGGGCTTTGCCT